>JAEEGL012322957.1_pt1 | contig 113053 bp, 107 predicted proteins | sample 9134231 | NCBI WGS metagenome assembly JAEEGL01 (sample SAMN16246548, study PRJNA631951) | gut metagenome | biome: gut microbiome; feature: rumen; material: fiber-attached | host: Bos | place: Iran: Karaj | collected 2018-10
CACGTTCCATACTGTCAACGGTGATGCCATTGCAAAAATGAAAAAAGGTGTGGTGATCGTCAATACGTCCCGTGGGGCGCTCATCGACGCGGAGGCGCTGCTCAACGGGATCAAGTCGAGAAAGATCGGCGCGGCGTGCCTCGACGTTTACGAAGAAGAAGCGGATATCTTTTTTGAAGACCGTTCCGGACACATTATGGACGACGAACTGCTTTCGCGCCTGATTTCCATGCCGAACGTGATCGTCACATCGCACCAGGCGTTTTTAACCGAAGAAGCCCTGAACAATATTGCAGACACGACAGTAAACAACATTATTTCGTATTTCAAAAATGACGGCGTCTGCGACAACGAGCTGTGCTATCGTTGCGGGAATATTGAAAAATGTAGAAACGATCGCAAAGAGCGGTGTTTCTGACGTTAGTTTTCTGAACTGATTTGAGATTCTGACAAATTCCGGTTTGTCGGGATGACTAGCGTGTATCATTTTGGCTGACTTACTATGGTTTATGTATCATTATGGCGGACTTATACAAGAAAAACGCCGTTTTATCTACCGGACAAAATGGCGTTTTTGAATGATGTTTGCCCTCGGGCGGATTTACATCACATTCCGCGTAAGTTTTTCGGCAAGTCGGCGGACTTCAATTTATGATTTCCAAGAAAACATTGAATTGTCGTTTTATTTGTGGTATAATCAGTCTGACCCGACAGAAATAAGTAAAATACATAGAGTCGGGAAGTCGCGGGTACTTACGTTCGTTCCGCGGTGCGAGCCCGTGGGTAATATGCAAAAAGCACGCTTCGGCGTGCTTTTGAAACAAAATGAATGCTGAGAAAATAAGGCTTTTCATTTTTCTTACACCTTGCTTTTCGAAAAAATATGGTATAATCAAAAAGTGCGGGGTGCCGCATACAATTTATCTGTGAAAGGACTGTTATCATGAAAAGAATTTTAATTGTTACCGTTGCGTTTCTGCTTGCGCTTTCAATGCTCGCGGGATGCGGCAAAGCGTCCGACGCCTCATCCGGTAAAAAAGAAAAGGATTCCGGTACGTCTGAGCAGACGTCCGGTGTGACGGGAATTGAAGACATCAAAACCATGGCTGACGTATTCGCTCTCAAATCTGCGGAATACATTACTGCTTCAAGTGCAAACAACAAGTATGCTTATGGTTTTATGCTCGACGGTATATATTACCGCGCCGTCGTGACCATGTCCGATGAGACCGCCGAGGAGTACTACGCGATAGACCGCGCGCAGGACGGCTACGAAGAAAAAGAAACGAAACTTCTCTCTGCTCTCACGGTTGACGCCGTTGAAAATCTTACTGAAAAAATCCCCTCAGAAGAAGAGCTTTCAAAGTATGTCGGCAAAACCGGCGAGGACCTGCTTAATGAGGGCTGGACGGGCAATTATTATAACTTCGAGCAAATGGAATGTGAAATGAATTACGGAGTTTTCACTTACAAGATCTGCTTTGCCGGCGAGGTTGACCTGCCGGAGGATTATGACGCCGACGAGGTTCTTAAACCTCTTACCGTTACTTCGGTGGATTTTGAAACACTCGGCGATGTTTCGGCTGATTTTTAATCAGGCGCGAAAGAATAAGTGAAATTGACCGGGCATATGCCCGGTCGTTTTTTGCGCTATGTTATTGTAACGTACAAAACCGCGCTTAATATTCTTGAATTATCTTGACTTTTGCCAAACTGTGATATAAAATTGTGATATCAACTTGAAAGGATTGATTTTATGGCATTTTGTCCCAAATGCGGTGCTCAGGTTGCGGAAGGAGCACAGTTTTGTCCTTCCTGCGGCGCTCAGCTTGTCGCAAATCAAAATTCGCAGCCGAATCCCGCTCAACCTCAGAATAACGCTTACGCTCAACAGGGCTACGCGCCGGGTTACGGCGCCCCTCAGTATAATCAGGGACCTGTGTACGGTCAGCAGAATTACGGTGCACCCGGTATGATAAGTTTCGGTCAGCGAAATATGGCTGTCGCTATTATTCTTACTATCGTTACTTGCGGAATTTACGGTATTTATTGGGTGGTTAAGCTTGTCGATGAACTTAACGAAGCGTCAAGCGAGCCTAACGCGACGTCCGGCGTGATGATGGTACTGCTTTCGATAGTTACCTGCGGGATTTATTCGTTGATATGGCTTTACAAAGCAGGCGAAAAGATTAACAGAGCAAAAGGTATGCGCAATCTTCCCATTGACTCCAATGCCGGTATCATATATCTGGTTCTCGGCGTATTTGGTCTTTCCATTGTTTCCTATGCGCTTCTTCAAATCGAACTTAATAAAGTGGCCGCGTTCCACGGTGCTCCGGCGGCGTAATGCAGACCCGGCTTAAAAAAGCCGTATTCGGCGTAATCGCTTTTCTTGCGACTGGCGTGTGTTATGCACTGTTCGTTTTTTTGACCGGTTGGTCAATACCCTGCGTTTTTAACCTTATAACAGGGTTAAAATGTCCTGGGTGCGGCGTAACTAAAATGTGCCTGTCGTTGATTCGACTTGATATAGGTGCCGCTTTCAAAGCAAATCCGGCAATTCTTCTTTTAAGTCCGCTTATGGCTTTTACCGCGGGGAGAATGCTTTACGTTTATATTAAGTATGACCGGCACCGCGAAACGTTTACGCAGATATCCGTTTACTTTATGCTGGTTGTGCTTGTGCTGTTCGGCATTCTTCGCAACATCTTGTGACCGTTGCGGCATTTGATTTATTGAAAAATCGAAACTTTCAGTCGAATAACTGCCCTGCGGTTTTCACGTATCCGATATTAAGTAAAACGGCAAAGCGGGAGATATCTTAAGTGATACCTCCCGCTCTTTTTTTGTTTATTTCTTGTTTATCATTTTATAAGGTCTACAAGTTTCTTGGAATAAAAAAAGTCGTGAATCACGGTATCAAGCTCGCTCCAAAGCGGCAGCGTTTTGCATTTGCCCGCGCGCGGACATTGCTGTGCGTCCGATTGCAGACAGGCGACCGAAACGAGAGGCCCTTCCATAAGCTCGATTATCTCGCCGACGGTGTAATCCTCCTTTTTGCGGCAGAGCATATATCCTCCGCCTTTTCCGCTTGAGCCCTTGATAAGCTTGCCCTTCACGAGGTCCTTTACAATTATTTCAAGGTACTTTTTTGATATTTCCTGTCGCTCGGCAACGTCTTTAAGCGGTATATATTCTCCCGGCTCCCGCTCCGCGAGGTCGAGCATAACGCGCAGAGCGTAGCGCCCTTTTGTTGAAATCATTCGAGTTCCCCCTCTCATTCACCTATTTTACTACAAGGTGAATAGGTTTTCAAGTGTAAAATCATTTTTTTTCGGCAAACTGCCGAAATCGCTATAAACCTATTGACATAGTAGGCAAATGCGTGTATAATATCCTCAAGTTAAAGAAAAGGAGGCGCGGTTTATGAGGATATACGCGGATAATGCGGCCACTACCGGGATGAGTGTCGCGGCGATGGAAGCGATGATGCCGTATTTATGTCAGTATTACGGCAACCCGTCAAGTCTTTACGCGGCGGGACAGAAGGCGAGAGAAGCCGTTGAAACCGCGCGTGAAAATATTGCCCGATGTATCGGCTCCGCGCCGAGAGAAATTATTTTTACGTCCGGCGGTTCGGAAAGCGACAATCAGGCGATACTTTCCGCCGCGGATGTCGGCAAAGCCGCCGGAAAAAGGCATATAGTATCCGATAATATTGAGCACCACGCCGTGCTTCATACCCTTGAAAAGCTTAAAAAAGAGGGCTTCGAGGTAACGCTCGTGCCGGTAAGGGAAAACGGTATCGTAAGCGTTAAGGATATAGAGGCGGCGTTAAGGGACGATACCTGTCTTGTTACGGTAATGTACGCCAACAATGAGATAGGAACGATTCAGCCGGTAAGGGAAATAGGCGATATATGCCGAATGCGCGGCATAATCTTCCATACCGACGCTGTTCAGGCGGTGGGACATATACCGGTAAACGTCAACGTGGACAACATCGATATGATGTCCGCCTCGGCGCACAAGTTCCACGGACCGAAGGGAGTGGGTTTCCTGTACGCGAAAAAGGGCTTGCGCCTTTCAAATCTCATTGAGGGCGGCGCACAGGAATTCGGCAGACGCGCCGGCACCGAAAATGTGGCGGGAATAGTCGCCATGAGTGTGGCGCTTGAAGAAGCGGTAAGGCGAATGTGCGAAAACACCGAAAAGTTACTGCCGCTTCGCGACCGCCTTATAGAAGGACTTTCAAAAATTTCCCACAGCGCGCTCAACGGCGACCGGAATATCCGCCTGCCCGCGAACGTAAACTTTTGTTTTGAGGGAATCGAGGGCGAGTCGCTTTTACTTCTGCTGGATGATAAGGGTATATGCGCGTCGTCCGGCTCCGCGTGTACCTCCGGCTCGCTCGACCCGAGTCATGTTCTTCTCGCCATAGGCAGAGTTCACGACGTCGCGCACGGCTCGCTCCGTCTGACGCTCGGTGAGGACGCCGACGCGGAACAGGTCGACTATATCGTAAAATCCGTAAAAGAGGTCGTCGAGCGTCTAAGGTGTTTTTCACCCGTCTGGCGCGACCTTGTCAGCGGCAAAGCAAAGTTTATCTTATAAGGAGACGGAAAAATGGCACTGTACAGCGAAAAAGTTATGGACCATTTCCGCAATCCGCGCAACGTAGGCGTTATAGAAAACGCTGACGGCGTAGGCGAAGTGGGCAATGCGAAATGCGGCGATATCATGAAGATTTACCTTAAAATCGACGAAGATATAATAACCGACGTTAAATTTGAGACCTTCGGCTGCGGCAGCGCGATAGCGTCAAGCTCCATGGCTACCGAGCTTATAAAGGGAAAACCGCTAAACGAGGCAAAAGAGCTTACAAACAAGGCGGTGGCTGAAGCGCTCGACGGGCTGCCCGATTATAAAATGCACTGTTCGGTGCTTGCGGAGCAGGCGATAATCGGCGCTATAGAAGACTATTACGGCAAGCACCTCGAAAAACGAAAGGAGAATTAAAATGAGTGATTATAAATTTGAAACATTACAGCTTCACGTAGGACAGGAGCAACCGGACCCCGCGACCGATTCGCGCGCGGTTCCGATATATCAGACAACGAGTTACGTATTCCATGATTCCGCGCACGCTGCGGCGCGATTCGGCTTACAGGACGCCGGCAATATCTACGGCAGACTTACCAATTCAACGCAGGACGTTCTCGAAAAGAGAATAGCCGCCCTTGAAGGCGGCGTCGCGGCTTTGGCGGTATCCTCCGGCGCGGCGGCGATATCCTATACGATAGAAGCCCTCGCGCAGGCGGGCGGGCATATCGTCGCGCAGAAAACCGTTTACGGCGGCACCTATAACCTACTGGCGCATACGCTGCCGCTTTACGGCATTGAAACCACATTTGTCGATATACATAATACCGAAGAGGTAAAAGCGGCGATAAGACCTGAAACGAAAGCGATATTCGCCGAAACGCTCGGCAATCCGGGCAGTGATATCCCGGATATTGACGCGATAGCCGGAATTGCCCATGAAAACGGCATACCGCTGGTTGTGGACAATACCTTCGGCACACCGTATCTTATCCGCCCGATAGAGCATTCCGCGGATATAGTGGTACACTCCGCCACCAAGTTTTTAGGCGGCCACGGAACAACGCTCGGCGGCATTATAGTAGATTCAGGCAAATTCAACTGGACTGCCGAAAAATACCCGAACATAGCGGCGCCCAACCCCAGTTACCACGGCGTATCATTTACCGCGGCGGCAGGCGCGGCGGCGTTCGTCACCTATATAAGGGCAATTCTTTTGCGTGACACAGGCGCGGCAATATCACCTTTTAACGCATTCCTGCTTTTGCAGGGCGTCGAGACGCTTTCTCTCCGTATAGAGCGCCACGCGGAGAATACCGAAAAGGTTGTAAAGTATCTGGCAAATCATCCGCTCGTAGAGAGGGTGAATCACCCCTCGCTTGAAAACCATCCGCAGCACGCGCTTTATAAAAAGTATTTCAAAAACGGCGGCGGCTCGATTTTCACCTTTAATATCAAAGGTTCAAGGGAGCAGGCGTGGAAATTCATCGACGCGCTGAAAATATTCTCTCTGCTTGCAAACGTGGCGGACGTCAAAAGTCTTGTCACTCATCCGGCGTCAACCACTCACTCACAGCTTTCAAAAGAAGAACTCGAATCACAGGATATTTTTGAAAATACGATACGGCTGTCCGTTGGAACGGAGCATATCGACGATATAATCGCCGACCTTGAAAACGGTTTTGCCGCAATAAAATAAAAAGGAGAAATTATTATGTCAAATATTCATAAAGGGACACTTTCGCTTATAGGAAACACGCCGCTTGTCGAGATAGAAAATGTGGAAAGGAAACTGGGTCTTGAAGCGACGCTTCTTGTTAAACTTGAATACTTTAATCCCGCCGGCAGTGTAAAGGACAGAATAGCCAAGGCGATGATTGAGGACGCCGAGCAGAAGGGACTTTTAAGAGCCGGCTCGGTAATTATCGAGCCGACCTCCGGCAATACGGGTATAGGACTCGCCGCAATAGCCGCGGCAAAGGGTTATCGCATTATTCTCACCATGCCCGAAACCATGAGCGTGGAGCGCAGAAACATACTTAAAGCCTACGGCGCAGAGCTGGTGCTTACCGAAGGCGCAAAGGGTATGAAGGGCGCTATCGCAAAGGCGCAGGAGCTCGCGGGCGAAATACCGGACAGCTTTATACCGGGTCAGTTTACCAACCCCGCGAATCCGGCGATACATAAGGCGACTACCGGACCCGAAATCTGGCGCGATACCGACGGAAAGGTTGATATTTTCGTGGCGGGCGTGGGTACCGGCGGCACCGTGACCGGCGCCGGCGAATATCTGAAAGAGCAAAACGCAAACGTAAAAGTCGTGGCGGTGGAACCCGATTCCTCGCCGGTGCTTTCAGAGGGCGTCAGCGGGCCGCATAAAATACAGGGAATAGGCGCGGGCTTTGTTCCCGACGTGCTTAATACCGCCGTTTACGATGAGATAATCCGCGTTGCAAACGAGGACGCGTTCGATAAATCGAGGCTCCTCGCGAAAACAGAGGGCATTTCGGTAGGTATTTCATCGGGCGCCGCGCTTCACGCCGCGATAGAACTTGCAAAAAGACCTGAAAACAAGGGCAAAACAATAGTTGTGCTCCTTCCCGACAGCGGCGACAGATACTACTCGACCCCGCTTTTCACCGAACAGTAAGAATTTGCTTATAACAGAAAAAAACCGACCCGCCTTTATTACCGGCGGGTCGGTTTCGTATACGGCGCTTTCAGCGCTTTAAGGACTCTTCTATACATTCTTTGAGGGTGGCGTAAAGCTTTTTTGCATCCACCGGCTTTGAAAGATGCGCGTTCATACCGGCGCCAAGCGATTCCTTTACGTCGCTTTCAAAAGCGTTTGCGGTAAGGGCGATAATGGGTATGCTCCCGGCGTTTTCCTTTCCGGAATTTCTGATTTCTTTTGCGGCGGTAATACCGTCCATAACCGGCATACGCAGGTCCATAAGTATCGCGTCGTAATAACCGGGATCATGGGATGTAAACATTTCCAGAGCGATTTTCCCGTTTTCGGCGTGTTCGCTTCCGGCGCCTTCAAGCTCTAAAAGGTCCGCCGCTATTTCGGCGTTTTCGGGGATATCCTCGGCGATAAGAATACGCTTGCCTTCAAGCGTTACCTGCTCGCGGTCTTCCGTCCTGCCGGGGTCTGCCGCTTTCATCGGCAGCGTTACGGTAAACTCGCTGCCGACGCCTTTTTCGCTTTTTACCGATATGCTTCCGCCGAGAAGCTCGGTGATGTTTTTGGTCACTGCAAGACCCAGTCCGCTTCCGCCGTAGCCGCTGATTTTGCTTGTATCTTCTTTTGAGAACGCGTCGAATATCCGCGGCAAAAACTCTTCGTCTATTCCCGTTCCGGTATCCTTTACGGTAAATATCAGGCGGTCGCGGTCAGCGCCGTCCTCCCTTACGCTCAGCGTTACCGTACCCGGCGGCGAGGTGTATTTTACGGCGTTATCAAGCAGATTGAGAAGTATTTGTTTAAGGCGCATATCGTCGCCTGTGCGGTCAACGCGAATGCCGCTGTCAAAATCATATCTGTATTCTATGCCTTTTCCCGAGCACAGCGATTCGGCTATGGCGCTTGCCTGATCCGTCGCTTTTTTCAGTGAAAAAGCGTTTTCCTTTATGATAAATTCGCCCGTCTCGATACAGTTCATATCGAGAATGTTGTTTATTATCGAAAGCATATGTTTCGCGCTCAGTTCGGTCTTTTCGAGCCGTTCTCTGGTCTCCGGGGAGAGAACAGGGTCATTGAGCGACAGACTGTTAAGCCCGATTATAATATTAAGCGGCGTGCGCATTTCGTGACTTATTCCCGAAAGAAATTCGTTTTTGGCGCGATTGCTTTCCTCCGCCACCATGAGCTCGGCTTTGAGGCGCTCGCTTTCAAGGACGCGCTTGGTTATACGGTCAAGCAGTATGTACATAACAAATACGAAAACACTGCCTCCGAACAGTATACCGGAGATTATAAGGTCGGGTTTCCCGAAAATTCCTACGGCGAGATAGCCGGCAAGAAACAGGATAAGAAGCATTACCGGGATGTTGAGTATCAAACCCGATTTTTCAAAGTCCTCCTGCTCTTTTGTTTTACGGGCAAAGCGTGCGAAACCGTAAATGTTGTAGACCATAAGGATACTGCCGAGATATATAAGACCGTATATCAGAAACTCCATATCGCCTCTCCTTTCGGTACGGTTGGCGGATTACTGAATAATTATATGCGTATTTCCCGTTTTAGTCAATAAAGACTTTATACGGGCGGTTCCTCCCGTTTCGTCCGCATAACTTTTTCTTGTAATCGTAAAGATATTGGTATATAATAACTGTGTATATTTATTTTGGAGTGATATGCGTGATTCTGAGTTTCATCGGCGGCGGTTTTGATATCTGGCAGGTGCTTGCGGCGCTTCTTTCCGCGGCGGCGGTAATATTTCTTACCCTCCCGGTGCATGAGTTTGCTCACGGTTTTATCGCCGATAAGCTCGGCGACCCCACACCGCGCCGTCAGGGCAGGCTTACGCTCAACCCCCTTGCGCACCTTGACCCGATAGGCTCGCTCGGCATACTGCTTTTCGGCATCGGCTGGGCAAAACCGGTAGGTATCAACGCGCGCTATTTCAGGAACCCTAAACGCGATATGGCTCTGACCGCGCTTGCGGGCCCTGTTTCAAACGTAATAATGGCGTTTATCGTGCTGTTTCTTACAAATCTTGTTTTTTTCTTTGCAAAAGACGGCGAAATAGGCTCTGTAACCGCCTTTATTATAATTGCGATGTATTATATCGCAAACATAAACGTTTATCTCGCGGTTTTTAATTTTATACCCGTGCCGCCTTTTGACGGCTCGCGTGTGCTGTTTGCGTTTTTGCCGACGAGGTATTATTTCGCGATAATGCGGTACGAGCGGTACATTTTTATCGGAATACTCATTCTTTTATATACCCGCGTGCTTGATTATCCGCTGTCGGTCGCTTCAAATTATATTATGAGCAGGCTTTCATATTTATCGGGTCTGCCGTTCGGAGTAAGCGTATTTAACCATATTATTTAACAAAAATATTATTTTGCGAAAGGAGGCTCGCCGGTGCAAGCTGTACAAAACGCCGAATCAAAGCCGTTTTACAGGCTTGATGATTTTGAAGGTCCGCTTGATTTGCTTCTTCAGTTGATTTCAAAAAACAAGCTTAATATTCACGATATCATGCTTTCGGTGCTTATCGACCAGTATCTTGAACAGATAGAATACTTCCGTCAGCAGGAAATGGATATCGCCAGCGAGTTTCTTGAAATGGCGTCGCGCCTTATCTATATGAAAACCGTAAGTCTGCTTCCGCGGCACGATGAGATAGAACGCTTGAAGGAAGAACTTACCGGCGAACTGCTTGAATACAGTATTTGCCGTGAAATGGCGGCAAAGCTTTCAACTATGACCGACGGTTTCGATAAATTCGTAAAACTGCCCGCGTCGTATGATTTCGACTCGGCGTACGAGCTTTCGCACGACAGCGAGGTATTGCTTTCCTCGTACCTTTCGGCGGTAAACCGAGCAAAGCGGCTCGCGCCGCCGAACGTCGCTCCGTTTACGCGGATAGTCGCCAAAAAAATAGTCGCGGTATCCACCAAAATCGTTTTCGTAATAAGAAAACTCGCGTTTACCGGTAAAACGAAGCTAAGCTCGCTTTATAAGACCGCGAAGAGCCGTTCGGAGCTTGTCGCCACATTTCTCGCGGTGCTTGAACTTTGCAAGGCAAACCGCGTGAAAATCGGCTCTGCCGACGCCGGCGACGCCGAAATTAAACTTGTTAAGGGGCATAAGAGAGATGAACAATAAAAAGACAGTTTCGGCGCTTGAAGCGGTGCTTTATGCCTCGGGCGACCCGATAGGAATTGACAGACTTTCGCAGGTTTTCGATATTAAGCCCGAGCAGGTCGAAAAGGCGGCGGAATCGCTTGCGGCGCGGCTCAACGAATCGGGAAGCGGGCTTGAACTTCTGCGGCTCGATAATTCTTATCAGCTTGCCACAAAGACTGATTTTGCCGATTATATCAAAAAGGCGTTCGACTTAAAACGCAGGACCCCGCTCTCCGCGGCGGCGTTTGAGGTGCTTTCGGTAATCGCTTACAACCAGCCGGTAACGCGCGCGTTTGTCGAACAGGTGCGCGGCGTTGACTGCTCAGGCGTTATAACCACGCTTGTCGAAAAGGAGCTTATCGAGGAGCGCGGCAGACTTGAACTGCCGGGCAGGCCGCTTCTTTACGGCACTACAAAGAACTTTTTGCGTTGCTTCGGGCTTTCCGATTTATCCGATTTACCGCCGCTTCCCAAAGAGCAGAACGCGGTAAACGACGTGGGCGAGCAGCTTCCGATTTCCGAGGAGCTTGACGGCGCAGCCGATACCGACGGAGAGCTTGAACCGTGATAGCGCTGTACGTTACAGGCGGAATACTTCTTCTGCTGTTTTGCATTTTGATTATCCCGATAAGCGTTGAGCTTCGCTTTCACGACGAAGTGTCCGCGCTCGTCAGATACGGCGGCATAAAGGTCTTTGATACTTCAAAGAACCCGGAAAAAACCGAAAAACTGGCGGCGGCGCACGGTAAAAAGAATACCGGGGACGGTAAGAAAGCAAAAAAACCGAAGAAGAAAAGCTTTATTGCCGAAATATTCGAGAAAAAAGGAAAAATAGAGGGGATAAAGTTTTGCGCGCGGCTTATAAAGGCGGTGCTGCTTAAAACCGTTTGGGTGATTAAGAAAATAAAATTCCGCAACCTCTTTCTTGATATATGCGTTTCAACCGGTGACGCGGCGAACACCGCTATTGTATACGGCGAGGTTTGCGCGGTCGTGTATCCGGTGATAAATCTTATCGATAACATGACGACTCTTACCGTGAAAAAGGTAAACGTCCGCACCGATTTTGATAAATTAAGCCCCGATATCGAGGCGGCGGTTCTGCTTAAAACCCGCCTTATCTACGGGCTTATCGCACTTATATCTTTGTATTTTACCTACCTTAAACTTAAAAAGGAAAGTGATAAAAAATGAGTGACAATAATCTTAGCAACCTTATGGAAATAGCGACCGAGAAACTGCGCGCGATGGTGGACGCCGATACCATTATCGGCACGCCGCTTTCGGTCGGTAAAATAACGCTCATTCCGGTATCTAAAATATCGTTCGGGCTTGCCACCGGCGGCAGTGATTTTCCCACAAAGAATTCCGGCACCGTTTTCGGCGGCGGGGGAGGAGCGGGTATGACGGTAAGCCCCGTTGCGTTTATAGCGGTGAACGGCGAAAACGTCCATATGCTCCCGGTGTATAATGAAATGGGCACTATGGATAAGGCGATAAATATGGCGCCCGAGCTTATCGATAAAGTCAAGAGCCTGTTTTCAAGGAAAAAGAATACCGATATCGATACATTTGAATAATTCCGACTGCTCACTCATATTAGTATTTATGGGTGTTCGGGATGAAAAAAGTTTTTTGTGTGATTCTTGTTATCAGCGCTCTTTTCGCCGCGGGATGTCCGGTTTACGCCGTCTCGGCGAAAGCGGCGGTTGTCATAAACGGCGATACGGGTGATATCCTCTATTCAAATAACGCCGATGTGCGGCTGCCCATGGCGAGCACGACTAAAATAATGACCGCCCTGATACTGCTTGAAAACTGCGCCGACCTTGACGGCGAGATAGTGACCGCAAAGGAAATGGTTACGGTAGAGGGCTCGTCAATGGGTCTGCTTGAAGGTGACAGGGTATCATATCGCGCTCTGCTTTACGGTATGATGCTTGCCTCCGGCAACGACGCCGCGAATACTGTGGCGATAGCTATCGGCGGCAGTGTTGAAAAATTTGTCGGTATGATGAACGCAAAAGCCGCCGAACTGAATCTGAAAAGCACTCATTTCGTGACGCCCTCCGGTCTTGACGCCGAAGGGCATTATACAACGGCGTACGAGTTGGCGCTGATTACCCGCGAGGCGCTTAAAAATCCAGATTTCGCGCTTGCCGCCGCGGCAAAAAGCGCAACGCTCTGCTACGGAAACCCGCCGTATCGCAGAACGCTTACAAATCATAACAGGCTCCTTTTTATGTATGACGACGTAATAGGCGTCAAAACCGGGTTTACGAAGAAATCGGGCAGATGCCTTGTATCCGCCGCCAAAAAGGACGGCAAATACGTAATAGCCGTGACGCTTAACGACGGCGACGACTGGGCTGACCACCGCTTTTTGCTTGACGCGGGGCTCGGCGCCATAGAGGTTTACGATTATAAGCAGGAGAGCAAAACCTTATCCATCCCCGTGATAGGCGGCGAGTTTGAAGCGGTCGAAGGGGTCGCCGGCGCCGCCGGGTTTTCAATAACCAAGGGACAGGACGTAAAGATAGCGGTTTGCGCTCCGCGTTTTCTGTACGCGCCGGTTGAGGAAAACGCCGTCGTCGCAAGTATAGAGTATTACGGCGCCGGCAGACTTTTATATAAAAGCAATGTGACGGTAAAGCGCGTCGGTGAAAAAAAGATTTCAAAGCTCAATCTGTTTTTTGAAATATTCAAAATCATTCTCGGGAGTTAGTATGAAGGATAATAAAATACGGCTTCAAAAGTTTTTGTCCGAGTGCGGTGTGGCTTCGCGCCGTAAGGCGGAGGAGCTTATAGCCGAAGGCAAAGTAAAGGTAAACGGACGCGTCGCCCTGATAGGCGACAGTGTGGACGCGAAACGCGACAAGGTGACCGTAAAGGGCAAAAGAGCGGTCCCGCAGAACAAAAAGGTCTATATAATGTTAAACAAGCCGCGCGGATACGTTACCACGTTAAAGGATGAGTTTGACCGCAAAACCGTAAACGACCTCGTAAAGGACGCGGGCGTGCGTGTTTTTCCCGTGGGCAGACTGGACAAGGACTCAGAGGGACTTTTGTTTCTGACAAACGACGGCGCCTTCGCCAACGGTATAACCCATCCGTCGCGTCACGTCAACAAGACTTACGACGTTACGGTAAGAGGCGCGGTCGATGACAAGCAAATCGAAGCGCTTATGTCCGGCGTGGAAATAGACGGCGGAAAAACGCTTCCCTGCGAGGTTTTCGTAACAGAGCGTAAAACCGACCGCACCGGTTTGAAGTTTATAATAAGCGAGGGCAGAAACCGTCAGATAAGAAAAATGTGCGAGGCGGTAAGGCTTGAAGTTATAAGACTTAAACGGGTCGAGATAGCCGGAGTTAAGCTCGGCGGACTTAAACTCGGCGCGTGGCGTGAGCTTAACGAACGCGAAATGACAAGACTTACAAATATATCGAAGGAAAAGGAAGAATTATGATAACGGTAGCGCCTGTCAAAGACAAAAACGAAATTAAAGAGTATTATAAAAAAGCCGGAATAAACGCGGACGATTGCGCCGGGTGCGTTGCGGCAAAATCGGGCGGGGCGGTGCTTGGATTCTGCCTTTACACACTTACCGAAAAGGGAATAACGGTTTTGTTTGTCGCACCCGACGACGATTTATCCCTTGCCGACGGTATTTTGCGCTCCGCGCTTCACGTCGCGGCTTCGCGCGGCGCCATGGACGCGCGATACGAAGGCGGGAAAACCGAGGTTCTCCTTTCAAAACTCGGTTTTATACTCGATAAAAACAGTAAAAAAGTGGATATTGATAAACTGTTTCGCGGGTGCGGCGGCAACTGCTAAAAAAGTTCTTGCAAATTCGGAAAAAGTGTGATATTATATCCTTTACCGAAATATTGCGTGTTCCGCTTAATATACAGGAGGTTAAACACATGGGCGTTTGGAAAATCATTTTGGGAATATCGGTTATAATCCTTTCGTTGTTTATAATCATCGTTATTCTGCTCCAGCAGGGTCACAGAGCCGGCATCACCGGCGCTATTTCCGGCGGTGCGGATACTTTCCTCTCGAAGAACAAGGCGCGTACTTTTGACGCGACTCTGGCGCGCTTTACAAAGTATATCGCAATACTGTTCTTCATTCTTGCCATAGTGGCAAACTACATCGCGCTTCGCGGTAAATAATCCTTGCGGTTTGCGCCCCTCGTTCCGAGGGGCGCGTTTTTTTATGTCCGCGCTTTAATACAGTAAAGTAAAGAACGGGCGGTCTTTTTTGTGCAAGTATACAAAACTGCCGGAAAAAGCAAAAAAACACTTTACAACTTTAATGTGATAAAGTATAATTACAACATCAAAAAAACGGGTGAAATCCCAAAAGGAGTAATCAGAATGAAAAAGATTATTGCAATTATGCTCGCACTGCTTATGCTTCTTGCTTTTGCGGGATGCGGCAAAAAGGAAAAGGCAAAGCTCAAAATCATAAACGAGGAGCTCGGCGCCGAACAGTACGGTATCGCTTTCAGAAGCGGCGATGAGGAAACCTGCAATTATATAGAAGCGGCGGTAGCGGAGCTTGTAAGGAGCGGCAAATACAAAGAAATTGCCGATAAGTATCCCGATATAGTCAACAGTCTTTTGTTCCTGAACGGGACAGACGTCGCGAAGGATGACGGCGCGCTTGATTTATCAAAGGCCGGCAGCCGTACCTTCATTCAGGGTATAGACCCCGAATATCCGCCGTTCAGCTATGTTGGCGACGACGGAGAGTACGCCGGTTTTGACGTTGAAATATGCAAAGCGGCATGCGACCTTCTCGGCTGGGAGCATAAGATTTTCGGCGTAAACTGGGATCAGAAGCTCATCCAGCTTGACGCGAAGGAATGCGACTGCGTATGGGCGGGTATGACGATACTTGACACTATGAAAGAGGCGGGTTACGTTATCTCCGCACCGTATTTTGACAATACTCAGGTTGTAGTCGTTAAGGATGACAGCGGCATCAAATCCTCAAAGGACCTTAAAGGCAAGGTTGTCGCGGTTCAGCTCGGAACTTCGGGCGAAGCGCTGTTAAACGGCGATTTGAAGGACCTTAAAGATTCGTTCAAAGAACTTGTCACCTGCGACAGCTTCCTTAAATGCTTTACCGAGCTTGAAGGCGGCGCGGTTGACGCGGTGTTTGTAGACTACCCGGTCGCAAAATCGTACATTGCAGACAAGAAATAAAAAAGAGTTTATCCGGAATCAGTTAAGCCCTCCCGCCCGGGGGGCTTAAACTGCAATTTCAAGACGTGAAATGAGGTTTTATTTTGACCCTTACCACAATGATTCAGAAGATGAGCGAGGGACTCGGAAATACCTGCGCGATATTCTTTTACACCTTGCTTTTTGCTCTGCCGCTCGGCGTCGTTTTCGCACTGCTTCGTATGAGCAAAAACATCGTTATATCAAAGCTGACGCAGTTAATTGTTTCGGTGCTGCGCGGAACTCCGCTTATGCTGCAGCTCCTTGCGGTTACATACGGCCCGTATTACCTTTTCGGTATGAGTATTTCAAGAAACAAGCTGATACCGGTCGTAATTGCTTTTTCGATAAACTACGCGGCGTATTTTTCCGAGATATACAGAGGCGGTATCGAATCGATTTCGGTAGGACAGTATGAGGCGGCGGCGATTCTCGGCTACTCGAAGGCGCAGACGTTTATAAAAATCATTCTTCCGCAGGTGATAAGAAGAATACTGCCGAGCGTTACAAACGAAATAGTCACTCTCGTAAAAGATACCTCTATCGCGTTTACGGTATCATATCAGGAGATGTTTACAATAGGTAAGCAGATAGCAAACTCACAGACCAGCTTTATGCCGTTTGTGGTGGCAGGTGTGTTCTATTACATTTTCAACGCTCTGGTCGGCTTCGTTATGGGCAGAGCCGAAAAAGCAATGAGCTACTACAAGCAATAGGAGAATCGGTATGAATGTTTTGAAAATGACGGATATTAAAAAGTCGTTCGGCGATAACGAAGTGCTCAAAGGCGTTTCGCTGACCGTTGACGAGGGCGAGGTCGTTTCAATTATCGGTTCTTCGGGCGGCGGAAAATCAACGCTTCTTCGCTGTGCTACGTTGCTTGAAACCGTGGACGGCGGCATAATAACGTATATGGGCGACGACGTCACCTATTACAACGCGAAGGGTAAGCTTTGTTACAGTAAGGACCTCAAAAAATTCAAGCGGGTTTTCGGGCTCGTATTTCAGAATTTTAACCTGTTTCCGCATTTCAGCGTGCTTAAAAACGTGATGGACGCGCCTGTGTCGGTGCTCGGACGGGATAAAAAAGAAGTAAGGGAAGAGTGCCTTGCGCTTCTTAATAAAATGGGACTCGGCGATAAGGCAAAAGCATATCCGTGCGAGCTTTCGGGCGGTCAGCAGCAGCGCGTCTCGATAGTCAGGGCGCTTGCAATGAAGCCGGATATACTGTTTTTTGACGAGCCGACGAGCGCTCTTGACCCGGAGCTTACCGGCGAAGTGTTGAAAGTTATAAAAAGTCTTGCGGAAGAAAAAATGACAATGGTGATAGTAACGCATGAGATGGCGTTTGCAAGGGCTGTTTCAGACCGGGTTATTTTTATCGACAACGGTATAATCGTGGAAGAGGGAACGCCGGACGACATCTTCGGCAACACTAAAAACGAAAGGACAAGACAGTTCTTACAGAACTATAACAACTGATGAATATTGAGTATTATCTCGCCGACCCCGCCGGTAATATAACCGCGCTGGTGACGTCACCTGTTTTGCACGGCGATTATAAAACCGTTGCGAAAGTGATAATGGAAAGGCAAAAAAGCGTAGAGCAGGTCGGCTTTGTTACTTTCAGCGAAAAAGCGGTACATCTTAATATGTCCGGCGATGAGTTTTGCGGCAACGCCGCTATGTCCGCCGCCGCGCTTTACGGCGCTTTAAGCGGAAAAAGCGGCAGATTTCAAACCGGTGTTTACGTTTTCGGAACGGCAAATCCGGTGAAGACCGCGGTCACCGTAAAAGAGGGTTATTTTGCCTGCGAGTGTGAAATCGAAAAGCCGAAGTCATTAAGCGAGGTCACATTTTGCGCACAGGGAGGGCAATACCGTTTCCCGATAGTGCATTTTGAGGGAATATCTCATATTGTGGCGGACAGTTCGCTTTCGGAGAACGCCGCCGCGGGCGCCATAAAGGATATTGCCGGAAAACTCGGCGTAAAGGCCCTCGGTATAATGATTTTAAGCGGAGATAAAACCCGCATGAAGCCCATAGTGTACGTGCCCGGAGTTGATACGCTCTTTTACGAAAACTCATGCGCCAGCGGCACCTGTGCCGCGGCGGCGGTGCTGTGCCGCGCCGGCGAAAAAATAACGTTAAAGCAACCCGGCGGAGAAATATCCGCCGAAAACGCGGATAATATACGGCTTTTTTCAAAAGTAAAAATCAGTAAACTCTGTTCGGAGGAATTATAATATGCAAAACAAGACGGTTTCAAAAAAAGATATTGATAATCTTTACGAGGTGATAATCAAACTCACCTCAAAAAAGGAATGCCGCGAACTCTTTGAAGATTTATGCACCGATAAGGAAATAGAGCAGATGTCTCAGCGCATAAAAGCGGCAAAGCTGCTTATGGAAGGCAACACCTACAACCAGGTGATAAAGCAGACCGCGATCTCTTCCGCGACGCTTTGCAGGGTATCCCGGTGCGTTCAATATGGCAAAGGTTACAGAAATTTCGTCGATTAATGTCTAAAACTGTCAAATCGCATAAAAATGCTTGACATTTTTGGAAAAACAATGTATCATTAGTATAATTATTTTTACAAAATCGGCTTTGGTGTTTTTTTATGGAAAAGAAATCGGTTGCCGGGAAGGAAGTTTTTTCGGACGAACAGCTGGTATCCCTGATAAAATCCGGTGAAAACGAAAGTATCGGTATCCTTTTGGGGCGCTATGCTCCGTACATAGAAAGCGCGGTTTCCGGATATAAAAAATACTGCGACCCGGATGATTTGGTTTCCGAGGGCGAGCTGGCTCTTTTTCTGGCGATTTATACGTTTGATGAAACCAGGGCGTCTTTTAAGACCTATGCCGTTTCCTGCATAAAAAAATCCGTTATGTCGCGCAGTCGCTATTTGCAGGCGAAGAGCCGAATTCCGCGAAATATGATTTCTCCGTTGGAGGAGGAAACGCTCGGATACGCGGATGACTGCGACCCGGAAAACCTGATTATAGTAAAAGAAAACTTTGATTCGCTTATGGCGAGCATGAGAAGCGTCCTTTCAAAATATGAGTATTCCGTTATCTGCGATTTCGCCGAGGGTCTCAGTTATAAGGAAATAGCCGCGAAGCGCGGCAAAAGCGAAAAATCGGTCGACAATGCGCTCAAACGCATCAGAGAAAAGATAAAAAGGTAGTTTTCTGCCTTTATATATGCCCAAGTAGCTTAAATCAGAAAAGCGTTGTATTCAGAGATGTCGGTGCAATTCCGTCCGGGGCTACTAAAACAAGAGAGGTACAAAACATGTTTGAGGACAAGACTTTAGTCTGCAAAGATTGCGGAGAAGAGTTCGTTTTCACCGCCCGTGAACAGGAATTCTATGAATCCAAAGGCTTTGTAAACGAACCGCAGCGTTGTAAGCCCTGCCGTGACAAGAGAAAGAACGCGGCAAGAGGTCCGCGCGAAATGCACGAAGCAGTTTGCGCCGCATGCGGTGGCGTCGCTCGCGTTCCGTTCGCTCCCCGTGAGGATCGTCCGGTTTATTGCAGCGATTGTTTCGCAAAAATGAGAGAGGAACAGGCTCCCGCGGCCGAGGCGGCTCCCGCCGAAGCGGCAGAGGAAGCTGTTGAATCCGCCGAGGAAACCGAGGCTTAACAGTTTTTGCATTATGAGGCGCTCCGATTACGGGGCGCCTTGTTTTTTGATTCGTTTTATTTAATAAATTAAGCCGTAATTATTCATATTTTTGTAATAATATTATTGTAGAATAATGTCGCAACATAATAAGAGGTGAAGTATGGAAAACCGTAAAATCCTTATTGTAGACGATGATTCGAATATATGTGAATTACTCAGGATGTATCTTGAAAAGGACGGGTTTGACACGAGTATCGCGTATGACGGCGAGCAGGCGATAGAGCTTGTCGGCAGGTATAACCCCGATTTGATACTTCTTGATATCATGATGCCCCGGCTTGACGGATGGCAGGTATGCCGCGAGGTAAGGAAAAACAGCGAGATACCGATAATAATGCTCACGGCAAAGGGCGAGGTTTTTGATAAAATACTCGGTCTTGAGCTGGGCGCGGATGATTATATAAGCAAGCCGTTTGACGCGAAAGAGGTGCTTGCGCGTATTAAAGCGGTCCTCAGGCGCAGCAGTGAAAAATCAAAGAAAAACGCCGTAAAGGAAGTGCGCTTCGATAAGCTTATCATAAACCTTACCAATTACGAGCTGACGGTGGACGGCAAGCAGATAGATACCCCGCCGAAGGAGCTTGAACTTATTTTCCACCTTGCAAGCAATCCCAACCGCGTTTATACGCGGGACCAGCTTCTTGACGAGGTATGGGGCTTTGATTATTACGGCGATTCGCGTACCGTTGACGTTCATGTAAAAAGGCTGCGCGAAAAGCTTGAAAACGTATCCGATAAATGGTCGCTCAAAACGGTCTGGGGCGTAGGATACAAGTTTGAGGTCAAATAATGAAACGCAGACTGTTCTTAAAATACTATTTCGGTACCGCCGTTATTGTAATACTCAGTCTCGGTATAATGCTCGGTCTTCTGGCGATAAGCTTTAACAGGCACATGTCCGCCGAAAAGCACAGAGAGCTTCAAAAGGCGAGCGACTCGGTCGCAAGGTTCTGTTCCGACCCCGGAAACAGCATTGAGGGCGACCTGCGCAGGTCGGCGTATTTTGTTATGTCAAGCAATGTTCAGATGCTTGACTGCGAGATTTACGTTACCGATAAAAACGGTGCGGTCACCGTATGCTCCTGTAAAGAATGGGGCGAAAACGGCATCTGCGAGCATATAGGTACGTCTTTTGACGCGGACGTGCTTAAAAGCGCGGCGTCCGGCAAAGAAGAATTCTCAACCGTCGGCGTCTTCAAGGCGCCTCGCTATATCGCCGCAACGGCGATAAAATCCGGCGTAGAGACTACGGGATACGTTCTTTCCTCCGCTTCCTCAGAATCGATAAAGTCACTTTTTACCGATTCGCTTAAAATATACGCGCTTTGCGCGGTGGTACCGCTTGCTTTGATGTTCGCGGCGCTTTATATAATGACTTACAGAATGAGCAAACCGTTAAAGCTTATGTCCGAGGCGGCGCACGCGATGGCAAGAGGCGATTTTTCAAAGCGTATTCCGGTCACGAGCGACGATGAGATAGGCGAGCTTGCCGCCTCGTTCAATAAAATGACGAATTCGCTTGCCCGCCTTGAAGAGACCAGAAAGAACTTTGTCGCCAACGTATCGCACGAAATGCGAACGCCGATGACCACCATAGGCGGGTTTATAGACGGAATAATCGACGGAACGATAGAACCCGAAAAGCAGGATCATTACCTCAATATCGTTTCGCAGGAAGTAAAGCGCCTCTCGCGTATGATACAGTCAATGCTCAGCCTTTCGCGGCTCGAATCGAGTGAATTTGTGCTTAAAACCGCTGATTTTGATTTGCGCGAACAGATACTTGAAGTGGTCATAGGGCAGGAACAGCGAATAGAGGAAAAGAATATAGAAATAGCGGGGCTTGACGCGCTGCCTTCGGTGGTGGTGTGCGCCGATAAGGATTTGATTTACCAGGCGATATATAACCTTCTGGATAACGCCATTAAGTTTGTTGACGTCGGCGGAACCGTATCCTTTACGCTCGGCGTTGATTCGGCGGGCGCAAAATTCAGCATTACCAACAGCGGCGCGGGAATACCGCGCGCCGACCTGCCTTATATATTTGACAGATTTTATAAGCTTGATAAGTCCCGGGCGGCAAATAAAAACAGCATGGGACTCGGACTTTATATAGTAAAAACCATAATCAAACATCACGGCGGAACGGTAAGCGTATCAAGTAAAGAAAATGAATTTACTCGCTTTGAATTTGTTTTGCCGCTTGGAAAGTAGGTATAATAATGGATAATTTTGAAGAAAACACCGGCTTTAAGAATGAAGACGCGGCCGATACCGCTGCCGGCGAAAACGTCGTAGTACAGCCGACCGCCGAGGTGAACGCACAACATGACGCGCAGCCGGAAATAACGCGCGTCACACCCGAAGCACAGGTTGACATAAACCCGAACCCGGTATGGGCAGAAACTGAAACCGCGGCGAAAGAGAGCATACCTGCAAGTGAGCCCGCGTTTACCGCCCCCGCGGCGGACGCCGTAAATCAGGCGCCGCCCGTATCGCAAGGCGTACCGTATAACGCCGCGCCGGAGATGCGACCCGTCTTTAACAGGGTCGAATATTCGGAACAAAAGCCGATAAAGAATTATTCGCCGTTCAGCCGCGGACTTAAAATTTTTTGCGGACTGCTTGCGGCGGTTATACTTGTGACCGGCGGGCTTTACACAGGTTACTATTTCGGTAAAAATAAAAGCAGAAATCTCTTCCGTGACGATGTAAAAATGGACCTTGCCGCGAAACCGAAGGATACCGAAGGCATGACCGCCGCCGAGGTTTACGACACCGTCAATCCATCCATTGTCGGAGTGCGGGTCTATAATTCAAAGCGCGCGTTTGACGCTTCGGGCGTTATTTATACAAAGGACGGATACGTTATAACCAACGACCATATTTACTCATCTGTCGGCGCGCCGAAATTCAAAATCTATACCTACGACGGCAAGGAGTATGACGCGGTTTACGTCGCCGGCGACGTGGTAAGCGACCTCGCGGTGCTTAAAATCGAGAACGGCAAAGATTTCAGCGTGCCGGTGTTCGGCGATTCCTCCGCGCTTATCTGCGGTGAAAACGTATACGCGATAGGCAGACCGAGCGACGCTTCGGACCCGACCTCCATAACCTCGGGTACGGTATCGCTTCCGAAGAGAAGGGTGCAGTCCTCAAAAACCAATTATTCCTCCAGTCTTATTCAGACCGACAGCGCGATCAACCCCGGTTCCTCCGGAGGCGCGCTTGCCAATATGTACGGTCAGGTAGTCGGTATTACTACTTCCAAGCTTTCGGGCGACGATTATGACCTTATGTGCTTTTCGGTACCCACGGTTACGGTAAAGCGCGTGGTCGATCAGCTTATATCAAAGGGCAAGGTTACCGACAGGGCAAAGCTCGGCATAACCTATACCGAAATAAACTCGGTGAGTAAAACCGCCGGCAATTATGCCGATACAGGACTTCTGATAGTCTCCGTCAGCTCCGACAGCGACCTTTACGGCAAAGCCGATAAGGACGATATCATAACCCATGTTGAGGGCGTAAAAATCACAAAGGACGATATGATACTCGATATTATCGAGTCCCGCAAGGCGGGGGATACCGTCACGATAACGGTGCTGACCTCGTCCGGAGACGAAAAAGAGCTTACGGTAAAGCTCGGCGCCAACGTCGGCGAGTCAAGCTATAAGCAGAGCGAGGCGCAGACCGAGAGCTCTTCTGACAGCAGTTCCTCATCCGATGACGGCAAAACCTTTGATTTCCCGTTCGGCGAATAAAATTTAATATCTTTTTCGGCTTGCGAGTGTCCGCGCGGACATTTGCAAGCCGTTTTTTTACATTTCTTTGCAAGACATTTTTTTGAATTTTCAGGGAAGAATTATTATTAAGAAAAAACAGAGGTGAAAAAATGCGATATGTTAAACTGATTTTCAGGATATTGTTTTTTACGGCGCTGCTGTTCTGCGTTACGGTGTTTACCGCTGTTATAGTTATGAACAAAACGGTCAGCCGCGAGTACAAAATAAACCGCGGCGACACCTTCAGAATCGAGTCATCCATACCGGTAACGGTGGATTTCAAAGGGGCGAAAGCCTCGATAGAGGATTACTGTAACGTAGGCGACGTATTTGACGTGGATTTGAAAATTCTCGGTGTAATACCGTTCAGTAAGGCGAGCGTCACGGTGGTGGATGAAACCTACGTTTCTGTGCTCGGTACGCCGTTCGGTATGAAAATATACACCGACGGTCTGCTTGTGATATCTACCGGCAGGGTCGAAACGAAATCCGGCGCGGTAAACCCCGCCGAAGACGCGGGCGTTAAGGTCGGCGATTATATAAAGAGCGTAAACGGCGAGCGGATAAACTGTAACGAGGACCTGGTGACCGCGGTCATAGAAAGCGGCGGCGAAACACTCAAACTCGAAATAACGCGGGAGGGTAAAGCGCGTGAAGTGTCGGTAACTCCCGCGCTTGATAAGGACGATAACCTCTACCGTATAGGAGTGTGGGTGCGCGACAGCTCCGCGGGCGTCGGAACGCTCACCTTTTACAGCCCGGTAAGCGACGTGGTGTGCGGACTCGGTCACGGTATATGCGACCGTGACACGGGCAAACTGCTCGTGCCCGAGCGCGGCGAGCTGGTCGGTGCGGAAATAATATCGGTCATAAAGGGCAACGCGGGTGAACCGGGCGAGCTTAAAGGCAGATTCACGGGGGAGAGAATATCCGATATGGCTCTTAATTCGGATAACGGCGTTTACGGTAATCCTTATGAACCGCTTGATACCTCGAAGCTCACGAAAGTCGCGTATAAACAGGATATCAAAAACGGCGACGCGCAGATACTTTGTACCGTTTCGGGCGGTAAGCCGAAGCTTTACTCCTGCCGCGTTCAGAAGCGCGCGGGCGCTTACGATTATGAAACGCAAAACATGATAGTCACCGTGACCGATAAGGAGCTTATCGCCGCCACGGGCGGAATAATACAGGGTATGTCGGGCAGTCCGGTACTTCAAAACGGCGAGCTTATAGGCGCCGTGACCCACGTTTTTGTCGACGACCCCAAAAGGGGCTACGCCGTCTTTGCCGAAAATATGCTCGACACCGCGGCGGGCGTCGCGAAAAGACGCCTTAAAAAGGCGTCCTGAGCGTGTCGAAAAAGTCGACACGCTCTCGGACGGGAATTCCGTTCGCCGAAAATTGAAAATTTTCGGACTGCACTCCACTCCCGCCAATACCACCCACGCCCCTTGAAAATCGCCTTTTCGTGTTTTTTGCTTATCAGAAGCAATTATTCAAGGAACGGAAATGATTTGTTTTTTCGTTTACCGCAATCATGAAAATGCGATTTTCGCCTATAAGGTGTTTTTCCGCCGCGCATGTCACCGGAAAAACAAAATGCGCAGCTCACGCCGCGCGGATCTCAACAACAGGTTTTCAGGCATACTGAAGACGCCTTAAAAAGGCGTCTTAAACGTGCGCCCGGATTTTTGCGAAATACAGCTTTTTGCCCTTTACAAACACGGCGTTTCGTGGTATATTTCATTTGAGAAATTTCGGAGGGCGATTCTATGAAATTTAATGTAAACAGTTCCGGGTACGATTGTACAAAGAAATATACCGGCGGTTTTGACGCCGGCGCAAACCGGCGCAGAGAGGCGATACTCGCCTCAAAAAACACGGAGGAAATATACGATATAAAGGGTAAAAAGTATTATATCAGCCGCGATATGCAGCTTACCGATATACCCGAAAATCTTTTGCCGGGCGACGCGGTGCTTTTTGAGCGCGGCGGACTCTGGCGCGTCGGCGACCGCGAAAAGTTTTTTGTGCCCGAGGGCGTTATTTTCGGCGCTTACGGCGAAGGCGACAAGCCGAAGTTTTACGGCTCTTATCATAATTACGCGGATAAGAAATTCTGGGAAAAGGAAGCGGAGAATATTTGGCGCGTTCAGCTTTACGGCAGAAACGTCGGTTGTATCGCCTTTAATGAAACCGCGCTTATGGGCGTAAAAAAATGGCATTTTGAAGACCTTAAAGAAAACTACGATTTTTACTATAACGGCGAATCGGAGCAAGTGTGGCTTTACTATGAGGGCGAGCCGTGGAGCGATTTTTACGATATCGAAATATGCCAGCGCGGCAGCGTTTTACAGCTTTTGGATAACGCCACGGCGGATAACCTTTTTGTAGGTTACACCGGCTCGCACGCAATAGTCGCCGGCTACCAGAGAGACGGCGTAACGGTAACAAACTGCGAGGTCGCTTACGTCGGCGGAGCAATGCAGTTCGGCGAGACCCGCTTCGGCAACGGTATAGAGCTTCAACTCGGCGCGACTAACGCGAAGCTTTGCTCCAATTACGTCCACCAGTGCTATGACGCGGGGATCACATTCCAGAGCTGGTCAAGCGCGAAGCTCGATTCGCATTATCACAATATTGATATCTCGGATAACCTTATCGAGTTTTGCACCTACGGCATAGAATACTTCACCACCGAGTTTGAAAGAAACGGGCTTTACAGCGATTATAAGGACATAGCGATAAAGAATAACATTATACGCTTTTCGGGTTACGAGTGGTCGTATAATCAGCGCCCCGATAAATGGATGATATCCCATATCCGCGGGGGACAGTGGGCGTGGGTCAAAGACTGCAGCGGCTTCGAGATATCCGGCAACGTTTTCGATTGCTCCCGCGCCTCGATAATATTCTGGTGGTGGCACGATGAGGAGAAAAACTATATCCGCCCCGAAGCGCACCCCGGTCTTACGGTAAGGAACAACACCTACTATCAGGGGATAACCGCCGATAAGCGCTGTATGAATTATCATATCAATAAGCCGGTGTACGCCGAAGACGAGGCAGGGCTTAAAGCCGCCGTCGCGCTCTTCGATAAAGACCCGGCAAAAGTCGTCTGGCTCGGGTAGATACATATTAAATCGGAGCGGAATATAAAGCGGGCGGATGATATCCGCCCCTACGTTTTGCGTATCAATTAAATTGATGTTTTGTAGGGGCGATTCACGAATCGCCCGTAAGACATATATCAGACGCATTATACGGACAGCCGGGGACGTCTGTCCCTACGAAATGTAAATTAAATTGATACGCCGTAGGGGTCGATGCCCACATCGACCCGGTTTTTCCGTTTCGGGATGTGTCAATACGTTTTAATCGTGGGGTCGGGCGCGTTGTGCCTGACGCATGAAACTCCAACCTGGTTTTGATATCTTGATATCATGATATCAAGATATCAAAATTCGCGCCGCATATCCGTTTCGACGCCGCTTTACAAAATATTCATTGATATTTTGAATTTTTAATGTTATTATATAATAAAATGAATTGTACGAAAGGAGGCAGCGTTTTGCCTGAGGAAAACCTTTTATCATATAAATGTCCCGCGTGCGGGTCGCCGCTTAGGTACAATCCTGACGGCAAGCTGGTTTGTGACTCATGCTCAAACGAATTTGAGGTTGACGCCGTAAAAAAATTCAATGAGGAGGGCGCCGGCGAGCAGGGCTTTGACTGGGGCGATTACAAAGAAAAGTTTGAGGCGGGGAGTGAAAAACTCGAAAACACCCGCGTTTACGTTTGCCGTTTCTGCGGCGCGGCTATCGAGACCGACGGAACCACCGCCGCAACGCACTGCCCTTATTGCGACAACGAGGTAATTATGAGCGATCAGCTCTCCGGCTCGATAAAACCGAACGCCGTAATACCGTTTTCGGTCGATAAAAAGGCGGCGATAGCGGCGATAAAGAATCATTTTAAGGGCAAGAAATTACTTCCGAAAGATTTTTACGAGGAGCACCGGCTCGGCAAAATTCAGGGAATATACGTGCCGTTCTGGCTCTTTGATTCGGGGATCGACGGCAACACCAACATAAACGCCGAAAACCGCCGCTTCTATTCCGATTCGGATTATGACTACACCGAAACCAAGCACTATCTGGTGGCTCTTGACGGGTCTATGCAGTTTGAACGCATCCCGGTTGACGGCAGCGAAAAAATGGATAACGACCTTATGGACGCGCTCGAACCGTTTGACTATTCCGGGCTTAAAAAATTTGACCCGGCGTATCTTTCCGGCTTTTTGGCGGACAGGTTTGACGATGACCCCGACGAAAGTCTGCCGCGAGCGTCGTCGCGTATGGCCAACAGCGCGGAGGATATATTCCTTGAATGCGCTTCGGAATTTGATACCGCCTCCATAAAGAACTCCAATTATCATCTTGTAGACCCGGCGGTCAAATACGTGCTTTTGCCGGTTTACCTTCTCAATATGCAGTACAAAGAGAAAAATTACCGGTTTGCGGTAAACGGACAGACGGGCAAGGTCGTCGGCGAGCTGCCGATAAGCAAGCTCAAATCGTTCTTGCAGTTCTGTCTTTTCGGTATACCGGCGGCGGCGATAGTATCCACCATCGCGTATTTTATTATTAAGTGAGGTGGCGGTATGAAAAAAGTATTAAGCATTTTATTTGCCGCGTTTTTGATTTTTGCCGTTTCTCTGCCGGTACTTGCCGATGATTACAAGGATGACGTTTACCGCTTTAACGATTTCACCGGAACTTTCAGCGATAACGACGCAAAACGCCTCAACGCCGCCGTTGATGAAATGATACCGGGGCTTAAAACCGATTTGCCGGTTTACGTTTTTGACAGTCTCGGTGAAGAGAGCTTTGATGAAAAAGCAAACTATTTTTACGAGCACAACGGCTTCGGCTACGGCGACGATAAAAGCGGTATACTGCTGGCAATTTGCTTAGGCGACAAACCGACTTTTAACCTATACCGTTTCGGTACGGCGAAAACGCTTATTGACGATAAGGAAGAACAGGCGATAGGCGACGCGTTCGTTTCCGATTTTGCTTCCGTTTCATATTATACGGTAATTGACAGGTATCTCGGCAACGTATCATTCGCTGTAAAAGGCAACTTTACCGCGGCGGACGCGGACAGTACGAAGGACGCCGAAAAAGATACCGCTGCCTCGGGTGAAGAGAACGCCGGGGATTTACCGACGGTCGTAGATAACGCGGATGTACTTACCGAAGACGAAGAGGAAGAGCTTTCCTCGCGTATCGAGGAAATCAGGGATAAATACGACGTCAATTACGTTATCCTGACCGGCGACGATAACGAAGGTCTTTCGGCTGACGGTTACGCTTTCGAGTTTTTGAAGGAGAACGGATACGACAGCAACGGTCAGAGCGCGGTGGTCTTTTATATCTGCTTCGAGCCTGGAAACAGGTGCTGGCGTACCGCCACAAGAAATTCCGTATATAAAAAGTTTACCGAAGACGTAATAAACGATATCGACGATCACATAGAGCCGGATATGAAGGCGGGCGATTACTTTGACGCGTGCCTTACACACGCCAAATATGTAAAGAATATAGTTTCGGGCAAATACCGCAAGCCGGTTGACCGGACTCCCGTTATTATAAGCTTGCTGGTGGGCGCCTTTGTGGGGCTGATAGTCGGACTGATGCGCCTTGCAAGCTGTAAAAAGGCGATGAGGGTCGTAGCGCCGGTCGACGCGCACGAGTATCTCGTAAAGGACAGCTTTAATCTGCGCGACAAGCAGGTATACTACCTCTATACCACGGTGACTAAAACCGCCAAACCCAAGTCAAGCAGTTCTTCCGGCGGATCGTCGTATTCAAGCAGTTCTTCGGGCGGCGGAAGCTCATCCGGAGGCAGAAGCTTTTAAGTAAAAAACAATTTTTGTTAATATAATTTTTATGGAGGAATAATTATGGGACTTATTAAAGCAGGCATTGGCGCGCTCGGAGGCACTCTTGCCGATCAGTGGAAAGAATTTTTCTACTGCGATTCCCTCGACGCCGACGTAATGGTGGTTAAAGGGCAGAAGCGTATCTCTTCGCGTTCGTCCAATACAAAGGCAAACGACAACATCATTTCAAACGGCTCCGGCATTGCCGTTGCCGACGGTCAGTGTATGATAATCGTCGAGCAGGGCAAGGTCGTTGAGGTTTGCGCGGAACCCGGACAGTTCACCTACGATACCTCTACCGAGCCGAGTATTTTTACCGGCAAGCTTTCCACAAGCATTAAGGAATCGTTCAAGACCATAGGTAAGCGTTTTACCTACGGCGGCGATACCGGTAAGGATCAGCGCGTTTATTATTTCAATACCAAGGAGCTTATCGATAACAAATTCGGTACGCCTAATCCGATACCGTTCCGCGTTGTAGATAAAAACATAAATCTCGATATCGACGTATCGGTACGCGCTTCCGGCGTTTATTCTTATAAAATAGCCGACCCGCTGCTGTTTTACGCAAACGTTTGCGGCAACGTTGAGGAAGAGTATTTAAGAGAAAACATCGATACTCAGCTTAAAACCGAATTTGTAAGCGCGCTTCAGCCGGCGTTCGGCAAGCTTTCTGCTCTGGGACTTCGTCCTAACGAGATAGTCACACACAATACCGAGCTTGAAAGCGCCATGAACGAAGCGCTCTCATCCAAATGGCGCGAGCTTCGCGGTCTTGAAGTCGTTACGGTAGCTCTCGGCAGCGTTACGCTTCCCGAAGAGGATCAGGAGCTTATCAAGAATGCTCAGCGCGCGGCTATACTCCGCGACCCGACCATGGCGGCGGCAACTCTTACCGGCGCTACCGCGGACGCGATGCGTACGGCGGCGGGCAACCAGAACGGAGCTATGGCAGGCTTTATGGGTATGGGCATGGCAATGAACGCGGCAGGCACCATGGGTACGCAGAACCTCTACGCCATGGGCGCTCAGCAAAACGCGCAGAACGCGCAAAACGCTCCGGCGGCAGGCGCTGTCGCGGGCGGCTGGGTATGCGAGTGCGGTGCTCAGAATACCGGCAATTTCTGCACCAACTGCGGCAAGCAGAAGGCGACAGGCTGGGTATGCGAGTGCGGCGCGCAGAACACCGGCAATTTCTGCACCAACTGCGGTAAGGCGAAGCCGTAATCTAAAAGGAGAAAGTAATGGGACTTTTTGATTCTATAAAGCGTCAGGCGGAAAGCCTTTTGAGAAACGAGGTCGCGCCGGCGGCAAAAACCGCCTTAAACAACGCGGGGCAGAAGGCGGCGAACGCTCCGTCTTCCGCAAAAACAACGGTGATAACCCTTTCATCCCTGCCTCAAAACGCCGATGAAATGCGCGCAATGCCGGAGTTTACCCTGGGTGACCCGTTTACGGTGCTCGCTTTCAGCGTGGCTGCGATGAACCGCTATCCCACCGACCGCGAGGCGTGCAGGGAAATGCTTAACGTTCTCAAAGGACCCGAGCCGCTTACTCAGCGTGAGCTGCAATTCATAAACGACAGGTTTATGGACGGCAGAGATTACGTTGCGCGTTCATACTTCGGCGGCACTTCGCCGGAAAATGATTATACCCCGTCGCAGCCGTACACGGTTAAGATAACCGAACAGTTCAACAGCCGCGAAAACGAGGGTTATATAAAGCTGTTTCTGACTTCTTCGGGGGCTGACAGCATAAGACCTGTTACGCTCAGAAACAAAGCGTCCACCGGCGAGTGGTTCTTATGGGAGTTCGACGGTATGCTTTCAAGCATACGCATTCCGAAATCCGCCGACAAATGGGCATAATCGCTTAAAATACCGCGCCCGGCTTTATGCCGGGCGCGGTATTTCATATCGGGTTTATTTTGATTTTTCTCTTATGTAATAGAAAATATACTGCTGAGCGATACCCGCCGCGCCTTTCGCGCAGGCGGGTATTTCACCGCCGAAATAATCGCTTAACGCTCTTTTTATCCAAACGTCCTTCGGAAACGCCTCTATATGACCGCAGCCGTAAAGCAGCGCGCAGTCGGCAACCTTAGGACCGACGCCCTTGATTTTAAGCAGTATTTCGCGTGCTTCGTCATAACCTAGTTTGCAAAGAGAGTTTAGGTCTATTTCACCGCCTGCCACCCTGCGCGCCGCGTCGATAATATACTTTGCGCGAAAGCCGCTTCTTATGGGCGCGAGGTCATCCGGCGTCAGTCGGGCGAGGACTTCGGCTTCCGGGAAAGCATACGCTTTTTCCTTTTTCTCGCCGAAGTTTTCGCAAAGCCGTTCTATTATTCCCTTTATGCGCGGAATGTTGTTGTTCTGCGAAATTATAAACGAGCAAAGAGCCTCGAACGGCTCCTGCCGCAGTATTCTTATGCCGCTTGAAGCGTTGGCGGCGGCGAAAAGGGTTTTATCGGCGGAGAACTGCTTTATGACCGCGGCGTAATCGCGGCCCAAATCAAAATAATCAAACCAGAATTCTTCAAAATCACGCTTTGAAGCGCCCGATATCACTATATCGCCGTTCTGTTCTTTAAGCTCGATATATTTGCCGCCGGCTATTCCCGACCATACGCCGTCGCCGCCCGCTTTCCAGCGAAAAGCCTGACCGCAGTCAAGCGTTTGAGCAAGGCTGAAGTTTTTTGCGTTCTTTATATAAACTTTGTCTTTTTCAAAGAAAACGTCATTCATTTCAAGCACCCCGTATCGTATTTATTATACAGTTTTTATTTTTCCATTACAAGACAAATTTCGCCGCCCCGTTCCCGGATTTGACAAAAAATGTATACCGTTTTTCATTTTTCGAGTTCACATAAAACTGTAAAATGCAACCTGTGTTAAGAAAAAAAGTGCCGATATTCCGCACTTTTTCAACTTTTCCACCGAGTTATCCACATTTTTATGTAAACTTTGAAAACCGGAATAAAGCCAATAAAAATTGCCAAAAATACACTATATAATATTTGAAAGGCGGAATTGGTTTGGTGAAAGGTGTAAATAAGACGGTTATCGAGGTCAACAACACGGGAAGTAAGGTTTTTGACAGAATAGTCTTTTACGTTACCGCGCAGTACGGTAATCTTTCGGCAAAAGAGCTGATGAAAGCTACCGAAAGCTTTACGTTTCAGTTTGATAAACGCTCCGGGCGCGGATATAAAAAACTGCGCCGCAGAATGGTAAGAAAAAGAGTAGTGCGGGCGGCGCTGATATCGGCGGTATCGGTTTTGGTGCTCGCGGCGGCGTTCTTTTTATTCAGAAAAATAATATAATCATATTTCTTGCATTTGACCGGGGTTTATTGTATAATAGCCTCGGTGATTTTATGAAAAAGAACATATCGCTTGCACTTAAGCTGTTTTTGTTTCTGCTTTTTTCCGAATTTGCCGCGTTGATGGTAACGATTTCGTTTTCCGTTATTTTTCAGAAGGTAAGCCCGGTGGCATATACCTTTTCACAGGCTTTTTCCCTTGTTATTCTTGTTGTTTCGGTATGGCAGTGCACCTATATGCCGGGGTTTAAGGACAGCAACATGGTAAGAACCGGTCACATGCAGGAGGATATATGGCGCGGCTTTAAGATCGGTGCTCTTTCGCAGATACCGTTTGTTCTTTTCTTTGCGGCGGCGGTGATTTTCAACTTTAATTATTCGGTTTATATTGTCGTCAACAGCGTATACTGGTCGTTTTTGACAATGTTTTCCGGTTCCGACGGTACCGCGGAGGTATGTATGCGTGATTTAGGCGCAATAAAGCTTATCTGTATCGCGCTTTTCACGGTGATAGTACCTGCGATAGCGGGCGGAGTGTACATTATGGGTTATAAGGGGATAGATCTCCACACAAAGCTATTCTACAAGAAGAGGGAGAAATAATATATGGCTGGCTTTTTCGGTCTTTTTAATTACGAAAAGGAAGGACCCGGTATTGATAAGGACGCGCCGAAGAAAAAAACCTTCGTTGTGTTTTTTGAAATGTTCAAAATAAACTTTTGGAAGTTTATCCCGATAAATCTCGTTTTTTTGCTTTTGAACGTGCCGCTTTTAACCGGCGGTCTTGCAAACGCGGGTATCACGCATGTTGTAAGGAACACGGCGAGGGATAAGCATTCCTTCGGTATGAGCGATTTTTTCGAGACAATAAAGAAAAACTGGAAGCAGTCGCTTATAGCCGGCATAATCAATATTGTAATACTGTTTCTTGCGACCTCCGCGGCGTGGTTCTATTTTAAGGAGTACAGCGCAACGGGTCGGATCATATGGCTTGTCGGTTTAAGCGTTACGCTTTCGCTTCTTATGATATTTACCTTTGCTAAGTTTTATATCTGGACTATGCTTATCACCTTTAACCTGCCGCTTTCCGCAATATATAAAAACGGCTTCAGGTTTGCGTTTATAAATCTTTTCCGTAATATTCTGGTCGGTCTGCTTTTGCTTGTCACCTATGCGATTTACGGCGTTCTTATCTGGTTTTTGCCCGGACCGCTCAGACTTATTGTGATACTTCTCGCCGTATGTACTCTGCCGGCTTACAGATATCTTATGATACAGTTTGCGGCTTTCCCGGCTATAAAGAAGTATATGATAGACCCGTATTACGAGGAGCACCCGGATATGGATATTGAAAAACGCAGGAATTTAGGACTTTTAGACGAATGAGATCATCCGGCAGGATCACCCTGCCGGATATTGCTGTTAAAAGCCCGTTTTCAACTATTTGCGCAGCGTGAGCTGCGCATTTTGTTTTTCCGGTGACATGTGCGGCGGAAAAACACCTTATGAGCGAAAACTGCCTTTTTATGATTACGGTAAACAGAAAAACGGAATAATCTATGCTTCTTTAATAATTGCTTCTGATAAGCAAAAAATACGAAAAGGCAGTTTTCAAGGGGCGTGGGTGGTATTGGCGGGAGTGGAGTGCAGTCCGAAAATTTTCATAATTTTCGGCGAACGGAATTCCCGTCCAAGAGCGTGGCGGCATTTTCGACACGCGCATCCGGCAGGATCACCCTGCCGGATATTTCTATACCCCTTTGTCATAAAATTATGACGGAGGGGTTTTTATGATATGCAGAATTGACGAAATGAAGGATAAACAGGTCGTCTGTGTAAACGACGGCTGCGTTCTCGGTTACGTTTCGGATATTGAGCTTGATACCGAAAAAGGCGTGCTGACCTCTGTTGTTATCTACGGCAGACTTCGGTTTTTCGGTCTTCTCGGCAGGGACGAGGATATTGTTATACCGTTTGAGGATATTAAGGTCATCGGGGAGGAGACCGTGCTCGTTTCAACACAATGCGGCGCCGGTTTTGCCGGAACCGGGACTAAGAGGCGCTTTACTACCTTGTAATTTTGTACAAAGTACACAAAAATTAAAACAAATTATCTCTGTTCGTTTCGAAAAATAAACAAAAAACGGTTGAAAACAGAGCATAACGGTGATATAATAATTAAGATAATATACAAGCTTGAAAGGAATTGAAAAATGAGCGATTATTTTATCGGCTTTGACCGTTCGGTCAGAAATGACGCATATGAGCACCTCGGCTCGTTTCTTTCGGATGACCGCGCGGTTTTTCGCGTCTGGGCGCCGTGCGCGGAAGCGGTCAGCGTCGTCGGCGATTTCAACGGCTGGAACGAAAACGCCAACTTTATGAGCAAAACTCATTGCGGCGTCTGGGAAACCGAGATTTCCGGGCTTAAGGAGTATGACGTCTACAAGTATGCTATACGTGCGCCCGGCGGTAAAGTAACGCTTAAAAGCGACCCTTACGCGCGCCATTTTGAGACTTCGCCCGCGAACGCCTCAAAGCTTTATGCTTCGCACGCTTTCGTGTGGACTGACGGCGAGTGGCGCGAAAACACCGCAAACGGTAATATATATGAGTCGCCCGTAAATATATACGAGGTGCACCTCGGCTCGTGGCAGCGTTTCGACGACGGCAACACCTACGATTACGTCACCGCCGCTAAAAAGCTTTCGGCTTACGTCAAAAAAATGGGATATACGCACGTTGAGCTGATGCCCGTGACCGAGCATCCGTTCGAGGGCTCGTGGGGCTATCAGGTGACCGGGTATTTTGCGCCCACTTCGCGCTACGGTACGCCCGATGATTTCAAAAGGTTTGTGGATATAATGCATAACAGCGGTATCGGCGTTATTCTTGACTGGGTACCGGCGCATATGCCTAAGGATGAGTTCGGACTTTACCGGTTTGACGGTACGCCCTGCTATGAATATTCCGACCCGCGTAAGGGTGAGCATAAGGAGTGGGGGACGGCGGTTTTCGATTACGGCAAACCGCAGGTCATGAGCTTTCTTATTTCCAGCGCCTGCTTCTGGCTTAAAGAGTTTCATATTGACGGACTCCGCGTCGACGCGGTCGCCTCAATGCTTTATCTCGATTACGGCAGAAAAGACGGCGAATGGATACCCAATTCCTACGGCGGCAGGGAAAATCTCGACGCGGTGGAACTGCTCCGGCAGATAAACCGCGCCGCTTTCGGCGTAAACCCGAATGTTCTTATGATAGCCGAAGAGTCTACCGCGTGGCCGCTCGTTACCAAGCCGGCGGAGGACGGCGGACTCGGCTTTAACTTCAAATGGAATATGGGCTGGATGAACGATATGCTCCGCTATATGTCGCTTGACCCGCTTTTCAGGAAGGACAACCACGACTGCCTGACCTTCTCGTTTTTCTATGCCTTTTCGGAAAACTTCATTCTCCCCATATCGCACGATGAGGTAGTGCACGGCAAGTGCTCGATGATAAACAAAATGCCGGGCGGTTATGAGGATAAGTTTTCAAATCTGAAAGCGTTTTACGCATATATGATGGGTCATCCCGGCAAAAAGCTTCTCTTTATGGGTCAGGAGTACGCGCAGTTTATCGAATGGCGGTACGATGAGCCGCTTGAATGGTTTATGCTCGACTATCCGGCGCATAAGAATATGCAGAATTTTGTAAAGGATCTTAATAAATTTTACAAAAAGAACAGTCCGCTTTGGGAAATAGACTGTTCGTGGGGCGGCTTCAAGTGGATATCCAACGATGATAACGCGCAGAGCATAATTTCGTTTTTGCGCACCGATAAATCGGGCAAACAGATGCTTTGCGTCTGCAATTTCGTGCCGGTCGCGCGTGAGAATTACCGTATAGGCGCGCCGGTATCCGGCGTCTACAAGCCGGTCTTCTGCAGCGACGACGCGAAATACGGCGGCAATACCGCGCAGCTGCCGGATGTTTTGAGTGAAAATGTACCCATGCACGGCTTTGAAAATTCAATATCAGTCGATCTGCCGGCAATGTCGGTAACGTTTTATAAGTTTACGAAGACAAAAAAGAAAGAAGCGAAATAAAAATGAAAGTTTCAAGAATTCATCTTAAAGATTTTTATCCGTTTTTGGGTGAGGAGGGAAGAGATCCTTTTGTTGATTTATATCTTCCTTATAACCTGGCGGAAATGGGGAGGCAGGATCAAAAGCGGGCGGCAATGGTGGTATGCCCGGGCGGCGGCTACTGGATATGCAGTGAGCGGGAAGCCGAACCGATAGCTCTTAAATTTCTTGATATGGGGTTAAACGTTTTCGTGCTGAATTACAGCGCGGCGCATTGCAGATATCCCTCTCAACTTATCGAGGTGGCGGCGCTTTTTGATTATATAAACAAAAACGCCGGTGAGTTTCATTGCGATACCGAAAAGATAGGCATTATCGGCTTTTCCGCCGGCGGTCATCTTGCGGCGCATTATTCAAACCTCTGGGACGATGAATTGCTCAAAAACCGCTTTGACGCGACCTATAAACCGGCGGCGAGCATTCTTTGCTATCCGGTTATTTCAACCAGAAATGCCCATAGGGGCAGTTTTGAGAATCTTTTAGGCCATTTCCCCGAGACCGAGGATGAAATAAACCGTTTCTCATGCGAAAAGCTCGTGGGTAAGCAAACGCCGCCGACCTTTTTGTTCCATACCTTTGAGGACCAGACCGTACCGGTTCAGAACAGTATTTATTACGCGGAAGCGCTTGCCGATAAAGGTATCCCGTTTGAGATGCATATATATCCTTACGGGTGGCACGGTATTTCCACTTCGGACTCCTTAACGCTGGATAGCAATAACGATAAACTGCCTTATATAAGCGACTGGGTAATTAAGGTAAAGCGCTGGTTGAACGTTTTATTTGACCTTAAACTCGGCGGAATATAAGCTGAAAAAATAGGAGATGTTTGTGTGATCAGGAAAAAATGTGTTGCTATGTTGCTGGCGGGAGGTCAGGGCAGCCGCCTTGGCGTACTGACCGCTAAAATAGCGAAGCCGGCAGTCCCCTACGGCGGGAAATACAGAATTATCGATTTTCCGCTTTCCAACTGCATTAACTCCGGAATAGACACCGTGGGTATACTCACGCAGTACAAACCGCTCGAGCTTAACGATTATGTCGGCTCGGGCAAGGCGTGGGACCTCGACCGTCTTTCCGGCGGCGTGCATATACTGCCGCCGTATCAGGGGCAGAAGGGAGGCGACTGGTACAAGGGAACCGCTAACGCAATTTACCAGAATATCGGTTTTATCGAGCGTTACGACCCTGAATACGTGCTTATCCTTTCGGGTGACCATATTTATAAAATGGATTATTCCAAAATGATAAATCAGCACGTTGAAACCGGCGCCGCCTGCACTATCGCGGTGCTCGAGGTCTCAAAGGAAGAGGCTTCGCGCTTCGGCATAATGAACACCAATCCGGACGGCAGCATTTACGAGTTTGAGGAAAAACCGGCAAATCCGAAAAGCAATCTCGCCTCGATGGGAATATACGTTTTCTCGTGGGATAAGCTTAAAAAGTATCTTACGGAAGACGAGGCGAACCGGGATTCTTCAAACGATTTCGGCAAAAACATTATTCCCGCAATGCTTAATAAGGGTGAAAGCCTGCGCGTATACCGCTTCGGCGATTACTGGAAAGACGTCGGCACGGTCGATTCGCTGTGGGAAGCGAATCTCGACCTATTAAATCCGCGTATAGACCTTAATCTTTCCGATCCGAACTGGCGCATTTATTCCCGCGCGGGCGAATTTCCGCCGCATTTTATATCCGATAAGGCAAAGGTGGAAAACTCGCTTATAACCGACGGCTGTGAGGTGTACGGCAACCTTGATTACTCAATACTGTTTGAGAACGTGACGGTCGAGGAGGGCGCTTCGGTTGAGTATTCGCTCGTAATGCCGGGCGCCGTAATCAAGAAGGGTGCGAAGGTGCGCTATTCGATTATCGCGGAAGACGCCGTGATAGGTGAAAACGCGGCGGTCGGCGCGCCGCCCGAAAGCGTTTCTCCCGAGCAGTTCGGCATATCGGTAGTCGGCGATAATCTCACCGTAGGCAAGAACGCGAAGATAGGACCGAAAACGGTGATAACCGAGAATGTGGAAGAGGGGGCGAGCATATGATAGCTACGGCAGTATCGGGCATCATTTTTGCCAATTCACGCGATGAGGCTATTGAAAAGATGACGAAGGTCCGCTCAATGGCGTCACTTCCGTTCGGCGGCAGATACCGCGTAATCGATTTTTGCCTTTCAAATCTCGTGAACGCCGGTATTACAAGCGTAGGCGTCATAACCAAATCGAATTACCGCTCGCTTATGGACCATATAGGCAGCGGCGCTTTCTGGGACCTCGACCGCAAGCGTGGCGGCGTCCATATTCTGCCGCCGTTTAACATTAGCGGCGCGAGGCGCTATCACGGCTATGTTGAGGCGCTTTACGGCGCTATGGATTTCCTCAACAGGTGCAATTCCGATTACGTTGTTTTGTGTGACGGCTGCGTAGTGGCAAACGTCGATATAGCGGCGGCGGTCGATTTTCATATTAAAAAGAACGCCGATATTACGGTGGTTTACAGAAGCGGCGTGCAGGTCAAAGACGTTAAGAATATGATGACGATGAAGCTTGACAGCGACGACCGCCTTGTTTCGGTCAATTTTCCGCGCAGCATCGCGGCTGACGACCTCGCAAGCCTCGGAATACTCGTTTTCCGCCGCGACCTGCTTATAGAGCTTGTAAATAACGCCTATGAAAACGGCGGCAGGAATATCGACGTCGATATAATAGCCGACCGCGTAGGCGATTTAAGAATATGCGGTTACGCGCATAACGGCTTTTCCGCCGTTATGACCGATATGAAGGCGTATACCGAGGCGAATATGCGCCTGCTCGATAAAGAAGTAAGAGCGGATCTCTTTAACCCGAAACGCAGGATAATGACCAAGAACCGCGACGATATGCCCACGCGCTACGGTACTAAAGCCGAAGTCAAAAACTCCTTTGTCGCGGACGGCTGTGTTATCGACGGTGAGGTTTCAAACAGTATCCTTTTCCGCGGCGTCACGGTCAGAAGAGGCGCCAAGGTCGTCGATTCGATAATAATGCAGGACTGCGTTATAGGTGAAAACGCCATAGTCAGCGACGTGATACTGGATAAGAAAGTCGGCGTCAACAGCAACACGGTATTAAAGGGAACCGCGGACTGTGCGCTTTACGTGGAAAAGAATCAAAAGCTTTAGGAGAAAAGAGTATGAAAGTATTATTTGCCGCAAGCGAGGCATTGCCCTTTGCTATGTCAGGCGGACTTGCCGACGTGGCGGGCGCGCTCCCGAAGGCGCTCAGGCGACGGCTTATTGGATGCAGGGTAATAATGCCGCTTTACAGCACCATAAGCGAAGAGTTGAAATCGGGAATGAAGTTTTTATGTCACATAACCGTGCCGGTTTCGTGGCGGCGGCAGTATTGCGGCGTCTTTGAAGCACACGTTGACGGCGTCATATATTACCTTATCGATAATCAGTATTATTTTAAGCGCGACGGGCTTTACGGATATTATGACGACGCCGAGCGTTACGCCTTTTTCTCACGCGCCGTACTTGAAGTGATACCGTATATTGATTTTGTGCCGGATATTATTCACTGCAACGACTGGCAAACCGCCATGATACCGGTTTACCTCAATGAAATGTACAGGGCAAACCCGCTTTACGGCAATATAAAAACCGTATTTACGATACATAATATTCAGTATCAGGGCAAGTACGGTATGGAACTTTACGGTGATGTTTTAGGACTTCCCGAGGGCAGGGAGAGCATCGTTGAGTACGATTCCTGCGTAAATCTCATGAAGGGCGCCATACAGTGCGCGGATAAGGTTACCACCGTGTCGCCGACCTACGCAAACGAGATTCTGACGCCCTATTATTCGCACGGACTCGATGAGATTCTCAAAAAATTCACCTATAAACTGACCGGTATAGTAAACGGCATAGACGTTGACGTCTACAACCCGGAAACCGACGGCATGATATTCAAAAACTTCTCCGTCGATACGGTGGCTGATAAGGCGGAAAACAAAAAACAGCTTCAAAAGCAGATGAATCTGCCGCAAAGGGATGTGCCGCTTATCGGCATAGTCAGCCGCCTTGTCAAGCATAAGGGCTTCGACCTCGTAAAATGCGTCTTTGAAGAGCTGCTTAAAGCCGATATTCAGTTCGTTATTCTGGGTTCCGGTGAATGGGAGTTTGAGACGTTCTTTTATGATATGGCGGGCAAATATAAGGATAAAGTCGCATTGAAGCTCGGCTTTGACGCGACGCTCGCGCACCGTATTTATGCCGGCGCGGATATATTCCTTATGCCGAGCCTCAGCGAGCCGTGCGGACTTGCGCAAATGGTGGCGCTCCGTTACGGTACCGTGCCGATAGTCAGAAAAACGGGCGGGCTTAACGATACCATAACCGACAGCGGCGACGGCAAGGGCAACGGCTTTACATTTGCGGATTTCAACGCGCACGATATGCAAAACGCCGTTTGGCGCGCCGTGGGCGGATACGCTGACAAAAAGGGCTGGAACCTGCTTCGCACGCGCTGTATGAAGTGCGATAACAGCTGGGGCGCTTCCGCAAGGATGTATATAGGACTTTACAGAGAGCTTTGTCCTCCCAAAGCAAAATAAACCGTTTAACGCGGCGTTCACCCGGTGAACGCCGCGTATTGTTTTCACATAGACTGTAATAAAAGATTTTTATCGTGTTTAGAAATCAAAAAAACGGGTAAAAATATGGATAGAACAGTTCGGAGTGTGAAAGAAAATGAACATAAAACGCGGAGATATATATTATGCCGATTTAAGTCCGGTGGTAGGGTCCGAGCAGGGCGGGGTGCGCCCCGTGCTGATAGTGCAGAACGACGTCGGCAATAAATACAGTCCGACGGTAATAGCCGCCGCCATAACGAGTCAGCAGGATAAAAGCAGCCTGCCTACGCACATAAACTTAAGCGCAGCGGGCAGCGGACTGCAAAAGGACTCGATAGTTTTACTTGAACAGGTGCGAACGATTGATAAAACCCGCCTGCGAGAAAAAATGGGCGCGCTTGACAACAGGTCCATGAATATGGTGGACAAGGCGATTTCGGTAAGCTTCGGGCTTAATTAACCGCTTGACAATATGCTCGCGTTAAAGTAAAATAGACTGGTCGAAAGACCTGCCGCGGGTGTGGCGGAATTGGCAGACGCGCCAGACTTAGGATCTGGTGTCACCGACATGCAGGTTCGATCCCTGTCACCCGCACCATGAAAAAAGTCTCTTTTGTTTACCAAAAGAGACTTTTTTCAATGATATCCGTTCCTTATCGGAACGGATGATATACCTTCGGTATGATATCCATAAAGGATGATATATGCCTCCGGCATATGAAGGAACGGATATTATATCATATTGCGACGAAGGAGCAATATATCACGCCGCGCTTAAACGCGGTATATCATGCGGCGAAGCCGTATATCATTAAATGCATTATTCATTAAATCAAGCGTGTGGGGTTTTCTGCCGGACGAGATTCGCCCGCCGCAACGCGGCGGCACGCACGCGGGCTTTGCGACCGTTCGCTGAAAGGTCGCAATTTGCTCCGCAAACCGCCCTGTTCGAATCTCTGCCTTATAAGAAATATCCCCATACCGCAAAAGCGGTATGGGGATATTTGGTGACCCGGACGAGATTCGAACTCGTGTTACCGCCGTGAAAGGGCGGTGTCTTAGGCCTCTTGACCACCGGGCCGGTGGTGGCTGTAATTGGATTCGAACCAATGACACTCCGGGTATGAACCGAATGCTCTAGCCAACTGAGCTATACAGCCGTATAAATTGGGCGACCTACATATTATATAAGTTATTATCGTATTTGTCAAGGAAAAAATACAAAAAAGGCGGCGCATCGCGCCGCCTTACCGTTAAATATTATATTCCGCTCGAAATACCCTTTAATTCCGAATAAATGATGTTAAACCCGAAAGCCGAAGCTTCATTCGGCACGAAGAGCGTTTTTGCCTCGGTTATAAAATCATCGTCATCGTGCGGACTTACCGTTACCGAAGAATAAACCGTAAAACTGCCGTCCTCGTTTTCATCTATTCCTGTTATTCTATGGCTGTATGCCGTGTAACCCCTCGGGTTGATGTAGACGTATCCGTCTCTGTGCACGCTTGCATCCTCGCTTATATCGGTTATCTCAATGCCGTACATATCGTTTACAAAGCCGGTTACCACCGCTTCCGGCAGGTACTGCGAGTTGCTGTCCTCTCGCTTATCGAGTATGGCAAGCAGGGAATTCTGCGTTACCGTATCGGCGCACTCAAAATCCGAATTATAGCAGAAATTGCGGTTAAGCATATTGAGAAAACGCGCTTCCGACGGGTTTTGCGCGGGCTCGCTTTGCGGCGTTGCCACATTGGCGGAGGCGGGGGTGAACGCACAGGCGAGAAGCACTAAAACGCATACCGAGAGAGCCAGTATTACAAGACCTTTTTTCATATGCGACACCTCCCGGAATTTCTTTATCTTATTATACTTGTAAATCACGGAAAAGTAAGCAACAATTCAGTTACAAATAATTTCAATTTTGTTACATATTGAGGAAATTTTTGCAAAAATTTAACTATTGTGACAAATTAACAATTTTAATTATCATTTTGAAAAAAATCAGTTGTAATTGCATAAATATTATGGTATACTCGTATTATCGTGAAAAAAGCGTAACAACGCTTAAAATCATTAAAGGAGTGCTTTATTTTGAAAGTTTACGAACCGGACCAGATTAAAAACATTGCTTTTTTAGGTCACTCAAACGCAGGCAAGACCACTCTTGCCGATGCGATTATTTATTGCGGCGGTGAGGCGGACAGAATCGGCAAAACCGCGGACGGTACCGCGGTGCTTGATTTCGACCCGGAGGAGAAAAAACGGGGCTGCTCGGTTTCTACCTCGGTGTACTCTCTTGAAAACGGCGGTCAGAAGATAAATCTTATCGACGCGCCGGGACTTTTTGACTTTGCTTCCGGTATCAGCGAGGCGCTTACGGCGGCGGATACCGCGATAATTACCGTTTCCGGCAAGTCCGGTATTACGGTCGGCGCGAAGCAGTGCTACGACAAGGCGCGCGCCGCGAAGAAGGCGGTAGCCTTTTTTATCGGAAAGCTCGATTCCTCACACGCGCATTTTTACCGTGTGGTATCGTCGCTTGTGGCAAGCTACGGCGCGGTCATCTGCCCGGTTATTGTTCCTTACGTTGAGGAGGACGCCGTAAAATGTTACGTTAATCTTGTTGAAAATCAGGCGTACACCTTTAACGGTATAAAGCCGGTCAAGTGTGATATGCCGTCAAGCACTGATATTGACGGTATGCGCGATATGCTCCTCGAAGCGGTGGCTTCCGCTGATGAGGCGCTTATGGAAAAATACTTTGAGGGTGAAGCATTCACTCCCGAGGAAATCGCCGCCGGACTGCGCGCGGGCACCCGTTCGGGTGATATTTGCCCGGTATACTGCGGCGTTCAGCAGACGGGCGAGGGCATATCTTTCCTTATAGACGGTATTCTCAGCGTATTCCCGTCCGCCGCGGACGCCAACAAAGCGGAAGCGGAAAACAGCGCGCTGGTCTTCAAGACCATTGCCGACCCGTTCGTAGGTAAGCTTTCGTACTTCAAGGTCATCGGCGGCGAGGTCAAGGGCGATATGCGCCTTAAAAACAACCGTACCGGTGAGGAAGAGCGCATAGCCAAGGTTATGATACTCAAAGCCGGCAAGCAGGAAGACGCCGCCAGGATACCCTTCGGCGATATCGGATGCGTTTCCAAGCTTTCGGCAACCGTTACCGGCGATACGCTTTCCGCTTCGGGTAAAATCGAGGTTAAAGCGGTCGATTTCCCGAAACCGACCCTTAAAGCCGCCATTTACCCCATCAAGAAGGGCGACGAGGAAAAGATAAGCTCCGGTCTCGCCCGTATTTGTGAAGAGGATCCTTCGCTGGAGGTTTATACCGATCCCGAGACTCACGAGCAGATAATCGTTACTCTCGGCGACCAGCATACAGATATCGTGCTCAGCAAGCTGAAAGCCAAGTTCGGCTGCGAGGCGAAGCTTGAAGAGCCGAAGATAGCATACAGAGAAACCATTAAAAAAGCGGTCAAGGCGCAGGGCAGACATAAGAAACAGTCGGGCGGCCACGGTCAGTTCGGCGACGTCTGGATAGAGTTTGAACCGTGCGACAGCGACGAGCTCGTATTTGAAGAAAAGGTATTCGGCGGCGCCGTACCGAAAAACTTCTTCCCCGCGGTTGAAAAGGGACTGCGTGACAGCGCGCAGACGGGCGTGCTTGCCGGCTTCAAGATGGTGGGCATCAAGGCGACGCTGGTCGACGGCTCCTATCACCCGGTAGACTCTTCCGAAATGGCGTTTAAGACCGCCGCGTCCTTAGCTTTCAAAGAGGGCATCTCAAACGCCAATCCCGTACTGCTTGAACCGATATACACCCTGAACGTAGTCGTTCCCGATGAAATGCTCGGCGACGTTATCGGCGATATCAACAAGCGCCGCGGCAGAATAATCGGCATGGAGCCGGGCGAGAACAAATTGCAGAATGTTACAGCCGAGGTGCCGATAGCCGAAATGAGCGATTTTTCAACCGCCATGCGCGCTATATCTCAGGGTATGGCGACCTTTACGACGGAGTTCGCCCGCTATGAGGAAGTCCCCGCGGCGATAATGCAAAAGGTTATCGAAAAGGTTAAAAGTGAACAATAAATAACAAAAAAGATTCCGCGGAGAATTCCGCGGAATCTTTTTTTTGGCGTATTGTAAAATCATAAATCCGCCGTGCCGTCAGCGGTCGTTACGTTTATCCTCTTTGTAGGGTACATATCTGATTTTGCGGGCGCTTCGCGTTTTCTTTTTGCGGTTGAGGAGCAATATCCATACTATAAGAAGCAGGATAAGCCCGCAAACGACCACATATACGGTTTTCATGAATTTTGAAGTAAAGAAATTGGCGGTGGCGTCGATCGCGGCGAGTACCGTGCTTTTTTCGATATCGTCATGCGATACGAGATTTACTGTACCTATCACCTTGTTTGCGTAGATGATATCCGCCGTTCCGAGCACCTGACCCTTTGATATCGGCGCGTTAACGGTCTTGTTGTTAAGATGCGGCTCTATCCTTACCGTGGAATCGTCCGCGTCCTTCGGAAGCAGTGACTGAAAGCCGCTTTCAAGATACACCGTGGCAAATTCCGCTTTTGAGGAAAGCTTTACATTCACCTCGTCCACCGGGTTTTTGGTATCGCCGATGGTTTTAATGACAAAATTGCCGAACACCCAGTTGAAAAGATTTTTGCTTTCCGTAAACTCGTAGCGTTTAACGGTCGGTTTATTTTCACATCCGAAAAGGATACACATATAACTGTAATCCACGCCGTCGTTTCCGCGGCGAACGGCGGTGCTTACAAGACATCTGCCCGCCTCGGTGGTAAAGCCGGTTTTAACGCCGGTCGCGTAGGAATAAAAATAGTTTGTCGAAGTATCAAGCAGGAAGTTGGTGGTGGAAAGTCTGCGGGTGCGGTTATACATATTTGTCTCGGGGACTTCGTATCTCGATTTGCCGCAAACCGTCCTGAACGTTTCGTTTTTAAGCGCGTAAGTCGCAAGAGTATAGGTATCGCGCGCGGTGGTGTAATGGTTTTCGTCGTGAAGACCGACGGGGTTTACGTAGTGTGTGTTTTCAAGACCGAGTTCCTGCGCTTTCTTATTCATCATATCCACGAAGTTTTCTACCGTTTCGCCGTAGGTCAGCGCGGCGAGATACGCGCAGTCGCCGCAGGAGGACATCAGCACGTAATACACTAAATCTATTTGCCTTATTTCCTCACCGACCTTAAGATTTGAGCAAACGCTGCCGGTGCCGAGGATGAGCTTCTGCGCCTCCTCGCTCATGGCGACCTTTGCCTCGGGGTCGTAAATCGGGCTTTCAAGCATAAGCGTTACAACCATTATTTTGGTTATTGAGGCGGGAAATACCCGTTCGTTTTCGCCTTTTGCGTATACCGTTTCGCCGGTGTTAAGGCAAACGAGCAGTACGTTTTTCGCGGTCAGGTCTATACCGGTCGGCTCATAAGCCGAAACGGCAAATATCGGGGATATCAGTAAAAAAAACGATAAAATTACAGAAAATATTCTTTTAGGCATAGAAATCTTCCTCAATATGTGTTAGAATATATTTACAAAGTTATTATACAACACTTTTTCAAAAAAAATCAAGCATAAAAAGCGGTGAGAAAATTGGTCTATATAACCGGTGATATGCACGGCGACCTGAGCCGTCTTTACGATAAAGAATTCAGAAAACTGCGCGCCGGCGACGTGCTCATTGTCTGCGGTGATTTCGGATATATTTTTTCCGGCGGTAAAACCGAAAAGCAGGCTATAAACTTTTTTGCCAAACGTAAATTCGTAACCGCGTTTATCGACGGCACACACGATAATCTCGAAAGGATTAAGGCGACGCGCTCGACCGTATGGCACGGCGGTATGGTACACAGAATTAAAGGAAATCTGCTTTATCTCTGCCGCGGTCAGATATTCAGAATAGAGGGCAGTACCTTTTTTGCCTTCGGCGGGGGCGAGAGCACCGATAAGGATATGCGTATAGCGGCGGGCAACTGGTGGCGCGAAGAGGAGCCGACTCCTGCCGAAATGGCGGACGGCGCCCGCGTTCTTGACGAGGCGGGACTGAAAGTCGATTATATCGTCACTCACGAGCCGCCCTCACTTGTTAAAAGCTCAATATTGCTCAGAAGAGGCGAAAACGATAACACAAACAAAATAAACGGTTATTTCGAGGAAATAGGCAGGTCGTGCGAGTTTCGCCGCTGGTATTTCGGCTCGCTTCACGAGGACAGGGTGATTACCGACAGATACACCTGCGTTTTCAAAAAGCTTCTCCCCGTGTCAGGCGCCGCGGGTGAAGATGAATTTAATAATGACTTGACAATGGTAGTATAATTGTTATAGAAAAAGTTGGAGGGGTTCTATGCTGAACATAAACAGACTGTGTCCCGGATGTATGAAGGATAACGGAGGAGAGAGCGTTTGCAGTATCTGCGGTTACGATTCCTCAAACAATAATCCGCCGGATAAGCTTCCGGCAAGGTTCATTATACGCGACAGGTATTACGTCGGTAAGGTGCTGTTTTCAAACTCGGAAAGTACCGTGTATCTCGGATTTGACACCGTAGAGAACAAGGCGGTCAACATAAGAGAGTTTTTCCCGTACGGTCTTGCGGAAAGAAATCCGGATAAAACGGTATTCGTTTCCCGTCAGGCGCAATACGCTTTTAACGAAGGACTTATGAGTTTCCTTGATATAAACCGCAGGTTTATCGGTTTTCCGCTCGCAAGTCTGCCTTCGACCTACTCGGTGTTTGAGGAAAACTCCACCGGCTACGCGATTTGCGAAACGGTATCCGGCATAACGCTTAAAAGCTTCCTTGCCCGCAACGGCGGAAGACTGCGCTGGGAGCAGGCGCGTTCGCTGTTTTTGCCCCTTATAGATACCGTAAAAGCCATAAACGACGCCGGCGTAGTTCACGGCGGTATTTCGCCCGAATCGATACTCGTTTGCCGCGACGGCAAGCTGCGGCTCCTTTTCGTGCCGGTGCCCGTTTCAAAGCAGAACCGTGAAGGCGTACCGGCGATGACCCCTTTGATTTACGACGGGTACAGCGCGCTTGAAAAGTATACCGGCGACGCCGCGCCCGGCAATTATACCGACGTTTACTCCATATCCGCCACTCTGTTCAACGTTCTTATCGGAACCGTGCCGCCTCCCGCGAACGAGCGCCTTAAAAAGGACAGTCTGTCCATACCCTCTCATTTTGCCGATGAATTGCCGCGCCAGGTTCTTGTTTCACTTGCAAACGGTATGCAGGTAAAGCCGGAGGCGCGTACAAAAGATGTTGAAACACTCAAAAACGAGCTTATATACGGCGAGACAAAGGAAAATTTAAGAAAGGCGCAGCGTTCCGCGGAGAGCCCGAAAGCGGCAACTGCCGGACGCGCGGCGCCCGTGAATACGGAAGAAAAGAAGGTCTCCGGCGTTAAATACGCGCTTGCCGCAGCCGGCATCACCGCCTTGGTCTTTTTGGTGTTAGGCGCCCTTTTTTACTTCAGGATTTACAAGCCCAACGAAGCGAAAAAGAACGCGAACGGCTCTAAAACGGATACCTCTTCGGTGCAAAGCGAGCCGGTTTCCTCCGAAGAAACGCCGAGCGATGAAAGCTCCTCAAAGCCCAACGTTCCGACCTATACCGTTCCCCGGCTGGTAGGCAAAAAATACGCGGATATCATTGATTCAAAGGATATCGCGCATTTCAAGATAATCATAAAGGGCAAAGAGTTTTCAAACGATCAGCCGGCGGGCGTTATTTGCTCGCAGTCGATACAGCCGGGCGAAAAGAAAGAACACGATACTCAGATCGAGATAACGATAAGTCTCGGAAAGTCCGAGTTCAACATGCCCAACGTCCTGTCAATGAACGAAAACGAGGCGATAATCGAACTGTTAAAGCGCGGTTTGCTTTTTGATAACATCGAGATAGTGCCGGCGTACGATTCGGATTTCGGCTCGGGAGTTGTTATAAAGCAGGAGCCCGAGGCCAACCGCAAAATCAACACCGAAACGAAGGTAAAGGTGCATATAAATAAGTACGAGGATCCGTCGGACGGCGGCGATAACTAAAAAAACACTTGATTTTATTATAATATGTGTTATAATGTCTGTGTAGTTTGAAGAAAGGTGAGTGGGTTGACCCACTCACTTTTGTTTAGCGCGCAGGGTTTCCCCGCGTAAGCGCGGATCCCGCAAAGATATAACGGAGGTAAATATGGCAAAAACGGAAGACGTCGTTTACGGCCTGATAGAGCCGGTTGTGCAGTCTCTCGGTGTAACGCTTTGGGACGTCCGCTTTGTAAAAGAGGGCGCGTCGTACTATCTTCGGGTCTATATAGACAAGGAAGGCGGCGTGGGTATTGACGACTGCGTGGCTGTATCCCATGCTATCGACCCGGTAATAGACGGGGCGGACCCGATAGATAAGCAGTATTATCTTGAAGTTTGCTCGCCGGGTATCGAACGCGAGCTTACGCGGGACCGGCACTTTCTTATGGCGAACGGCTGTAACGTAACGGTAAAGCTTTTCAGCGCCATAGACGGCAAAAAAGAACTTACCGGCACGCTTAAAGCGGACGAAGGCGGTATATCCGTCGTGACAGGGCAGGGAGAGATCGCTCTTACGCGGTCGCAGATATCAAAAGCGTATATTAAATCGGAAGATTGATTTTCGGAGGTATATAAAAAAATGGCTAAAACAAGAATTACGGCAAAAGAAAAAAAGGATATGAAGGAGTTTTTCGAGGCTCTGCGCGAAATGGAAAGGGAGCGCGGTATACCGCGCGAGGAAATCGCGCAGAATTTTGCGGAGGCAATAACCGTTGCTTGCCGTAAGGATTACGGCGGCAACGATATCGTGGTATGCGATATCGATACCGGTAACGAAACCTTTGAGGTGTTCGCTAAAAAGGAAATCGTAAAAGAGGTTGAAAATCCGTTTACCCAGATTTCCGAGGAGGAAGCGAAGAAAATAGACTCCAAATCTCTTAAAGACGGTTTTATCAAAATAAAGATAGACCCCAAAAAGTTCGGCAGAATAATTGCGCAGAATTCAAAAAACAACTTCCGCCAGGGCGTTCGCGCGGCGGAGAAAAATCAGATACTCGCGGATTTCCAGAGCAAGAACCGCGAGCTTGTTTCCGCGCTTATAGAGCGTATTGACCCGAAGACCGGCAACGCGATACTGACAATCGGTCACAACGAGGCGACCCTCCCGAAAATCGAGCAGGTGCCCGATGAACAGCTTCACGAGGGCGACCACATCAAGGTTTACGTTGTAAACGTAAAAGAGACCGAGCGCGGACCGCGCATAATGCTTTCGCGCACCCATCCGGGCCTCGTAAAGCGCCTTTTTGAAACCGAAGTGCCCGAGATATTCGACGGTATTATCGAAATAAAGGGAATTGCGCGTCAGGCGGGTTCGCGCACCAAGATAGCCGTTTATTCGGAAAACCCCGAAATCGACGCTATCGGCGCGTGTATCGGTCCTAAGGGAACGAGAGTAAACAACATTGTTGACGAGCTTGCCGGCGAGAAAATAGATATTATCAAATACAGCGAAGACCCGGTTGAGTTTATCGGCGGCGCTCTGTCGCCCGCAAAGGTCGTATCGGTCGAGATAACCGACCCCGAGGAGAAGAAATGCAAGGTCAGCGTTCCCGAGTCACAGCTGTCGCTCGCCATAGGCAATAAGGGACAAAACGTGCGCCTTGCCGCCAACCTTACCGGTTGGAAGATAGATATTCATCCCGAAAGCGGATTTTTCGGTGAATAACCGGAAACGGCGATGAAAACTGGGCGTTTTGCCCTGTGGCTTAAAAGGAGAGATTTTGTTGGCAAAAAAAATACCGATGAGAATGTGCGTTGCCTGCAGGCAGATGAAGCCGAAGCCGGAGCTTATACGCGTCGTAAGAACTCCCGAGGGTGAAGTTCACGCGGGTGTCGGCGGCAAAATAAACGGCAGGGGCGCATATATCTGTAACGATATCGCCTGCGTTGAAAAAGCGGAAAAGACGGGGGCGCTTGCCCGCGCTCTTGATACCGCGGTGGATAAGGCGGTGTACGAAAGTCTTAAAAAAGGGTGTGAGAGCCTTGAAAAGTAAGGTGCTTACCCTTTTGGGATTTGCTTCAAGAGCGGGAGCGCTTTGTTACGGTTTTGCCGCGACCGTCGCCGCAATAAAGGCGGGCAAGGCAAAAGGTGTTTTTTTCGCCGTGGATATTTCGGCGAAGAGCCGCAAGGAAGTAATGTTTTATTGCGATAAGTTCGGCGTCGGTGCGTATGAGCTTAAAGGTATCAATATGGAGGAATTGTCACACGCGGTCGGCAGAAAATGTGCCGTAACGGCGGTTAAAGATGATTCTTTTACAAATTCGGTTATATCAAATCTGACGCTTGACGGCTGATATCCGCTATCTGATTCTGGGAGGTAATATGATGACAAATAAATATAAAGTCAGCGAATTCGCAAAAGATTTCGCCATGACTTCAAAGGAAATAACCGCGATAATCAAGGATTTGACCGGTGAAGAGAAAAAATCCGCTGCCGTGCTCGCCGAAAGCGAGATCGCGCTGCTTTTCGATTTTATCACTAAGAAAAACTCGGTGAAAAGCTTCGAGGAATATTTCGCCACCGGTGAGGAAAGCAGAGCGGCGGCGGCAAAACGCCGCAAGGAAGAGCGGGATAAGAAACTCGCCGACCAGCTTGCCATACTTGAACAGTTAAAAGCCGCGGCGGAAGCGGCACAGCGCGGCGAAGAGACGCCGGCACAGGAAAAGAAGCCGGCACAGGAAAAGAAGCCGGCCGGGAAAACCGCCGCTAAAAAGGTGAAGACGGATGATACCGCCAAGGCAGCCGAGGCGCCTAAGGAAACAAAGAAACCCGAAAAGAAGGCCGCCGCAAAGAAAACGGAGAAGAAAGCGGTCGAGGAAGAGGCGCCGTACGACGGTCCGCTGGTGGCTCCGCCCAAGAAGGAGAAGAAGCCGGGTGTGGCTCCCAATCGCGGCCCCGCGCAGCTTCGCCACGTCGATACCCGCGTTTCAAACGTAAACATTGATAAATATAACGAAAAATATGAGACTATCGCGCCGGCAAACACCATGCGCGACAACTTCACGCGCAAGCAGAAGATAAAGCAGAAATCTCAGGATTACCGCCGCCCGCAGGGCGCCAAGCGCGAGACCGAGGCGGATAAACTCAGGCGTATGCAGCTTGAGCGTATCAAGAAAACGCCCATTACCGTAACCGTCGGAGAAGAGATAACCGTCGGCGAGCTTGCCGCCGCGCTTAAAAAGACCGCGGCAGAGGTCATCAAGGAGCTTATGAAGCTCGGTATGATGGCGTCGGTAAATCAGGTGATAGATTACGATACCGCAGAAATAGTAGTGACCGAAATGGGCGCGAAGATACAAAAGGCGGTCGTAGTAACCATTGAAGAGCAGATCATGGATATAACCGAGGATAAAGAGGAAGACCTCAAACCGAGAAGTCCTGTAGTCGTGGTAATGGGTCACGTTGACCACGGCAAAACCTCGCTTCTCGACGCCATACGCAATACCGCCGTTACCGATACCGAGGCGGGCGGAATAACCCAGCACATAGGCGCGTACCGCGTTAAATGCAAGGGCGAGGATATAACCTTCCTCGATACTCCGGGTCACGCCGCGTTTACGGCGATGCGCCAGCGCGGAGCGATGGCGACGGATATCGCAATACTTGTGGTCGCGGCGGACGACGGTATCATGCCGCAGACAATAGAGGCTATAAACCACGCAAAAGCGGCGAACGTTCAGATAATCGTCGCCATAAACAAAATGGATAAGCCGGACGCTAATCCGGACAGGATATTACAGCAGCTCACCGAGCATTCGCTGGTCCCCGAGGAATGGGGCGGCGACGTTATATGCGTTCCGGTTTCCGCGAAAACGCACGAAGGCATCGATAAACTGCTTGAAAGCGTATTGCTCGTAGCCGAAATGCTTGAACTCAAAGCCAACCCCGACCGTAAGGCGAAGGGCGTTGTCATCGAGGCGCGCCTTGATAAAGGCAGAGGTCCGGTCGCTACGCTTCTTGTTCAGAACGGTACGCTTAATTCCGGCGATATAATCGTTGCCGGTACATCTGTCGGCAGAGTAAGAATGATGACCGATGAAAACGGCAAGCAGGTAAAGAGCGCCGGTCCGTCGGTACCGGTCGAAATAACCGGTCTTGCCGAGACGCCGGCGGCGGGCGACAGCTTCGACGCGGTATCGGATGAGCGCCTTGCCCGCGAGCTTGTTGAACAGCGTAAGGATAAGGCAAAGAAAGAACTCTTCGAGGCAAAAGAGAAGGTTACGCTTGATAACCTGTTCAGCCATATCGGCGAGGGCGACCTTAAACAGCTCAACATAATAGTTAAAGCCGACGTTCAGGGCAGTGTTGAAGCGGTTAAGTCCAGTCTTGAAAAGCTTTCCAACGAGGAAGTCAAGGTTGTCGCCATTCACGGCGGCGTGGGCGCGATAAACGAGTCCGATGTTATGCTTGCACAGACTTCGGGCGCCATAATAGTCGGCTTCAACGTAAGACCCGACAGCGTCGCGAAGGCCGCCGCGGAGCGTGACGGCGTTGATATCCGTACCTATCGCGTTATCTATGACTGTATTGAGGAAATAGAAGCGGCGATGAAGGGAATGCTTGCGCCTAAATTCCGCGAGAGCATTCTCGGCACGGTAGAGGTAAGAGATACCTACAAGATTTCCAACGTCGGCACTATTGCGGGTTGCTATGTAACAAACGGCAAGGTCACCCGCGCGTGTCAGATAAGGGTTATACGCGACGGTATAGTTATCGCCGAGGACGCGATATCCTCGCTTCGCAGATTTAAGGACGACGTCAAAGAAGTGGCGCAGGGCTATGAGTGCGGTATAGGACTTGATAAGTTCGCCGATATCAAGCTCGGCGACCAGTTTGAGGCGTTCATTATGGAGGAATACGCAGACTGATGGCAGGATATAAATTAAACCGTGTTACTTCCGATATAAAAATATGTATGAGCGAGCTTCTCCGCGAAGTCAAGGATCCGAGGGTCAGTAAGCTTATAAGTATAGTCAAGCTTGACGTTTCGGGCGATATGTCTTACGCCACGGTTTACGTCAGCGCGATAGAGGGCGCCGAAGCCACAAAAGAATCGGTAAAGGCGCTTAATAAAAGCGCGTGCGGTTTTCTGCGGCGGGAGCTCGGGGCGCGGATGAAGCTGCGCAAGGTGCCGGAGCTTCGCTTTGTCGCGGATAATTCCATTGAGATAAGCAGCGAAATACTCGGCATTATCAAATCGTTTGAAAAAGAAACGGATAAAGGCACCGAAGGTGATATAAATGAGCAAAAAACAGTGTAAAGAATTGAATCTTCGCGCGGCGGCAAAATTTTTCAAAAAACGTAACAATTTTGCCATTCTGACCCATTCTTCGCCCGACGGTGACACATTAGGCGCGGCGTACGCGCTTTACTACGGGCTTAAAGAAATGGGAAAAACCGCCGAGGTTTTATGTCCCGATATAATACCGTCCAAGTATTCGTATTTCGCGGTCACGACCGACCATATCAAAAGCGACGATCTTACGGTCGTTGCGGTGGACGTCGCGGATAATAAGCTGTTCGGTGCGTTGGATGCTGAATTCGGCGGCAGGGTGGAGCTTTGTATCGACCACCACGTCAGCAATGTCCGGTACGCGGATAATTTACTGCTTGACAGTAAGGCGTCCGCCGCCTGTGAGATAATATACGAATTACTGAAAAAGCTTAAAGTCAATATAAACGACGTTACGGCGAAAGCGCTTTATACGGGTATCGCTACCGATACCGGCTGTTTCAAGTATTCGAATGTGACGGCGAAAACGCACCTTATTGCTTCAGAACTTATCAAATACGATATCAACGCGGCGGAAATAAACCGGATTATGTTTGATACCAAATCCAAGCGGCTTTTACAGCTTGAAAGAATGGTGCTCGATACCGCGGAATATCATTTTGACGATAAGTGTATATTGCTTTGCGTTACCGCCGCCATGCAGGAAAAAACCGGCTGTTCCGGTCCCGACCTCGAAGGTATCGCGGTGATATCAAGAAGCGTTGAAGGCGTGCTTGCGGGAATAACCGTTAAGCAGACCGGCGACCGCGAATTCAAAATTTCGCTTCGTACCTTCGAACCGCTTGACGGCGCCGCTATCTGCGGCAGCTTAGGCGGCGGCGGACACAAGGCGGCGGCGGGCGTAACTCTTGAAGGTACGCTCGAAGAGGTGAAGGCAAAAATACTTGCCGCCGTGGGCGAAGGTATGGAGAAAGCAAATGTCTGGTCTTCTGCTGATAAATAAGCCGCAGGGAATGACTTCTTTCGGCGTTGTCGCAAAGGTGAAGCGTCTTACCGGGGAACGGCACGTCGGTCATACCGGCACGCTTGACCCCATGGCAACCGGCGTTTTGCCGGTCTTTACAGGCAGAGCGACCAAGCTTTGCGATTTTATGCTTTGCGCCGATAAAAGCTATACGGCAGGAATACGGCTCGGCGTAGTTACCGATACTCTGGATATTACGGGTAAGGTTATATCCCGCGCCGATGTTTCGGTTTCCGTGCGCGAAATTGACGGTGTGCTCGCGGGTTTTCTCGGCGACGGTAAACAGACGCCGCCGATGTTCAGCGCTATCAAAAAAGACGGCGTTCGGCTTTACCGCCTTGCCCGCGAGGGGAAGACGGCGGATGTACCGGCGCGCGATATAACCGTTTTTTCACTTGTTCGTGAAAGCGAACCGGATGAAAACGGTGAGTTTACCGTATCGTGCAGTGTGTCAAAGGGTACGTATATACGCTCGCTTGTACGCGATATAGGTGAAAAACTCGGCTGCGGGGCGACTCTTTCGGCGCTCGTTCGCACAAAGACGGCGGGATTCGGTATAGAGCAGTGCGTACCGCTCGATACGCTTACGGCGGAGAATATAAACGATTATATTCTGCCGGCTGATACGGCTGTAAGCGGATTTCCGCGGGTTTTTGTGACCGCGCCGCAGGCGTTTCGTTTTTCAAACGGCGGAGCGCTGTGCCTTGACCGTCTGCCGCGCGTCGATTTTGCCGACGGTGAAATAATAAGAGTATATTCAAAAGATTTGTTCATAGGACTCGGCGCTGTTTCGCTTTGTGAAAACGAGCTTAAATTCAAGTGTCTGATAAATCCGTCAAAAGAGGTAAGTTAATGAAAACCGCAATAGTTTTAGGCACGTTTGACGGGCTTCACGAAGGTCACCGTGCGGTTATTGAAGCCACCCTCGGCTATAATACCGTGGCGGTCACGTTTGATATACCGCCGAAGGCGTTTTTCGGGGGTTCAGCCGAACTGCTCATGCTGCCTGAGGATAAGGCGCGCGGGCTTAAAGCGCTCGGCGTCGGCGAGATACTGACTCTTGATTTCAAAGCGGTATCTGAATTGAGTGAATACGAATTCTTCGATTTTCTCAAAAAAAAGTATTCGCCCTCACTTATCGCCTGCGGCTTCAATTACCGCTTCGGCAAAGGCGCGAAGGGCGACGTGCGGACTCTCGCGGCGCTTTGCGGTGAAAACGGCGTCGCGTTCAGGTGCGTTGACAGTGTGGGCGGCGAACAGCCGATATCGTCAAGCGCGCTTCGCACAATGGTATCAAACGGAGAGGTGGAGCGGGCAAACAGCCAGATATTCGGCGGATTCGGCTTTACCGCGCCTGTTCTTCACGGCGATTCACGCGGCAGGATATTCGGCTTTCCCACCGCCAATCAGGAGTTTCCGGATAAACTTGTAAAGCCGAAATTCGGCGTTTATGCGAGTAAAACCGTTATTGACGGCATAGAATATGAAAGTATTACCAATTTAGGGGTAAGACCCACGTACATGACCGATTTTATAGGCACGGAAACGTTTATAGGCGGGCTTGAGGGTGAGATTTACGGCAAACAGGCAACGCTCAAGCTTTTGCGGTTTGTACGTCCCGAGGAAAAATTTTCCTCCTCCGAGGCGCTTAAAAACGCGGTAAAAGCGGATATAAAATCCGTTCTCGGAATAGAATTGTAAAGAACTGATGAAGGAAGGTTTATTTTATGAAAAAAGTTTTATCCGCCTGTCTTATGCTCGCACTGGTCGCGTTATTATGCCTTGCGGGTTGTGACAGCATCGAAAGGGAATACGATACCTCCGAGGCTATGACGTCCTCCGGCGGTAAGAACGGCGGCGCTAAAACCGACGTAAACATTCCGGAAATCAAATCGACCGACCGCGTGATGTCCACATTTTTTGATATAAGCCTTTACGATGAGGAGAACTACGCGAATATATACCTGCCTAAGGATTTTGAGTATAAAGCGACCTATTCGGGCACGAGCATCGATATGCCTTCAAGCTACAAGGATATGGTTAAAAACAACTGGACGCTTGTTGAAACGGCGGAAATCAAGTCCGATTCCAAAATAATGGCGGGCGAAGCGGCTTCGGCGGCATTTACCGATTCCTACGGCAAACTGATAACCGCCGTATTCTTCAATAAATCCACCCGTTCGCAGGCGCTCATTTCCTGCCCGATAGTAAAATTTGTGGTTGAAGAGAACTATAAATATAAAAACGGCTCGCGGTACGGTCAGTTCTGGGTGAACGGCGTAACAAACGATTCCGCGATAACCGACGTAGTTGACTGCCTCGGCGCTCCGTCGCATTTCTACGCGGTGAACGAAAACGAATATTATCTCGATTATTTTCTTACCGAAAGCGACAGGCGCAGTAAAATAACCGTATATATCGACGTTGCAAACGATGGAGTGACTAAAATTGAGTTTTCAAAATACTGACAGGGAAAACGCGCTTTGTTTCAGCGAAGCGGATATACTGCTTCCGAAACAGAATATGGAGAAATTCGCGGTCATAGCCTGCGACCAGTTCACAAGCGAACCCGGATACTGGGAAAAAGTCCGCGATTTTACGGCAGGATACAATACCGCCTATGAGCTGATATTGCCCGAAATCTATCTTAAAGACGATAACCGCGACGCGATAAGGCGCATAAATTCCAATATGGAAAAATACCTGCGCGAGGGCGCGTTCAACGAAATCAAGGATTCTTTTATTTTTGTAAGGCGCCTGCAAAGCGACGGTATTATACGCGAGGGTCTTATAGGTAAAATCGACCTGCGCGAGTATTCCTATTTGCCGGGCGGCTCCGGAAAAATACGTTCGACCGAGAAGACCGTTATCGAGCGTATACCTCCCCGTGCCGAAATAAGGCGGGGCGCGCCTATCGAGCTTCCGCACGTTATGCTTTTGTTTGATGACGAAAGCGACGGCGTAATGAAATATCTTGAAGGCAGAAAAGAAGAGTTTGAAAAGCTCTACGGTTTTGAGCTCTTCGGCGGTTCAGGCAGTATTGAGGGCTACCGCCTTGACGTTTCCGCAAAAGAGCAGGTAAAAAAACTGCTGAAAGAAACCGAACAAAAGAATGACGGATTGCTTTTCTGCGTAGGCGACGGAAACCATTCGCTTGCCGCGGCAAAAAGCATATATGAGCAGTCGAAAAGTGAGTGCGACCGCTACGCGCTGGTTGAAATCGTGAATATCCACTCGCCCGCCATAAACTTCGAGCCGATTTACAGGGTGCTTTTTGATGTTGACCCCGATAAAACGGCGGACGGTTTTATACGCTATTGCGAAAAAAAAGGCGGCAGGTACAGGCACGATTTTTCGTGCGTTTATAAGGGCGGGAAAAGAGAATTTTCGGTGCTTTCCGATTTTTCTTTGCCGGTGGCGGCGCTGCAGGATTTTCTCGACAGCGAAATGCCGAAGGTTAAAATCGACTATATCCACGGTATAGATTCTACGGTGAATATAGCGACCAGCGCGGAAAACCGCGTCGGCTTCATTTTTGACGGAATGAAGAAAAGCGAGCTGTTTTCCGCCGTGATAAAGGACGGCGCGCTTCCGCGCAAGACATTTTCAATGGGACATGCTCTCGATAAGCGTTTTTACCTTGAAGGCAGAAAAATAGGAAACAGGGGATAAAAGGTTTACATAAAACATAATACAAGGGGGAGTTAACGTGCATAATAAAAACAGATTTTTAAGTGTGTTTTTGTGCGTGACTCTTCTTTTTTTGTCGGTTTTTACGCAAAAAACGTCGGCTTTGGCACAAACCGGTCGAATAACGGGCGACGGCGTTAATATGCGAAACAAACCCGATTCCGGCAATTCCGAAATAATAACCACGCTCAGTAAGGATACGGTGGTGCAGATAGATGAAAAGGTCACCGGCAACGAGGCGGAAAGCGGAAGCGGTAATATCTGGTATAAGGTGACGGCGGCGGGTAAAACCGGTTATGTTTACGGTAAGTATGTTCAGCTTATCAATTCGCCGGATTACGACGGAAATTTTGAAAAAAATCTTCTTAATTTCCCCGAAAGCTACCGGGCGGCGCTTCGTGAAATACACGCGGCGTATCCCAACTGGGTATTTATCGCGGATAACGTGGATATCAGTCTTGACGCCGCGATAAATCTTGAATACGGCGGCGATAATATCTTTGCCACAAAAAAGCGCGTTGAACTTACCTACGGTATCGAATGGTATGACAGCCGCGTGGTCGCAAATGACGGTAAATATATTGACGAGGGCAGGTGGACGTATCCGTCGAAGCAGGCGATAGCCTTCTTTATGGACCCCCGAAACGCGCTTAAAATATCCGGCGATAAAGGTTCTTTTCCGAATATATTTACTTTTATGCAGCAGTCATACGACGCGGGTGTTCAAACCGCAGAGGGACTCAGAACGGTTGTAAAAAACACTTTTCTTGAAAACGGCTACGGCGGTGTTAAAGACGCCTATATAACGGATATTATGAACGCGGCGAGAGAATCGGGAGTAAGCCCCTATATAATAGCCGCGACCATAATAACCGAGCAGGGTACAAACGGAACAAGCTCGCTTATCAGCGGTACGTATAAGGGATACGAAGGTTATTATAACTTCTTTAACTACGGCGCGACGGGTGATAACGTCATTAAAAACGGTCTTGAATACGCGAAAACGAACGGCTGGAACAGCCGCGCCGCGTCGATAACCGGCGGTGCCGTTAAATACGGTTCCGGTTACATAAGCAAAGGGCAGGATACTTATTATTATATGGATTTCAACGTTAAAACGCCCTCTAAAATATCGCACCAGTACGCCACAAGTCTTTATGACCAGTGCGTAAAGGCGTCGAGCGCGAAAAAAGCTTATATTTCAAATACAAGCGGCGCGCTTACCTTCAAAATACCGGTTTACAGCAGTATGCCGGAAAAGGTTTACGCCGCTCCGAGCATAGCGGATATGGCAAGCTCCGGCGGAAGTCAGAATCAAGGCGGGCAGACGGGTCAGACTGAAAGAAAAAAAGGTGACATCAGCGGTGACGGTATAATAAACGGTAAAGACCTTGCAATGCTGAAATCCTATCTTTTAGGGCTCAGAACACTTACCACAGAGGAAAAAACCTATGCCGAAGTAAGCGGGGATAATCAGCTCAACGGAAAAGACCTCGCAATTATAAAAATGTATCTTTTAGGGAACAGGACGCTGTGATTAACGGGAGGTAGTTTTGTGAAAAAAGCCGTAAGTGTTTTTATCGCGGTCGTGTTTACGCTTTGCATGATAAGCGTGCAGGCAAACGCCGCGGTGTATAAAGACAGTCTTTCAATTTCTTTAAGTAAAAAGGAGGTTACGGTAGGCGGTACGGTTACCGTAACGCTCACATATAACGCAAAATACGATATGACGGTGGTTACCGGTCAGCTTAAATATAACCGGGCGGTGCTGCAGCTCGCGTCGTCGAGCGAAGACTATAACGATACCGGCTCGGTGATAAACATTGCCGCGGATTTCAACAGGACGAGAAGTAAAAGCATACAGTTGAAGTTTAAGGCGACAGCGGCGGGCGAGGGCTCTCTTTCGTGCAGTATGCAGGGCTTCTCGGGCGGCACCGACGACAGCGAGGGGAGCGCGGCCGCGGGCACTGCGATCACCGTGGCAGAGGCAAAGCCGTCAAGCAACAATAATCTTTCTTCAATAAAGCTCAGCGAGGGCAGCCTCAATCCGGAATTTCGCCAGGGTACTTTGAATTACACCGTAACTGTTAAAAATTCGGTTGAAAAAATTACTCTCGGTGCAAACGCGGTGGCGGGCGATTCGGTTGTGGACGGACTCGGTACCTTTGACCTTTCGGTGGGCGAAAACAAGTTGAGTATTACGGTAAAAGCGGCTTCGGGCGACAGAAAAACCTATACCGTAACCGTAAAGCGTATGACCGAGGAGGAAACGCGCGAAGCCGAGATAGCCGAAAGGGAGAATAATCCGCTTTTGTTTGTTACAGGCGGTGAGGACCGTTACCTTGTGTCCGATATTTCGGCGCTGGCGGTGCCGGAAGGGTATAAGCTTTCCTCGGCGGAGCGCAAGGGTGCCGAGATAGGCGTGCTTGAAGATAACGCCGGTAAATATAAACTTTTCTGGGCGACCGATGCAAGCGGCGGCGACGGCGCTTTCTATACAGAGGGTGAGGACGGCGCTTTTGTCCGCGTAAACGCGATACTTACCGGCGGCAGAATTTATATTATAGAGCCGTTCGGGGAGGAACTCGCCGTAAACGAAATGTTCGTGCCCGGTAAATATGAAGCGGACGGCGTTTCGATAGACTGCTATAAATACGCCGAAGAAGAGTTTTCGGATTTTTACGTCTTTTATTGCTATGTAAACGGCGAAAACGGTTACTATATTTTTGACGCGGCGCAAAACACAATGCAGCGCGAGCCGCTTCTGTTATACAAACCGCCGAAAGCCGTTGAAAGCAAAAACGAGGCTTCAAAAGAATCGTATATTGACCGGTTCCTCGAGCTTGACGCCACCGCGAAAACGGTCGTTTTGCTGCTTGCTTTTGCGGCGGTGATGATAATTACGCTGATAGTTCTGCTTATAGTAAAGGCGCATATCAGGCGAAAGGGTGTAAGCGGCGACGGTATATCGGATGAGTTTGATTTTTCATCAATACAAGACGAATACGCGGACGAAGACGGAGCGCGGGACGCGGCGCAGACGTCCGCCCCGGTCGGCGGCGAAAACGCGAAGTCCGACGAAGACGGGTTTTAAGCCGCCCGCGGCGTGTAAAAGATATTGACAACGATATTTGCCTTGTGATATAATACGCGTGTGTTTTTACACGAATAATTTTAATTATCAGGAGGAAAACCATGAAAAAGAAATTAGCAGTTCTGCTTGCTTTGTTGCTCGCATTTGTTATGGTGTTTATGGCCGGCTGCGGCGATGACGATGACAGCGGCAGCAGCAAGAAAAAGTCAAAGGGCAATGATGATATCAGCGACGTTGACGACAGCGATATAGAGCTTGAGGATATCATTGAAGGCGAATGGACCGCTGAATTTGATCTTTCAAAATTCATCGCGGCGAAACTGAAGGAAGATGACGAAGCCGCCGAGATGCTCGAGTATTTCGATTTTGACGGCGTGAAGATGAATATGATATTCGAGTTTGACGACGGCGAAGTCAACATATCCATTGATAAGGATTCACTTACAGAAAAGTTCGCCGAAATTATGAAGAACGGACTTAAAAAGTATTTTGACGCTCACGCGGATGAGCTCGGCGGGTCGCTTGACGATATTCTTGAACAAAGCGGTATGAGCCTTGACGATCTTATCGATTCCATGATGGGTGAAGTGGATCTTTTTGCGGAGCTTGACGATATCGAGCGGGACGGCTACTATGAAGTCGATGACGATTTGATCTATCTCGCGGATGACGAGGACGAACTCGGCGATGAAGAGGACTATATCAAGTGCACCGTACAGGGCAAGAAAAAGATCAAGATAGTCGAATGGGTTGACGACGGTGACGAAATTAAAAAGCTCTCCGATTTCCTGCCTGTTATAATGAAGAAAAACTGATGCTTTAATTCAGTCGGTTCTGTAGATTTTCGCGCCCGACCGCTTTTGCGGCCGGGCGTTTTTGTATATCCCGGCAATTTATAAGTAATAATAATCTAAAAGCGAACGTTTGACAAACGACTTGTATCATGCTATATTATTCCTTGATAAATGCTGATCCGGAGGTATAAAATGCTTAAAAGGTTTTTGCCGTTTTTCGCGGTTGTCGCCGCCCTTGCCGTTCTGGCCGGCTGCGGTTCTGTCAATACTTCCTCAAAATCGAAAACCGAGGCTCCCGAAAAAGAGATAACGGCACAGGAAATCATAGTCGGCTCCTGGGAAGGCGTGCTCGACGTTTCGTACCTTGAAGAAAAGATTTTTGAAAATGAAAAAGAGCTTACGGGGTATTTTACTCCCGGAAGCTTTGAGCTTCCCGTGGTGTTTGAATTCTCCGCGGACGGCGGTTATGCCGTTTCGGTAAAGACGGAGGAAACCGATGCGCGAATCGCCGAGTTGTCCGAAAAGCTGAAAGCTGCTTTGAAACTTTATTTTACCGATGCGTTTTCGCTTGAAAACTCCGGCGAAGCTCTCGATAAATTTCTTAAAGAGCAAAGAATATCGATAGACGAGGCGGCGCAGGATATAATAACCAAAAACGCCTTGAAAGGGACGCTTTACGCCGTTCAGTACGCGGGCAGATATCTGCCGGAGGGTGATAAATGCTTTTTCGGCGAGGACGACGCGCAGGTCGCCGCGCGCGAAAGGTATACGGCTTTTGAAATCAAAAGCGAAACCGAAATGAGCATCGTGGAAATTGCCGTGCCGGACGATAAGGAAATGCAGCTGCTTAAAAAAGCGCTGCCGATAACAATTAAAAAGCGATAAAAAAACAAACCCGGTCACAGTGTGACCGGGTTTGTAATTTGCGGTTTATTCCGTAAAGAACTGTTTAAGCTTATCGAGAAAGCTTTTTTGTTTTTTGTAGTTTTTCTCGCCTGTTAAGGCCTCAAATTCTTTGATTTTCGCCTTTTGTTCCTTTGAAAGGTCCTTCGGCACCTCGACCGTTATTTTTACGTACTGGTCGCCCTTGCCGGGGTAGTTCAGCCGCTGTATTCCTTTGCCGCGAAGCTTGAATTCATCGCCGGGCTGTGTACCCTCGTGTATCTGGAATTTGACCTTGCCGTCAAGCGTCGGTACGGTTATTTCGTCGCCGAGCGCCGCCTGGGTAAAGGTTATCGGTATATCGCAGTAAACGTCATAACCCTGCCGCTCGAATATCGGGTGAGGTCTTACGTTGACGCTTACGTGCAGGTCGCCGGAGGGACCGCCGTTTACGCCGGCGTCACCGCCCGAGCGAACGTTCAGTACCTGACCGTCGTCAATTCCCGCCGGAATATTTATCTCGCGCTCTACGGTATGCCGTATTCTGCCCTTGCCGGCGCACTTTTTGCAGGGCTTATCGATTATTCTGCCGGAGCCGTGGCAGTTACTGCATACGGTTTGCGTCTGCATTTGCCCGAACGGCGTACGCTGAACGGTGGTCACTCTGCCGGAGCCGTGACAAACGGGACAGGTCTTCGCCGTGCTGCCCGCCTCGCAGCCGGAGCCGTGACAAACGTCACAGGTATCGATTTTAGGCACCTTAACGGTCTTTTTGCAGCCCTTTGCCGCCTCTTCGAAAGAAAGGTTTACGTTGGCGCTTACGTCACCGCCGCGACGGGGCGCGTTGGGATTCTGCTGCCTGCCGCCGAAACCGCCGCCGAAGCCGCCGCCGAAAATCGAACCGAAAATATCGCCGAGGTCGCCGAAATCCCCGAAACCGCCGCCGAAACCGCCGCCGCCGGGGTTAAAGTTCGGGTCTACACCGGCGTGACCGAACTGGTCGTACCGTGCGCGCTTTTCTTTGTTTGAGAGCACTTCGTATGCCTCGTTTACCTCTTTGAAGTTCTTTTCGGCTTCCTTATCGCCCGGATGCAGGTCGGGGTGATATTTTTTAGCCGCTTTTCTGTATGCTTTTTTGAGGTCGTCGTCGTTTACGTCTCTGTCTACGCCGAGGACGCTGTAATAATCTCTTTTTTCGTCAGCCACGACACTTAACTCCTAAAAATTTATGTACGGCAAAACGGGCGTAAAAGCCCGTTTTGCCTTTTGGAAAAGTACGGTTATTCTTTCTTGTCGTCAACGTCGGTATAATCGGCTTCGTATACGTTATCGCCCTGAGGCGCCGCGCCCGGCTGTGCCGCGCCCGCCGCGTTCTGCGCTTCCGCCGCCGCTTTATATACCTTTTCGCTTACGGCATACAATTCTTTTTGCAGTTCTTCCTGCTTTGCCTTTATCGCTTCGGTGTCCTCGCCTTTGAGGGCTTCTTTGAGGGCGTCCTTGGCGGTGTTGATTTTCGCCTTTTCGTCGTCACTCAGTTTGTCGCCGAGCTCGCTTACCGTCTTTTCGGTCTGATAAATCATCTGATCGGCGCCGTTTCTGATGTCTACGGCTTCACGGCGCTTCTTATCCTCGGCCGCGTAGGCTTCCGCCTCTTTAACCGCCTTGTCGATATCCTCTTTTGACATATTGGTGTTGGAGGTGATCGTAATATTGTTCTCCTTGCCGGTGCCGAGGTCTTTTGCCGAAACGTGAACGATACCGTTCGCGTCTATATCAAAGGTTACCTCTATCTGAGGAATACCGCGGGGAGCCGGGGCTATGCCGTCAAGATGGAATACGCCGAGGGTCTTGTTATCTTTTGCAAATTCTCTTTCGCCCTGTAAAACGTGAACCTCAACCGAAGTCTGACCGTCCGCGGCGGTAGAGAATATCTGACTCTTCTTCGTAGGTATGGTGGTGTTGCGTTCTATAACCTTGGTGGAAACTCCGCCCATAGTCTCAATTCCGAGTGAGAGCGGTGTAACGTCGAGCAGTAAGAGCCCTTTGACGTCGCCGCCGAGAACACCCGCCTGCAAAGCGGCGCCCAGCGCCACGCACTCATCCGGGTTAATGCCCTTGAACGGCTCTTTGCCCATAAAGTTTTTTATAGCTTCCTGAACGGCGGGTATACGTGAGGAACCGCCGACCATAAGAACTTTGTTTATCTCATCCTTTGAAAGACCGGAGTCTGAAAGCGCCTGACGTACCGGTCCCATAGTGGATTCAACCAGGTCCGCGGTAAGCTCGTTGAACTTTGCGCGGGTGAGGGTGGTCTCAAAGTGCTTGGGGCCGCTTGTGTCGGCTGTGATAAAGGGCAGGTTGATATTTGCAGTGGTCATGCCGGAAAGGTCGATTTTCGCCTTTTCCGCCGCTTCCTTAACGCGCTGCATAGCCATTTTATCGCCCGAAAGGTCAATACCCTGTTCCGCCTTGAAGGTGGAAACGATATAGTCCATAATGCGCTTGTCGAAATCGTCGCCGCCGAGACGGTTGTTACCGGCGGTTGCGAGAACTTCCTGAACGCCGTCGCCCATTTCGATTATTGATACGTCGAAGGTGCCGCCGCCGAGGTCGTAAACCATGACCTTCTGGTCGTCTTCCTTATCAATACTGTAAGCGAGCGCCGCCGCCGTCGGCTCGTTGATTATTCTCTTTACGTCAAGACCGGCTATTTTGCCCGCGTCTTTTGTCGCCTGGCGCTGTGCGTCGGTAAAGTATGCGGGAACGGTGATGACCGCTTCGCTTACCGGCTGACCGAGATAGCTTTCCGCGTCGGCTTTAAGCTTCTGTAAAATGATGGCGGAAACTTCCTGCGGGGTGTACTTTTTAGAGTCTATCTCGACAGTATAGTTACTGCCCATTTCGCGCTTTATAGAGCTTATGGTTCTTTCGGGGTTGGTTATCGCCTGGCGCTTTGCCACCTGACCTACCATACGTTCGCCGGTTTTTGAAAAAGCAACTACCGACGGAGTTGTTCTCGCGCCCTCGGCGTTAGCTATAACTACCGCCTCGCCGCCTTCCATAACGGCAACGCAAGAGTTTGTTGTTCCTAAGTCAATACCTATGATTTTTCCCATGATAAATATCCTCCTTAAAAGATATGTTTTTGTTTATTATTCGCTTAAAACGCGATTTATAACCTTTTTTAGTTTGCCACTTTTACCATTGCGGCGCGTATTACCGTATCGCCGAGCCGGTATCCTTTTTGCAGTACCTGCGCTACCGTGTTTTCGCCGAAGGACTCGTCCTCGATGTGCATTACCGCCTCGTGAAGGTTGGGGTCGAACCCGTCGCCGGGAGCGCCTATCTCCTCAATGCCGAGCGCGGCAGATAAATCGGTGAACTGCTTGACTATCATTTCGATACCTTTTATATAATCGTCGCCCGAAGCGTCAACAGCGGCGGCGCGGTCAATGTTATCGAGTATCGGAAGCAGTTTTTTTATAACTTCGCATTTTGCGTATTCCGCGATACCCGCGCGCTCGCGGTCGGTGCGCTTTTTATAATTGTCGAATTCAGCCGCGGTGCGAAGCAGTTGCTCCTTGCTCTTTTCGAGGTCGCTTTTAAGCTGCTCGATTTCGCTGTCCTTTTTGCTCTTTTTCGGTTTTTTTTCGGGAGCGGGCTGTTCCTCGGCTACGTTTTCGTTTTTCTTTTCGTCTTCCATACTTTGCCTCCGTATTCCACGAAAACACCGATTATTTCAGGCGTTTTCGCTTTTTGAGTACCCGGGTTTGACTTTCCCTGACATATACAGTATACCAGCATTTTTCAAAAAGTCAAGTAAAATTTGAAAAAATTTTTGACTTTCCCTGACCTTTTACAATTTGTTAATAATTACCGTACTTGTTAAAATGCGGAAAATATTGTATAATCGGGTTATGAACGATATCTGGAATTATTTGAGAAAACTTAAAAAACCGATAGTTCTTTACGGCACCGGCAACGGCGCGGATAAAATGCTTTCGGTTTGTGAAAAATACGGTATCCGCGTTTCGGGCGTTTTTTCGTCCGATTCTTTCGTGCGCAAAAAAATCTTTCACAGCATGCCGGTCACCGATTATAAAACCGCGTGCGATAAATTCGGCGATATGGCGGTACTTCTGTGCTTCGGCACGGCTTTGCCCGAAGTGACGGCGAATATAAGGCGAATAGCCGCCGTGCACGAGCTTTACGCGCCGGAGGTGCCGGTCCGCGGCGAGGCGGTCTTTAACTTTGAATATTATAAAAAAAGACAGGCCGAGTTTTTATCGGTGCGTGAAAAGCTTGCGGATGAGATTTCAAAACGCACCTTTGACTGCATAGTTAAATATAAGCTTACCGGCGATATAAACCTGCTTTTCGATTGCGAAACCGACCGCGAAGAGCCGTACAAAAGCTTTTTGCACTTTACGGATAACGAAACATATCTCGACCTCGGCGCCTACCGTGGCGATACTGTTCTTTCGTTTTGCAAACGGGCGAAAGGTTGGAAAAGTATAATTGCCGTCGAGCCGGACGTGAAAACCTACGCAAAGCTTAAAGCCGCGACCGCGGACATTGAAAATATAACAAATATAAACGCTTTTGCCGGTGCAAAAAGCGGAGTTAAAACGGTAAACATGAACGGCTCGCGCGGCGCGGGGCAGGGCGGCGCACCGGGTGAAGTCAGGGTCATCACGGTTGATTCGCTCGGTATCGCTCCCACATTTATAAAAATGGATATTGAAGGCGATGAGAGCGAAGCAATATCCGGCGCGAGCGAAACGATACGAACGTATCGTCCGAAAATGAAAATATCCGCCTATCACCGAATCGGCGATATAATCGATATACCGAAAGCGGTGCAGGCGGTATATCCCGATTATAAGATTTATTTACGCCATAACCCCTGCCTACCCGCGTGGGACACGGATTATTTCTTTATATAGTATTTTACACCTTGACAGTTTGCCTATATAGTGGTAAAATTGTTAAGATGAGTTAGTCTTGTCTTTTGGTTTTACAAGGCGGTACATTGTAAGACTTAAAAATAAAACTTCTGTCGCGGGGTGTAAACAGCGGTCCCCGGCGAATATTCATATGTTAAAAAACGTTATATATTTGCAAAACCGCTTTATTATATAAGGAGGGTTACTATGCCACCTAAAACTTTAGAGATTATAGTTTTTATCGGCGCGTGTCTGGCGCTTGCGATAATCGGCTTTTTTGTGGGCTCGGCGTACCGTCGCCGCTCGGCGGAAAAAACCATAGGTTCCGCCGAGGAAGAGGCAAAGCGCATTCTGAACGACGCTATGAAAACGGCAGAAACAAAGAAAAAAGAAACTTTGATTGAAGCAAAGGAGGAAATCCACCAGCTCCGTCAGGATACCGAACGCGACCTGCGCGAACGCAGGGCGGAGGTTCAGCGTCAGGAGCACAGGATACAGCAGAAAGAAGAGAGTCTCGACAGGAAAACCGATAACATCGAGGCGAAAGAGGAAAAATTAGCCCAACGTGCGAAGGAAATCGAATCGAAGCTTGAGGAGTGTGAACAGTTAAAACGCGGTCAGCTTGAAATGCTTGAAAAGATTTCGGGTCTTTCAAAGGAGCAGGCGAGAGCCCAGCTTCTGAGTATGCTCGAAGGCGACCTCACGCATGAAAAAGCCGTTCGCATTAAGGACTTTGAACAGCGCGTCAAGGATGATTCCGACAGACTCGCACGCGAGGTGTTAAGCAGCGCCATTCAACGCTGTGCCGCTGATCATTCATCCGAAATAACCGTTTCGGTAGTACCGCTTCCGAACGATGAAATGAAGGGCAGAATCATCGGCCGCGAGGGCAGAAACATCCGCGCTATCGAAAACGCCACCGGCGTCGACCTTATTATCGACGACACACCGGAGGCGATAACCGTTTCAAGCTTTGAGCCGATACGCCGCGAAATAGCGAGGCGTACTCTTGAAAAGCTCATTGCGGACGGGCGCATTCACCCGGCAAGAATAGAAGAATCGGTCGCCAAGGCGACAGCCGAGGTCGACGCGGTGATCAAGCAGGAGGGCGAGCGCGCCATGATAGAATCGGGCGTGCATAACATCCACCCCGAGCTTATCAAGCTGCTCGGAAGACTGCATTACCGCACCAGCTACGGTCAGAACGTGCTTAACCACTCGCTTGAGGTTTGCCATATCGCCGGTCTTATAGCCGCGGAGCTCGGTGCCGACGTTACGCTTGCCAAGCGCGCGGGACTGCTTCACGATATCGGTAAGGCGATAGACCATGAGCAGGAGGGCTCGCATATTCAGCTCGGTGTTGAAGCCGCCAAGAAGTATAAAGAGAGCGAAGCGGTCGTTCACGCCATTCACGCCCACCACGGCGACGTTGAGGCGAAAACCGTCGTTGCCTGCATAGTTCAGGCGGCGGACGCTATTTCGGCGGCGCGTCCCGGAGCAAGGCGCGAGAATATCGAAAACTATATCAAGCGTCTTGAAAAGCTTGAAGAAATCGCGAATTCCTTTACCGGCGTTGACAGCTCCTACGCCATCCAGGCGGGCAGAGAGGTAAGAATTCTCGTTAAGCCCGAGGTTATCAGCGACGACCAGATGGTAATTATGGCTCACGATATCGCACAGAAAATAGAGAGTGAGCTTGAATATCCCGGTCAGATAAAGGTCAACGTTATAAGAGAAAACCGCGCCGCGGATTATGCGAAATAATATTCTTAACAGACCGAAACAGGCGACTGCGTTTGCAGCCGCCTGTTTATCGCTTACTTCAAAGGATAATTACTTCTTGAATAAATCTTTGCGGTATGTTAATATTATTCAGGTGATTGAAAAATGTTTTTTCGTTCTAAATCGGGCTCGTTCGATTATCTTATCGTAGGGCTCGGAAACCCCGGTATGACCTATGAAAACACACGCCATAACGCAGGATATATGGCGCTTGACGCGTTTTTGAAGAAGCACGGCGTTGTGCTCAAAAAGCATAAATTCGAGTCGCTTTACGGTGACGCCGTTATTTCCGGCAAGCGCTTGCTTATTCAAAAGCCGGAAACGTTTATGAATAATTCCGGCCGCGCGGTGGCGGCGATTTCAAGGTTTTATAAGATTCCCGCAGACAGAATAATCGTGCTTTTTGACGATATTTCTCTGCCGGTGGGCAATATCCGGATACGCCGGAAGGGAAGCGCCGGCGGACATAACGGTATAAAGGATATAATCGAGATTCTCGGTACGGAGGATATTATGCGCATAAAAATCGGCGTGGGCGAAAAACCTAACCCCGATTACGACCTTAAAGACTGGGTTCTCGGTAAAATCCCGAAAAGCGATGAGGAGGCGTTCGGCGCCGCCTGCGAGCATGCCGCCGCCGCGATAGATGAGATATTCATCCGCGGTATAGACAGCGCGATGAACAAATACAGCAAATAGCTTATTATGAAATTTCTGAATAGATTTTTGGAGGATGAGAGAGATTATAACCGGCTTAAAGCGTGCGTTAAGGAGGGACGGCTTCCGGTCGCCGCGGCGGGACTTACCGGTATTCACAAGGCGGTAATTGCCGACGCGCTTTGTTGCTCGCTTGAAAGGAAAATACTCATGATAACCGATACCGAAGCGGCGGCGTCCGCTCTGCGTGACGACCTTGTGTCGCTCGGCGTATCGGCGGGGTATTTGCCTGTAAGAGATTATAATTTCGCATCTGCCGACGGCTACTCGAAAGAGTACGAAATAATGAGGATAGATACCCTGTCAAGGTTGCTTGACGGGGATTTTGCCGTTGTGTGCGCCGGTATTGAGAGCGCGACCCAGTATACGGTTTTGCCTTCTGTTCTTGCGCGGGGCACTTTTACGGTAAACACGGCGGATACGGTCAGTATAGAGGAACTTGCCGACCGTCTTGTCGCGTTCGGCTATAAGCGCGCCGATATATGCGAGGGAGCGGGTCAGTTTTCGGTGCGCGGCGGCATAATCGATATTTTTTCAGCCGGTCAGGATAATCCGGTAAGAATAGAGCTTTGGGGCGACGAGGTAGACGGCATTTCGTTTTTTGACGTGACTTCACAGCGCCGCACCGAAAAGACCGACAGCATCAGGATACGCCCCGCCTGCGAGCTGCCTTATGACGCGCGGGGGCTCAAAGCAAAGCTTGAAGCGTACCTTGCCGATAAAAAGCTTACCGACCCGCAAAGGCAGAATATTGAGCGCGATATAGATAAGCTTGAAAACGGCTTTCCGGTAAACGCCGATTTGTATATACCCCTGCTTTACGACGGCACCGCCACACTTTTCGATTACACGAAGGATTTTTACGTCGCGGTTTGCGAGAGCGCGAATGTGCTCGGCAAGCTTAAAAGCGTGCTTCAAAGCGAAGCGGGGGATATTGCGGAACTGCTTGCTTCCGGCTTTATGTCTTACAAAACAGCCAAAGTGCGACTCGACGGGGGCGAGTATTTAAGCCGTATTTCAAAAGCGATATATCTTGAAAATTTCGCCCGTGTTTCCTACGACAGCGACGTTTACGATACCGTAACCTTTGATTTTAAGCGCTTTTCCGCGTGGGGCGGCAACCTTCAAACGCTTATAGACGACATAACCGCGATACGTGATATATCCGGTACGGTCGCCGTGTTCGCGGGCGGTGAAAAGGCGGCGAGACTGCTTGCCGATTCACTCTGTGAGAACGGTGTTCCGGCGCAGTTTTTAAGTGATGAGGCGCAGGTGAAGTCGGGCGGCGTGTTCGTACTTTCCGGCGGGCTTTCAAGCGGCTTTGAGATAACTTCAAAAAAACTGCTTGTTATAACGCACCGTTATATTTCGGCGGAGAAGCGTCGCCGCCATTTTAAGGCGGGTAAGGAAATCGGCTCGCTCGACGAAATCGAAAAGGGCGACCTTGTAGTTCACGCTATGCACGGTATCGGTGTTTTTGACGGAATAAACCGCATAACCCAATCGGGCGTCACAAAGGACTATATCAAGATAAAATACGCCGGCAGCGACGTGCTTTACGTGCCGGTGACCCAACTCGACCTCGTAACAAAATATATCGGCGCTTCGGACGAGGCGAGCGTAAAGCTCAACAAGCTCGGCTCCGCCGCGTGGCAGCAGACGCGCTCGCGCGTGCGCGCCGCGGTAAAGGATATGGCGGATAAGCTTACAAAACTGTACGCCAAGCGTATGGCGGCGAAGGGATACGCGTTTTCACCCGATACCGACCTGCAAAACGATTTCGAGCGCCGCTTTGAATATGATGAGACCGAAGACCAGCTCCGCTGCAGTGATGAGATTAAAAACGATATGCAGCGACCCGTTCCGATGGACAGACTGCTCTGCGGCGACGTCGGCTTCGGCAAGACCGAGGTCGCGCTGCGCGCCGCTTTCAAGTGCGTAAGCGAGGGTAAGCAATGCGCGATGTTAGTGCCTACAACAATTCTTTCAAGTCAGCACTATAACACCGTAACACGCCGTTTCGGCGATATGCCGGTAAACGTAGAACTCTTAAACCGATTTGTAAGCGCCGGTAAACAAAGAAAAATCGTTGCGGGCATAAAATCGGGAAGAGTGGATATGGTGATAGGCACACACCGCCTTATTTCAAAGGATATTGAGTTTAAGAATATAGGACTTGTCATAATAGACGAGGAACAGCGATTCGGTGTGGCGCAAAAGGAAAAACTTAAAGAAAAATATCCGTTTGTCGATATACTTACCCTTTCGGCAACGCCTATTCCGCGCACGCTCAATATGGCGATGAGCGGACTGCGCGATATGTCCTCGATAGACGAGGCGCCCGCCGACAGATACCCGGTACAAACCTACGTTTTAGAGTATGACGCGGGCACCGTGGCTTCCGCGATAGAGCGCGAACTGCGGCGCGGCGGTCAGGTTTACTATTTGCATAACAGGGTGGAAAGCATAGAAAACTGCGCGCTTAAACTTATGAATCTGGTGCCCGGGGCGCGTATAGGCATAGCCCACGGCAAAATGAGCGAGGATGAGCTTTCCGCCGTATGGCAGAAGCTTCTCGAACACGAAATAGATATTCTCGTTTGCACCACGATTATCGAAACCGGCGTTGACGTGCCGAACGTCAATACCCTTATAATCGAGAACGCCGACAGAATGGGACTCGCCCAGCTTCACCAGATACGCGGCAGGGTGGGGCGGTCTCCGAGGCACGCCTACGCCTATTTCTGTTTCAGACGCGGAAGAGAAATGTCCGAGACGGCGGCGAAGCGGCTTGAAGCTATAAAGCAGTTTACCGAATTCGGCTCGGGCTTCAAAATAGCGCTCCGCGATTTGCAGATAAGAGGAGCGGGCAGTATTCTTGGCGGCGAACAGCACGGAAACATGGAAGCGGTAGGTTACGATATGTACCTTAAACTTTTAAGCGAGGCGATAGCCCGTGAAAACGGCGAGGAGATACCCGAAAGCGAAGCCGAGTGCACTGTCGATATCGCGCTTGACGCCCATATACCCGAAAACTATATCGAATCGCTTCCGTCGCGTATCGGAATATATAAGCGTATCGCCGATATCACTGCGCGCGAAGACGCGCTCGACGTGACAGACGAGCTTTGCGACCGCTTCGGCGAGCCGCCCGCGCCTGTCATGGGGCTTATAAACGTTTCACTGCTTCGCGCAAGAGCGGCGAAAAACGGCATAACCGAAGTTAAAAACGTAAAAGGCGGTATCGCGCTTTTAACCGACGCCGTTAAAGAAGACACAGCCGCGCGGCTGGCTGAGAATCTCGGCGAGGCGTTTACGGTATCGCTGATAGGCAGACCCTCGTACGTCGTGAAATGCGGAAAAGATGAGAAGCTCGGCGCGGTCGTCGAAAAGTTATCGCGAATACTCTAAAATTTATGTGGACATTTCGCAGGGTTTGTTATATAATTACTTTTATAAAGTTAAAAAGTTTTTCGGAGGAATCATAAATGAAAAACGTAAAGAAGATATTAAGTTTGGTTGTTGTACTGTGCCTGTGCCTTACTTTCGCGGCATGCCACAAGAAAAACGAGACAGCCGTTAAAGTCGGCGATCTTGAGTTTTCTTCGGGGTATTATGCCTGCGTTTTCTACTTTACCGACGCCGAGGCGCGCCAGAAGGTGAGCGATGCGCTTACCGAAGCCGGCGAGAGCACCGATAATATCGATTATTCAAAGCAGAAAATCGAGGATAAGGATTACGCCGACTGGGTAAAGGACGAGACTATAAATAAGATTAAACGTATAGCCGTTTGCAAGGCGTACTGCCAAAAGAACAAGCTTGAAATAGAAGAAGCGGACGCCAACTATTCCGAGCAGTATGTAGAGTACCTTTGGGAAAACAATTACAGCGATAACAGCAAGACCGAAAACGAACACGTTTACGTAAAGAACGGTTTTTCAAAGGATACGCTTGCAACCTATTTTAACGACCTTTCTTATGAATCCCTTTACTTTGACCACGTTTTCGGCGCCGACGGTGAAAAAGCGGTGGCCGAGGATAAGATTAAAGAGGAACTTTCAACGAAATACGCCATCGCCGATATGCTCGACGCTGACTTCACCGACCTTACCGAGGAGCAGATCACCGAGAAAACCGAGCAGTTGAACGGTTATCTTGAAGAGCTCAAAGCCGGTACGCGTACTTTTGAGGAGATTTACCATGAGTACAACGGCAGTGAGCATGAGGATACACAGCAGAACGCCGACGCGGAAGAGGGCTCGGCTCCGCTTGACAGTCACGCAAGCTTTATAGGAGCCGCCGATACCGATTACAGCAACGATAATTATGAAGAAGTCAAAGCAATGGCTGTAAATGAAGTCAAGATAGTAGATAAGAAGGACAGCGACGACAAAGTTACCGGGAAAACGCTTATTGTTAAAAAAGATATACTCGCCGATCCGTATTATCTTAAAAACTATGATTCCATGCTTCGCCACTCGTTAGCTGATGAAGATTTTGATAAAATGATCGATGAAGATATCGAAAAGCTTGATTTCAAAGAGTACACAAAGGCGACAAAGGTTTTCACAATTAAAAAGATTTACGTGCCCGATACTTCCTCGGCAACGTGATATGAGTAAAAAAACACCCGGCGCAGTCGTCTGACTGCGCCGGGTTTACTTATACGGCTCTTGACTGTCGGGCAAATTTTTAGTATAATCATCTTGCAGACATATGTCAAAGGTGGGCTCGATTTGAAAAGAACAACAAAACTTTTTGCGATTCTGCTCGTTTTTGCCGTAGCTTTTTCGTGCCTTTGCACTATGGGCGCGACGGCGGATGAAGAGGGCGTTTTTACTTATTATATCGCCGATAACGCGGCGGTTTTGACCGATGTAAAAAACACTGCCGCGGGCGAAGTGACAGTGCCTGATACGCTGGGCGGAGCGCCGGTTAGAATGATAGACGGCGCGTTTCGCAACAAGACGAGGATAACCTCTGTCGTTTTGCCCGATTCCGTTACTGTAATCGCACAGAATTCGTTTGCGTATTGCAGCGCTCTCAAAACCGTGGATTTCGGCAACGGACTCATTTCCGTAAAAGAGGCGGCGTTCAGCGGTTGTGTATCGCTTACTGGTATTGAATTGCCCGATACGCTGACCGAGCTCGGACCGTATTCGTTTTCATGGTGTGAAAAGCTCGTTTCGGTCAAGCTTTCAAATTCTCTTAAAATAATTGATAAAGGCACTTTTTCCGGGTGCGCCGTGCTCGGCTATGTTGAAATACCGGAAAGTGTGCGTTATATCAGGCAGGACGCTTTCGGCCAGACGAAATATGCGGAAGATCCTTCAAACTGGGAAGACGGCATGCTTTATATGGGTCATTATCTTTTGGCGGTAAAGACCGATGTTTCCGGCCTTTGCGAAATAAAACCGGGGACTAAAACTGTTGCCGACAGAGCGTTCAGTATGTGCGAACAGATAACCGGGGTCGCTTTTTACGACGATATCATAAATATCGGCGAAGCCGCTTTTTACGGCTGCAAGCATATAACCGACGTGTTTTATTCGGGCGACGTAGCGAAGCATAAAAAGCTTGAAATCGGTAAAAATAACAACTATTTAAACAACGCGCTCTGGCATTACTATTATCAGCCGGGCGTAAAGGAGTATATGCCGGGTGACGTAAACGGTGACGACAGGGTCAATAACAAGGACCTTCTGCGTCTTATGAAGTATCTTTCCGACTGGGACGTTGAGGTGATGGAAACAGTGCTTGACGTCAACGGCGACGGTTCGGTCAACAATAAGGACCTCACAAGACTGCACCAGTATCTTTCCGGGTGGGACGTTAAGATTTATTCGCTGAACGTCGGATATGAAGTGGGCGGCGACGATCACGGACCGGCGATCGGCTTCTGATGTTTTAATACGCGTTATATAAAAAACGGCGCCGCCGGCTCGGCGCTCCTATAAAACGGATGAATAATCGGCTGAAGAAGGGAAAAGACCTTTTTCAGCCGTTTTTTATTTGATATTGTCGGTGAATGTCGCGGATTTACCCTCTAAAATGCAAGCGGCTGTGCAAAAAGGAGGGAAACTATGATAATTTCCAAAGTAAACAATCAAACCCTTACGCTGCTTTACGACGGCGTCGTATCGGACAGCGTAAAGTATCTTAAAATAAGGTTTGAGTTCAGCGGCGAGTGGGACGGCTGCGCAAAAACCGCGATTTTTTCCCGCGAGGACGGGCAGAACACGTTTTCGGTCCTTTTAGAGGACGGCGAGCCGCTGTACCTCGGCGACGGCGTCTGCCTTGTGCCGCACGAAGTCATAAAAGCGCCGGCGTTTACCGTTTCGGTATTCGGTATAAGAGGTGACAGCGTTATAACCGCCGACGCAAAGCGGGTCATAGTCAAGGAAAGCGGATACCGTCAGGGCGAAACGCCGCCGGAGCCCACACCGAGCGAATATGAGCGCATAGCCGCCGTTGCTTCCGCGGCGGTGAGCACGGCGCAATCGGTAAGAACCGACGCCGACAACGGCGTATTTAAGGGCGACAAGGGCGATAAAGGCGATAAGGGCGACACCGGCGACCCGTTTACCTATGCCGATTTCACGCCTGAACAGCTCGCCGCCTTAAAGGGTGAAAAAGGCGACAAGGGCGACAAGGGTAATACGGGCGCTACTCCGGAGATAAGCGCCAACGCCGAGGTATCTATGTCAAAAGGTACGCCTTATGTAAACGTCGTGAAAGAAGTCGACAGTTTGGGAAATACAACTTTTACTTTTTCGTTTGGCGGTGTTAAAGGCGAAGATGGAGAAACCGGACCGGCGGCGGTAATTGACACGCATTATAATCCGGAAAGTGATAATGCGCAGAGCGGCGGAGCGGTTGCCGAAGCGGTATCGCCTAAACAAAACAGGTGGCGTAAAATTGCTGATGTGACTGTTACAAATCAAACGGAAGCAAGGTATTTCACATTCAGTACCGATACCGAAAACAAACCGTTTGTGCTCAAACAGGCGCGCATATATGTATACTGCCCGGCGGAAGCCGGACTTACCACCGCCACAAACGGATACGTTTATCTTTCGAGTGACGCGCACGTCACGTATAACGTGCATTACGGCGTAGTTACATGGAAGGACGGCGCGACCGACTGTAACTTTATCGGTGAGGTTTTTGCCTTTGATAACGCGCCCGCTTATATGCGGTACGTCGATAAGGCGGCGAATTCAACCGTGAATCCGGCGAGTCTGAAGATGAGTCTTGGCTCTCCCGCTACGGTATACGGACAGATACAGGGAATAAGAGTGCTGCTTAATTCCGGTAATTTTATAGCCGGTACCCGTATTGTCATAGACGGTCTTGACAAGTAAAACAGGGGTTTTTACGCGGGTGAGCGGATGTATCCGCCCACCCGTTTTTTGCCCGATATTGTTATTGACGAACATTTCCGGCCGTGGTATAATGTATTTGTAGTAATATGCCCGAAAGGAATGAAACTTTATAATGTTTGAGAGTGTTAAATGGAAAGAAAACGGAAAGTTAAAGCTTTGTATCATAGTGGGTACGCGACCTGAAATTATACGTCTTGCCGCGGTTATAAACAAGTGCAGAAAGTATTTTGATACCATTCTCGTCCATACGGGGCAAAACTATGATTATACCTTAAACGGAGTATTTTTCAAAGATTTGAAGCTTGCCGATCCGGACGTTTATCTTGACGCCGTGGGAAACGATCTCGGCGAGACGATGGGCAATATAATCGCAAAATCTTATGAACTGATGGCTGAAATAAAACCGGATGGCGTTCTGGTGCTCGGCGATACCAACAGCTGTCTTTCGGTAATAGGCGCGAAGCGGCTTCACATACCGATTTTTCACATGGAAGCGGGCAACCGCTGCAAGGACGAGTGCCTGCCCGAGGAAACAAACCGCAGAATAGTCGATATCATTTCCGACGTTAACCTCGCATACAGCGAGCACGCCCGCCGCTATCTTGCCGAGTGCGGTCTGCCCAAGGAGCGCACCTACGTTACCGGCTCGCCCATGGCGGAAGTGCTGCACGAAAACTTAACGGAAATCGAAAACAGCGACGTTCACGCCCGCCTCGGACTGACAAAGGGAAAATATATACTCCTTTCCGCTCACAGAGAGGAGAACATAGATACCGAAAAGAATTTTTTGTCGCTTTTCGGCGCGATAAACAAAATGGCGCAGAAGTACGATATGCCCGTGCTTTATTCCTGCCATCCGCGTTCCAAGAAACGTCTTGAAGCCACCGGATTCAAGCTTGACAGCCGCGTAATAATGCACGAGCCGCTCGGTTTCCACGATTATAACTGCTTGCAGATGAACGCGTTTTGCGTTGTTTCCGACAGCGGCACCCTGCCCGAGGAAAGCAGTTTCTTCACCTCGATAGGTAAGCCGTTTCCGGCTGTCTGCATAAGAACGTCGACAGAGCGCCCGGAGGCGCTTGACAAGGCGTGCTTTATAATATCGGGTATCGATGAAAAAGGACTTTTGCAATCGGTCGATACCGCGGTGGAGATGAATAAAAACGGCGATATCGGTATACCCGTGCCGGTATATACCGACGAAAATGTTTCGGTAAAGGTCGTAAAGATTATTCAGTCATACGTCGGTATAGTCAATAAGATGGTGTGGAGAAAGTCATAAGATGGCGGATTATGAGAATAGCGCCCGACTTTTAGTCGCGCTTGTTAAATGTGCGATAACCGGCGAGAGTCCGCCTTCAGGCATCGACTATGAAAATTATTTCAGGGAAATAATGCGTCTCGGTGCTTATCATCAGGTGGCGCATCTTGCCGCATATACGCTTATAAGCAGGGACCTTCTGAAAGACGCGGAGCATATAAAATCGGCACAAAAGTATATTCGCGAGGCATCTTACAGAGATACCAAGAATAAATATACTTTGCAAACCGCGAAGGATATTTTTGAGGAAAACGGCGTACCGTATATGGCTTTGAAGGGTGCGCTCGTTAAGAATTACTATCCCGAAAGCTGGATGCGCTCAAGCTGTGATATTGACATACTTGTTAAAAAGCAGGATTTTAGCAGGGCGGCGGCGCTTCTTGAGAGCAACGGCTTTAAGCGCGACAGCAACCTGAATTTTCATGATATTTCACTGCTTTATGACGATACGAATCTCGAACTGCATTTCAGTATATGTGAAAATATAAAAAGTATTGACTCAATGCTTAAAAACGTGTGGGATTATGCCTGCAAGACAGAAGGCTGCGAATACGCGGAAGACAGGGATTTCTTCGTTTTCCACCATATAGCCCATATGTCATACCACTTTCTGGCAGGCGGCTGCGGGATACGTCCGTTTCTTGACTACTGGATACTTCGGCGGGCAAATTTTTTTGATTTTGAAAAGGTAAAAGAGCTTTGTGAAAAGGCGCAGCTTGCCGATTTTTACGCTGCTGTGGTGCGGCTTGTCGACGTATGGTTTGAGGGCGCGGAATATAACGAAGTAACATACAGGATGAAGGAATATATTGTGACCGGCGGCGCGTACGGATATTATCCGAATAACGCGGCGGCGGAAACTATAAGAAACGGGGGTAAGCGGCGCCAGGTATTCGCCATTGCTTTCCCTCCTTACAGAAATATGCGCGTGCTTTATCCCGTGCTTAATCGCGCCCCCGTACTGCTTCCGTTTTGCTACGTTTACCGCGTTTTCCAGAAAACGATCGGCAAAAACAGCCGTAACGCGAAGAAAAAATACCGGATAATTAAAGGACAGGACAATGAATTTATAAAAGAGGTCGCGGCTCTTATGAAATTGCTTGATCTCGATACAAAGAAAGGCGGAGACTGATGAATATTCTCGTTACGGGCGCGAAAGGATTTGCAGGTAAAAACCTGGTCGTGAACCTTAAAAACATAAGGGATAAAAAGAATAATACCAGACCGGGTATAGCGATAGAAAACATCTATGAATACGATATAGACAGCACGCCGGAAAACCTCGATGAATACTGCAAAAACGCCGATTTCGTATTCAACTTCGCGGGTGTGAACAGACCGGAGAATCCCGAAGATTTCAGGAAAGGAAATTTCGGCTTCGCCTCAACGCTCTTAAACACCCTTAAAAAGTACAAAAACAAGGCGCCGGTAATGCTTTCCTCCTCCATTCAGGCAACGCTTGAAGGGCGTTTCGGCACCTCTGAATACGGATTGTCGAAAAAAGCGGGTGAGGATCTGTTTTTTGAGTACGGCGAGCAAAACGGGGTCAAGGTTCTGGTCTACCGTTTTCCGAATCTCGCGGGCAAATGGGTAAGACCTAATTACAATAGTGCGGTAGGCACTTTTTGCCATAATATAGCCAATGATCTGCCTATAACCGTGAACGATCCGAGCGTGGAGCTTGAGCTTCTTTTCATAGACGATCTGGTGGAAGAAATGCTCGACGCGTTAGAGGGCAAAGAGCACCGCTGCGAGTTTGAGGGAGTGAATACCGTTTTGTGTGAAAACGGCAGATTTTGCGCCGCTCCGGTCTCCCATAAGGTGACTCTCGGATATGTTGTCGAGTGCCTTGAAAAGTTCAGAAAGCAACCCGAGACCCTCCTTATGCCCGAGATACCTTCGGGAAGCTTTGAAAAGAAACTTTATTCGATGTATTTATCGTATTTACCGAAGGAAAAAACCGCTTTTCCGCTTAAAATGAATGTTGACGCCCGCGGCAGTTTTACCGAGCTTCTTAAAACCGAAAAGTGCGGTCAGTTTTCCGTCAACATTTCAAAGCCGGGCATTACTAAGGGTCAGCACTGGCATAATTCAAAGTGGGAGTTTTTCATTGTCGTTTCGGGGCACGGACTTATCGAAGAACGCAAAATAGGTACCGATGAGGTGAGGCGTTTTGAAGTGAGCGGCGATAATATCACCGCCGTCCATATGCTGCCCGGATTTACGCATAATATAATAAATCTTTCCGATACGGAAAACCTCGTAACGCTTATGTGGGCTAACGAGCAATTTGATCCGGCACATCCCGATACTTTCAGAGAAGACGTCTGAAAGACAGCAGAACATAATGATTTTTAATGCATGACCGCCGTCAAAATACGGCGGTTTTTTGCCTTTCTAACAAAAAACGGCTCTTTTTTTCCGTTATTCCGTCAAAAAAAGTTATTGCTATTGGCGCGTATATGTGTTATATATATTATACTATATTATATTTTGTTATAAGCGACCCGGGGATGTGAAATATGATGGTATTGCTGATTATATTGATCGTTTTAGTGATTTTGTACATAGCCTTTTCACTGTTGGCGCTCCTGAAAAACGATAAATCGGATATTAACGATAAAAACCCCTATCTTCATCCGGAAACGGCTAAAGAAGTTCTTCCCGAGGATATGGTACCGTTTGTAAACGATATGCCCGTCGCCGCAAAGGGACAAAAAACCTTTTACGAAAAATTCGTAAAGCGCCCGTGCGATTCCGTTCTTTCATTTTTGGGGCTCCTCATTCTTTCACCATTGTTCGCGGTGACATGCCTTGCTATCGTGATAGACGATCCCGGACCGATATTTTTCACGCAGAACAGAGTCGGCGCGGATAAAAAGTTTTTCCGGCTGCATAAGTTTCGCTCGATGAAGATGTCCACTCCTCACGATATGCCTACGCATATGCTCGAAAATCCCGAACAGTACATAACGAGGGTAGGCGGATTTTTAAGAAAGTTTTCGCTTGATGAGCTTCCGCAGATCTGGGATATATTCAGAGGCAAGATGAGTATAATCGGTCCGCGCCCCGCGCTTTGGAATCAGGCGGATCTTGTGGCGGAGCGCGAAAAGTTCGGCATAAACGCTCTTACCCCCGGGCTTACGGGCTTTGCGCAGATAAACGGACGGGACGAGCTTGAAATTCCCGAAAAGGTGGAGTACGACCGGCAGTACAAAGAGAATTTCGGTTTCCGGCTGGATGTAAAATGCTTTTTCGGTACGATAATTTCGGTTGTAAAAAGCGACGGCGTCGTCGAGGGCGGCACCGGCGAGATGGCAAGGAGTGAAAAGGTCAACAAATGATGGAGAAGTATTCCGTACTGATGCCGCTTTGGTATAAAGAGAATATGGAGCATTTGAAAACCGCTTTGTTGAGTATCATAAACCAAACGGTCAAGCCGGACGAGGTCGTCTTAATAGAGGATCACCCCATAAGCGGGGAAATGCACGACCTTATTTGCGGGCTTTTTGAAAATACCGGGATAGACCTCAACATCTACGAAAATTTTGAGCTTGATAAAAAGGGCCTTTCCTCGATACTTAATTTCGGCGTTACCAAGTGCCGCAACTCGCTTATCGCCCGAATGGATACCGACGATATAGCCTACCCGGACCGCTGTGAAGCGGAGCTCAGAGAATTCGAGGCGGACGGTGAGCTTGCGCTCGTAGGCGCATGGGTGGATGAGTTTGACGATGACCCGAACGATATCAAAGCTCAGCACACCGTACCGGCGTTTCAGCGTGATATAGAACGGCGTATGAAATATACTAACCCCTTCAACCACCCGACGGTCATGTTCAGAAAAGAAGTAATTCTCGCCTGCGGCAATTATGATAAAGATCTTAAAAGAAACGAAGACTACGACCTTTGGTACAGAGTGGTAAGGAACGGGCATAAGTGCAAAAACATCAACCGCTCTTTGCTCAGATTCAGGCGGGGCGCGTCGTTCAGTAAACGTCGCAAAAACCGTGAACAGCACTTGGGCAAGTTGGCAATAAAACGGCGTATGCTTCAAGACGGTTATATGACGCGCTTTGAATATATTGTTTCGTATACTATGGAAAAGATTTATTTCGTTATGCCGACTGGTATAAGAAAGACGGTATTCAAGTTACTCGGAAAATAAGAAACGGTGATTGAATTGTTAAGTAAAATCAAATATGCGCTCAGAAGAAGCAAGTTGGTGAGGATAGTATATCTCCCGATAGCGAAAATCAAGGACGCTGTGACATCAAATAAATATCCGAAAAGTGAAGACAGTGCCTTTATGGCGAGTATTAAAGACTCCCGTAAAGGCAAGCGTTGTTTTATAATAGGCAACGGTCCGAGCCTTATGGCGGAGGATCTTGATAAGATAAAAGACGAGTTTTGTTTCGGTGTGAACCGTATCTACTGTATGTTTGAAAACACGGAGTGGAGACCCGCGGCTTACGTTTGCATTGATATGGACGTTATCGGCGATGAGCGCGAGAATATAAAAAAAGTTGAAAGTGAGTATAAGTTTATCAATCTCAACGCTAAGCGGCAGATGGGCGAGGTTGATAAGCATACTCATTTTATTTACATCAAGGGTAAGTTCAAAATCGACCGTCACGGCACGGCGCAGAAGACGGTTAACGAAGATATGTCGAAGTATATCTCGATGACCGATAACGTTACCGGCATCTGCCTGCAGCTGGCGTTTTATATGGGCTTTAATGAGATATATCTTCTCGGCAACGATTTCAACTATCCGCAAACCGGTAAGGGAAGCGCAAACTCCGAACAGAATTACTTTAAGGGTATGAAGGGCAAAACAAAGGTCGATTTCAACTTTGAGGCGAACAGCACGTAATTTAAGACTCTCCGGAGTTACGCGGAAAGTCACGGCATAAAGATATTCAACGCCACGCGCGGCGGTCATCTTGAAATTTTCGAGCGCGCTGATTTTGACAGTGTGGTGGGTAACTTAAATGGCAAATAAAGATTATTCGGTCATTATCTCCACCTGTGATAAATTTTCTGACCTGTGGGACGCTAACGTTACGCTTCTTGAAAAGAACTGGGGCGACCGCGGAGTTGACACTTATTTTGTTACCGATAAGCCGACAGACCTTGAGTATGAAAGGGTAAAGTTTATAGCGGCCGGCGAGGGCGCGGAGATAACCGAGCGCATCAAAGCGGCGCTTAAAGTTATAGAGACAAAATATATAGTTTTTCTTTTGGATGATTATTTTCTTACAAAACCGATAGATACCGCGAAGATTGACCGATATATCGAGATTATGCGGAAGGAAAAACTCGATTATTTAAGACTTTACACTTTCCTTAACGCCAAGTACTTTAAGGAGAAAATCGGCGGCTACGGTGACATATACAAGGTCACTACCGACGCGCGATACAACGTAAACCTTTACCCCTGTGTTTTTTCTCGTGAGTTTTTGGCGGCGACCGTAGAGGACGGAACCAAAAATGCCTGGCAGTACGAGGTTTCACTTACGAAGACAGCCGACCGTTACGGCGCGAAATGCGCGCTCGTAAACCCCGACGCAATCGATATGCTCGACGTTGTGCGGAAGGGCAGGCTCATAAGAAAGGCGAAGCGGTATCTCGATAAATACGACCTCTATCACGGGGACCGCCCGGTAATGGACCTGTTTACCACGGTCAAACTCGGCGCCGTATACCGCTTAAAGAGTCTTATGCCGAGGAAATTCAGCAGTTTTATCCGTAAAACTCTTAAAAAATGCGGTAAAAAGTTTTACAGCGACGAATATGCAGATTAAGGTGAGATAAAAATGATAATTACCCGAACCCCTTTCAGGGTAAGCTTTGCCGGCGGCGGCAGCGATATTGCTTCGTTTTATGAGAAGCACGGCGGATGTGTACTCAGCACCGCCATAAACAAGTATATGTACATTTCGGTTCATCCGAGTTTTGACCCCGATGAAACGGTGCTTAAATATTCCGAAACCGAAACGGTTAATGATATCGCCGATATAAAGCACAAATATTTTAAGCAGGTGCTTACCGATCTTGACGTAAAGGGTGTTGAGCTTGTCAGCACGGCGGACGTGCCCGCGGGCACGGGGCTCGGCTCGTCGAGTTCCTTTACGGTGGGGCTTCTTAACAGTCTTTACGCGTACAAGGGCGTTTACGTGAGCAAGGAGCGTTTGGCAAACGAAGCGTGTGAAACCGAGATAGATAAGCTTAAAAACCCGATAGGCAAGCAGGATCAGTACGCCGCGGCTTACGGCGGACTCAATTTCTACGAGTTCAAGCGCGACGGAAGCGTAACGGTGGAACCCGTGATAATGGAAAAAGCGGCAAAAGCCGCGCTTGAAGGCAACCTCATGATGTTTTATACCGGTCAGCTTCATTCGGCTTCGGCGATACTTAAAGAGCAAAGCAATAATATAACCGCGGGGGATAAGGAAAAAAATCAGCTTAAAATGTGCGATTTGGCGCGCGCTCTTCGTGAGGAACTGACCCGCGGCAATATAGACGCGATGGGCGAGATCCTCCACGAGAACTGGCTGTTAAAGAAAACCCTTGCAAGAGGTATTTCAAATCCCGCCATCGACGAGGCGTACGAAAGAGCAATAAAGGCGGGCGCCATCGGCGGTAAGCTGCTCGGTGCGGGCGGCGGCGGTTTTCTGCTTTTCTACGTACCGAAAGAAAAGCAGGACTCCTTAAAGAAAAAGATGGAATTGCCGCAGATGCCCGCTTCGTTTGACAGGCAGGGCAGCGTGGTAATATTCACGGGCGATAAATAGTTTTGAGCTTCGGAGGGAATTTATGAATATTTTGGTTGCCGGCGGCGCCGGTTTTATCGGTAGCCATCTTATCGACAGTCTGATAAAAGAGGGTCACAGCATAGTTTGTGCGGACAAGCTCGTTATGGGTGACGCCAACATTGAGCATTTGAAGTCAAATCCCGTTTTCAGGTTTTACGAAACCGATCTGGCGGTCACGGAGAACGCGGACAGGATATTCGCTGAAAACAAAATAGACGCCGTTTTCCACCTCGCCGCGAATTCGGATATACAAAAGGGCGGCAAGGAGCCGGGAATTGACTTTAACGATACATTTCTTACCACACGTACACTGCTTGAAAGCATGCGAAAGGCAAACGTTAAAAAGATGTTTTTTGCTTCGACCTCCGCGGTTTACGGCGAAATGCCGGATGTTCTTTTGAGTGAAACCACGGGCGGACTTATGCCGGTTTCTTACTACGGCGGCGCCAAGTTTGCGAGCGAGGCGCTCATTTCCTCCTACGTTTCGATGTGCGATATGGCGGCGGTCATTTTCCGTTTTCCGAACGTCATCGGTCCCCGCCTTACTCACGGCGTTATCTTCGATTTTATAAAAAAACTTGAAGCTAACCCGCACGAGCTTCTGATTTTAGGAGACGGCACGCAATGCAAGCCTTATATCTACGTTCTTGATTTAGTTGACGCTATCGTCCGTCTTACCCGCGAGTTTAACGCGGGCGAGCAGGTGTATAACCTCAGCGTAAAGAGCGAGGGCACCACGGTCACGAAGATAGCCGAAACTGTGGTGGAGGAACTGGGACTTAAAGACGTAGTGTTCAAATATACCGGCGGCGACCGGGGCTGGAAAGGCGACGTGCCGCGCTTCTCTTACGATATTTCAAAGATACTCGCCACCGGTTGGGAGCCGAAATTCACTTCGGATGAAGCGGTCAGGCAGACGGTAAGAGACGTTATAAACGCTAACTGACGGAGAGATTTATGCAGGCAGTAATAATGGCGGGCGGCAAGGGTACGCGCCTTTCATCGGTAACAAAGGATGTTCCGAAGCCGATGGTTGATTTTTGCGGAAAGCCGCTGCTCGAATACATAATCGGCAATTTGAGAGAAAACGGAGTAAACGATATAATTCTTGTTATCGGCTATTTGGGCGATGTTATTAAGAATCATTTCGGCACGGGTGAAAAGTTCGGTGTGCAAATACGCTATTTTACCGAAGAAACACCGCTCGGTACGGCAGGCGCCTTGCCGCTTATAAGCGATGCGCTTTCGGACACCTTCTTTCTTGTATTCGGCGATTTATTCTTAAATATCGATTTTGAGAAGTTTGCGGACTTTCATAGGGAGAAGGGCGCTGAAATCACCCTTTTCGCACACCCTAATTCTCACCCGTTTGACAGCGATATAATAATCACGGATAATACCGACCGCGTGACCGGTTGGTCGTATAAGAAGGACGAGCGCAAAGGATATTACGAAAATCTTGTAAACGCGGGGCTTTACGTTATAGAGAAATCCGTACTGCCGCAGAGCGCGGAGGAAAAGCTCGACCTCGAAAAGGATATAATAATACCCGCGGTTTCCTCAGGCGCGGTTTACGCGTACAGGAGCAGTGAGTACGTAAAAGATATCGGAACGCCCGAGCGGCTTGAAAAAGTTGAAGCAGATTATCTTTTGGGCGTCACTGAAAAGAGAAATTTAAAAAACAGGCAAAAGTGTATTTTCGTTGACCGCGACGGCACGATAAACCGTTTTGTCGGCTTTTTGAGGAAACCCGGTGAAATTGAACTGCTCCCGGGTGTGGCGGAAGCGATAAGGCGTATAAACGAATCAGAATATCTGGCGGTGTGCATTACAAATCAGCCGGTGGTGGCGCGCGGCGAAGTAACATTTGAGGAACTTGATAATATCAACAATAAAATGCACACTCTTTTGGGAAATGAAGGCGCGTATCTCGACGGACTGTTTTTTTGCCCCCACCACCCCGATATGGGCTTTGACGGAGAGATTAAGGAGCTGAAATTCGACTGTGACTGCCGCAAGCCGAAAACCGGTCTTGTAAAAAAGGCGGCGGAGCGGTTTAATATAGACGTCAGCAACTCTTTTGTAATAGGCGATACCTACGCCGACGTCCTCACGGGCAAAAACGCGGGCGCAAAAACCTTTTTGCTGCGGTCGGGCGCCGAAGATAAGTTTGAAAAGTATAAATGCGACCCCGATTTTATGGCTTATGACCTGCTTGAAGCGGTCAACATTATTTTAGGGTGATCAAATAAAGAACAGTATTAAGGAGAAAAAAATGAACTATCAGAATGAAATCAGGGAATATATCCGAAACGAGATTGAAACACTCGAAAAACTGGACGTTGAAGCCATAAACGCCGCGCTTAACTTATTGCGCGAAACGCAGGAGAACGGCAACACGGTATACGTTTTCGGCAACGGCGGCTCTTCATCGACCGCCTCGCATTTCCAGAATGATTTTAACAAGGGCGTATCCGAACACACCGAGAAAAAGTTTAATCTTCTCTGCCTTAACGATAACGTTTCAACCGTTATGGCGGTGGCAAACGATATCGGTTTCGAGGAGGTTTTCCGTTTCCAGCTTATAGGGCATATAAAGCCGGGCGACGTTTGTATCGCAATATCGGGAAGCGGCAATTCAAAAAACGTTATAAACGCGGTGGAGTACGCCAGAGCGCAGGGTAATAAGATAATAGGTCTTACCGGCTTTTCAGGCGGGAAACTCAAAGAGATGTCGGATATATCCCTCCACGTGCCGATAAACAGTATGCAGATAACAGAGGATATCCATATGGTGTTCGACCACCTTATGATGAGCGTGTTCTATAAGACCCTCTGCGGGATAGACCATATAAAGAAATAAATCGGAGGGAAATAATGCCAAAGGAACGGAATACGTTTGTTGATCTTATGCGCGGCATCGCTATGCTGCTTGTTGTGCTCGGGCATACTATGACCGGCGTTACTGCGAATCCGCAGGAAAGCTTTATTTATAATATTATCTGGTCACTTCAAATGCCCTTGTTTATTCTTATAAGCGGATACGTTACGAGATATTCGCGGGAGATATCCTCGTTTAAGGGGCTTTTAAGTTTCCTCGGAAAACGCACGCTTTCATATTTGCTTCCCTTTGCGGTCTGGTCGTTTGTTATACGCGGACTGATTTTAGGGCGAAAAGATTTTCTCGATATTAAATATATGCTCTGGCATATGGATAACGGTTATTGGTTTCTCATCACGATATGGACCATAAGCGTGATATTCGGTATATCGAGCCTTGTGTCTTCGCTTGTAAAATCGTCGGTAATAGGTAAGCAGGTTTTGCTTTTTGTATCCTATATCTGCGGTATGGCGGCGCTGGCTGCCGTAGGCTATTTTGCCGGTATGTCATTTTTCTGTATTAAGCTTACCCTTTATTATATGCCGTTCTATTTTGCCGGTTATCTTTACGGGCAATACAGAGACAAGATATTCGCGCTCTCTTTCGGAAAACGGGCGGTAGATATAACCGTGGCGATATGCTTTGCGGCTTGGATATTCACTCTTGCCCGTGTTAATCTCTTTTCGCTGGCGGACGGCGGCAAGGATATAATCATAAGAGCCGCCGCGTCGCTTTCCGGTTGTATAGCCGTTTGCGGACTGCTTAAGGCCGCAACAGGTGAAAAAACAAACGAGAGGGGGTACCTGTCGGTGCTCGGATGGACAGGCGTTCACTCTCTCGAGATATACGTTACCCATTACATGTTCTTATACCTGATAGTGTCTGTGCCGGTGCCGGTTCTGATGTCGCTGAAGGGCGCGGCGGCGACAGCGGTGAATTTTGCGGCGACTCTGCTTTTGACCGCTTTGACCGCGAAACTGATAAATTCGAACAAGACCTTGTCCTTTTGCCTTTACGGCAAAAGAGGATAAACCGTTTTCCGGTGTTTTTAGGGCAAAATGCCACTGGGGGTTTATCTTATGCACGGACCGGTTTCCGGTCTTTTGAAGTTTGATTATCTAATCGAGTTTTCAAGCGTCGCGGGCATTTCGCTTACGCTTGCAAACTTTGCACTGACAGTTTTTATCTGCGCTTTGCTGACATATTGCGCCGGTAAAAATCGAACCCTTTGTTTACTGCTTGAAAGGAAACCGAAATAAACGGAGTGATATTTCTCTGATGAATGATGAAAAACGGATAATGATAGTCGGCACCGTGCCGTATAACCCTAATTCGCAGTCTCGCTTATATGAGGCATTCTTTACGGGATTTGATAAAAGCAAATTAGCACAGGTTTTTTCAAACACCAAGACTCCTGTTAAGGGCCACTGTGAAAGGCTTTATCAGATAACCGACCAACGTATGGTAAAACGCCGCTTTAATAAAAATGTACAAACCGGCAGGCGGTTTTATTATGAAGACTTGCCCGATAAATGGAAGGATAATAAAGCTGAGATTTCAGGCAAAGGTTTTAACATTCTTTATAAGTTATCGGGTATAAAGGGTCCTTTTACTCACCTGCTTCGCAAATTCGTATGGAAGAAGAAATACTGGTGTACGCCGGATTTTAACAGTTGGCTTGAAGAGTTTAACCCCGAATGTGTGTTTTTAAGCTTTTCGGACGATTTCTTCATAGGCGAGATAGCGCTTTATATAGCCGAAAAATTTAATATTCCGATAGTGGCTTTCAGCGGCGACGATTATTATTTCAACGCTCATTTTTCGCTTTCTCCCCTTTATCTTATTTATAAGTCGATGCACAGAAGGCACGTAAGAAAAATATTCTCGGTTTGCAAATACGCTTCGCTTTCATCGGATTATATAAAAGATAAATACGCCGATTATTTCGGCATAACAACGATGGCAACCTATCTTTCTTCAAGTGTAAAGCGCCGTGAGTTCAGGGCGATAAACAGGGAAGATCCCCTTATAACTTATTGCGGAAATATAAGAATAGGCAGAAACTTATCTCTTATAGATATCGCCGAAGAGCTTAAAAAGGTGAACAGGAATTATAAGCTTCATGTATATTCAAATGAGGACGACGAGAAGTATTATAAGCCCTTTAGCAAGGCAGACAATATAGTTTTCCACGGAGCTGTGCCGTATAGCGAAGTGCAAAAGGTCATAGGCGATACCGATATTTTCGTTGTGGTCGAAGGTTTCAGAAAAGGCGATATAGAAATGGCGCGTTATTCGCTTTCGACAAAGATTTCGGACGCGTTGGCTTCAGGCGACGCGATATTCGCTTACGGTTCGGGTGAGTGTACCGCCGTAAAATATATGGCGGCTTCGGGGGCGAGCGTTACCGTAACCGAAAAATCGCGGATAGCCGAAAAAATTTCAGATCTTATAAACGATACGGATCTTCAAAAAGAGATGTATAATAACGCGATAAAGATATTTGACGAAAATCATAACACTGAAAGAAACGTCGAGCGGTTTCGTGATTTCGTAAACCGCGCATGCGGCGAAAAGCGGGGATAGAATGGAAAATAAAAAAATAGCCATAATAGGCGGGCATATAAGCAGCGGCGGACTCACCGCGATTACCCGTATGATATTGCAGAGTAACGCGATACCGCAGAATTTCACGGTTCGTTATTATTGCTCAAAAGAGCTTTACGAAAAGGTCGGGGCGGTGAACGAACGAATTGATGTCGTCCTTTCTGACGGCTTTTATCGCAAAACACTCAAAGAAAAAATAACGAGAAGTTACGGCAGCGAGTTTGTTGCGCAGTTGAAAGAGTGGAATCCGGATTTAGTGCTTTTTATGGGCGAGGTAATACCCCGGGATTTCCGCGGAATGAAAACGGTTTTTAATCTTAAAAATCAGTTCTCTTTTGATTACGGTCAAATACTCAAAAACGGTTTTAATAAACTCTCCGTTGTTTTGTTTTATGTTTCGCGTTTTGCGCGCCGCACCGTAAAATACGCCTATGCCAGTGTTTACGATACCGAGTATTCAAGGCAGGGAGTTAAAAATTGCGGATACGCTTTGGAACATTCAAAAGTGATATATATGAACGTCAATAAGATGTTCTATTCGCAGATAAATCATAAAGTGCATAACGCATCTGAGCCGTGGAAGCTTTTATACGTTTCATCAGTGGCTCCCTACAAACATCAGCTTGAAGTTATAAAGTGTATCAAGCCCTTAAAAGATGCCGGATATAATGTTCATCTTTCGGTCGTAGGCAAGCAGATACATTCGGGATATATAAAAAAATGCAAGGATTATGTAAATAAATACGGCTTGACCGGCGAAATCGAGTTTACCGACTGGGTTGAATACGATAAAATGCCTGAAATAATCGATAGCGCGGATATAATCATCAATGCAAGCACGCTTGATACAACCGGCCTTCCCGTTGCCGAAGCAATGGCGCGCGGCGCCGTAATAGTTGCGAGCAATGCCGGCTTTAACCGGGAAACACTCGGTGACGGCGGTCTTTATTTCGATGTTAAAGATGTCGGTTCAATTGTTGAGGCAGTAAAACAGGTGCTTGACTCGGAAGAACTCAGAAGCAAAATGTCTAAAAGAGCAAAAGAACTTGCCGACGAATACGCAAAAACCGATACGGCGAGTGAGTATTATAAATTTATTGAGGAATTACTGGGGGAGTAAGTTGTGCGTGCGTTAGTTACGGGAGGAGCCGGGTTTATCGGTTCGAATATTGTAGAGCTTTTACTGAAAGAGGGTGAAAAGGTACGAGTATTCGATAACCTTTCGTCCGGCTATCTTATCAATATTGAAGAATACATAAAGGATGGGCGAATTGAGTTTATAGAAGGCGATGTGACCGATGCCGCCGCGGCAGAGCGTGCAACCGAGGGCGTGGATGTGGTGTTCCACCTTGCAGCAAGCGTTGGCAGGCAGCGTTCGCTTGATAATCCGCAGCTCGACAGTGAGGTAAATCTCATAGGCACCGTAAACGTGCTTGAGGGTATGCGGAAAAACGGCGTAAAGAGAATAGTCTATTCCTCCTCCGCCGCGATGTTCGGCGAACTTGTTACCCCTACTATAGACGAAAACCATCCGCAAAACGCGGATTCGCCGTATGGTGTCAGCAAGCTTGCCGCTGAAAAAATGATTTTGGCGTACTGCGGTATTTACGATATTATCGGCGTGTGTCTGCGTTATTTCAACATTTACGGCGTAAATCAGCGGTTCGACCTTTACGGAAACGTAATTCCGATATTTGCGAAGCGCATTTTCGCCGGTGAGCCGATAACGATTTACGGCGACGGTACGCAAACCCGTGATTTCGTAAACGCCGCCGATGTGGCGCGTGCCAACCTTATCGCGGCAAAAAGCGATAATGGGACCGACGTATACAATCTCGGAAGCGGCGAGAGCGTTACCATAAACTGGCTTGCCGAGGTAATGCAGGAAATCGCGGGAAAAAACGTAGGTGTAGTTTACGCGCCCGAGCGCCCCGCCGACGTTAAGCATTGCAAAGCAAATGCCGAAAAGGCGGAAAAGGTGCTTGGCTTTAAGCCGGGTGTTAGCTTAACGGACGGACTGAAACTGTACCTCGACTGGTATAAGAAAAATTGTGTTTGAGTTTTTTAAAACGGGTGAAGTAAAGTGATTGCGTATTTAACTCTGATATCGGTGACATTTTTATCTCCGATAGTTATGCGAAGCATAGTTAAAGACACGAAAAAAGCGGAAACATACGCGCTCGGCATATCCGCCTTGCTGCTGTTTCTCGTTTTTGCTTTGCGCGCTCCGAGCGTCGGTCGCGATATACCCGGATACAAGGAAATGTATGAAAAGCTCGCCGCCAATCTCAAATACGACGCGAACACATACTGGACCGAAAAGGGTTACGAGTTGCTCGAAATCTTTTTCGGCAGATACCTTAAAGCGGACTGGCAGGTGTTCCTCGCTTTTTGCAGCGGTTTTTCGATTTTTTCATATTTCCTGTTCATAAAAAGATATTCGCTTGACCCGACCTTCTCGCTTCTTATTTATATTTTTATGGGTTATATGATTTTTGACATTTCGGCTGTAAGAACCATGCTTTCTATAGCGATTTGTCTTCTGGTATTGCCGTTTTTCGATAAAAAAGGCATATGGCCGGCAATGGCTGTCACCTTTGCCGTTATTTTAGTGGCTACGCAGATACATTCCTCGGCATATATATTCTTTTTCCTCTATATTCTCTACAAGATACCTATAAACAGTATCAGCATATTCTTTTTCGTGTCACTTCCGGTATTCTTCTTTGCCCTTCGCGGACCGATAATGGATTGGGCGATAAGCAATTTCAAAAGGTCAGAGGTGGACGGCGGTTTATCGCTTGGCGGAAACGTGATCTTATATGCACTGTTTTTGCTTTTTGCCATTATAGTGTTCTTTGTTTCCTGCCGTCAGCGCGGGATATCGATGAAAAGCATAGGCGGGGTTAATCTCGCCGCCGCACAAAAAACGCAAATTAGGGACGCTTTAAGCAATATAGATATCCCTACGATGATGTCTTTCCGTATGCTGTATGCCGGAGCGCTCTTTACCATTTTTGCCGGTTCCAACATTTTTTCCCGTATGGCGCAGTACGGACTCATTTTTACGATTACACTTCTTCCGAATTTGACTTCAAAGCTTGAAGCAAAGTCAAGGTTTATTGTAAAACTGGGGCTTTTAGGATTGTTGGCCGTATATTTCTATTTCCTTAAAGTAAGAACCAATGAACTTGATTTCTTGCCCTATAAATTTTTCTGGCAGGCGTGAGGTAAGGGGTTATGAACATATCCGCAAAAATAAAAAACAGCCGCCTTGCCAAAAACGTGTCCTGGATATTTTTCGGCAATCTGGCTCACGCGATACTTGCTTTTTTACTTAATATTCTCGTTGCCCGCATACTTAACCTTAACGATAACGGCATCCTTACCTACGCGGCGTCCTGGATTACCTTTTTCGCGTCCGTGGGGCAACTCGGCTTTAACGGTATAATAAGCCGCGAGTTTTCAAAAGACGAGGGCAGGGCAAACGATCTTCTCTGGTCCTGTGTAACGGGAAGACTGATATTTTCGGTTCTGGCGATGATCGCCCTGCAGGTGATAGTGCGCCTTTCAAGCCCCGGTGAGCCGATTTTGCATATCATAGTTTTGTGCCAGTCAACGACAATACTGTTCGGCTCGTTAGATACGTTTATTTACTGGTACAGATATAAAAACCAGGCGAATGTTACCGCTGTTTACCGCCTTGTGGCGTTCGCTATAAGCGCCGCGTTCAGGGTTTTTGCAATAGCGGTGTTGAGGAATCTTGTTCTCTACGTTATAGGTATAGTACTTGAAACCGCGCTTTTTGTGGCTTTTTTGGTTTACTTCTACCGCAAGCATTACACGAAAAAGGTATTTGTTTCAAAGAACACCATTTTCGTTATGCTCAAAATGTCCTACCCCTTTATTTTCTCGGCGGTGCTCGCTACCATTTACGGGCAGGCGGATAAAATAATGTTAAAGTCGATGATAAATAACGAATCGGTGGCGCTTTACAACGCTTCGGCGCTCATAGCCGGTCTTGTAGTCATCATTCCCACCACCATAATAGAGGGCTTCAGACCCGATATTATGGACGCGAAAATAAGCGACGAAAACCTCTACCGCCGCCGTATGCGCCAGCTTTACGCCATTATTTTCTGGTCCTGCATCGCTTACGGTATATTTATAACTGTTTTTGCGAAACCTATAATACTTATCCTCTACGGCGAAAAGTATTTAGGCGCGGTAAGCTCGCTGTCTTTAATAGTGTGGTACACGTCCTTCTCGTATTTCGGAGCCATAAACAACGTTTATATGGTGGCGGAGGACGTTGTCAAATGGGTGCAGGTGACAACCCTTTCAGGCGCGCTGCTCAACATCATACTCAATCTGTTATTCATAAGCGTCTGGGGAATAGTGGGCGCGGCGCTCGCCTCTCTGCTTACCCAAATATTTACAAATTTTGTGCTTATGGCTGTCATTCCCGACCTTCGCAAGGGCTTTAAAATAATGATACAGGGCGTTGCGCTTCGCGGTATAAAATAGGGCGGTAGCGGCTGCCTTATTGCTTTTAATTAAAGTTTAATCATTAAAGGTGGTATTAACAGTTGGATATCGATAATAAATACGGTTTTAAGGAAACCCAGCAGACTCTTCTTGAAATAATGAAGAAAATTGACAGGAAGTTTTCTGAAAAAAATATATTCTATATTTTCGTGTATGGTTCTGCTCTCGGCGCGGTGCGCGAGAAGGGCTTTATCCCGTGGGACGATGATATTGATATAGCGGTTTTAAGAGAAGATACGGGTCGCGTGGAAGAGGCGTTGTCTGAATTGGAGTATTACTTTGAACCGTGCGAAAAACATATGCGTCCTTCCGCTCCCATTATGCACATATCGAGCGTAAACAAAAATGATATAGACCCCGAGTTTGATATTAAGGACCATCCGGAAATGGACATATGGATAATCGACCGGGTGCCTGCAGGAAAGTTCAAAAGGAAACTGGCGAGATTTACGGCGCTGGAGCATGACTTTTTCACTTACAGGCAACCGCCGGCAACCCGCGGCGCGTTCATCAATAAGGCGTTTTCGTTCATCCTTAAACTCTTTTCAGATCACGCAATGGATAAACTGCAGGTCAGAACTCTTAAAAGACTGATAAAACTCGGGGAAAACGGGAAGTTTGTTACCGAAGCATATCATAATAAGCGTTTCAGGGTATATGAGCGAAATCTTTTAACTGATACGGTCCGTATGGAATTTGAAGATATGTCGGTACCGGTGCCGAAAGATTACGATAAGTATTTAACGATTGTTTTCGGTGATTATATGACACCGCCGCCGGAAACTCCTGCCGAGAGCACCGCATCCGGCAAAAAAAATCGCAAAAAGAAAAATCGCGGAACTGTAGCCGTGTACGATACGCGAATTCCCGATCATCATTCATAAAAAAGTGAGGATTTATAAATGCAGGCTTTGATTTTAGCAGCAGGTATGGGCAGACGCCTTAAAGAACTTACCCGAAACAACACAAAATGTATGGTCAAGGTAAACGGAGTCACTCTGATAGACAGGATGCTTCATCAGCTTGAACGTGAGCATTTTTCACGCATCGTTATCGTGGTCGGTTATGAAGGGCAAAAACTGATCGACTATATCGGTACTTTGGATATCACTACCCCCATTGTGTATATAAATAACCCGATTTATGACAAGACAAATAATATTTATTCGCTGGCTTTGGCAAAGGAATGGCTTCTAAAAGACGATACTGTTTTGCTTGAATCCGATCTGATTTTTGAGGATTCGGTGCTCGATGTTCTTATGCAGGATCCGCGCGATACGCTCGCTTTAGTAGATAAATACGAATCGTGGATGGACGGTACTTGTGTAAAACTGGCGGATGACGATACTATTGAGGCGTTTGTTCCGGGCAAGAAATTTAAGTTCAATGAAATAAAAGACTATTATAAAACAGTAAATCTTTATAAATTCAGCAAGCATTTTTCAAAAACGCATTACGTACCTTTTTTGGATGCTTATCAGTCTGCTCTCGGAGAGAATGAATATTATGAACAGGTGCTTCGTGTGATCACCATGCTGGATGAGCCTGTCATTAAAGCGAAGCGGCTGGACGGTCAACACTGGTATGAGATTGATGACATTCAGGATCTGGATATCGCAGAGTCTATTTTCACGTCCGATGAGGACGAGAGAGTAAAACTGCTTCAGGGCAGATACGGTGGATATTGGCGCTATCCTAAATTGTTGGATTTCTGTTACCTCGTAAATCCCTATTTTCCGCCGGAAAAATTGAAGGACGAAATCCGTGCTAATTTTGACACGTTGTTGACGGAATATCCCTCCGGCATGCGCGTAAACAGCCTGCTTGCCGCAAAGAATTTCGGTGTTAAACAGGAAAATATTTTGCTTGGCAACGGGGCGGCTGAACTTATAAAGAGCCTAATGAGCCACCTTGAAGGCAAGGTTGGATTCATCAGACCGACTTTCGATGAATATCCAAATCGTTATGATAGAGAAAACGCTGTTGATTTTACGCCGGACAATGCGGATTATTCCTACACGGCAGATGATATAATAGAATTTTTTTCCGATAAAGACATTCAAAATATGATTGTAATAAATCCGGATAATCCGAGCGGAAACTATATCTGTAAAGCTGATCTGATCAGGCTCATAAAATGGGCGGCGGATAAACGCATAAAAATTGTTGTGGATGAATCATTCGTTGATTTTGCGGACGAAGAGAATAACACTCTGATAGAGAAGGAAATATTGTCTTCTAATCCTCATCTTTACGTTATGAAGAGTATTTCAAAGTCCTACGGAGTGCCCGGTATTCGCTTGGGCGTGCTTGCATCCGGAGATACAGAGACTATATCCAAAATGAAAAAGGATGTTGCGATCTGGAATATAAACTCTTTCGGTGAGTTTTATATGCAAATTGAATCAAAGTACAAAAAAGACTATGAAGCGGCATTGGTTAAGCTGAGAGCGGAACGGTCAAGATTTCAAAATGAGCTTAGCCGGGTCAGCGGAGTAAGGGTAATTCCTTCTCAGGCAAATTTTGTGATGGTTGAACTCGATGAGGAAATATCACCGGTTGAACTGCTTAAAAAACTGCTTGTAAAGTATAATTTGCTTATCAAAGAACTTACAACAAAAACAAACGGTCGGAATTATTTAAGACTCGCGGTAAGAAACTCGGAAGAAAACGACGTGCTGGTAGCGGCTTTGATCAATGAATTGGGTGAAATAGAATGAGAATAACCATCGTAGGCGGTGGGAATATCGGTACTCAATTTGCGGTGCATTGTGCTGAAAAAGGCCATGAGGTTACGGTATATACATCGAAGCCCGATATTTACGAAAGACATCTGAATATTGTTGATGAAAGCGGTATTACTACGCATGAAGGCGATATCAAACTGGCAACCTTTGACCCTGAAGCCGCATTCCGCAATGCGGAATTAATTATGGTCACAATGCCGGCTATGATGATGAAAACCGTTTCAAAGATAATTTATGAACATACTGATAGCAAACCGGTAATCGGGGTTGTTCCGGGAAACGGCGGAAGTGAGTGCGCTTTTCGAAAATGCATTGAACGCGGAAACGTTTTCTTTGGGATTGAAAGAGTGCCGGCTATTGCGCGTCTTGTGGAAAAAGGCAAAACCGTGAGGTCGATCGGTTACCGTGAAGAACTTCACGTTGCGGCTCTGCCGAAAAAATACGCTGAGGAGTGCGCCGAGTTGATCGGCGGTATTTTCGATAAAAAAACAACGGCAATCCCTAACTTTTTAAATCTGACGATGACGCCCTCTAATCCGATTTTGCATACGGCGAGACTAAAAACATTGTTTGGCGACTGGCATGAGGGTGTTGTATATCAATCGGTGCCGCTGTTCTATGAAGATTGGGATAATGCTTCTTCAGAACTCTTAATCGCATGTGATGAGGAAGTGCAAAAGATTTGTCGGGCTTTGCCTAAGTTTGAACTACGGTTTGTAAAATCGCTGCGTATACACTATGAAAGCCCCACACCTGAGGCAATGACGGAGAAGATTTCGTCAATACCGGCATTCAAGGGCATAACAACGCCTGTTGTTGCAGTTGACGGTGGTTTCATTCCCGATTTGCATTCCCGGTACTTTACTGCGGATTTTTCTTACGGACTTACAATCATCAGGCAGGTGGCGGAGTTTGCCGGGGTAACGACCCCGAATATTGATGAGACCATTGCATGGTATCATGGTATTATGGCGGAAAAAGATGAGTTCCGTTTTGAAGATTACGGAATTACAGGCAGAAACGCCTTTGCTGATTTTTATTTAATGTAATTACGCTCTTTAATGTGCAAAGAGAGCATTACGCAAATTTCATTTATAGCGTATGAATTGACAGCATCTTATCATTACCGGCAGAGAAAGCGATAAGACGTGCCACCAAGAAGCCGGCAGTAGCTATGTATCGGGCGAACTTTTAACGGAAAGGCATTGATTATGAATCACAACAAGGTTGCATTATTGATATTGTCATGTGATAAGTTTTCGGATTTGTGGGAAGGTCATATAAAATTGCTTGATAAGAATTGGCCTGACAGAAATATGGAGACATATATTGTTACTGATAAAGAAACAGAAATTACTTTTCCCGGCATAAATATTATTTCCGCAGGATCTGATAGCGAATGGTCTCAGCGCCTGTATTATGCACTCGATTTGATAACAACCGAATATGTTTTTGTGGTGTTGGATGACTACTATTTGGTAGATAAAGTGTCAAACGGCGTTATTGAATCTTTGCTGACTGCTATGGATTCAAACGATCTGGATTATATTAGGTTGTATAAGCGCCCCAAAAGAGGTTCATTAGGACCCGTCCCGGGTTGTGAAATGCTTAATAAAATCGATACAAATATTACATATACTGTCAACTTGTATGCCGGTTTGTGGAAACGCGATTTTTTGAAGTCTGCGGCGCGTGCACCGGTGAATGCCTGGAAATTTGAGGTTTCCTTATCCCGCCATGCTAAAGAGTATAATGCGAATTGTTGTGTTTGCAAAGCAAATGTGTATAAGATACTTGACGTTGTGAGAAAAGGTAAAATCCTCCATAAGGCGGCAAGGTATTTTAAAAATAATCCCGGTATATATGCCGGGGATCGGGAAATACAATCCTGGAGTTATGAGATAAGACTCAACATCAAAACGTGGATCGGTAGGATTTTTCCGAGGTGGGCAAATGAGCTTTTCAGAGTAATATTGAGAAAGTTCGGATATCATTTTTACCGTGACGATGTATAAATCTCCGCTTGCTCTCATATAATTTACCAAGTCCTTTTAGGAGTGGTGATATGAGAGAGCTTACTCACAGGCGGCCGCGGGTGCTCGGTGAATATATATGCGAGACCGGGGCGACTGTTCGTGCGGCGGCAAAGGTTTTTTGCGTGAGCAAATCAACGGTACATAAAGACGTTACCGAGCGCCTTTCAAAAGAAGACCCCGAGCTTTATAAGAAAGTAAAAACGGTGCTTGAAAAAAACAAGTCCGAGCGGCATATCCGCGGCGGTATGGCAACGCGCCGTAAGTATAAAGGTGAATAACTAAAACCCGGCGAGAGAATACTCGCCGGGTTATCTTTTTGAATATGCTATTTTATATTTGACGATGGGCAAATGCCGTTTATCGGGCATCGCTCACAAAAGGTCTTTCGCGCCGTGCAGATATCCCTGCCGAAAAGCACCGCACGGTGGCAGAAATCACTTGATTTTTCGGGCGGCAAAAGCTTTATCATTTCTCTTTCGACCTTTATCGGGTCTTTTGTTTTTACAAGACCCAAACGGTTACAGAGTCTTATAAAATGCGTGTCGCAAACCACCGCGGGTTTGCCGTAAATATCGCCGCAAACAAGATTTGCGGTTTTTCTGCCCACGCCGGAAAGGGTGGTAAGCTCTTCTATGGTATCAGGCACCCTGCCGCCGAAATCGGCGGTTATTTTTTTGCCTATTTCTATGAGGTCGCGCGCTTTCGTCTTAAAAAGTCCGCAGCTTTTTATAAGCTCTTCAACCTCGCCGACGTCAGCCGCCGCCATACTTTCGGCGTCGGGAAAACGGTCAAACAACGCCGGCGTTACCTGATTTACTCTCGCGTCGGTACACTGGGCGGAAAGCCGCGTTGCGACGAGCAGTTGAAAAGCGTCGGTATATGTAAGCGAGCATACGGCATCGGGATATAAAGCTTCGAGCGCCTCTACCGCCGCTACTGCCAGATCGCGTTTACGCATGGGAGATATCCTTTAACTTCATATCGCCGCTCTTTATAAGTCCGAGCTTTCGCATACCCTCGGCAATACCGAAGCAGAGCGCCGCGGGAAGAATAAAGTGCATAACGATTATTTCGATTACAGCCACCGCGCCGGATGTGCCCGCCGCGGTCATGGCGGCGTAACACTGCATCTGACCCACAAATCCCGCCGAGCCCATACCGGAGCCGACCGGGTTGCTAACCATTTTGAGCGCCGCCGAGGAGAGCGGACCGAGCACCGCGCTCGCAATTATGCTCGGAAGCCAGATAAGCGGCCGCTTTACAATGTTCGGCATTTGAAGCATGGAGGTGCCGACACCCTGCGCCACAAGACCGCCGAATTTGTTTTCTCTGTAACTGATGACCGCAAAGCCGACCATATTACAGCAGCAGCCTATAGTCGCGGCGCCCGCCGCGAGACCGCCTATCCCCATTGAAATTCCTATGGCGGCGGAGGAGATGGGCAGAGTAAGCAGTATTCCCATAATTACCGATACCGCCATACCGCCCAAAATCGGGTACTTTTCAACGTTGATGTTTACAAGTTCTCCGATAAAATTCATAGCCGAGGAAATGTAGGGGCCGATGAGCAGACCGACTATACATCCCGCAAGTATGCAGCAGAGAGGCGTGAGTATTATTTCAAGCTTTGTTTTGCCGGAAACAAGCGAGCCGATTTCTATTGCGACGTATGCGGCGATAAACGCGCCGAGCGGTTCGCCGAATTTGTTTGCCGCAAGCAGATCTTCGATTACGGGGAAAGCGCCCGCGATACCGGCGACCGCGGCGGAAGCCGTGGTAAGCGGCGAAGCTTTAAGCTTTACCGCAACGCCCACGCCTATGCCGGCGCCCGTGATTTTTTTTGCGGCGAAAGCAATAACGGCAAAGTAATCAGCAACATTTGCCGCGAACGAACCGGGTATGCTTCCGATAAGCGCGCCTATCTGACCTATTATCGTGCCGATAATAAGCGTTGAAAACAGGCCGTACGCCATGCCGGAAAGCCCGTCGATAAACAGTCGGTTAAGATATTTTTTAATCATTCCCACTCATCACCTTGCAGAATATTTGAATTTTAACAAAATTATACCCGTAAAGCAGGGTTAAGTCAAGTGAAAAAAGGTATAAATATCGTATCTTATTACTTGCAAAAACATACATATTGTGCTAAAATGTTATCGGGTGTATGTGTATGACAAAAATTTACGTGGTAAGGCACTGTGAAGCGGCGGGCAATCATGAACGCCTTTTTCAGGGCACTACCGATTGTGATATAACCGAACTCGGGCAAAAACAGCTTGAACTTTTAAGCGGGCGTTTTGCGGATATACCGTTGGACGCCGTTTATACGAGCCCTCTTATCCGCGCCCGCAAAACCGCCGAAGCGTTAAAGGCAAACAGAGATATTAAAATCACCGTTCTCAAAGACCTTGCCGAAATCAACGGCGGTATTCTCGAAGCAAAGCCGTTTATGCCCACTATAAGGAGCATACCGGGACTTGCGGAAATATGGAACAATTCGCCCGAGGATTTTTATCCCGAGGGCGGCGAACCGATGAGGGAAGCGTACGGGCGCATTTGGAACGCCATAGAGCTTATAGCGAGGGAAAACGCGGGTAAAGCGGTGGCGGTCGCCTCGCACGGCGGGGTCATAAGATGCCTTAACTGCCGCCTGCTTTACGGCGATATCCACCGTCTTAAAGATACGCCCTGGTGCGAGAATACTTCGGTATCGCTTGTAACTTTTGACGGTGAGTCCGGCTTTAAGCTTGAATATATGAACGACCACGCGCACTTACCCGATGAACTGCTGCCGAAACGCAGCAGACTGGCGGAGGTTTGTACCGAGTGATAATAATGGCTGTTGATTTGGGACTTGTACGGACGGGGCTTGCTGTTTCTGACAGCGGCGAGGCGTTCGCTTTCCCGCGGGACGTAATAACCGAGCGCAATGAGGAAAAGCTGATAGAAAAAATATGCGCCGCGGCAAAAGAGTACGGCGCCGGGCGTATCGTCGCGGGACTTCCGAAGAATATGGACGGCTCGCTCGGCGAACGTGCGCTCGCCTGCGAAAGAATAGCAAAAAAAATAGAGGAAAAATCCGGAATCGAAACCGTGATGTTTGACGAGCGGTGCACCACGCTTTCGGCTCACACCTATCTCAATATGAACGACGTGCGCGGCAAGAAACGCAAGGAAACGGTTGACGCCGTCGCCGCCACCGTGATTCTGGAGGATTATTTGCGCTCGATAAAAAAATAATGTGTAAGCGGCGGTGTTTTCTCCGATAATACTATCGGAGGCGATACCATGGAAAACGAAGAAAAAAACGAGAAGAAAAACCAAAACGGGGATATAAAGGAGTTAGGCTCGATAGAAACCTTCGACGGAAGACACCGAATATTCTGCCTTACGGTAATAGGCGAGATAGAAGGACACAGCATTCTGCCGGAGCAGAGCAAAACCACGAAGTACGAGCATATTCTGCCCCAACTCGTAGCGGTGGAGGAAAGCAGCGAAATAGAGGGCTTGCTTATTCTTCTCAATACGATAGGCGGCGATGTTGAGGCGGGACTCGCCATTGCCGAGTTGATTTCGGGAATGAGGAAACCGAGCGTGAGTTTTGTGCTCGGCGGCGGTCATTCGATAGGCGTACCGCTCGCGGTTTCGGCAAAGCACTCGTTTATCGCGCCGTCGGCGACTATGACCATTCACCCGGTGCGGACAAACGGTCTTGTTATCGGCGTGCCGCAGATGATGAACCATTTTACGCGTATGCAGGAGCGCATTACCGATTTTGTGGTAAAAAATTCAAAGATAGAAAAGAATAAGTTTTCAGAGCTGCTTATGAATACCGGCGAGCTTGTGACTGACGTTGGTTCGGTGCTTTCGGGACAGGCGGCGGTGGAAACCGGACTTATCGACAGTCTCGGTTCGCTTTCGGAAGTGATCGACTGTCTTTACGGTATGATAGAGAGTAATTAAAAATTCGCTTAGAGCGGGTATGGAGTTGAATTATGGCGAAAACGAGAAGTAAAAAGTCTACCGGGGGCGCACAGGCAAAGGGCGGCTCAACGCAGGTATCGATGATAATCTGGCTTGCCGTCGCGGTCTTTTTGGCATGCGTGGTAGTAATACCCGGCGAAAAGGTATGGAACTGGCTTAAACACTTTATGTTCAGCCTTTTTGGTATTACCGCTATCGCGGTCCCCGTTATGATCGGCTTTGTCGCGATTATGGTGGCGTTCGGTAAAATGAATAAATCGGTGAAGATTAAAACCGTCGGCGTCGGTGTGCTTATAGCGCTTATCGGCGCGCTTATCGACGCTTCAGCCAATTACGGCACGGGGCTTAAATTTGCCGAGCACCTCGATATTGTCTGGAAAGCGGGCGGCGCTTTTAAGACCTGCATTCGCGGCGGCGGTATTGTCTGCACTTTTATAAGTCATCCGCTTTGTGCCGCATTCGGCAAAACGGGCGCGTTTATAACCCTTTTGCTTATCGTTCTCGTCCTGTTTATGATAATGACCGGCACTACAATTCTTATGTTGTTCAAAGCGATAGAAAAACCGGCGCGCGCGGTAAGTGAGCACGCGCAAAATACCTTTAACCAGCGCGCTGAAAAACGCAAGGAGCTTAAAGTGCTTAAAGGCTTTAACGTCGATATTCCGGTAGACGGCGGCGAAGCGGAGCCTCCCGATAACGCGCTTGCCGAGAAGAAGAAAAAGCTTGTTGCTTCATATAACGGAGAAGAGGTAGGCAAAGAAGAACAAACCGATATGAACGAAGCGCTCGACGCCGCCGCACAGGAAGAACCCGCACAGGAGGAGAAAAAAGAGCGGATAAAGGTCGATTTTGAAAAAGAGACCGAAAAAATGGCGGGGCGCATAAGTGAAAATTACATAAAGAACGTCGGCTATATTCCGCCTCCGCTGACTCTTCTTAACGAATATAACAGCGGCGACGTGCGCGCTTCCGCCGCGGAGCAGGAGAGTGTATCCGAACGCCTTGTGGAAACGCTGCGTTCTTTCGGCGTTGAAACGAGAGTGGTTGACGTTAATCACGGTCCGACTGTTACAAGATACGAGCTTCAACCGAAGGCGGGCGTAAAGATAAGCAAAATCACGAGCCTTGCGGACGATATCGCTCTTAATCTTGCCACCGCCGGCGTCAGAATCGAAGCGCCGATACCTAATAAGGCGGCGGTGGGTATAGAAGTGCCGAACCGTCAGGCGGCGGTCGTAGGCGTGCGCGAGATAATCGAGTCTACGGCGTTTACCGCCTCAAAAAGTACGCTTACAGTATCGCTCGGCAGAGATATTGGCGGTAACGTGGTAGTGACCGATATCGCCAAAATGCCGCACGGTCTTATAGCCGGCGCCACGGGCTCCGGTAAGTCGGTCTGCATAAACTCGTTTATTATAAGTATTCTTTACAAGGCTTCTCCCGATGACGTTAGACTGCTCATGATAGACCCGAAGGTGGTTGAGCTTAACGTTTATAACGGAATACCGCATTTGCTGGTCCCTGTCGTTACCGACCCGCGCAAGGCGGCGGGCGCGCTCGGCTGGGCGGTAAGTGAAATGGAGAAGCGGTATCATATGTTCGCCGACAGAGGCGTGCGTGACATTACCGGTTACAACAAGCTCGTTGAAACGCTCAAAAAAGACGAGCCGGAGCTTACAAAGCTTCCGCAGATAGTCATAATAGTAGACGAGCTTGCCGACCTTATGATAACGGCCCCGAAAGAGGTCGAGGATTCGATAAACCGCATTGCCGCAAAGGCGCGCGCGGCGGGTATGCACCTGCTTATCGCCACACAGCGCCCGTCGGTTGACGTTGTTACCGGCGTTATAAAAGCGAATATACCTACGCGTATCGCGTTTTCGGTTTCCTCGCAGATAGACAGCCGCACGATTCTCGACAGCGCCGGCGCCGAAAAACTGCTCGGCCGCGGTGATATGCTTTTTGACCCGATAGGCGCTAACAAGCCGCGCAGACTGCAGGGTTGCTTTGTTTCCGATGAAGAGGTCGAGCGCGTGGTAGATTTTGTCAAGCGCAGTGCAAAGGCGGATTATGACGACAGCGTTATGGATGAAATCGAACGCCAGGCGGTAAATCCCAAACAGAAGGGCGCCCAGTCGCAGGCGGCGCAGGGCGAGGAGGAAGGCGACGCCGACGCAATGCTTGAAGACGCCATTCGCGTGGTGGTGGAAGCGGGACAGGCGTCAACCTCACTGCTTCAACGCCGCTTGAAGCTCGGTTATTCCCGCGCGGCGAGAATAATCGACCAGATGGAGGAGCGCGGAGTGGTCGGCCCCTACGAGGGCTCGAAACCGCGTAAGGTTTTGATAACCAAAGAGCAGCTTATGGAGCAGGAAGCAAGGGGCGAATGAGAAGAAACCTTAATAAAAACAAAAATATGGTAGTCGCAATTATTGTGACTGCCATATTGGTTATAAGTTTAATAACACGTCTTGTAAACGAACACCGTGAGAATAAGGCAAAACCGATAAACGAGGAGTCCTTCGTCCGCATGCTCGACGTCGGACAGGGCGACGCGATTTTGCTTTACAGCGGCGGCAGGGCGGCGCTTATCGATACCGGCACAAAGACTTATGCGAAAAGTATCAGCAAACAGCTTAAAGGCGAGGGCATTAAGTCGCTCGACCTTATGATTATTTCGCATAACCACAGCGACCATATGGGCGGCATAGTGCCGCTTACCGAGGAATTTGAGGTTAAAGAGCTTATCGTGCCGGACCTTAATAAAACCGATGAGAAAACCGATAAAATGAAGACCGCGATGTCCAACGTGAAAAAATCCGGCGGCAAGTGCGTTACCGCCGAAAAGGGCATGAAAAGGTCTCTCGGCGATTTTGACATAACCGTTGTCGGCTGTTATTACGATGAGCAGGACGAAAACGACCGCAGTATTATTCTTAAAGCCAAAATCGGCAAATGGCGTTTCCTTTTTACGGGCGACGCGCAGGAGCCCGCGGAGCGGCGGCTGATCGGGGATAACGCGGATATACGGTGCGACGTGCTGAAAGTCGGACATCACGGCAGTATGTACGGCACATGCGAGGAGTTTCTCGCGAAGGCGGCGCCGAGTCTTGCCATGATATCCTGCGGCAAAGGCAACAGGTATTCGCATCCGCACGACGTTGTACTTATGCGCCTTGAAGAGGCGGGCGTAAAATACTTCCGTACGGATATTTCCGGCGCCGTTACGTTTAAGGTTACGGAAAAGGAAATAACGGTGGATAAAGAAAAATAAAATCCGGCGCACCCGATGGTGCGCCGGATTTATGTTAATAAATCAATTTGATAAAGTTTTTTACTGCAAGTTGAAAGCGGTTTTCTGATAAAACGCGGTGACGTCTAATCGTTTTAACCGGCTGCTACTACCGCGGCTATGGCGATATAAGGTCCGCTGCCGTTTGCCGTGACAGTAACTGTATGTTTGACGTCCGGCAGGTTGTTGATTACCGGATATTCCGTCGTATTCGTCGTATTTGAGCCTGACAAAACGTAATCTGTTCCGTCGATATTGACGGTAAGAGTCTGATTCGCCTTAATATTGCCGAGAATGCCTATGCTTGTTCCTTTTACTGTAAAGGTAAGATCCGCACCGTCAGACAGCGGATAAATATATTTTGAAAAAATTTCGGATAAGCAGCTTGAATAAGATGTACGGAACGGCGTGCCGGAAATTTCATAATCAGTATTGTCAAACCAATATTTTGCGCCCCAATCACTGTCAAGCTTTCCCCACTTGAACGGGTCATAAGTATCGCGGGTAAGCAGATTTACGTAATCGGGTGTATAAAGAGATAATTTAACATTTTTTAATTTATGCTTACTGTAATCGCCGTTCGCCATAAGTTTTTCGAGTCCGGATGTTATTGCGTTCGCGTAAATCGCGTAACCGTCATCGTTCGGATGTACCATATCGGTAAAATATGTGTCCCAGCCGGCGGTGGAGCCGCCGAGTGCTTCACACATAGCCGCGCCTGCGTCTATTATCGGTATTCCGTAATAATCCGCTACTTCTTTTATTTCAAGCAGTTTAGTAAACTGTGTGCCGAGTTTGTATCTGTCCGTAACCATAACAAAGACCATATCACAATACGGATGATTATCATTAAGACAGCGGATCATGTATTCTATATCCTGCTTTGTCTGCTCGGTGCTGATACTGTTATAACCGTCGTTGACCGCAAACTCAACAAACACAAGGTCGGGGTTTTTATTTACTATATTATTATTGAATCTCGCCGCCCCGAGGTACGAGCCGGTACCTCCTATACCCATATTGATTTCATTAACGGTAGCGCTCGGATACTTGCTTTTAAGCCACGCGGTAGTACGGGCGCGCCAGGAATATTTTGAGGAGTCTGTAGACCCTGTGCCGCCGGTAACGGAACCGCCGATATATGCGACATTAACGGTATCGCCCGCTTCCAGCTTATACCGGGTGTTTTTCAGAGTATAAGCATTTCTGCCGAGGATGGTGTTTACCAGCTCCTTAAAGTCCGCGTCATTAACCGCGCCGTCTTCATCACAGTCAAGCGATTGCAATGTAACCTTTCTGCCGCAGCGCACATTTTTATAGCCAACCAAATCAATAATATCCGTTGTATTATCGCCGTTATAATCGCCGTCTCTGTAAACCGGTGTGAATTTATCGTCGTCTACATCTTCGGCAACGATATAACCGTCAGCCCAGTTAATTGAAGTCCATTTACCCGTGGATATATTATCCTTGGTGGTTCCGGTTTTAAGCTCAATATTATTTGTGTTGAAATTTTCAATGAGATTTTCGCCGGTGGGATTGCCGCTTTCAATTCTATAAAGCTGAGGATTCTTATAATAAGTATCCATACTTACACCTTTGCCGTAGTTTCCTATCATAACAATAAAGCTTGTTTTATTACCCCAAAGCCTGAAGTATATTGTTCGCTCGGTACCGGATAATATATCTTCCGTACCGCTCTCTATTTCCATTGAGCCTTTATATCCTGAAGTGGCAGTGCCCGAATTAACGTTGATCAGCACATCGGATTTAACGCCGCCTACGGCGCATTCGTCAACCGTAAAGCGGTATACGCCGGCCGATATAGCCCCGCCCTTGTAGCAAAGCACCTGATAGTTATCAGCGCATTTTGCGGGGAAATGAATCATCTGCGGAGTGGCTTCTACGTACGGGTTAAAGTAGCCGCTGGGTATTGAACCGCAGGTCCAACCGTTGTTACGGCGACGCCACTTGTTTACGGAAGCTGTCGTAACGTCAGAAACATTGTCTATATAATTCCCGGAGGCAAAAGGTTTTACAAGATTATTTCCGGTAGGCTCCCCTTCGCCATCGAGGAGATAGAGCGTAGGATTAGCGCAGGCAAAGACGGCGTCACCGCTGCCGTCGAGCGCACCGTCGTAATTGCCGATATACATCGAGTAATTTCCGCTGTAAGTCGTGGATACGGTAAAGGTTACCGTGTACTTATAATTTGCCGAATCGTAATTATATACACGGTTTGTATAATAACTGTCATCACTTGAATTATACGCCCTTGCGGTCGGGTAAGCCATTGGCGTACCCGACGTGATCTTACAATCCATTTCAAACTTATAATTACCCGCCTGAACGGTAGTCCAGGACGAAGTGTAAATGAAACACCCGTAAGGATTGGTTCCGTTAAAGGTTACCAGATCGGATGTTTCCGCGCTTACCTGTAAGCCCATAAGGCAACTGAAAATTGTTGTTAAAATACAAAAAGACAGAAAAATACTGCTGATTTTTCTAAAGCATTTGGTTTTCATAAAATACCCCCTGTAACTTCTCTGCGCTTTTATTATAACAAGTCATTTTTTTCTGTAAAAGGCGAAATTTAGGCAAAATATTTTATATTTCGGGCAATTCAAGTTGACTAAAGGAAGAATTTATCATATACTATAATTGCTTTATGAAAAGTTCGGGGAGGAATTCTATGCGAGTGACTAAAATTGATTTTTTCTGTTTTTCAAGTTTGGACACTTCCCATCATTCCGAAAGCCACAGCCATGCTACGTATGAGATAAATCTTGTTCTTGACGGAAATCTTGATGTAACAATAGAAGAAAACACCTTCAATCTGTTCCCGGGCGATATATTGCTTTGGAAGGCAAATATGGTTCATCATAATAAGGTCGGAGGCGAAGGTCACGCCGAATTTGCCTCCGTTCACTTTTTGTTAAGCGAAGATATACCCGAAGGCGTATTACCTGTTCATTATCACTTTGATTCGGAAGGAATGCTATTGTTCAATATGTTTATCAGCGAAGCGAAGAATTACGGTACCGGTGAAGATTCGCCGGCGATTTCCTTTTTGGAATCGATCGTTAAAATTTGTTTGCGCGGTTCTGCCGCGCCGCATTTTTTCAATGATAACTCCGCAAAAATTTACGGAAAAATTTTTCGCCTGATGGCAATATATCCCTCTCAGACCCTTCCGAAAATTCCGGAGATCGCGCAAATTTGCGGTGTCAGCGAAAGGACAGTGAAGAATGCTTTTAAGAAACAGACCGGAAAAAGCATTAAAAAATACTATAACGATTTACGAATACAATCTGCCAAAAAATTGCTTTTGCAGGGTAAGAGCACCGGGGAGTGCGCAAAATGGCTCTCTTTTTCTTCGGTCTCCTACTTTTCACAGTTTTTCAAAAAAAATACCGGTATGAGTGTCCGAGAATTCTTGCAGCAATATAAAATAAAGTGAGCAAACCGAAAAATCTGCTCACCTACATATAAAAATCGGATAAGTTAAAATGTTTTGGCGTCTATTGTTTTTCCGACGGATTAACCTGCGTTATAAACGCTTCGATCAACTCCCGAACTGCCGCGGAAGCGGCGGCTCGGGAGCTCTGTTCAATAAGCACTTGCCTTATATCGCGTTTATTTCTCGCTCGGTTTGTTTATGTGCGATAAAGAAGTAATAGAAGTGTAAAAAATTTTGCCGTTCCTATCCGGCACTTGGCCATTGTGTCGGATAGGTCGGGCGGTTATTCTGGCAAGTCAATCTTGCCGACAAAGCTGTAATAAATCTCAATGTCCTGTCTGCGGGTGCCGTTCTCGTCATAGCTGCACTCATGCACGACGATTTTCTCAATCATTTCCCGCAAGAGGGTGGGGGTAAGTTCCTCAAAGGCAAGGTGCTTTCGGACGATACCCATAAACTTTTCCGCGTTGACGGTGGCGGCC
>JAEEGL014417943.1_pt1 | contig 112931 bp, 130 predicted proteins | sample 9134231 | NCBI WGS metagenome assembly JAEEGL01 (sample SAMN16246548, study PRJNA631951) | gut metagenome | biome: gut microbiome; feature: rumen; material: fiber-attached | host: Bos | place: Iran: Karaj | collected 2018-10
TGAAGTTAGCACCACCACGGAGAGTAGCCTTCTGAATCTGTGCAGAAATCTGGTTAATCTTAGTCATGAGCTCCTGGTTCCAGTCCTTCTGAGTGTAGTTGGTAGAGAATGCAGCCATACGCTTCCAACCGTTAACGTCCCAACGAGCCTGCCAAGGAGCAACCTTACGGAGGTCACGGAGGATTTCACGGTCGATTTCGGCAGCAATCTGCTCAGAGAGGATAGAAGTAAGCTCAGCCTCAGCGTCGATGTTATGGAATGCGCTCACATCCTGTGCGAGTTCAGGAGACCAAGTAGCACGGAGCTTCCTTTCCTCAACTGAAACAGTCACAGAGTCAAGCTTGAACGATACCTCACCGATTTCAGTCTCAAGCTCAAGAGAGTCGTACTGTGCCCAAGCAACCTTGAAGAGTTCCTTCATACCTTCAGCATCAACACTCACATTCAACTGTGAAGGGTCAACACCGATGTAGCCATCGATTGTACCAGCTTGCTGAACAACTGGCTTAGCCAGGTCAAGCTCAAGATAAATCTTACCTTCTGCGTCACAAGCGTTCACGTATTCAACGATACCCTTACCGTACTTCTGAGTAACCACACGGAATGGGATTGACTCGAACTGACGGAAAGCAGTAGTTGTCACGTTGCCACCGCTGAGAGCAACAGCATCGATAGACTTCTGAGTGATAACCTTCAGAGAAGCGAGGAAACCTTCAGTGTCCATTTCGTTGCCGTCAGGACCAGTGAGCTTACCTGCGTTGAATGAAGAGAAACCATCCACTGCGATGATGACGTTACGAACGGTGCCATCATAACCGCTCTTGAAGTAGTTGTCAAGAGTTCCAGCAACCTCAGAGAAAGGATGAACGCCGTCTGGTGCGAGATAAACTGCCTCAGCATTGCCGACCTTGATGGTCACCTTACCCTTAGAGTTGTCATAGAGGAAGTCGTTGTAGAACAGGTCATACAAAGACTTGGTGAAGTACTGAGTCACCTCTGGACCCACCTTGCGGATTGAAGTAGGAGCAAGACCTGCGTCAGAAGCAGCTTTCTTCGCATCTTCGAATGACTCATAAGTGGTTGGAGTGTCACCAGAGTTGAGCACAGGGATAGTCCACTTGTTCTCAAGACCGTTGATTACCTCGTCTGGGAGGTAGTAACGTGGTTCAACACGACCTTCCTTATTGCGGTTCACACGGTCATAACCCATGAGACCCTTGTGGCGGCCAGTAGTGCCATCGATGATGTCACCAGGAGTTGCGCCAGATGCCTCTGCTGGGAGCTCCCACTCACGCTCTGAAGTTACAGGGAGGATGAAGAACAGCTTACCAACAGGGAGGTTCATAGCCTGCACAGACACGATGTCGTTTGCGAGCAGCTTAGAGAACACCCTACGGATGATTGGGAACACAACTGTCTCGAAAGAGCCAGAGTTATCAGATGCTGTTGCTTCGTAAATCAGGTGACGTGCCTCGTTCTCGTAAAGAGTTGCAACGTTCTCCTTGATTCCAGCAGGAAGACCCTCAGTGAAGCCAAGGTCATCCCAACGCTTCTGGATATCTTCACGAATCCTTCGCTGTGCATTATACTCGATATTGCCAACGATGTTGCTAGTCAAGAATTCTTTCATAATATTCTTATTATTTTTCAGTTTTTGTTATAGTCAATTAATTTTTGCTGAATCACATCTTCATCACACGATGCATGAGGTCCAGCGAGTCGAGCATGTCAGGAGACCTGTAGATTTTCGTCTCATTGATATGCTGCGAGCCTTCAACAGTGAGAGACTTGTTTTCAGCCTCGTTCATGTTGAACTTCTTTGAGCTTTTCAGCTCATTGGTCAGAGACTCATAAAGTTTATTTGAGTCCTCAACACTCTTAACCTCGTTCTTGAAGCGCTCATAGATGTTCTGCTTCTCCTCCTTGGTTGTTGAGTTCTCTGTCACAAGCTTGATGATGTTGCCGAGACTCCTATTGGTGACAGCCGCTTCCTTAAGCATCTGCATAATATCCACAAGACGGCTCTTGAGCTTCTTGTTCTCATTGATTGCCTTGTTGATTCTACGCATCACAGCTTCGTTGGTTGGGTCACCCTTGTACTCACCAGCAACTGAAACATGATGTTGGTTATATGGGCTGTTTGCAATTCCAGGATTGTTTGGCTTGTGTGTCTTTGTGCCAGTCATCCTGCCCTTTGCACCCATACGGCCACCCATCTCAGCAGCTGATTCCTCAAGGTCGATGTCACCGCATTCCTCAATCTGCTTTCCCTTGCCTCCAGTGAAAGGCTTGTCAGCCTTGCTCTTCTTGCCAGGATATCCAGACCAAGGCTTCTCAGTTCCATGAGGGGTTCCCTTGTCCCAGTCATTTACATTCTTTCCAGGCTCACTCATTCCTGGGTTGGTCATCACGTCCTTCTTCTGATACTTGTCGGTGTAACCAACGTTAGAGTCGTACTCAAGTACGAGCTCGTAAGTCTTTTCCATAGATTCATTCATGTCTTCGTACTCGTTAGTTGACATTTCTCCCATGTCAAGGGATTCTGACTCTTCTGGCCCACCAAGGCTTATCAGATACTCAGTACCAGCGTCATTGTCCTGGATTTTGATGTTTTCACCATCTTTCTTGTAGATAATGGAATCATCATCCTTCATGAGTTTGTAAACCTTTACGATGTCCTCGTCTGTCGCATTTGTGAGGTCATACGCACCGCCTTCGTTCTTGTACTTGTCGAATTCTGCCCATCCTTCGTCTTCGCCGTCATTGTCGATTTCAGTGTCCACGTTGGCGTCCACGTCATCAACGATGTCGTCCTTGCCGTCTTGGTCGTCACCTGCGACATCCGCAGCCTGACCGTCCAAATCTTCCGCATCATTCTCAGAACTAAGCTCCGTATCTTCCACTTCCTCTTCTTCGTAGTCCTTGCCGTCTTCCTCTCCTTCGGTTAACAGCTTGGCATATGTGTCACGCACAGTTTCGGAGAGCAAGCTCTTAACTGCGCTCTCTGTATTTTCCTTCAAAGATTTTGCAAGTGTCTCGTAATCAAGGAGTGAGTCCTTGACAACGTTGCTTCGTATTTCTTTTTTCTTCATTTGTATAAAGGAAAATTATTTTTTTTAAGTTAACTTTAATAATAAATACTACATTGATTTAGTTTTTTTTTCGCAACCACCTATATAGCCTCGGTTTCAGAAAAAATCGCCTCATTTTGGCTTATAATATTTGTTCCAAATGTCATAAGTAAAGCCAGAATCAAGCAGAACTATGTATGGTTTACCATTCCTTAACGCCAAACCGTAATTCTCAATTGCAACCAAATCACCAGGAGGCGGATTGTAATCCTGAATGTACTGGTCAAGGTCCCTAAAATTGCCATTGCTGTTTAGAAAATCAATATACATGTCACGGCTTGCACAACTGAATCTGCGTTTAATAGCTTCATCATAGTTGGCAGAAGCTGCTGCAATATAGCCGCAGAACGTCTTGAATGGCATTCCAAATACATGTTGGAAATCTTCATCAGTCGCTGGCAGCACGTATTCAGAAACAAGCCAAGAGCCGTCTTCAGCCGCATCAAAAACCATTGGGAAGACTTTGCATCCACGCTTATAAAAATCTCTCCCTTCTTCAGCGTTTTGGGCCATTCCCTTTGGATTTCTGGCAACCTTCAACACTTTCTCATCATCCAATTGGTAAGTGTCCCTCGATGAACCCTGACCCTCTGGAAGCCCAATGTGCTCCCGACAATATCTCAACTTGCCATATGTAGAACCTATCTTGCTAAGTTCGGCAAGAGAAAAGGAATCATCAGCAGCCTCAGTAACCAAAGGTTCCTTACACTCCTCCAGGTATTCCTGCAACGGCAATTCACTCACACCAACAATTAGCGACGGGTCAAACAACACCACAACCCCACACTCATCCAATGTAAAATTATAGCCGTTATAACCTTCATCCATCAATTCCTTGATTTCATCAGACGAAAAACCATCATACGGGTCGAAATACGAATCAGCTTCATAATACCAGTCATATGGATTATACCTCGACAGGTCAACGTCAACGGCATACAAATGCCCATCATCACCATATTCAGCTGCATACTCAGCAGCGTACTCTGGAGAATCCGCCAACCATATGCAGCGGTATTTTTTACCAACGCCGAAATCAGTTAGGTCAAACTCACCGCCAACACCACGATAAAAAGTCTCTATCGAAGAATCACTACTGTCTTCGAATATCCTACTTTTCTGAGTTTCTGTTATGATAATGGTTTTCACTGAAAATTTGCCTTTCTATATAAATACAAGCAAACTATTTATTAGAAAAAAGGAAAAGTATACCATGACTGAATTACATGAAATAAAGAAAGGTAAAACTGGAAAAGGCTTACTGATTGATAACGACGGCTACGCACAGCTGTCTGAAGAACGTATCCTCAAGGAAGGCATCAATGGAGAAAGCGGATGGTACGTGCCAAACCCATTCGTTGTGGATGCAGTGTTCCAGAAATACGGAATCAAGAACGCAAACGGAAGAATATATCCAGAAGATATACTTAAACGTGAGGTTGAAAAATACCAGCAACTTATCGCAGATAACAGAGCACTAGGAGAATTAAATCACCCTGAAACCAGTTCACTCGACCTTTCAAGGATTTCGCACAACATTATTGAACTGCACTGGGAAGGAAGAACACTTGTCGGTAAACTTGTGCTGAACACAAGCGAAGGCTTCAGGAAGCAAGGAATTGTAACAACTTGTGGTGATGAAGCGGCTAACCTACTTCTTAACGGCTACAAAATTGGTGTTTCATCAAGAGCAGTTGGTAGCGTTGAGGAAAAACTTGGTGTGCTATATGTTGGGCAGGATTTAGAAATTATATGCTGGGACGTTGTCGCCACTCCTAGCACACCTGGGGCTTACATTAGTGCCAGTGGTACAGAAGAACTACAACAGTATGTTGAAAGTAAAGAGGTTAATTCCACAAAATCATCAATCAATGAGAAAATAAATAAAATTAGGCAAATTCTTCATTGACAAATAATGGACAAGAACGAGTTCAACAGAGAATTATACTCCTTTACTAATGTAGCTGTTAACAATTCCAACAATTTTCTTTCAAATTTAGATTTGTCTTTATCAATTGATTGGGATTATGATGGATGGGTTGAAAATGACTTATCTAAAGCAATTGGGGTATATGAGGCGGGGAGTGTGTTCAGTGGCGATATTGTCATTGGCTTCAATGTTAATAACATTTGGAAGTCGTTCACTTCTGAGGTGAAGAGATATCCTTGGTCTGACCCATATACAATCTTAAATGAGATTGTTATGACAAATGTATATCATGAAATGGGTCATGGTTTATGTGAATGGCTGAATGATTATCTCACTGAGACAGACGATTTGGATGAACTGTACGATGCAAATGAGAAGTTATTCAACAGTGTGTTGGACAACGAGGAGGACAGCGTCGAGGAGTTTGCTTGGTGTTTCTACGATAATAAATTAAGCGACAGTGGTTTATACAAACTAATTGATTTGTATTTGAAACGTTATATTATGATAAACGAAAGCATAAGGCTGAACAGCTCTCAGTTTCATTCATTGATAAGGGAGAGTGTGCTGCGTGTCTTGGATGAAGTTCGCTACATTGATATTCGTTGCAAATAAATGTGTAAAGTTAATGTACATAGCATCAAGTTCATATGGAAAGCCTAACCTTGGCAAGAATGTCCAGATAATAGGGGAGGCAAACTTTGGCTCAGAACCATATCTCATTACAATAGGAGATGATACGACAGTGTCGTTCGACTGTGCATTTGTCACCCATGATGCGGCAACACGTGTCATAAGAAACATCCCTGGACAGAACAAAGAAACCGTAATATATGGACCAATCACCATAGGTAAAAACTGCTTCATAGGTTGCAGAACTGTCATATTGCCCAATGTCACAATTGGTGATAATGTGATAATTGGTGCTGGCAGTATCGTCAACCAAGACATACCGAGCAACCACGTTGCAGCTGGCACCCCATGCAAGGTGATATGCACGCTTGACGAATACATCAAGAAGCATGAAAAGGATTTTATGTATATCGTTTCGAAACCGTTTGAGGAAAAAAAGAAGATTCTTTTAAAAAAATTTGAAAAAAAACATTAAAAAATTTGGCCAATTCAAAGATTCCATATATATTTGCAAATAATTTTAAATTAAATGTTATAAATAATGGGGTTTCCTCGCCAAAGAAATTATGAAGCAAGTAAAAGGAAAATACATACGTCTTACTGAGGAACATCTTAACAAGATAGTGAAGGAGGCTGTTGAAAGGCAACTTGGAATAATGCTGGAATATGCAATCCCAAGAAAAGACTTTGTAGATAACGCCACAAATCATCTTGGCCAGGTATTGGAGAACTGGTGTCTTGTCCATTATTGCACACTATGCGGCAGAACTGAGACGAAAGACCATTGGAAGAATGAGTTGCTTACACACATGATGAATATTGGCAGTCACACATTAAAAAACAATGACTCTTATGATTCGAGGGTGAAGGCAATTTATGAAGGATTTGAAAAAAAGGATATTCCAAGTACGCCAGAAAGAATAAGAAAACTCATTGCTGCAAAGCTTATTGTTGAAAAAATCAACACAAAGGACCCAGCCGTCATTAAGAGTGTGGAGGACTGTCATAATGCCATTGAGGCTATCATTGGCTATATAGCTGGCGGAGATTCTGAAGTTGCATGGGAATACATACAAACAATCTGACTACTTCCACTAATCTAATTTGTTTTTTTGGCGTTGATTTGCACCAACTGCTGTATCATTGCAAAAAAAAATTAAAAAAAAACTTCAAAAAAATTTGGTCAATTAAAAAAAAGTCCGTAACTTTGCACCGCAATTGTTCCGAAAAACATTGTTTGAGGTAACTTTGCAAAAAATTAAAATCAATGTAGTATTTATATTATATCGCAGGGTGGAGCAGCGGCAGCTCGCTTGGCTCATAACCAAGAGGTCGGAGGTTCGAACCCTTCTCCTGCAACAAATAAAAAAAATAATAAAGTCATGTACACAACGAAGAAACATAATAGCTCATTTATTTGTGCGTCCAATCCAACAGAACAAGATTGGAGGCTTTCTTCGTGCATGCATGGTAAACAAAATTGTTGACGTTTTTAAGTGGAACAACAAAGTCAATAAGACCAACCCTCCCAGGCAGCACGAAATCCTGGGAGGGTTTTTTTATAGTCCATTGGTCTAAAGGCGAGGATATTGGTCTGTCTAACCAAGGGTTCGGGTTCGATTCCCGAATGGACTGCAAAATAAAAAGTTCTTTGAAATACTGGACAATCAAAAATGCTGGAGTGCTAGAGTGGTTGAATAGGCTGGCTTTGTAACCCAGAGGCGAAAGCCCACGCAGGTTCGAATCCTGTCTCCAGCTCAATGATTGGGATGTAGTTCAGTTGGTTAGAACGCTTGTCTGTTAAACAAGAAGTCGTGGGACCGTGACCCACCATCCCAGCATTATATATGGTAGTAGTTCAGTTGATTAGAACGCAACATTTGGGATGTTGAGGTCGGGAGTTTAAGTCTCTCCTACCATACAAAGATGCACTCATAGTTTAGTGGCAGAACAATAGACTTTTAATCTATGAGCCCGTGTCCGATTCACGGTGGGTGCACAAAACAAATGCGCAATTAACTCAGTCGGTCAGAGTTCCACGCTGATAACGTGGCGGTCGGTGGTCCAAGTCCACCATTGCGTACAAACAAAAATATTGGCATTTGGTCGAGTGGTTTAAGACGTCAGATTTTGGCTCTGATATAGAATTCACTTCTATCACAGGTTCGAATCCTGTAGTGCCAACAAATTAATAATAAGGGTGTGTGGTCGAGAGGTTTAGGCACTGGTCTGCAAAACCAGGCACGTGGGTTCAATTCCCGCCACACCCTCAAAGATAAATGGGCTGTATGGTGTAAATGAATAACACGACTCCCTTGCACGGAGTAGTTGCGGTTTGAGTCCGATACGGTCCACCCAATGGAGGAGTAGCTGAGTTGGTTTGAGTTCTATGTGGGCCACCAAATATTCGAACCAGTAGATAATGTAAATTTTGGCCCTAATTGTTCAACTTTTTATGTTTTCACACCATTGAGATATTTATATATGAAATATCTTTAACGGCATGAAAAAAAGAGAAATTGATTTATCGACCCAAGAACATAAAAGAGCGTTTTTTAACATTCTTGACGGATTTAAAACCAAAAAAGAAGCATATTCATATATTGGTGTAAGTCCCAACAACTATGGCATAAAAGCATTACAGAAATTGGCAAACGCCGTTGGGTTTGATTTAAATGTATATGCAGAAAGAAGAAAGACAAAAAGTAAGATTTGTGTGCACTGTGGGAAAGAATTCATTCCTAAGACTTCATGCCAAAAATTCTGTTCTTCATCCTGTGCAGCATCATATAACAACAGTAGAAGGCCGCCGCATAGTGAAGAATCAAAAAAGAAAGTCAGCGAATCGTTACATAAACACTATGGAACTAAACCACATAAAGACCGCAATTATCGAACAATATTAAGAAAACGAGTCAGGGTAACCCCAAAAACTTGTCCAGTGTGCGGTAGAGAACATTGTGAGAAAGATGGAATTTGCCGTTTTACTAAACAACTATTCAAAAATCTAACTTACTTTGGATTTGATGAGAGCTGCCTCGGAACAAGTCTTGTTTTTAACGAATATGAACGAATTAAAAAACTATTGGAATATGAATATTACACTAATCACTTATCGTCATCAGATTTGAAATCTAAATATGGTTATCCAAAGACATTTGAGAATATTACACATGTGTTAAAGACAATTGGTATTAATACTAGAAATCACTCAACATGCCAGCAAAATGCAATTTTAATGGGAAAACTAACATTACCTACATCTGAACATGATGTTAAACTTGGATTTAAACAAGGATGGCACACAACATGGGATGGGCAACGAATATTCTATAGAAGTGGTGCTGAATTAAAATATGCAGAATTACTTGATGAAAGTATGATTTCGTATAAAGTTGAGGGGTTAAGAATTGAATATTATGATAGTGTTAAAAAGTGTGTTCGTGTAGCCATACCAGATTTTTTACTTTGTGAGAGTAATGAAATTGTTGAAGTTAAATCAAGAGTCACATTTGTTAAGCAAAACATGATAGACAAATTTAATGCATATAAAAAATTAGGATATAAACCTAAATTATTATATGAAGGCGTAATGTACAATGAATTTGAGATTGATACTATCCAGGAACATAGTTTTATTCTAGAGCAAGAATGATTACATGGTGTTAGTAGCTCAACTGGCAGAGCGATAGATTGTGGTTCTATTGGTTGCAGGTTCAAGTCCTGTCTAACACACAAACATGATTGGAAGAGTGGCAGAGTGGTTTATTGCACAGCTCTTGAAAAGCTGCATACGTTATGAGCGTATCGTGGGTTCGAATCCCACTTCTTCCTCAAATGTGAAAAGAAAGGAAGCTTGGCCGAGTGGCTGAAGGCGCCTCACTGCTAATGAGGTTATCTTGAGATAATCGAGGTACGCAAGTTCGAATCTTGCAGCTTCCGCAATTATTATATTGTCCTATCGTATAACGGTTAGTACCTTGGTCTCTGGAACCAAGTGTGTTGGTTCGAATCCAGCTAGGACAACAACGTTACATTCGGGGGTGCTCCAGCGGCAACGAGGGCTGACTGTAAATCAGTCGTCTGATAGACTTCGTAGGTTCGAGTCCTACCTCCCGAACAAATGATTAAGTTTGCCCTATAGTATAACTTGGTTAGCACATGGCACCTTGGATGCCATATCATAGGTTCGAAACCTATCTGGGGGACAATTTTTAAGGCAATGATTGTCCATTTTAAAAAAATTAAAAAGGGGTGTCATTTTTGGCACCCCTTTGCTTTTTATGCAAATGTAAAACTATCATTTGTTTCGCTTCCGACAACCTTCACAACATCCCCGCTGCTGAAACCTCTTGCAGTGAATGTGACTATGTTATTCGCTGCTGTCACTGTTTCAACTGGCGTTGACATGTCGTTGACGTAGAGTGAGAACGTGTCTCCATCGTTTGAGTAACACTTGATTGACCTGTCCGTCATGTTTGTGTAATCCTTTCCACAGATGTGGACGAATGGTGTTGGATTCCACCAAGCCTTGTAGAGGTAGTATGTATCCTTCTTCGTTCTGTGGTCTCTTTCCACTAATCCCTTGTCGTTCAGACGTCTCAGTGTGTCATCAGTTGATGAATTCACACCATCAGCGCATACAGTGTAGCCTTCGTTCCTACTAGACACCGCTATATCAAACAACTGCCACTGTGATGTGAACAAAAGCTGAGGGTAGTTTTTAATTGCCGCTATATGGCCCTCGTGAAGCCACATCTGATATTCAATGTCATGACGTGGATTGTTGCCCCTTGTGGTCGTTGTCATGTAATCAACAGAATGGCATCTTTGCGTTCCACCAGCGCCATACTCTGAATATGCCAACGCCTTACCCTTGTTGGTGATTATATTCTTAATACGTGTATTAATGTCACTTGACGGGTCGCTGCTACCAGTGTTATTATACCACCCATGATAGATGTTGCAACCGAACCAGTCTGCACCAGCTGGGTTTCCATAATATGCACTTGGGTCAGGCTGTCCACCTGCCATCACATAACCAACCATACGCTCTTGGTCAAGTGCCTTGATTTCAGAGATATATCCCTCAATCTTCTCCTTCGCAAATGTAGCATCATCTGTTGTGGTCTCGTTGCTGAGGCACCAGAAGATAATGCTTGGGTGGTTATAATGCTGATTTACCATATCGGCATACTGGCCAACCAAGTGGGTGTAGTAATCAGACGGCATGGTCGACTTCATATTATTTACACATGGAACCTCTGTTTCTAATATAATGCCAAGTTTGTCACACCAGTCATACACCTCCTTTGGGTGAGGATAGTGAGCTGTACGTATGAAGTTACAGCCAAGGTCACGTATAAGCTCGAAATCATTCGCTATGTCTTGTCTTGTGAGTGCATTGGCCTTTCCGTCAAGGTCGTTATGCATGCACACTCCTCTGAGCAGGTATGGTGAACCATTCAAGAGGAATCCAGTGTATGGCTCTTCAGAAGGTAAGACTGTTGTGTCGTTGATGACATACTTGTAATACCTGAATCCGTAAGGCCTTTGGAATCTATGATACAAGTCACCGTTCTTGTATATTTCGAGCGTCACGTTATAAAGGTGCGGGTCAAGTGTTCCATTCCACAAGTGAGGGTTTGTGATAGTTGTTGTGAACAGCATCTCCTCACCAGTGCTTGGTTTCTTGTCGACATAATGATAATTCTCATCATCGTCGTCAATTCTGAACACGACATCCGCACCAAGTGGTATTGATGTCCTCGCACTAATCGTGGCAGTGTCTGAAGACACGGTTGACGATATGTGGAAGCCATCATAGCCATATGTGGCTCCTGGAAGCACTGGGCTCGTTAAAAGGTTCACGTATCCCAATGTTGCGTTGAAGTTGAAATCACCGCTGGCTGGAGCAAGTTCATTCCTTGTTTTGTTGCAAAGAACAACTTTGACATTATTAAGGCCTTTTGTAACGTGTTGTGACACATCAACCGTGAATGCATTATATCCTCCCCAGTGAGTGCCTAATGGTTGGTTGTTGACATAAATGTCAGCTGATTGGTCTGCGTGCTGGAACCACAACTGAGCTGGCTGTTCCTTCTGCAACGGAACCGTTGTGGTAAAATTGAAGTTACCCTTTGCATAACTTGCTGAATGCCCGTCTATCGCATTTACAGAATACGGAACATCAATGTTAGCCCCATTGTATTTCCAGTTGTCAATTGACCTTGTTGAATGTTCAAAAGGCGTTTGCCCGCCATAGGTCACATCCCTTACGAGGCGTGCCGCACAATAGAAACCAGTCTTGCTTTCAGTGGTGTCAGCGGAGATGTTTGGGAGGAATGACATGATATACCCGTCAGTCACATCGTATTCTGATGATGAAAGATACTCACCACCGTCGTTCCATTCTCCGTCATATTGACCACATGCTGGTATGAATGCGCATCCTTGTTCAAGATAAGCCCCAAGTTGTTCTTCTGTCACCCCAATGTTGGCGGTCATCTCATCCAAGTATGAAAGTGAAACACCAGTAATGGTCTCGTCATCTGGGAAGAGCAACAATCCCTTTGGTGTGGTGCTTCCAGCATACGTCACGCCAGACAGCTCAAGAAGTGCAAAATGTTTGTTTGCCACACCGTTCACTGTTGAACCGTTACGTGTAACACCTACAATAGATGACCATTCTTCTTGCGTTGGTAACCTCCACCCTTCGAAAGGCATCATACCGTTATCGATATTGCCATCTGATGTGGTGAAGCCAGACATTTCAAACAGTTTACCCATTTCAATGTAATTGAAATATGTACTACCAACATTCTCGCCATAGGTAGTACCATATGAATCAGAATTCCAAGAATCCTTTATTTCGTACCCGTCGTTCCCGTAGTAGAGAGGCCCGTTTGAGAATTCCAAACCACTGAACTTACGGATACGCAACACGAAAGGGCATGTCACCTTGATTGTTTGTGTCTGGTTAGGGCTCTTCCTTGCATATGCTTCAATAACAGTGTCCTCGCTTATTGGTATTGGTTCTGAATATAGAGTGAAATCACCCATCTCATTCAACCTATAGAAGATGTCGGCACCATCAGTGGCACATGTAATGGTGATTATTTCCCCATCACATTCTATGTCTGGGTCATATAGCATGAAGTCATCATAGACGGTCCAGCCAGACGGAATACCATTTGGACCGCTTGTCCAGCTTGTCCCAGACTTCTTGACGAATGTACCAGTTTGCGAAACTCCACTTGTCCAGTTTGTCAACGCATATTGAACTGTTGATGGCGTTGACATACAATAGATGTAGTTCAAGGAAGCACAAGAAATGAACATTGAACCATATCCAGATGCTGGAATCTGGGCCTCAGATATGATATCTGGTGATTTTTCAATTGAGCATTCCTCAAACATATACCAATAACAATCATTAGCCAATGTTGTTGCTGGCAGCACAGCTGGTGGTTCAACAAGTGAGAATGCTTTACTGAACATAGCACGATAGCATCCCTGCTTACGCGTTTCCACTAGTAAAATCAACTTCTTCGCAGATATTACATTTGCGGCTTTGAATATTGAACAGAACACATATGGCTGTGTAAATGACTTCGCATCTTTGAAATAATCACCAGCCACAAGACTCATGATATTACCATAGATGTCAAATGATGCCGTTCCACCAGACCATCCCAACGCTGAATGGGCACTTTTGGATGTCGCATACTGGTCATTAGTGCCTTTAAAAATAACCTTATCACCAGCATCAACATTAATCACTGCACCAGCTGACGTTGACGTAATTTCTGTCCATGTCTTACCATAGTTTTTACTGTAAGATATGGTTTTATAGAGGTCTCCAACACCAACCCATAATACAGTACCGCTTGTCTTAATATCATATGTCAAGTACTGCTCCTCGTAAGGTGGTGTTTCCTCTTCAACCTCCCATCCAGTTGGTATACCATCAGAACCAGTTGTCCAATCAAGAGCCTTATAATCCTTTATAAACGTACCAGTGGCAGCAACACCATTTACCCAGCCCATTGTGCAGTTACTTGCTGATATATCCGTTGCAAGGCACTCAATTTCATTAAGAGATGTACAGTCGCTGAATATACTATTATAACAACCAGCAACCAATGTTGTAGCTGATAATACTGGTGCAGTGGTTAAGGATGTACAACCATTGAACATACCACTATAACAACTACTTGTCAATGTTGTTGCTGGCAACTCAGATACTGTTGTTAACCTTGTACAGCCATTGAACATATTACTATAGCAACTATCAGCCAATGTGGTTGCTGACAAAGCTGGAGTAGCGGTTAACGATGAGCAACTATTGAACATGCCATAATAGCAAGCTTCAGCCAATGTTGTTGCTGGTAACTCTGGTGCAGTGGTTAATGAGGTACAGTTATAGAACATACCTTGATAGCAACCATAAGTCAATGTTGTAGCTGGTAGCTCAGGTGCACTGGTTAATGAAGTACAATATTCGAACATACTTTCATAGCAACTATCAGCCAATGTGGTTGCTGGCAAGGATGGTGCATTGGTTAAGGATGTACAACTTGCGAACATATAGCAATAGCAATACTCAGCCAATGTTGTTGCTGGAAGGCTAAGGTTTGTTGCATCCGTCATCCCGCTACAGCCACTGAACAGTCCATAGAACACATTGTCCTTTCCAGTCAAATCAACCTCATCAATGAAATCATCCCCATAAATGAGCGACATGACATTTCCCTCAACAATGAAACTTCCAGTGGAAGAGAATGTGCCTATTTCACTCGAACTGCTTGGTGTTAATGTTGCCTTCCACATAATGCCAGTCCCCTCTTCTATCGTTGGCGTGCTTTCGCCGTCTTGGAGAACAGACCAAGTTGCGCCATTATTCAGCGAATAATTGATGTCGTTTCCAGTGAATGAGAACGTGCCATCCTCTTGTGCCACAAATGTAAGGCAGACTGCTGAGAAGTCTGGCAATGGCTTACGGTGCAGTTCCCGTTCCAGCTTACACAGAGATACGTTTGGCGAGGCAAGGTCTTCAGCCTCCTTTGTGTATTCTGCATGATTTTTGAATAATGTAATATATTTCATGCCAATTTGTTTTTGGTTTACTAATAAATAGCGACAATAAAAATTGGCAGCATCGTTTTGATACTGCCAATAAACTGTAATTTACCGTCTTCCACCGTAAATCCTTCCACGTGGAGGAGGTGGCGTTCTCCTGTCAACAATAACTGGCCTGCTCCTTCGGCTGATTATCACTGGTTCTTGCCTAACGATTACTGTCGGCCTCTGTCTGACGACTATGTACGGTTCTCCTCCTACATAGGCGACATCGTCAAAATAGCATGATGCAAGGCAGATGCAGCCAAACATCAAAGTGATTAACAAAATAAACCTTTTCATCATTCTGAGTCGAGGATTGTTCTTATTTCAAGTAATTTAGCTATGTCAGAAACGATTGTCTCATCACAGAACTTCTGGCTCTTTATTTCATCCCTTAGGCTTTTAAGCTCATTGTTTGATGAGTCTTTCTCAAGCATGGAGTTAATCTTGGCGACGCATTCGTTCTTGAACTGCTCGAAGAATTTCTCACGTTTTCCTTCCTTTGACTTGATGATGTCTTTGACAAGCATAGATTCTGACTCATTGAGCGTCTCATCCATCTTCTTCTCGAAGTCTTCCATCATTTTGATTGTGTCAATCTCTTCACCAGCCTCGTCATTCTTATGTTCATCAAGGTATTTGATGACGTTCTTCCTGCTTTCCTCCATGACAAGCATGTTTTCTGGAGTCATCTTGTTTGTGATTATCGTTGAAAAAGATTCATACAGATTCTTCTCACTTTTGTCAATAAACTCGTCTGGGACAACATTACATTCCTTCAGAAGGTTCCTGAATTTTGTGTTGGAAGCACGGACACTTTCCTTGTCAATGTTCTCGGAGACAAGCCCTTCGAGCACGCCAAGCATATCACCTGATGACATGGCATCAGCCTTCTTCCCCTTGTAGTTCCTAACAGCGTTGATGAAGCTGAACTGCGAACGAAGATTTTTGTCTTCCCTTATGAGCTTGATTACCTTAGCAACGGTCTTCTTGTCATTGAAGAATAACTTCGGCAGCTTGTCTTCGAATATCTTGTTCAGCACGAAGAAGTTAGTTGTGTCTAATTCTTGCTCAAGTGCCTTTTCACGTTTATATGAGTCTATGGATTCATCAAGCATGCCCTTGGCTGCGTAATATGTTTTGAAGTCATTCTTGGAAACAGCTTCTTCCATAATGGCAATCAGGTTCTTCGTCTCATTTGCAAATGATGTATCCTTTTTGTTTGCGTTATTCATAATAATTTCTTGAATTACATCTTTAATCCTATATTGGGCGTCAGAGCGAGGCTACCCGCAAATAACGCCCAATATCATCTCATAATAAATATCATCATTTTTTTTCGCTGATGAATTCTTCAAGTGAATTCCTCATCCTGTCAAGTTCCTCATTAATGAATAGACTGTCCATATCATGTGGCTCAACCCTTTTGAAGACATTACCTTTGTCATGTTTTTCATTAATCATATTCAGGTATTTCTTCATCATATCATCCATAATGAGTTTACCATCCTTCGACGTGCCCTCCATTGGTTGTGCTGCCTCAGTACCAGGGTCCATGTCGCCGATAGGCATTTCGCCTTCATTTCCGACAATATCACCACCTGTATCAGCACCAACATCTCCCATTGAATCGAGCTCACTGCCAAAGTCAGTTGGGCCACCACCGCCCATCGGACCTCCGCCACCAGGACCGCCATCCATGCCGCCTTGTCCACCTTGTTGGTCATCCATGTACTTGGCACCTGGTTCGCCGTATATCCTGTCAATTGAGTCGAATATACCAGTTTTCTTAATTATTTGAGTTGTCTTTTCAAGCTCAGCTGCAAGACCCTTTTCAAGTCTGATTTCCTCGAAATTCTCCTTAATGTCCTTCTCAGACCACTTCATTATTGTCTTGAGAGCACGGACAAGTGACATTGGAGGAATTCCAGTTCCTGGGTCTGACACGGCATCACGAACAGCACCAATCTTCTTCTGCAGATTCTCTATCTCAAGCTGCTCTGCTTGTGTTGATGGGTTGTTCATTGACAATGTGAAATTTGTCAATTCATCATCGAACCCAAGCAAGAACAAGTGAATCGTGGCAACCTTTGTCAGTTCCATCAGGAAAGCTTGCTGTATTCTGTTTATCGTCCTGGTGAACCTTATGTCCATCAGTGCAAGATTTTTGCCATCGCCAGCGGCTTCCTCAAAATTAAGGAACGTCCTAGGTATTCTCAACGCCGCACAAATTTTGTTCTGGACATACTTGATGTCATCAAGTGCCGTCATATTCTGGCCAGCAGATAGTGTATCGATTGGATTAGGGGCGTTTTCCGAGCGCACTGGAATAAACACATCATCTTGCACGCAGTTTGAAACAAACACACCACTATCATTCACAGAACCATCTTCTTTCCATGAAAGCAATGCAAAATTGTGCCTGTCTTCTTCACCGTTCAGGCCAACGACTGTCATACAATAAACATCATCACCACCAATCACCTCTATTGACGTAATTTTATGGTTTTTCTTCATTGCTGCAATATAATCGTTCACCTTTTCAACACCATACGTCTTCTGTATGAGCCGTCTAATCGCCCCCCTACTAATTTTATCGCCAATTTTATGACCACTAGTTTTAATTTCCCTAATATGGTCGATGAACTTTTCATTTATTGTGTCAAACAAACTTGTAGCATTTGTCACATTGCCAGCCAGAATTTCTTCACGTAACCCGTCCCAAACAATTGTGTCAAACATAAGTCTGTTGGAGTTGGCTGTTTTCTCGTATATAGACCTATCACGTTTTTTGTTGTTCTCTGATGTTCTCTTGGATATAACCTCACGATTCTCGCTAGCCTTAAATGTTGATGTTATATTTTTTATGAGATTATACTTCATCGCTATTTTCGAGCGTTCAGCATTTAATACATCATAATGACTTTGTAATTTATATTTTTCTTCGATTGATTCCAAATATTCATCACAATTAGCAAAACCACGTTCACGTATTCTTGCAGCCACCAGTGGCTTTGTTACTTTAGAATACGACTTAAGTTTGTTAGACACATTAGTCGTCTTGAGATAATCAATAAGGTTTTCATTGATGTATCTTATCATTGAGTTTTGTGAATAAATTTTTCCACTAACTATAGCGTCCTCTATTTCACCCCACACATGCTCATCAAATTCAACACGCATATTCCTAACATGCTGAACCCTATTAGTATTAGAAGACCAATATTCTTTCATTGATTTTCTCCTAATCTCGTCATGTTGCTTGTGTAGTTCGGAATTATTATATTCCCTAAATTCCTCACGATAACCAAGTTTTAAACCACGTTCTCTAAGCATTTCATGATACTCATCTGTTTTCTTGTACTCAGAAAAGTTATTACGAACAACATCCCTAAGATAGTCTAATTTACCACTAGCCCACCTTTCTGACATTGTCTTTGAAATCTTAGATTTGGTCTCATCTGAAATTACACGACCACGGCACGCTTGAGATAAGTGCTCACAATGTAATTTACGCTTCTCCTCATCCTTCCACAACGCACGTGACAAGTCGCCATGCATCCTATGATGGTCATGGTAATCCATCCACATTAAGTTCGTTGGGTTGTTATTGTATTTGTTAAAATCTTTGTGGTGTATGGTGTTATACAATTCGTCAAGCTTTTCGACCTCCTTTCCAACAAGTCTGTGCGTAAACTCAAACTTGCCAGAATTAGGATTATACACCTTTTCGTATCTATCGAAAAGCTTTTTACTTTCCTTATCAACTTTCCGATACAAAGGCATGACCGACTCACCAGCCTTAACCTCATCTGCACGCTTTCTTGACCCATCCCTCATGATGATTTCATGCTCTGGTGCCATAATCATATGACTCCCGTCATCAAGCGTCACCTTTATAAGTTTATCGGCTGTATAATTTTTGCCACACCACACAACTTTACCTGGAACTATTTGATGGGTGCTGTCTTGAACAGAATAAACATAGTTATCCTTTCCAGCTTCGAATTCAGAAGCCAGTTCTTTAATCGGCACAACCCTTCCATCCAAAAGAGGTATTGGTGTATCCTTATGTACTGGAAGCACATTCTTCCTTAAGTCAATTTGTCCAGTTTCTGGGTCTATTATCGGTGTCCGCTTGAATTCATTCGCAACACTTTCCACATATCCCTTCACGTCAGCATCATCAATTGCACCCACGAATATCTTGTACACCCTTCTTTCCATCGACCTCTCAAGTCTGTACAGAAACATCATATCCTCCATTAAGGATAGCATGCGCCAATGACGTCTAGCTGGATTAAGCAAGGAACAACCATATGGCAAATACATTGAGTTGCTGATAAGCCTGAAGTGCGCCACCTGCCAATCACGGAACGGCGCCTGCAGTGAACTGTTTTCATCCGTCCAGACGAACTGAGTTGACATGTCAACATCCTTTCCGTCACTGACAATCACGCCACCTCCATATGGGTTCCTTATGCCGTTTTCTATCCTCTCCATTTGTGCCACTGGGAGCTGCTTCCAACTCTTGACACCATTCTTATGGTCAACATCAAGGAGCATGAACTGGTTCCCGTACTTGCACATGGCACGTATAATCATCTGCCCAGTGAGCTGTATATTAAGCCTGTTGACAAACAAATCCTCAAGTATTCTCTTCACCCTGTCCGACTTGGAATAAACATTGACGATATTTCCGTCAATTGGATTAGGTAATACAGACTCCTCTGACATTATGTCAAGTGCGGCACCAATCTCTGGCATTGAATCCATGAAATCAGCGTCACGGTACATAAGCTGAATTCTACCAAGCCCAGCATATGCGGCAACGGAAAGGTTAACGTTAGCCTTCACCCACCTGTTCTTCAAGAAAGAGTCCTGTCTAAGCTCAAGTTTCTTCTGTTCGTAATCATCCTTGTCAGTTGTCCTATATAACACCTTATTCGGTGCCGACGACACATTATATGTATTGTTGTGCGTCTGCACATGCTGTGTTTTCCAGTTACCATTTATGGCACTGTCCAACGCTTGAAATACAGTATGTTTAGGCATAAAGTTCGTATTTTTTCTTTTTAAAATATAACTATGTTATAAATAGTTTTCAATTAAAAAGGGTGGGTGCTGATGGCACCCACCCTCGTTCATTTCATCCAATATTCTCCTTGTTCAAGCTTATTCTGAAAAGCTCTGTCCCTTTCTGCATCAGCAATTGGGTATTCATCAACAACAATCTGGTCGCCAGGGAGCTCCTTAATTACGACGCCGTCATGCTGTGCAAGCGTATTGTAATAGTCACCAGATTTTTGGGTCCAGTACCATGGGCAGTCTGTCTTTATTTCATCAAACCAGTAGAGAAGATATTCTTCCAGTGAGTTAAATCCATCTTTTTCAGCATCTTCTTCAGCCTGATTTGTGTAATAGGTGCCGATGTCATAGCTCCTGATAAGGCCAGGCTCACCTGTCTTGCCATCGTAGTCTTCCTCTTCGTACCACTCATCATAAAGCTCATTGCTTTCATTCAATCTCTTTGCGATTGACCGTTTAACGGATTCTGAAACGATGTTAAGCAGTTCCGACTCTGTGATATTGATTGATTTCTTTGACTCGCCATAGATTGTCGGGTCCATGTCATCACCAACTGTTGACCAGTCATGGTCGTTATCACCAGTATTCAACTGACTCTCGAACGGTTCATAGTTATTCAATACTTCATCGTCATCTGCCTCGTGCCAGTTGTTGCCGAGAACATCTTCCTTAATGAGCCTCTTTGCAACTCTGCCTACAAACTCCTTAATATCAGATTCTGTAAGTCTAACTTTATTTGCTTTCATATCGTTTAATGTTTTTTCTTCCGCTGTTATATTATTTTTTAACCATTTCATGACATTACCAAGACCACGTTTCCATTTGTTTTGTGGTTTCTTGAACGGCATTTTGTTTCTTATTTCACCCGATGCATAATCCTTGAAGCTTCCATTTCCCCCATTACCGTTATCCACATCCCATCTGTACTTAAGTCTCATCATTGAGGCTTTTATCTTTTCTGCCTTTTTGGACATTATCTTCATGAACCTATTAAGGCTCATCCCGAACTGAGACCTGATATAACCTTCGATGAACTGCACGTCATCTTCTGACAATGTGGAACTTGACACATAAGCCTTAACATTGTCTAAATTACCAATAGCACGTTTCATCCATTTCCAGCTTGGAGTGTTCTCAAGCCCTCCATATTCTCTTGCTTCACCCCACATCCCTTGAATCCACGCACCCATCTCATCGGAATCAAAGCAATAAACCATGTTATTGACAAAATACTTGAAATCATCCCTTGACTTGTACACTCTACTTCTTGCGTCCGTGTCTCTCTTTGACCTGAGCGTGTCATAATTTGTTCCATTTCGATTAAAGCTTTGCCAGCAATGCATCAGCTCATGTTCCAAGGAACCTTCAAGTTTTTTGTTGCAAGTACCGTTATCTGGCCATGGTGATGATATAAACACACTGCAGTCGTTTTCAACATATGACCCGTAGGATGGTATGATGAACCTTAGCTCATCTATTGCATCTGTTTCATCCATGGCAGATGCGTCGTACCGATATAAAACAATTCGTATGTCTTGTGCAAAAGGTACAACGTCCCTCTTCTCATTGAAGTTCAGCACTTTCCAATAAACGTTTTTTCCATCTGGCCACTTTTCGGCAATCATCTCCCACTCCATCTCACCTTGTCGTTGCACAATCAAGTTGTACAAACGCCTTGCGGCCTCTGACACCTCATCAGAGACCCCTGCGTACTCAAGCAGACGTTGCCGTATAAAATTCTTCAATTCCATTGAAGATAAATAGTCGGCCGATTATGATTTTTTGCCGCTACATTGTTCAAAACCAGCCCTTTCTAACTTAGAAAGCATCCTTCTCATTATTGGCCTGATTCCAGATTCGGCACGGTTCCTCATTTCAATTAATGACTTGTCACACTTCCGCCTTAGATACACATCAACCGTAAGCCTCTTCTTCACACCTTTTGTGATGTTGGTTGTGACAATTGAGAAATCAAATATTATTTTATTTGAAAAGATGTCATGAACCCTAAGCCATTCATTTATTTCACTCTTTACTGATGACCTTATTCCGTTCAAAAGTTTTTCGCATTCACTTTCACCGTTGAACTTCACCCACACATTACCAGATATGTGGACGACATCTGGCTGCATCCTATCTTCTGTACCGAAAGTCATTTTCATCATCCCCTCGTCAGAAAACTTATAATTTCGTCTCTTGTTAATTCTTCCCATTTAAAAATGCTTTCCCTATATAAAATATACTAAAAAATATTAAAAAAACAAGTTTTTTTAATATTTTTTTTCATGACTTATCAAAAAATTGTTAAAAAATTTGTCTATCAAAAAAAATCATAGTATCTTTGCACAGAAATAACGCATCAGTAGCTCAGTTGGCAGAGCGTCGGCTTCCCAAGCCGAAGGTCACGAGTTCGAGACTCGCCTGATGCTCAACTGACCTACTTGAAGAGCCACATGTAGTTTGAGTTGGGTCCGTTCATGAACACTGTGTTGGTATTCGTGTTTCCGCCAGGTTTATAGAACGGCAGTGCGTATTTCTTTGACGTGTCTGATACAGCCATACCTTCCTTGTAGTTGTTTTCACGTACACCAACCTTCCTTTGCGTCATGTATGCCGCAAGGATAGCCTTATCCTTGCTTACCGTCCTTTCAATTCTATTTACTGTATACCTCATGACGAACAGTGCCATTGCAAAGGCGCATATCAGGTCATCGTGGCTTCCATTCTGGTGGTTCATCTTTCCACTTTTGTCGAATACCCACGTCTGCAGTTCGTTAATCACTCTCTGTGAACGTATTTTAACCTCGTTGAACCGTACCATTGAAGCAAAATTGGACAGCACTGGATATCTATTGCCTTGGAAATGGAAGCCAGGCAGTTTGTCAGTATATCCATCTTGATTTCTGGTAAGGTTCTGAACGGTATACATCTTCTGCGACATGTCCTCATAGTACATGTTCTTATACCCAAGCTGAATTAACGTGAGCACAACGGCATCCCCTTGTCCGCCAGTGCAGTCCACAACCACAAACGCATCATTATACAGTTTTGCGTAATTGAACACCATTCCACCTATTTCGTCACCAAGTTTCTTTCCGCAATATTCCATCACCTCCTCTATAATCGGTTCACCGTTCTCATCCTCTCCGTCCATGTCAATGACGACGATTCCAGTTCTATCCGCAGAAACACCACGTGACGGGTCCACTGAAATTAGATACTTATGCTCGTCAATTGGCGGTTTCCAGAACCATGTCTCGTCAACGAGAGGGTCGCTCATTTCCGTTAACGGTTCCCTTACATTGAGCTTTTCCTGCATATCTATGAATTTTTGTGCAACGACGTTGTCTGCAGAGCCGAGGAACGACACGTCAAGCTCCTGTGCAATCTTCATTGAATCATTGTTGAACTGCTTGCACATATCCTCATACCAAGGAGACGTTGGGGTGTACCCATCATGCACCAGTTTTTCCCATCTTTCCTCGTCGTACTTGATTGAGCCGTCCTCCTCAATGACTGGGTCAATGTCCCATTTGGTTTCGTTTGTTGTTTCGTTCTTCTTGTACCACTTCAGGTTCTTATTGAAACGTGGGTCCTGATACCATCTGAATTGAACCGCCACAAAGTTGTTTTCATGCGACAACGCCTGCATATATGTGTTGTAGTACAGTTCATCGTGACCAAAAGGAGTACTTACCATTATGGTCTTGCTCTTTGGGTTTGACGCCATTGTGGCAGATGCCGTGGTATATGCGGCAACGCCTTCCTCGATGAATGCGGCCTCGTCCATCAGAAGAACTGATACAGCTGAGATACCACGGGCAGCATTAGGGCCAGATGCCCTTGCTATAATCCTGCACCCATTAAACAAATCAAGTTGGGACTTGGTGTTTTTTACGAATATGGACTCCTTATTCTTATCAGACTTCGGGTCTGGTGAATAAAAATCGTCACCCCAATACCATCTTGGCACCATCTCAAGGAAGTCACGTATCTTTATGATAAGCTCACCAGCCTGGTCAAGCTTATTTGCAATGCACAGTACTGTTATCGGTGTATCCTTTGATGCAAACGCACATTCAGCAGCAATCCAGGCAGAACTAAGAGTTGAAATTCCGCACTGTCGAGGTTTGACTGCGACAATATTCCTGTTATCAGCCAACGCCTTTAAGAATGCTTTTTGGCGTGGAAATGTGACGAAAGGCAATTTCTTACCTTTCATTGCGTTAAAGGTATAGAAATATTTCTCAATGAATGTTATCCTTGACTTGTCAGCATAACACGTGGCATAATCCTTTACTTGTGTATATTGGTCAATCATTTCGTTCGTTGTTTCCGATAAATAGTTAAAAAACTCTAAAAATTTTTGTTAATATCATTTTTTATATGTATCTTTGCACAAAAACAGAAAATCATTATGGAAGAAAAAGTTGCTTATAAAATGTTGTCAAGCAAATATCTTGGCGGGCATTGGTTCATCGACATCACACGTTACGCAAAGGGGTGGCATGGTGAAGGGTGGCTTAGAGTTGAATTTTCACTAAAGAAGCTTGGTGGCAAAGACAGACTTTTATGCACGCTCACGAATGATTCAATATCATTCGATTTTGAATCAAAGAAATTCAATCTAGACCATGTAAAAAAAATGGAAGAAGAAATTATGCAGTTCGTGACATATCCATCTCTATACAATCCAAACAAAACACTGTCTTCTAACAATGAAATGCCAAATGATTGGTTCGTTACCTTAAGAGAGACGTTTCAAAATGATTAAGAAACTTACTTGGAAAATGCACCAAAAGTTGCATAGGGCACTTGTTGAACACCTAATCAACATGTCTGACATACACACTGGCACTCCACCGTCAAAGGAACGGATGGTCTCAGATGGAATCGTGGCGTCTATCGAAGAGGCTAAAATGGTCAAGGATACGTGGACACACACTGACATTGACGCTGCCGTTGAAAAAGCCATTTTCTTGAAATATTTCGGCAAGCCGATTATCTTTGAGAACGGAAATGGTGATTTGGGTAGAATGATGTCAAAAACAAAGAAGAACGGAAAACACGAATGGACCGACTTTTTCTCAACAATGAACAACAGAACGACGAGCAGTTAGTACTCCTCGTCCATCCTCAACTCTTTTGATGTTATATATTCATCTGCTATCAGCGATTTATCGATGTTTTTTTCCATCTTCCTCGTGAAATGCTGGTAATCAATGTCATCAATAGCCTTATCTGTGAGTTCTGAATAAATTTCATCACCAAGCTCAGTGCCAGCAATCATCTCCTTCATTGAATCATTAAATTCATCAGCACTCATGCTGACGAGATTCTTGAATATGAACGGATACAGTTTCAGGTCCGAGCCATCGTTGAAAACAGCCTCCCAGAGCGTTTTTCCGAAACGCATGTCCCATGGCTCAGCCATTAGGAAATCAGCCCTCCTGATGATGTATTTGGCTTGTTTTGGGTCACTTGGAAGCCCATGTGCTGATATAAGCTCGAATATGCCCTTGATTGACTCACGGTACAGTAATGGGAATATGATTCCTTGGGCCTCCATGATGTTCTTCTTACCATGTGAACCCAATGTCACTTCCACATAGCCAAATTGCCGTGGGTTGTCATCTGTCACATCTTCCTTTTTTTTGAAAAGCAGAAGGTCATTGATTAAGACAATATCCTCATACATCCCAACCAATTCTTCATTAACACTATTAAGCTCATCCATCACATATCCGTCATAAGTCGAGAAATGAGATGCAGCACCTTGTATCAATGCATTTACAACCCTTCTCTTACCAATCGCCTTCTTCGCTTTGCCAGCCTCAAGCACATCCTTGAATTTATATACCTCATCCTCATCTTCCTCCATCTCAGGCAGCACCCTGAACGTATGCTTTGGCTTCACCTTGTCGACGAGCTTGCATTCCATATTCATAACACCTGTTGGAAGAGAAAACATCTGTGAAACAGCGTTCTCACATATCTTCTCAAGCACTGGACGGATAGGCCTCTCAATCTTGACGCACCTTGATATGAGTTTGCTTAATGTGTTAACCAACGACTCAGCATCATAATCAGCAAGCTCATCCATGCCACGTTCAGCTAAACGCCTCAAAATACCCCTATATCTCGCCTTCACGAGCATATAATCATATGGGTAGTCACCAGTGCCAGGAAGGGCCTCGCAATCGCCTATGGACGTATTATGGGCCTTTATGTCATTATAGATGAACTTTGGGAGCAAATCACCAGATTTGAATGCCCCTATTGATGCTTCGTTTATTATTACTGTATTTTTATCCATCTTTAAATTGACCTAAGCAATTGGTCGAAATCTTTCTTCGTGAATTCTGGCATTGTACGTCTAAGTTGGTTAACAGATTCACTGACGGAATTGTCATCTTGAACCTGTCCGTTTGTGACTGGCTTTGTGAACTGAATCTGCATATCGTCATTATTCTGGCTTTTAACGATTGTTTGTGCCGTTGAAAGCTCCTGGCTGCTTGCGTTAACTGGAACCTGAAGTTTCATTCCCTCACCAGACTGCATGTCACTTGAGCCATCAAGTTTTCCAGCATCTGCTGACACAGAACTTACATTTGGGTTCCTGTTCATCGTCTCCTTTGCCTTAATGACAGCTTGTGCGACGTTTGGCGCTGATGTTAGATTTGCGTCAATCCCATTTTGTTCTCTCAGCACCAAATCAGACTTCCTGACTCTGCCAGTGAGACTTTTCATTAGATTATATTGACTTTCACTTAAAACAATTGTTTTCATAAAAGATACATTTTCTTATAAATAGTTTAGCGTTAAAGAAACTGCCACCTACTCTCACGAGCAAGTGGCAATTAAATTAATAAACAAAAGAAAAAGAAAAAATGTATGTCTTTGCAAACATTTAATTAGTTGTAAGGAGAAACAAATGGGTTTGACTTATTGAACTTTTTTGGGAGCTTTGTCTCTTTCCTTTCCGTCTTCCTCTCCTTTCGTGGAAGAGTTGTGGAACCAAGCATCTCCCCCATTGTTGTCCTCACCATAACTGACTCATTCGGCATTGGTTGCTGCTGCTCACCTCCAGCGTTATCATCTGAAGACATGCTCTTGGCATATTTCAAGACAGCTGCCTTGTCTTCCATCGACAATCCGTCAATCACCTGCATGAGTTCGTCATCCCCATTGTCTTGCGGTGCTGGTGGCATTCCCATGTCATCACCACCCATTCCTTGGTCGTCTCCACCCATCATCGGGTCTTCCTCGCCCATTCCTGGGTCGCCCATTCCTGGGTCCATAGGTGGGGCTGGTGGCATTCCCATGCCGTCGTCCCCACCTCCTAGACCATCGTCTATTTTTAACTTTGTAGGGCGTTCACCCTCGTTTATTTTTTTTTTAGACCGAGCTTTTTGATTGATTCAGAAATTGCGTTGTTGATTTTCTCAGGCGTAATCTCAAAAGGTGCGCCATCACCAATCTTCTCGCCATATGGAGAGTCATTCTTTACTGAATCATCGTTCATGTCATAGTAGCCAGGGAATTCGTTGAAATCCTTCCTTGGAAGCTCCATCACTTTCTTCTGGTATGCTGGATGCTTTCCGAAGTCATTCAACTTGTTCATGTTGCCAGAAGGAACACGGCCAGCGTCAGTGAATGATTCCATTCCGCTTTCATTCATTCTGCGCCTCTGTTCCATCAACCTTCTGTACCTTGGAGACTCCAACACACGAACTGGTCTGCGGCTTTCAACTGGCATTGGCTCTTCGAAGTCAACATCGTCCTCAAGTTCAACCTCATATTCGTCCTCGTCTTCATCGCCAAAATCCCCATCTTCGCCGTCATCAAAGATGTCTTCATCTTCATAATTGTCAGCGTCAACGGCTGGTGCACTAACACCGAGCTTTTCAGCCATGCTCTTAACAAGTTCCTCTATTGCGTCAAGCCTTGATGCAAGGTCATCCTCGAATACGTCATCGCCTTCACCTTCAATCTCACCATCATCAATTGGTTCATCATCAATGTCAATGTCGATATCATCACCTTCACCATCTTCGATGTCGATATCGTCACCTTCACCAGGCTCACCTTCGATGTCAATATCCTCACCTTCACCAGGTTCTCCTTCGATGTCAACATCAACATCGGCATCACCGTCTTCAACGGTGTCGTCAATGTCAGTGGCCTCGTCAATCTGCTTGCCCTTTTCACCGTCAAATGGTTGGTCATCTCCAACTTCTCCAGTGCCAGGAGCTGGTGTGTTCTGGTTGTCGGAATCATGCATTGAAGCACCTTCCTCAACAACTCCGTTCTTCATTTCTCCTGTGGTGTCTGTGCCAGCATTATCAGTAATCTGCTTGCCCTTTGCATCGTCGAACGGTGCGCTGTCACCGATTTGTGTTCCATGACTCTTATCCATGTAATGGTCACCGCTTGGGTTTCCATTGCTGTCACGCCATGCGAGAACCTCCTCTGTCATCTCTTTTGGAAGTTCCTTTTCTCCATCCTTTGTGAACACGCCATCCTTTGGTTCACCAGTTTCTGGCTTTCCGCACTTGATGTTGTCCTTCTGTGTTGCACAGATTTCGCTGTCAATTTCCTTTTTCTCGTTGATTGCTGCTGCATTGTGCATAATCTGACGCTCACGAAGAATTTCCTTCTTCATCTTGTCAGTTGCCTCAACCATCACATTCTCCTTTTTCTCAAGGTCCCAAGTCTCTGTTGAGAAAGACTTATTCCCCTGAGCCTCATTGATTGAACGGAGCTTGAGCTCAAGATTCTTCTGTGCCTTAGCGAAACTATCATACTGGTAGTCCTTCCTGTTGCGGAAACCACCGATATAATTAAAGTCCTCCTTAACAAGGTGTGGTTTTGTATCCGCAACCTTGATGTAGAAATTCGCACCCTCACGGATGATGCCGTAAGTCTTGCTATCCGATGCAGCCTTGGTGAACTCAACAGAGCTGTATGGTGCTTGCTTGCTCTCAGTCTGAAGCCCGTAATTCATGAGGGCCTTCATTCTACTAAGCTGTTCTTCCTTTTTTGTTGCCATAAAGATTAACTATAATTGCAATTTTAGTTTACTCTTATTTCAGTTTGGGGGTATGCCGAAAACGGATACTCCCAACAATAAATACTACGTAGTTTTAAAAATTGTCTCAGATTGCATCATCTGCAGTTCCTTGCACGTTATCAAGACCCCTTGTATCATACTGTGCCTGGAAAATTCTTTCGGTAAATTTATCTAATGCACGAATATATGGCGTTGGCGACGGAATCATTTCAATTGGGTCCCATTGGACACAAATACAATAGTTATATCCAATCAGGTCGCTAAGTGTCTTATCAAAGTACACCTTGTACTGTTTTCCATTCTCCTTTGATGTCATTATCTTACCGAAATTTACCAAGAAATTCTTTAATGCCTCCCTTTCCGCCTTCCAGCGCTTTGCATACGGATTGTGTGAACTATTTCCATCGCAAACTTTTTCTTCATTTATTTTCGTCATCCATTTCATTTTTAGCCAAAGATTTAATAAATCTTACAATTTCCTCACCAGACTTGAATGATTGCCCTTCTTCTATTAAATATTCATCAAATGGAATATAATATAACAATTTTACCCCATTCTCTTTACACCGCTCTTGCTTTCGTTTATCACATTCTTTTCTATACTCGAACCCTTCCTCACCACCAAAGAATTCAACAGGCTCAAAATGCTGTAACCCTTGGCATTCTATACCAATATTATATTTCGGAAGATAAAAATCAATTCGTTGCAATCCTAACCATTGCCATCCCTTTTGGCGTTGATAATCTATATTATTAGATTCGAATAAACGAACCAAATCACTCTCTAATTTACTAGAAATTGCACAGTTTGGACAATTTGAGCCACGTAAGTGATAATATGCCTTTTGCCAGAATTCGCCATGTTTTGGACAAATTATCTGGACATTATTATCAATGTTTGTGTAATTAACATTTGAATAATCATACATGCCACCATGAACCATTTGGGCTTTCTCTATAAACTCTTCAGTGGTTAAATGTTTCTTACCAGAGCATTCGGCACATCCAAATCCATTTAAATGACCATACGGTCTTTGCCAAAATTCGCCATGCCTGGGGCAAATTATACAAACCTTTGTTGCTGCATTTATGTAATTAACTTTCGAATAATCATACTTGTCACCATGCACTTGTTTTGCTTCTTTTACAAACTGCTCTGTAGGTTTGCGTGATAAATTACCCGCCAATTCATATCCACATTTATTACACCCATACCCACGTAAATGCTCATCTGGCCTTTGCCAAAACTCACCATGTTTCGGGCAAATTAGTTTAACTTTCTTCTTATTACACTCATACACAACTTGTGAATAGTCATACTTATCACCATGAACAACTCGTGCCTTTTCAGCAAACTTTTCCTTTCCCAACACTGTTTCTTGGTGTTGTTTTTTGTATAATGCACACATAGGGCATCCTTGTCCTTTTAAATGACAATTCGGAGTCTGAAGAAATTCTCCATGTTCTGGGCATATAATTACTAATTTTTCTTTGCTACCAGTATAAATTGATTTAGAATAATCATATTTACCGTTATGCTTAACCATTGCTTGGCCAATAAAAGCTTTAAGATTGTTAACTCTACTCATTTAAACTTTCTATTTTAAGTAACATTAAATAATTAATCATATTCTTATTCTCTAATAGAGTGTTAAACGTATTTCTACTACGTTCTTTATTCTTCTCCTCAATCGATTCATGAATGACATTGTTTTCGAAATCGCTGCACCTCATAATCTGTTCTGGTTCGAAAACAATCACCGTAAACAATCTACCGTTATCATCCTTAAGAATGCACGAGTCATAACCCATGTCTTCAAAGACTTGAATTGTCTTATATTTGTCCGATGCCCCACCAGCACATATTTCAGCATACAAATCAGCGTCGCTATTAGTGTTGTCATAAAGGAACTTTGCAGCCTTAGGCAATGCCCTTCTATAGTATGCCTCATCCCACTTTTCACCATATCTTGGCGATTCATATGCTGGCACCATCCTGTCAGTAACTGGAAGCCCTTCATCAAGCTTTTTGATAATCTCCATCAGTTTTTGCGGCGTGATGGTTTTCTTATCGTTAGCCAATGGGTGTTCAGCCTTTAGGTAAGCCTCCCACACCTCGCCGTCTTTGCCTGAATAACCCAAAGCCCTTCCTTGAAATGGAGTAAAGTTAAACCCATACCCCTCATAAGAGCCAGAGCCACTTGACCCTATAAATGACTTGTCAAACTTGTCAAACTTATCGGTGGTCCCATGGTACATCTTTATTGGATTTCCGTCTTCATCACGAAGAACTGAATTACCGTACCATTCATCAAAACTCATCGGAGAAACAGACTCCACCATAGGCTTTGGTCTATTTGAAATCCTTTTCCTGTACTGGTCATAATTGTCTGTCACCCAATCTATCACATCTATACAAAAATCAGCTTTATACAGCACTCGCCCAGTCTTTTTATCACAAGCTTCATAATGATAATCAGCGTCATCACTTCTCCTGATGTAAATAAAGTCGCTGGCAGTCCTTCTATCAAATATCACTTGGCGTTCCTTGTCTCCATTATGGTACACCTCGACGCCAGAAGCACGGAACACAATACACCCATCCCCATATCTTTCTGGGTCAATGTTCGCACGGTCTGACACACGGAAAGCAAATAGGTAATTGCCGTCCTTTGGGGTGTCATAATCCGCTGTTGTAAGGCCTAGTTTTTCAGCATACCTATTTCCATAAATGAAGCCATTCTTGAAAATATTATCAGCCCAGTCAGAGAAATGCACAAGCCATTCATTTTTCACTATTGGTGCATTCGACAAACTGAAAAAGTACCAACTTGGCAAATCGACATACTCAGCACAATATGGTAATTTTTCTATGAAATCAGATTCTAAATCATTCTCCTCAATGAATGTAATGATGTTATATTCATTATAAATGTCTATATTTTCAGCCTCTAACGGGTGATATTTTGAAATATATTCTCGTAATGCATATGGAGTTTCATCATAGATGTTTTCTACCTTCTCAACATCACTTGCATTTTCCCATCGTCTGAAATAGTCATACAGTTCAGACTCATCATCCGTCAGATATTCCTTCAGCAACCCCTCATTAATCATCTTCTTCACCAACTTGTGCATTTCCTCAGTGTTGATTCCATTGTACCCAAGTTTTGGATTTGCCTTAGTGGTCATTATCTGCCTTCTGTATTGCGGGAAATTATCCATTGCCCACTCAACAATACCACTAGGCCTCTCTGCAGACTTCAGAATCTGCCCCTTATTGTTATATACAACCCACTCACCATACTCTTGGTTAACAGGAATAAAATCATGTGCATAAGGGCCCCAGAATACCACTTGATTCTGTTCATCTCCATAATGTAATATTTCAACGCCACTAGTCCTGAATATCACAGCCTCGTTGCCATAATTATTAAAGTCAACATTATTGTCGTAAACCCTGAATGCGAAATTATATCCAGCCATTCCCTTTTCTTGGCCCGCACCCGTATAGGCAAGAGAGTCAATTTCTGGGGTTCCACCAGTGAAGCCTTCACGTGCAACCGAATTTGCATCCTTGCAGAAGTGTATGCACCATTCATTTTTAACAACGTTGTTGTATGACATTGTTAACCACGCTGGCCAATCAGTATAATCCGTTATGCCTTGCATTATGCTGATGAAATGCTCACATAACTTATTTTTTTCGAGAAATTCAATGAATTTGTCAATATTCTCATCGTCATATTCATCAAACGAACCATCAGTCAATAAGCGTTTAACTTTTGGATAGTCAGATGAAATCTTATCTATGTACGTCTCAATTGCCCATGGACAATGATACGCAAAATCTCGTGCCTTTTCGCATTCTGAAGCATTGTCTGCCCACTTGAAATATTGGTACAATGGAAGATTGTAGTTCTTGTCGAGATATTCTTTCAGCAGCCCCGCACTCTCATTTATGGAATTTTTCTTGTCATATGCTGTGTTCAATATGTCACCAAGTCTGTCAAGATAACCACCACGCCTGAGTGACTTATATACGATGTTGCCAACACCAGACTCGCCGTCAGAAGACAGCGCTGAAGTCCTCATGTCCTTAAGTTTCTTGAACATGAGAATTGCGTCATCATATATCTCATCATACACATGACTGTCATCTGAATTGTGAAGCATCACATCCATTCCGTCTATGATGGTCATCAAATCAGCTGATTTCTGCTTAATCTCATCGTCAGCACTGATTTCCATCGGATGGTTTGGCTTGCTTATCCAGTCATTTTCCTCAAGGTCATACACACCATCTGAAGTGGTGCTGTCATCTACATCCTCAACATACAGCTCCACCTCATAACCCATTATTTTAAGGCCCTTATGAGACGTCTTCCAGCCGTTCTTCTTCTCATCCATGTACCTCCTCACGAAGTCCTTCCTCTCGTCAATCTCTGAAAAGTCAGCAACGATGTGAAGGTCTATGTCTGAGAAATCTGAATAGTTGAAACCACATATCGAGCCAGTTAAATGTATGCCAACTGGCTCAGCCCATGTAATGCCGACATAATCCCAGAAATCGTCAGCAATGTCAAGAAGCTTTAACCTTATTTTAGAGTCAAGCTTTCCGTCTTTCCATATGTTAGGCTCCAATTTACTCTTCGGCTCAAACGATGAAAGGTCAACATCAGAAGCCTTAACCTCATCTTCAACATTCTCCTTCATCACCTTCTTTTCTTTTTTACCCTCATATTGAACATTCCCTTGCGGCTTAATTCCTTCCCTATAGTACCTTTGTATGTCAGCCACAACACGTTGCGGCGACACATTGGAATATGATACAGAATGCTCCGTATCACCAACATCATTGGTAAAATCTATGTCAACATCACCAGCAGACCTGACGAACCTCTTCAGGACATTATACTGCTCATTAGATGGTTCTCGTGTCATATCTAATAACCCAACATTAACGTCACACCTTATGGCTCCACGGTTCATGAAATCCACCACATAGTTGTACCTGTAGTCATCATTCCATATCTTTATGCCATTATTTTTGTAAACACTTGCTATCTGCCTATGGTCATTTGCGTCTCCGCTTCTGCTGAAATTAAGCAATCTACCGTCTGGCAATATATACCCAGCGTCACCAAGATATGATGTCGTTCCATATTCTTCAACAGCAAGGTCAATCACCTCTTGTTCTTTTTGGCTTTTTCTAAGGTATTCTTTCGTTCTTTGAAGCTGTTCTTGCTCTTCTTTCTTCCGATATTCAACATCCCTTAACTTCTTTAATTTATTATACTCATCATACAATGTCTTTCTTTTTTCAATGTCTGCATCATCAACCTTCAAGTCAGGGAATATTGCCCTGCTGAACCAGAATTTGTTATTATATTTCTGGCTCATCGAATCCCTAAAGGCACTTATTTCATCCGACAACCTGTTGATTTCATCGTCATACTGAGTTGGAACAGCCTCCTCATTTATCTTACCTTCATAAACGGTGCTACCTTGTGGATTAATCCCTTCTGCATAATATCGCTTGATTTCACCAATCACATAACTTGGTCTCACATTCTCATACTTCGCACCAATCTCACCTCCACCTTGTGTTAAAATGTCAAGATACAGTTCATCCCCAGCATATGCAGATGCAATCTGGCTCAATACAGCGTACTGTTCCTTTGTGGGTTCCTTTCCAATGTCAATGGAATGGTCAAGCACACGGATGTTTCCTAACCTGATAAAATCGAACTTCGTGTTGACACCAGGAATCATTGTCACTGCATTATGTTCGGATGGCGTGTAAATCACTGTTCCATTGTGGAGAATGAATCCACGGCAATCCTTGAAGTATCCACCATGCTCATACATCTTTTCAGCATATGCTGCAACAGATTCAGCATCATTGATATCTACAGTCTCATCCTCATACATCTCATACGCCTCAAAACGCCCGCTTTCACCATTCATGCTATCCGCCACAATCTTGTCTGCAATATTCCTGCCGAATGCATTGCAAAGGTCTTCGTAATACCCATCAGAATAGCACATGTGATGCAGTGTCTCCTTGTCATACAATTCAAGCTCATAGTTTACATCGCACTTGAAATATTCCAGCCTCTTTTCTGGGGTGTCAGCCTCTTCCTCATCGCTCAACCATTCATTGTACTCATCCTCATCGAAATCGCATGAATATTCCACCTCCCCAACGGTTGACATGTCAATTGTATCAAGACATTCGTTCCACTCTTTCAATAGCTTCTTACTGCCAACGGATTCATGGACATCACCTTTTTTTCCGCCAGTCATCGCCTCCACATACCTTTCAATCTCTTCATCCTTTATTTTACTTGCGTCTGAATAATTCGCACCACCCCTCATTGCTACACTACTTGAAACCGTATTAAGTCTTGAAGCATCCCAATAGTCAAGCTCCTTCACCTCAAACGACACCCTGAAGCTTTCAATGAATTCATCAGTGAAGCCAATCTTGCTTAACGCATCACGAACCTCAGACACAGTTCCTTTCCTGAATAGCTTGTAAATGTAATGGAACAACGATTGTGTATTCTTGCTTCCACCGCTATTATACTGACCACCATAAGAATTCCATTTAACCTCATCAGCAAATACCTCAGCGTTGCACTTGCACCACTCATCATTCCAATCCACAGCATCACGGAACCTGTCCTTATCTGGATTGACCGATATTGTGTAACCATTGATAATGAGATAAGGAAGCTTCACTGACGTATCTATCCTGTCATACACTTTGCTGTATTTCCTTTCTTCCATGGACTTTTTGATAAGGTATGCATCCCTGAAGCTGTTTGCACCAATGGAAAGGCAATAATCAGTCAACATCTTTGACACCTTTGACTTGTCTTCAGATGGTTCATCTGAAAGGCTCCTCCTTATAGCATCAACACTGTCAGCAGCACTCTGTATCGAGAACGTGTTCTGACAAGCCCTCTGTATCTCCCCTATCTTCCTTATGTATTTTTCAAGCCCGTATCTTTTAAGCAATTCAGATACTTGCTGACCAAAATTCTTCTTGTTGTAATTTTCATCATCAATTGTAATGAAAGAGATTACTTTCGAAAGTTCATAAAGGCATTCACCGTTTTTGGCGTACATTGATGGGCTGTTTTGATATTCAATCTTTTCATTGACTGGTTTCCCCTTAGGATGGGCAAACTGCTCCTCAGAATCAAATATCCTCACATATTTACCATGTCTACCAAGAATCGTACCATAAAGAAACGCCGCAGCGGAAGACATCTTCTCCTTGTCTTCAAGCACACCAGGAATCAGCACATCAACTGACTTGATGTACTGATGGGCATCACGTAAAACTGGCTCATAAGAAAACACCCTGTCCTCAGATTCATTGTCAATATGTCTCTGTGCATCATCATTATAATGCTTCATTATGAACTTATTGATGTCATCTTCAGTTGCATCAGGATGTTTCTTCTTAAAGTCGCTGACGTAATATGACATTTTGTTGCGGAATTCACCTTCATCCTTCGGCAATTTCTTGTAATACGAATATTTGTCATTTAAGACACCGCCACCCCAGTAGTTTATCTGCTTGCCTGCGAATCTATGGGCAATTGCATCACCGTCAAGGCACACCCTCACACCACCGCTTCCGAACTTGCTGGAAAAACCGAATTTTGAGTTGTACTGTCTAGTACATGACAAGTAAAACTTTCGTTTCTTGTCAAAATTATCACTCTCCTTTGCAAAAGCTGATTGAAAGTAAATTACATCATTCTTGCAAATCTCGTAGCCAGCAGAAATACTTGTAAAATGATACAGGTTGGAACTAAGCCCCTCCTTAATCAAACTTTCTCCAATATGGAACTGAGACCCACCAACAGGGGCTGGACCCTTCTCAGTGCCCAGCGTGTACTCATCGACATCAACAGGGTTATGGCTGACAGCATCACTGTCAGCCCTTAACGCCTCTTTCAATTTGCCAATTCCCTCTTCCCCTATCAGAACGGTCTTATGCATCAGTTTCCATATTGTCTGGATTTATGAACCGCAACCGCAGAGAGGTTTCCTCAAATCAGTGTACTGACCAAAGTTCTGTGCAACAAACTGACCTACCTCGGTGTACTTGTTGGCCTTTTCAGTTGGAATAGGGTCATCGTGAGTCAGTATGTCCTGCATTGAGAGACTTGCCATAGGCTGCTGACCTTCATCAGCAAGCCATCCTTCATAGTTTTCTAACATAACAGTACTTTTTTATAAATGTTATGTTTATAAATATCTACTTTTTAGATAACTTTAGCCGATATTTATCATTAGAATTAAAACCAATTTATTATGATAAATGTTAAATATTATGAGCAGCGTTCAGCATATGACGCTGACGAGTCTAAACTCATACTGCCTAACCTCTCATTATGCAAAGATACAGGGGAGGTGCTCTACAACCCAAAACCAAAACCACATGATTACTCACAAGATTATCTTACCTTCGTGGCTGAAGAGGGCGGAACATTCAAGTTCAGCGGAAACAGTGTCAATTACTCAGTTGATAATGGTGCGACATGGACAACGTTGGCAAACAACACCAATACACCAACCATTTCTGCTGGTAATAAAATAATGTTCAAAGCAACATTAACCCCAGCATCATGGGTAGGTATTGGCACATTCTCTTCAACTGGTAGATTCACCGCTCAAGGTAATGTGATGTCACTTCTTTATGGTGATAATTTCATTGGTCAGACAAGTCTCAGCGGAAAAGACTATGCGTTTTATGAGCTATTCAGTAATTGTACTGGTTTAACCAGTGCTGAAAACATGTCTTTGCCAGCAACAACATTGGCTGAAGCTTGCTATTTTAATATGTTCTATGGTTGTACATCATTAACAACAGCACCAGAATTACCAGCAACAACATTAGCTGGTGGTTGTTATGGTGCTATGTTCAGTGGTTGTACATCCTTAACCACTGCCCCATCTGTGTTACCAGCAACAACATTGGAAAATAGTTGCTATAGTAATATGTTCAATGGTTGTACATCCTTAACCACTGCACCAGTATTACCAGCAACAGCGTTGGAACTTTATTCTTGTAGCTATATGTTCAGTGGTTGTACAAACCTTAACAGCATCACCTGTCTCGCCACCAGAATAAGCGCATCAAATTGTACATTTTTATGGGTGAAAGGTGTTGCATCCACTGGAACATTCTACAAAAACCCAAATATGACTGGTTGGACAACTGGCATAGATGGTATACCTTCAGGTTGGACGGTTGAGGACTATCAGCCATAACATCAGCATTTACGCATAAGAAAAGACGGCTATTTCTGGCCGTCTTTCTTGTTTTTTATAACCCAACATTCAACTCAAGTTTTATTGGACTATCTGGGTCATAGCCAATTATCCCTCAAGCAACTTTCTGACTTCATCTTGCCATTTGTTTCTAGTAACAGCACTATACGCTGTTGCTTCGTTATTTCGAAAGTCTTTATACGACTCGTATTTTGCTGCTATTTCTTTGACTTTATCAAGCGTCCAATATGTTCGGATATATGTCAAATACTTGTTATATAACTTTTCTCTAACGTCACGATGAAGATTTAACCAACCATAAGCACGAGGATATTTCTCTTGTAATTCCTTTCTCGTGCTACATTTGGATACAGCATCTTCTACTTCTTCATATGTTATATGAATTTTCGCATCACGTTGGGGAAGCATATCATTTTCACCAACATATGAAAACCCATATATATTACTTCTGCACCTATAGGCAACCGTTACCATAGGTATTCCAAGCACTTTTGCACAATCCATAGCCGATTCATAAATCACCCCATTATATGACACTTTTTTTGCGTTAGTTGGTTTAGACCCCTTATGCTTTTCTGATATTAATTTTTTTGTTTCATCAGAATGATGTCTCCCATAAAATGGATTCTTATCACCAGTTTTTTGTTTACCTATTTCAGACATTCTTTCCTTTTTCTTCTTAGCCTCTTCCTCACCGAATATCTCTTCAAACGTTTTTCCCAAAAAAAAGGGAGTATGTTTTTGGTAATATTCACGCCAAAAATTTGATGCTCTTTCACGCATTTCTTTCGACCATTTATGACCGTAATTCGGATTTTTTTCGCCTTTCATTCTTTCGAAGATTTTGTCTTTCTCCTCCTTGGTCATATTTGCATATCTCTCTGTTACCAATTTATGTTGCAATTCCCTGATTTCTTTATTCTTTGGGTGATAGCTCACCAAATCGCCGCCGCTTCCTTGCTTAGACACGTTATATAGCTTACCACTATTCCAGCAAAATCTTATATATCTTTCTTCAATGTTTCGTAACTCTTGTTCTGTCTCGACAATAATTTCTTTACGAGAAACCTCAAATGATGATTCACCATATTTCTTAAAGGCGTTCTGTAAATGAAACGAGTGGTGCTTACCACACTTTAAGTTATAGAAATGTGTGTGAATCCTTTTCTCTAAATTAAATGTTGACCCAATATAGAACTTACCATTGGTTTTGTTTGTGATTTTGTAAATATATCCTTTCATATGCATTTATTTTTAATATAAATACATATTAATTTTAAAAGGAATATTCAAAATAAAAAAGACTGACAAACCGCCAGTCTTTTTAGGCAACTTATAAGCCAACACTCAATGGTGCTTTAATTGGAGAGTCTGGATAATAATCAATAATTTCGAAGTCTTCAATCTTGAAATCATCTATTGAAGTCTGAGTACCGTGTATAACCAACTTTGGTGTTGTTTCAGAACCTTTTCTCTTCAACTGCTCAGTGGCCGCATCATAGTGATTCAAGTACAAATGACAGTCACCAATACTTGCAACGAGCTTATCTGGAACCATGTTCACGAGCTTTGCTATCATGTAGGTTAGTACCGAGTAAGAAAACATGTTGAACGGTCCGCCCAAAAATAAATCTTGGCTTCTCTGCGTCCACATGCACGAAAGTCCCAATGTTGGTATTCCGTCAAGATTGCCGTCAAACTCTTTTCCTGGATTCCTGTGACGCCATTCATATACACGCTCCTCGTTTGTCAGTTGCCTCGTGTAAAACTGCATCATCACATGGCATGGTGGTAATGCCACCCTTTCAAGAACATCTGGGTTATATGCCACGCATAACATCCTCCTGTCGTTTGGATTTGTTTTCAGCGTATCTATAATATTCTGTATCTGGTCAACCTTTGATTCACCAAATGACCTCCACTGTGTGCCATATACTGGTCCAAGGTCGCCAAACCTATACTTGAGGAAATTGCCGTCTCCAAGAGACAGCCAAATCTCATGGCGTTCCATCACGTTCTGAAGGAATTCGTCTTTTGCCATACCAAGGAACATATCCTTTGTGTATGTCTGGAATTTCTGGCACGTGTAATATGTGATTGGTTCACCGAGCTCATCGTCACCACCCATTACGGTATAGTATGATACACGTCCAGTTTGCCCGTCTGGAATATTCTTTGACACCCATTCCCTGAACCACCTGTAGGCATCAAGGTCCCATATATGAGTTTTGTTTTCAATGAGGTACTTGATGTTCATTGAACCATTGGAGTTCCGTGAATGCTGGAGAAACCAAAGCAGTTCCACTAACACCCCGTGCGTGTAGACTTTCTTTGTCGTGAGTATTGGGATGGAATTTTTCAAATCAAAATGTACTTGTCTGCCGAACACGGAAATCACATCACCAGCCCTGGTGTGCTTTTTCTTACCGTTGGTCATGATGTCCCTCAGCAAATCAAGATATGTTGAATCTGTCTTATTCATTTTTATTGTTGTTATTAAATGATTCAAGGTAATTTTTCAATTGCTCATCAGTACATAAGTACTGCCCACGTTCAAGCTTATGTTTGAAGCAGTGGTTGCTGTCAACCGTATCAAGCTGTTCTATCAGTTTCGGCACGTCGTTGTCAAACTTCTGGATTGCCTTGAAATCAAGTCTTTTAATGACAAGTCCCTCAACAATCTCGTTGACTTTATCCCTTGACGGGTAAAACAGGTCAAAGTCAGTGCCTTGGTCGCAAAGTGCGTCCACAATACCAATGTCAGCCCTGACGAATACGATGTCATACTCAGAAACCTGGTTTCTTACCTGGTCAGCCAGTTCTTTTGCGTTCTTCAGTTCTGGCGTTAAATCAAGCACTGTGATGTTGTCACCGTACTTTTCCATCAGGTGCGTCTTACCGCACCCAATCAATGTAGCTATGATAACACCCATTAACCTTTGTTTTTTCTCACCTTATGCCCTACGTTCCTGAGAACGTTCTCAAGCACTGACAACGTTTCTTCCGAAACAGTGTCTAGCCTCTCGTATAGCATTTCACCATGTGTGTTCTTTACCGTGAAGCTGTCATCGTTGCAGATGATAAGACCATCTCCAGTAAGGAACTCATAGTCATTGTCTATTTCGTCAAGGTCCGCATTGTCAAGCTTCTGGTATTCATATCCTCCAGCCTTGATAATCTTGTTAAGAGCCTTGCCTTGTGATTCAGCTTCCCTGAACATCAGATATTCAGTGACTGGTATCTTCTCATACTGGTACTGTGTACCATTGGAGAAGACGACCTTAAGTGTCTTGAGCTCGTTCTCGTTATCAATGCATTCGCTGTACTTGATGTTAGAGCTCTTGTACCAGGCCTTATCGACCTTGTCTTCATAATGATTAAAAATTTTCGACATTCCAATCTCCTATTTTCTTCTTAAATTCAATCACTTCACCCTCATCCAGTTCTTCCTCAGTTATCTTGAGGATTCTCGTTACTGGGACCTTGTCCTCCTCCTTCAATGACGCCCTGAACTGTGCATACGCCTCAAGTGATGGCCAGCCAGACCACCCCTTCTTGTCAATGATTCTGTAAGAAACTTTGTTTGTCTTCATAATTCTTTAATTAATTTTTTGCAAAGATACTGATTTTTAACCAATTATCCAAAAAATAGCATTGAAAATTAAATAAAATCGCATATTTTTTAAATGCATAAGGGTTGTTAAAACCACATGCAAACTTAGAGAAGAAAAATTATTAGTCATGAACAATGAAATCATTAATCACATCAAGACAGCTGCGAATGCCGAGATGTCAAAGCTGCTTGAAGGAAGCAATCCGTCAGCAGAGTTGACAGACGTGATTCTGTACATAACAGAAAACCTCGTGAGCGAATTCCAGACAAACGTAATCACGAGTGCATACTTGATGATGTCAATCCTTGACAATAGAAACACCCATGCGAATCTCATCCTTGAGTCTTGCCTCATGTCACAGAATATGAAGGAACTTAAGAATGTCTACATGCAGGTTCTTGAGGACCACAAGGAGGATTTCATAGCTCTTGGCGGTATCATTTTTGACAACAATGTTGCCAACATCATCAAGTGCGCCACCAAGGAACGTGAACGTTCAGGCGCTGATATGACTGGAACCGAACATATTCTCCTTGCAATCATGAACAAGGAAAACAACTTCAAGGAAGCTGACATTTTCGAGAAGTTCAACATCACATATGATTTCTTGTACAGGAGCTGCACTAAGATTAACGAAAAGTCAAACAACCCAGTGAAAAGACGCATGAGGAAGATTCCGCTCAAAAGCGAAATCAATGTCACGTCTGTGTCAAACGGGTCTCATGAATACATTGACAAATACACTGTCAGCCTCTCTGAGATGATTGACAATGGTCAGATTGACAACATCATAGGTCGTGACAAGGAGATTAACGAGATAATCAAAATCCTGTCCAGGAGGAAGAAAAACAATGCAATCCTTGTTGGTGAAGGGGGTGCTGGCAAGACAGCCGTCGTATATGGCTTGGCCAAACTCATAAAGAATGGAAAAGCAACATCGTCCATCAATGGAAAGGAGATAGTGATGCTTGATTCAACATCACTCCTCAGCGGGACAAACCTTAGGGGAATGTTCGAGGATAGGGTGAACAACCTCTTCAATGAATTGAAGAACAACAACAGATACATTCTTTTCATCGACGACATTCATACAGTTCTCAAAAGCGGAAACAGGGATAAGGATGGGGATTTGTCTGGGCTTATCGGCGATGCCCTGACAAACGGTGACATCAAGTTCATTGCTACGACAACATACAAGGAATATAGAATGACAGTTGAATCGAACTCATCAATCTGCAGAAAATTCCAAAAGGTGATTATTGACCCAGCGACCAAGGAGGTCACATATCAGATTTTAAATGAAAATAAGGAATTCTATGAGGATTTCCACAACGTTACCTATACGGACGAGGCCATTCACAAGGCCATAGAGCTTGCTGACAGGTACATCACTGACAGGAGGTTGCCAGACTCAGCCTTTGATATCATTGACCTTGCAGGGGCAAAATCAAGTGTCGAACACGATGATTCCGATGAAATAAAGGAGCTCAAGGAACACCTTGCGGACATTCAGGCCAAGAAGGAAGAATTTCTCAACAACGGTCAGTTCGAGATGATTGATGACTGTAATGAGGAGGAGGATGCCATCAAGATTAAAATGACTGACTTGAAGAGGGCTGAATCAAAAGAAGAAACTGACGTATGCCTCATCGACACCGATGAGATAGCTGCTGTTGTGTCAGAAATAACGAACATCCCAATCCAACGCCTTTCGATGAATGAAAAGGAACGGATAGCAAATATGGACGCTTCCCTTAAAAAGTCTGTGGTGGGCCAGGATGAGGCTGTTGAAAGCGTGTGCAGAGTAATTAAACGAAACAAGGTTGGTCTTGGCAATTCTGAAAAGCCACTTGGTACGTTATTACTGCTTGGCCCGTCTGGCGTAGGCAAGACGCTTGTGGCAAAGAAACTCGCAGAGGAAGTCTTTGGTGATGAAAACGCCCTTGTCAGGATTGATATGTCAGAGTATTCAGATAAGACATCTGTCACCAAGCTAGTTGGAAGCAACCCAGGATATGTGGGTTTCGAGAACGGAGGGCTACTCACAGAGGCTGTGAAGCATAAGCAGTATTGCGTTCTTCTTCTCGACGAGATTGAAAAGGCTGATGACCAAGTGCACAATATGTTTCTACAGCTGTTCGACGAAGGAAGGCTGACCGACAGTGCTGGCCAGACAATCAACTTCAAGAACGTCATTATCCTCATGACATCAAACGTTGGTGCAAAGAATGCAGCTGAAATGGGACCAGGCATAGGGTTCCAAAAGGATGAAGATGTGAACAGAAAGGAAATCATAGACAAGGAACTGAAGAAGAAATTCACTCCAGAATTCCTTAACAGAATAGATAAGATTGTTTATTTCAATTCTCTTAATGATAATAATTTAAAAGATATCGTTAAGATAGAATTAAATAAATTTAAAACTAGATTATATAATCTAAATTATAATATAATATACTCTGACGATGTTATAACTTACATACATGCAAAGGCTGTCGAAAAAAAGGATTTCGGTGCAAGGCCAATCATCAGACTGGTTCAAGACAGCATCGAAGACCAGGTCACAGACCTCATGCTGACGCACGATTATCCGAAGAATTACACATTCAGTGCATCGTGCAAGGATAGCAAGATAACCATTGCATGATAATGCTTCTTCTCTCTGTTTAAGCGTTGGCTACCTCATACCAAAGGTAGCCAACCACTTTTAACCAGGAAAAAGTTTGGAAACCATATACAATTAGACCATTTACAAATACAATTTATTATGAAGATTCAAAAAATGAGAATTGGCCATATGAAATGGTTTGATAATAAGCTAAAAGTAAAATGTCCTTACTGTAGTAAAGAATTTACGTTTACATTGGGGGAAATAACTTATGGCTTTCTTTATCCAGAGTCTATTAAATGTAAATTCTGCGATAACTTCATAGAATTGAAAGATGAGCCCAAATAGTGTATAATTACCTAAACAAAAATAATGGGCTACTAAATTGGTAGCCCATCTGTTATATTATTCTCTTCTATATTTCGCTTGTTTGTCAAGCTTCCACCCCTCACCTTTTTTGTAATCAAAATTGCCTTTTTTCCAATTCTTTATTTCTTCATTTCCTCTATTTTTAGCAGCAATTACGTCTGATGAAGGTTTGAAATTATCGTCATCTTCAATATCGCCAAAACCACGTTCAGAAAAAGCATAATTATCTGGAATATATGGACTCCCATAAAAATCATACATTTCATCTTTTGTCGGTAAATTTTCCAAGTCATATTTATCTGGATTTTGCGCCCACATCTTGGCAGTTGTTGGATGCTCATCATAAACATCGCTATAACCGTATGCCCCATTATCAAGTCTCCCTATCTTTTCATCTCTATAACTTGACATTTTGTATCCGCCAGATTTATCCCTATGTCCAAAATCACGATTAAATGAAAATTTTGCATGCTGGGCAAATCTTTTAGCTCGTTCTGGGTCTTCGTCTGACTCAGCTGCAGATGCAAAGGTTTTCCAATCTCCTTCTTTCAATATCATATTCACGGATTCCTTTATAATTCTATGGAGGTCCGATTCAGTCAGTCTAATTGCCTTTTTCATAATTTCAATGTAATTTTCTTATAAATAGTTTGGTTATAAGAAAAAAAGTCAGTATCTTTGCAGAAATGTTTTTTTTCAGAAATAGAAGTATTTATTCTATATGGGAAAAAACGTTATAATGTCAGAAGCCGCCTTCAACAGACTACAAAAGGCCATTATGAGTGAGTCATACGGGGACAAAGTCTTGAGCGTCAAGAAGTTCTTGGATGGCAACTATATGCGTGGAGAGTTTGTGAAGGATGTGGACGGTGCCAAGAAGACGATAGGGGTGTTCGTAAAGTTGACGGACAAAGGTCTCCCGACAAAGGATTCAGTCCTTATTGATGACGTGTTCGAGCGTCTCCAGCAGGAGAAGCAGCACATGTTCTCGGACCCGAAGGAAAGGGACAAATTCCTAATTAACGTCATCAAGGCATGGTATGACCACAAAATAAACGACAGGGGCAGCATTATAAACTAACATGGGAGCACATGCCGCAGAAGCGCACTCTGGCTCACGGCAAAATGCACGGGTTGTCCGTGCCATCCCCACCTAAATTATATTTTCATGAGGTTAAAAACATTAATCATTTCATTACTAATTGCAGTTTCCGCTGCTGCACAGGAGGCACACTTCAACTGGATGCCAGTCATCAATGCAATCGCATACATCGAAAGCGGGTTCAACGAGAAAATTGCAAGTAAAAGCGGTAAATACGTGGGATACCTCCAGATAGGCCCTTCACTTGTGCAAGAATGCAACAACATATTGAAGGCGAAGGGGATAAACAAAAGGTACACGCTTTTAGACAGGAAAAGCAAAGAAAAATCGATTGAGATGTTCATCCTTATTCAGGAGAAATACAATCCAGAACATAACATCGAGAAGGCGATACGCATATGGAACGGAGGGCCAGGCTACACGGTGAAGTCAACAACAGCCTATTATAACAAGGTTATGAGGCGAATGGCCTACGACAAGGAAACACTTGTGCCAGAAGCATAAAACGCAATAAAGAATGGAAGGTTAAAAAAGCTTTCCTTCTTTTTTTTTGGCCTATAATCATAAAATTTTGGTCAAAAAGTTTGGTCAATTAAAAAATAATCAGTAACTTTGCAATGTCGAATAGAGATAAAACTATTTGATAAACAACGAAATAACGTAATATTAATTTAAAACAAAAGAAAAGTATGGACGCAAACATTTTTGTCATTGGTGTTCCTTCACTCAAAGGCATCCTGTCAAAGGTAGCTGACGCCCTCGAAGACGAGTTTTTCATCAAGAAAATCCGCACATCTGATGATGCTGATGATGAATACGTTGACGACGACGAAAACGATGAAGAGGAGTACTACGATGAAGGCCCAAATCCAGAGGACCTCAGGTTCGGCTATGGGCTCGAAGTTGACGAACCACGCAGCTGTGACTACACGTCAAAGAGCAAGTTCCTCCGTGACCATGCAGCATACGACAGATTTGTTGACGCTGGATTGGAGTGTGAAAGACTTGGCATTGACAAGAGGAACAGCATCCCAGTAACTAAATGCAAGGCTGTCAGAACACGTGTGGGTGATGCACCCCCAACTGGAATTGACATTCTCGGCGAGACAGACTGGTGGTGGGAGAGAGATTTCAGATGGTAAGACAAATGGTGGCAGCAACGCTTTGACATTGTTGCCACCGTTTTTGTGAAAAAATGTTAACAAATTTGGTCATATCATATACTTTCTGTATCTTTGCAAAAAATTTCAACAAAAACCACTTAAAACAAAACAACTATGGCTAGATTAAACCAAAGACAAGCTTGCGCAATCGCAAGAGAAGTGTCCAGCAAAATCATCAATGACCTGAACACGAACCTTCGTGACTTCATGGAAAAGGAAGGACTCAGCGTCCAACAAATGGCGGGAAGATATGGCTTTTCCGTTTCAGAGCTGAACAACATACTTAACGGCTACGACCGTTTCTCAATACCAACGGCAGTGAAAATCTTCATCCTCTCCGATAAGGTAATCGAGGTGAAGAACTTCAGGGATGTTATGCAGCCACACCACAACCACCAAATGCCGCCAATGCCACCAATGCCACCAATGCCGCCAATGCCTCCAAGAGGTGCAATGCCACCAGTGGGAGGGTTCGAACCACGATACCCAAGACATGATGCTGCCAGGATGCAAGCACCTCAAGATGGATGGAATGAGTTTGACGATGACATCTCTGATGAAACGAATGACGAGCAGGACCCAATCAACTTCAACGAGGGTAATGGTGATGCTCCAGACTTCAGAAGCATGTCAAGGGGTGAACTTGAGGACATCATCAACGAACACCTCTGGTCAAGCGAGATTGACGTTGAGGAATCGACAAAGCATGACCTTGTTGCCTTCCTTGAGAAGAAGGAGCAAATGAGGCAACAGAACATCGAAAGAAAACGCAGGGCTGAAGAAGAAGGAGGGGACATTGAAGACCTCAAGGACCGCCTCACGGAGGCTTGCAAGGCCAACCCGCACCTCAAGGTAATGGTTGACCGTCTCATCAAAAGACAGTAAATGTTAAAGATAAAGTTTTTAAGTTTGACAGGTGTTGGGTGCCGTGAGGTAGCCAACACCAATTTTTTCCTCTACAAGAATCGGGAAGCCGTTTTGGCTCCCCGATTCATTTTTTTTTTCTAGAAATAAGGCTCGATTTCCTGCCACCTAACACCATCAAGAGTTTCAACCTCCTTCTCAATCTTCAATTCCTGAATATCCGATGGCCTATATAGTTTCCTTGTGCTGTCATAACATTCCTGTGCATCTTCAAGAGAATTAAACGTTTCCTCTTTGTCTGTGCACTTCATGCCAAAACCAGGACTTTTTCTGACAATTGACCAAGACACCCTATAGTTTCCAGTTTCATATTCTTCATCATCTTCCTCTGGCTCGTACTCGACAGCAGTATCATTAATCATCATTTCCTCATGTAGAACGGCCTGCATGGGAGTCATATTACTTTCTATGCGTTTCATAAGAGAACGCATCTTCCCTATCTCTTCAGTTAAACTTGTCTTAATCATTGACTTAACTAATTTTTAATTATAAATAGTTAAACATTGATAATTCCGTTTTTAACAGACAGATTAAGATAGGTTTCCTTTGTCAGGAGAATATTGATTGGTTTCTCCTTCATAAACGGATTGTCAGAACTGTAGAAGAACCTTATATTGGTGCCACTCTGGACATATCCACGTTCCCTTATCTCCTTAGCTTCAGCCCTTAACTTGTCAACAGTCCAACCACGTTCAAGCAAATAGTCCATGATAGCCTTCCTAGGCACAAGTGCCCATTGTAGACGCTTGATGTTGTCTCTGTCTATCTTGTGGTATTCATATCGGCGCCTGGCTTGATTATAAGGAATCACAGCCTTTATAATCCACCCAAACATATAATGCGTCGTTTCCTTTGTCTCATCAATAAGCCAACCATCCTGTTCATTGTTAGCCTTGTTTAAAAATGACAGCTCAAGCGAAAAAGTATTCAAATCAAGGTTCGCCCTTGATATGGCAACCTTCTCGTCAATTATCCCTTCCGTGACCAATCCGTCGGTTGTTGTGAGTACTACATCTGAGCCTTTGATTTGCTCATTATAAGAATCTGTTCTCCTGTAACTTGAGAATAGGTTGGTGTCATCATATAAGTTTTTGTCAATGAATGCGGCCACCTCACGTTCAACTCTATAGTCATCCTTTCTTGTAGAAATCGCCATAGTTTCTTTTTATTTAAAAACTACAGCGAAGACACGTTATTTCAATAAAAAAGGCCCACTGAAAAGTGGGTCTTTGTCATCATGATTTCTTTGTGCTTAATTCTATCACCTGCTTGAGATATTCGCACTTTGTCTTGTCCCCAAGCATCTTTCCAGTGTCATTGGAAATCTTGACAGCCTCAAGCCATGAACGTTTCTCAGTTATCCTGAACCCAGTAAGCTTGATGACGATGTTCGAATATGGGAACTTCTCTCCAGTTTCAGTGTTGGTGACATCCGCCATCAGATGTGTTCCGATTCCATATGAATCGTTCATCCTGCCATCAACCCACTTATGCAGTTCAATTGCATCATCGACCGTTAATGCGTTGCTGAACACGATTGACTTTGTGGCTGGATTAATACCAAGTTCAATGTACTTGTTCATGAACTTAATCATTTCTTCCTTGTTATCGCCACTGTCGATTCTGGGACCGTCATACAGTTTTGCCATATCCAATGACAAATTGTTGAGGCACATGTTTGAAGTGAAGCAATCTGGAAGGTAGATACCAAGCGAACCGCCATATGTCTTGCGCCATTTTTCCATCAGCTGGTAATTGCATTCATGAATGCCGCTGACGCATTCCTCGGCAGAACAAATCTGATGGCTCATTGTTCCTATGACTGGTATGTTATACTTCATTCCGAAGTACACGTTAGATGTTCCGTTGAAACGTCCAGTACATTCTCCGACAGTGTTTACAGCTGACATAAAGGCATCAATCACCTTCTCTTGTACCAGGAACGAGAAGCGCCTTCTTGTGCCCATGTCGGCCCATTTTACGCCATTCTTGAGCATCTTTTCAGCCTTCTGATATGCCTTCTCCCATTCACGTGAAATGGTAACCTTAGCCAAATCTCCGTTGATTTCGTGCATAAGCTCAGAAATAGTTGAAAGGATTGGCATTTCCCACATGATTGTTGACCACCATTTTCCTCTAATGGTAACACTCAGATGACCAGCATCATCTTGACTGATTGAAACCTCATTGGGATTAAACCTGTACCCCATAAGGAATGTGAAGAACCAGTCTGGCAGGAAATAGCATTTGCTCCTCAGGAAATCACATTCCTGCTGCGTCATAGTGACACCAGCCAACCCATTGATTTGCTCCCGTAACAGTTTAGCAAAACAAGACGGATAAACCGTATTGTTCCTGTCAAAAAACTGATATCTGACCTCAGCACGTGGGTAATTCTGCATGATGTAATACATGCAGGTGAAAGTGTAGAGGTCATTGTCCGTGAAATGTGTTACAATTTGTCTCATAAAAAATTGCTTTAAACTTAACTATTATAAACTGTTTTCTGCAAAGGTACACATAATTTTTGCAATAATAAAATTTTTATTGTTAAATAAGGCAAAAATAATAAGAATTAAATTGATAGAAAGTAGCATTAATAGAATTATGAATATCATTACAAAAATCAAAAGCATCCAAAAAAATGGATGCTTTTTCCTCACCAGTAGAGCCTTGTCTTCATCATCTTTATATGCCTTATCTTGTCCATGGCAGCTTCCCTTCTCTTTGATAAGCTTTCTGGAATTGGATTACGGCTAACATCAATCTTTGACTTAAATGATGTGCCACCTGAAACCTTTGCACTGTGTTTAGAATGCTTACCAAGCCAGGTAAACCATTTAGAATGACAAATAGTCTTGTTAAGCAACTTGATTTTCACATCCTGATTCTTCCATAACGCATAATTGAAAGACAACTGGTCCCTGTGCGATTTTTCCCTTATCTGACCGAACCAATATTCCATTAATTTAATGCAATCTTGATTGTTGTGCTTCCTCAGTATGATGTTTGACTGCACCATGCCATAATCAGTAGGCAGCCCTTCCTTCTTGTATTCATCCATTTGCGGGTTCACTATTCCAGAAGTGTCCTTCCTCATTGAAACCACAGCCCTGGCTTCCGCATAAGTGCATTTTCTGTTGGGGTGCTGCGGTATGTATACCGACGCATCACCATTCATATTCTCCCTCACGAATTCATCCAAATCACCAGAAACCTTCACATTGCCATCAACCCATATGGACAAATCATATTCCTTCAAAAATAAATGAGGGCTGGTCTTAACGTATCGTTGCTTCTTAACCTGGGACAGACCATCAGTCTCGACTGGCAAAGGCCTAATGTCCCACACATTGCTTTCCATCTTGTCATTATCTGTGAAGCATACGTAATCCCACCCAGGGGTGACTGTCGATGGTTCAATTATGCTGTCATACCCACCAGTAATGCAAGTGTATATGACCTTTTTGCTTATTGATTCAGACCATAATCTCTTATGTACCAACAGCCATTCATCTGGTGTTAATTGATTCCTGCCCCCAGGTTTATCCCACGAACCATGTGCATAATGAATAATGTATTCTGAGAGCGATATGTCCAAATGCGGGTGCTTTGATGCAGCCAGATAAAACGCACCGCCAGTGTCATATCTATCACCAACTGGAGTTATATACAAACCATGCATATTTAGATTGTCAAAATAGTGTATTCCGTACTTTTTGCACATTGGCACATTGACATAACAAAGAAACGGTAAAATACGTTTAATGGTGCTTTTCGCCTGAGTTATGGTTTCCCCAACATAAACCTTATCATCCATGAACAATTCGCTAATATCACATTTCAGCAGAATATCAGAGTCCATTAGCATAAATGGCTCGTTAAACATTTCAACGCATTTTTCTATGGTGTATGCGTGTTTTGCACTTCCCCAATTGTTTATTCTGCCAGGAGACTTTTTTTTGTTTGGGTAGTTCTCCAGCCACTTGTCAAAATTGATAATCTGGCCCTTCGTGTTGTCTATTATCGTGACATTGTCAAACTTTGCCGTGAACGGCAGCTTGTCGCTATTGTCGAATATGTGTATCTTGGCATCTTTGACAAATTTATTGATGCTCATAACAAGACATTCTGTGAGCCTTGGAGTATTATAATGGATGATAACAATATTTTTCCCCATATTTAATCGTTTTTTTTTAACAATAAATATGGGTAAATTTGCTAAATTTTTGACAGTCTGTTATTGACCTCGTGCTCTTTAATGTGCATAAGAAATGTACCAACAAGCTGCCTCCTCAATGCTGTCAAATATTCGATTGCTTCATGCTCTGTCATACCATACAACTTGATACTAGCCTTGTCACTATAATAACTGACAGCTACTTGCGACACATAATGCTTGCTATCGATTTTGATGCTGTTAGGCTGTTTTAGCATCTCACGACCGTCCACGGTAAACCAAAAATCAGTGTAACTGTAGTTTTGGCTCGATGGAGCTGTTATGTAATAATACCCGTTAAGGTAACGAAGTCTAATTGCTTCTCCTGCTGATTTTCTCATTTTCCTCAGCAATGTTACCTTCATGTGAGTGGATGTTAGCAACGCCGCTGGCTTGCTATTACCTTTGGCGTTGACTCCATTGAACATAGCGTTAACCCACTTCAGCGTATACCTGATGCCATCAATGAAACCCAACTTATAGGCATCAGCCAATGTTATTGGAATGTTGTTTTGTGCCATTATAATTTTGATAACTCTTTAGTTTCACGTTTAAAAAACATAGACTTCTTGCGATTCTTGATGCAAATGAGGGCAAATTCTTCCCTCCATTTCATCAACGCATCGATTGCTTTCTCTTTATTATCATAATATGCAAAAAAACCTCTCTTCATGGAAATGGTTGACAAAGCGTCGTTTATGCCATAATCTGCTTCGTATATGCCAGTGGGCATGTTAGTATCAACATAGAGCTTGTAATCACCATCATGATGTAACTTTATTTTCACGGCTTTCTTTGATATTTTCCTAACAGTACGGAGTATCTTGCCAACATTATGGTTTCTTTTACCGCTAATGAATGGCTTTTGTGCTTTTTTATCATCATAATACCCAGTAAGCATGGTCTGAAGCCACCTCACCGTGAATCTAATGCCATCAATGAACCCCAACTTATAGGCGTCGGCCAATGTCATCGGAATGTTATTCTGTACCATTATAATCGATTTAATTGTTCCAAAGTTTATTTTCCCACACCCAAATCCTGGCCTTTTCCGTGTTGCCACGAGTGATGAGCCATTCTGGTGCATAAGTCTCGTGCTTTCTCTTCATAATCGGGTCGCCGCCATGGACGTTCTCATTTCCGATAAGGAAGAATTTGTGGCAGTTATTCACAACCCAAGAGGTGTCAACTCCATAAATGCTGCCAACCTTCTTACTTCCAATTCCCCACTTTCTCGTCACATAAGACCCTATGACGAATTCTGGCTCATAATGCTTGATTGCGGTGATGGCATCCATCTTCTCGACATCCTTTGGGTACTTTATAGGCATACAATTGTTGGACATATAAGCCTTCATGATGTCCTCACGTTCCTGGAGGTGGGAATCAGTAATTGGAATGTCCAGATTTCGGCCAATCCAGCCCGTTCCTGCACATATCTCTATGGCATCTGGGGCATAGTCTGGGTCACCATCATCAATCTCACCACGGAGAAATTCCACCACCTCAGTCGTCGGGAATGTATATAGCCCCATGGTCTGCATAATGATGTTAAGGTTACCCTTTCCAACATCCTTTACAGAATCATATGGAACTGGTTTGACAAGACCATTCTCATCAGTTATCATCTTCATGACTTCTGTCATAAGCATTGGGTCTAACTCATCTGAGGTTATCTCAGTCCTTCCACCACGACCAATGTCCAATTTTTCAAAATCAAGTTTCATGCCTCTTATGATTTGTTGGTGCAAAGATATTATGTTTTTATGATACACCAAAATTTGTTAATACTTTTTAACAAAAAAGACCAGCCAATTGATAGCTGGTCATCTAACGGAAGTAATTGTGTCAATTCTTTGCCCATATGGCCCATATGGCGACGTTAACGGGTGTTGAACTGTTGGCTAAAAAATTAATAAAACTTATTAAAACATCATAATATTTATATTAGGGTATTAATACCCAATAATGCAACTATGATACTCAGAGCAGTAAAAATCAGACTATACCCAAACAAAACACAAGTGCAGACGATTAAACAAATCCTCGGCTCCTACAGGTATGTCTATAACTATGCTCTCAGCCTCAAAAACACTGCATACAAGGAACATGGAACAACCCTGGGTTTAAAGGAAATATCACATGACTATCACAATCGTCTACTTAAACAACCAGAAATGGAATGGCTTACACAAATGAACACCAAAATCATGAAACAAGCCATTAGGCAGATGCTTGTGGCATATAAAAATTTCTTTTCACACACAGCTGGGTTCCCACGTTTCAAAAGCAAAAAGGATAATGTGCAATCCGCACTATTTCCTTCGGAGGCAGTATCAAAGAAAAATATGTTCGAAACAAAACATATCTCACTAATCACGTCGCTGAGGGATATTCGTTTTCGCTGTTCTGATTTGCAGTTCAGTAGGCTGCAGAAATATAAGGATAAGATAAAGAATGCCACCCTTTCGAAAACCAAGACTGGAAAGTATTACCTATCTGTCCTTATGGAAATGGAGGATAACGAATACAAAAAATTCAAACATACTGGAAATGATGTTGGAATAGACCTTGGTGTGAAGGATTTCGTCATTACCAGTGACAGTGAGGTGTTCGAGAATAAACACTTTCTCAAGAAACAGACAAAAACCATCACGAAACTGCAACGTCAGTTGTCTAGAAAACAGAAAGGTTCGAGGAATCGTGAGAAGGCACGACTTAGGCTTGCCAAGGCATTCGAAAAACAAGTGAACCAACGTGAGGATTACATTCAAAAAGTGGTAAATTCACTACTTAATGATTACGATTATGTATTCATGGAGGATTTAAACGTTGATGGAATGCTTAAGAATCATAAACTTTCCAAGGCGATTTCAGAATTGGGATTTCACCGTTTTAAAACCGTTCTGACAGATAAAGCATCATTAAATGACAAACGTGTGGTGATGGTTGACAGGTGGTTTCCTAGTTCGAAGACATGCCACAAATGTGGCTATGTGTATAAAGGGTTGACATTGGCGGAACGTGAATGGACTTGCCCAGTATGTGGTGAGCATCACGACAGGGATTTGAACGCTGCCATGAATATTCTTGTTGAAGGTGAAAGGATAATAGGTAGCCGTACTACCGAATTTACGCTTGTGGAGAAACCAACTGTGGATGACCGAACATTATGTTCCTAAAAAGCAGTGTTTCGTTGAAGCAAGAAATAAAATGTGATGAATCATAGATTTTATCAGAATTTTATATACGGTCGTATTCCTCACAGGATGTTGCCACGGTCGCAAACGCTAGCATAAGCATGAAACACAACAACAAAATGCCAAAAGTTAAAACACTTATTATCTTAATCATAACAATAAACCTTTCATTTTTTACTACAAGCATATAAATAGCTCGAAAACTGAAAACGAAAGGACGTCAAAGGCTGGAATGAGAAGCCGCAATTTTGGCGTCAACCTCCTTCATCAGTTCATCGTCGCCGCTCCAAGTCAAAGGTTTGAGCTTAGTGCACCTATTAATCTTATGCATGTACAAGTCAATTACATGGCTTAGATTATTCTTCCCATTAACCGCTTTACACGACATTATATACTTTTCCTTGGCCTCATTGCAAGTGAAAATCTTTGTCTTTCTAGAAACAACACGTATCAGTTTGCCAACCTTAAAAGACATGATATCATCATCCACATACATCAGTTTCCTTGGATGCCTTACAGTACCATATACATAAGAATTTCCAACAACTGGCTCTTCTGGAATTGGAGTTTCACCATCTTCAATCAATTCTATGTCCTTGGCTTTCTTCACATATGTTGATGCAGCACGCTTTAGCATTATTAATTCAGACTTCATGATAGACTTAAAGTCATTAACATATGATTCAACAGAGAACTTCTTGATGGTCTTAATGACGTAAGAGTTATAAGCAAGCCTCTTACCAGTAACCAATTTTCCGTCTCTATTGATGCCATAAACAATGTTAAGCTTCTTCTTCGCTTTTACAATATCATCAAGTCTTTTACTTGCATAGGCAATCACACCTTCAGAAATGGTACGATTGTATGAGCAGAGTTCAACAACCCGTCCCAAGTAAGAAGACGACTCATAAGGGCTTTCCTTACGTGCAACTGCAGTCGACACCGCACCATATGCATTATACGCCATTAACTTCAGCCCACATGCATTAAATAGCCAACAGTAGTTATCATCCACACCAATCTCGACACCCTTTGTGATTGAACCATCAATAAACATCACATAAAACTCATTTTCGCCTAATGTTGTCATATTTTTTAATTTTTAAGCAAAGATACAGACATTATTTAAAATAACCAAATTTTTTTAACACAATATTTATTAAAAATACAACACTATGCAAAACAAATTGATAGCTATCAACGAATCGCAACTTCACAATATAATCAGGGAGGCGTACACATTGGCATTAAGGAAGCTTAACTTGTCTGAAGGGGTAATAAGCAAGAATGTCGAAGATAAAATCCAAGAACTGAACGACATGGTTCGTGACTTCCACGAAACGATGGCATCACTCAAGGACAACATTCACAGAAACAAATATAAGAAAATGGTGAAGAACGAACACATTTTCTCAAAATTCTTTGAGCTTGGCGAACTTGAAGATGACGAGAACGGTTTTCCTACGTTCATCATCTACGACACCGACACTTTTTACCATGATGAGCTGGCTTCAATCATCAGAACCATCATCAACAGATACGACTTCAACTGTAAAATCACAGAGGATAAACGTGAAGGACTGTTCACCGTTAGTTCAAAGGCAACACGCTACCTTGGCGTGGAGAAAAATGCAAGAATCTGGCCACGATGAAATAGTAAGGCAGTCTAATGCAACAATTGAGGCGTTCCAGAACGGAACGCCTTCTTTATGACTGAAAAACAAACTTCTTGCGAACTATTTATTGTAAAAAGCAAAAAAATGAAGATTTCCAATGTAAGAATACGTCAGATAGTTACTGAAGAAATAAACAGACTCATAACAGAAAACGACTTAAAACAAGTCCTAACAAACTTCAATGACTATAGGCAGCAAATTAATCAGTACATCAATATCGTGGCACAAATGCAGCCACAAGACCAAAACGCAATGAAATTCATACAGTACTACTATCAGTACTTGTATGCCCTCTCAGCGGCACTTGGAAGATGCGTCGCAAACCAAAGCATCAATGAGGGGAGTAAATGGGACTTTACAAAGGGAATGATGAAAGATGTTGCAAAGGGTGCCTTAAAAAATTTCCAGCTAAGCAACACAGCTGGTTTCCTCAACGACATTGGAATCAAAGTCCCACAACCAATAAGAGATACAGTAAGGGGATACCAAAGAGGTAAGAACTGGGCAGAAATGTGGGGTCAAAGATACATCCAAAACAGAAGGAAGGAACGAAACAGGGAAAAAAATAGCGGCAATACGACCACCCAGCAAAGTCAGCAGCAAGGTCAGCAACAAGGTCAACGACAACAAACACAGCAGCAGCAAAGCCAGCAGCAGATGCCAAACCTGACAATGTATGAGCTGTATAACAGGTTCTATGACGGCAACAACGGGATTTTCATAGATTCCCAGCTGTACCTTCAGCACCTGGAACCTAATGAACAAGACATAATCCAAAAGTGCAATATGCTGATAAACCAATTGTTCACGGAATATAACAATGCATTGCACCCAAGAACTCAAATTTAACCGAAAAAAAAATAATAACAATGCCAACAAAAGGTCTCAATTTCTTCACTGGACTTGGAAAATCGGTTGACGACAACTCAACCATTTCCGTCAACTCAATCGTATTGCTGGCCAGTGCGATGATTGGTGTGCTGATTGGGCTCACCATGTGCTTCGTGCTGATATATGACGTGATAACGAATGGATATCTGAAGACAGACCTGATAGACGCTGGAATATTCCTGCTTAGCTCTGGAGGATACATCCTCGGAAGCGGAATGCCTAAGACAATAGTTGACACGAAAATCAACTCCAAGCTGCAATTAAGGAGAAAAACCAGAAAAATAGACGGAAGGGAATATGTGGACCCAGAAGAAGATATAACTGAAGAAACCGAAGAAGAATCATGAGAAAAAGCGTTCTGACATATCTTAACAAGCTTGAAGGCTATAAAAGCGCAATCAAGCAATTCCATTGGGGGGCGAATAACCTCTCACAGCATCAGCTATGCGATGAAATAGCAGAAGCAATATCAGATTTTCAAGACACAGTGTCCGAAATAGAACAGTCAATGAGCGGGAAGTTCAAACTGAACAAGCTCAAGCCAGAACCATACAAGTGCGACACACTTAAAGGATTCGCAATGGATGTCGTGGAATCTGCTAAAGACTTCCTTAAAGTCGTTGAATCATTAGGCGAAAACTATGCGGGAATGAAGAGCGAGGTGGAAACCTTCATAGGGGTGATGCAAAAGCAAGTATATCTCATCAACTTCACACTGCAGGAGGAAGTGAAACGTGAACTGATGAGAGAGGCCATGTACAAAAACGTACCAGAAACACCTGACATGGAAGTTGATAAATTCCTTGGGAAACACCCAAAGACAATCAAATCAAGAATCAACCAGATTTATAAATTAGTCCATAAATATGGCCTTGACTCCAGGAGATACCATGATGACTATTGGAAGGCCATAACTGATTACGACAAGGTCATATCCTCCCTTGGGTGCGAATTCAGCTACCATTGCGAGAATGGTGGGTATTCAGATTATGACGAAACAGACAACATGCCACGCTCAAAGGTTTACAACGTGACCATTACATATGATGACGGCATGAAGGTTGAAGGATACGTCAAGATGATGGCAGCTGGAACAGTTGAAGACCCGTTTGAATCATATGATACGTGCATAATACTTTGGCCAAAGCAGCACAATGTCATAGAATGCACTATTGGCCAACTGAAGCAGCTTGTCTCAGAGTCAGCACGAATAGCCCTTAAGAAATTGGTTGAAAACACATAAGTGGAGAAAAAAATGAGAGACCGTCGGAATCAATCCTACGGTCTCTTTTTCTGTCATATTTCTTCTTGTTCTTCCATGGCCTGTCCATGGATACAAACTGCCCACCACCGTTCCTCTCGAACTGCAGCTCCCTGTTGGCTTTCTTGAAAGCCTTGATTGCGTCTTTTTCCATAGTGTCAAATCTCCTTCACCTTTTCCATGATTACCTTAACGTACTTGACAAGGCTCTGCTGCTGCACTTCATCAAGGTCGTGGAGGTTTTCAATCATTTCCTCCACCTTCTTCGTGTGGCGTTCCACGATGTTGGTGTTTGCAATGTACCTGTACCCCATCACCTTGCCATAGGCCTTGGTCAGCTTTGTGTTCATGACAGTTGTGTTGGCCTGTATCTTCTCGTCAATTATGATACCGTCACTTGTCCTGTAGAACCCGTGCTCGTCTATTGACTGCGGTATGAAATCATAGTCAACATCACTGCTGTGGGCTGTGTACTTGACGCCAAGCTTCATGCCGTCATTCACGCTGACCATTTCTGGCGCCTCATTGGACACCCTGAACTTTGCATTCCTCAGAATCTTCTTTATTTCTGTGATGTTCGTGGTGAACTCGTCAACCGCCCAGTTCACATCCCTCGTTAGATACTTAACAGCATCATCCCTTGTCTTGAATGTCTTGTATATGTCACTAGAATAAATAGAGCCATAAAGGGACAACTTGATTTCCTTGTCACGCAAAATGGTGCCCTTGTCACCGATTTCCATGACAATCCACGGCTTTTCCTGGTATTGGTTCTCAAACTCAACAATCTCTTCTAATTTCCACATGGGGCAGCAAAATAGCATGCAGTATTTTGGTATATTAGGGTTCTCTGGCTTTTTCACGTTGTAATTCCATTCACGTGCATGCTGAGGCATGTTTGACACAGTGAAGACGAATGGCACAATGCTTGGCAACTCTTCCTTCTGTGCCGTGTTTTCCCATGAGTAGATAAAGCTGGCAGGCTGTATGTTCACACCCCTAATGATAGTCTGCGGGCCGTTGTAAAGGTCAAAATACTCGTCATCAATCATATAACGCTCCCATTCATTGGGTCTGTATCCAGCCTTAAGCACGTTGCCAACCTTCTTGGCAATGCCAACCTCACCAGTGACCTTCATACAATAATGTTCACCCTTCTTAAAATTAGGTGCTTGCCTTAATAAAAGTTTAGATATGTCCATTGCAAAATTCTTTTAATGCGTTTTTAAAATCTTTCCAATTTTTGTCACCATTTCTTATTAATTGAACATTGTTTAAAACTTCATATAATGAACGGTTGTTGTTAAAAGACCATAATTTTGCGTCATGCTTTAATGCCCACCTTACAGCATAAGATAGAATTTGGCAAAGCAAAATACAATTCTCAGTCTCACCATAAAAGACATCACCAGGGTAAAGGTATGTATTTTCCATCTCATAGGCTATATTATCAAAATTTCCAGAACTACTAGTTGACCAGTTGAAGGATATTTTATTTTGAAAAGAGTCATAATATAACCATGCCACAAGTTCACTTTTGTCATTCATGATGTCAACATATTTTGACCCATTGTAGTACGGAGAAGAAATATATGGCCCGACAACCCAATATGGTTTTTTATTTATGGCTGTGAACGAGCATATCTTTACATCTTTATATTCTTTTTTTAATATTGGCTTCATAAAATTTTACGGAGTTAAATTCAACGATAATTGACGAAGTCAACGAGCATTATGTCCCTGTTGGTCCCGTTCCTGATATTCTTCTTGTTATGCAAAAACGCATAAAGCCTCGGAATCCAGTCGTCTAAAAGTTTCGGGGACCTTACTGAAGAATACAGCTCAAGGCAACTTGGTCTGTTCTTGAAGGCGTAATCATTCTTCCCGTTGTACAAGTTATTGCCATTCCAGAACTTGATATTGGGCAGCGTCTCCTCAAGTGCGTTGCAGAACGCCTTGAACCTAACCACATTGTCTTCAGTGTACTCCTTCTTCGTCCTCGCCTCATGAATGACCCTGACGAAACAATCCTTCTTTCCGTCAAGATACATCAAATCGCTTGACATGTCTTCGATTGTATAGTCATACACATACTTGCCATGTGCAAATATCGTGTTTCCGTCCTTATCGTATTTGACCCTAAGGTCGAAACACCTGACACCATACTCCTCATACTGTGTCTTGATGTCATGCTCCTGGCACTGAGCCACAAAGTGGAATAAATTCATCCACCACTTCTTCCCGTTAAGGAAACTCCATGAATTATGAGAACCTAATACCATTTTATATTACATTTTTCTGAATGACGTCTTCAAGTCGAAGCCGTGATTTATTATCTTCGTGTTGTTGTCTGGGACATGCTCTGGCTCTTGCTTCACACTCCACAGGAAATTCTCTATGTTAATGTACGTGTTAAGGTCATTAAGCTCGTCATACCAGCATTTAAGAACGTTATGCTCCAACTTATTGAAACATATGTTTGCTATGTATGCAGAACCTTTATCACCTTTCTTTTCCATATTTTTCTTCGCCTCATACCCGCCATAGACAAGACCTATGACATAATCATCATCCCTAATGAAGACTGGTGCCCCAATGTTCATAAATATCTCAGGACATTCAACCTTCCACAAATATCTTGAGATGTCAACGTCACTCGACACTGTGTACTTCTGTGGGTCCTTCAGGAAATTACCGTCACTTGAAATCACCTTTTTGGCCAGCATCTTTGCCCTGTCAATTAGCATCTCCTTCCTGTCCTTTGGCGTTCCCAAGGAAGCAAACTCCTCACACCATTGCTTCGGCAATACGTCTATGAATGTTTCCTTTGTTGAACAAACTGATTCAATGTCAAGAAGCATGTACGGTTGGGAATAGACATTGGGATAAATGCCGAAAATGGCGTTCTCGACACTGATAGAACCGCTAAACTTAGACCTTGTCCACAACCTGTACGGTATGTGCCTTGACGACATGTGCCAGTTCCAATCTGGAGAATACAAAGAATCAAATTTACCGTTAACAATAAACGGCTTCCTGACATAGACCAGGTCTGCATCATGGTCTTGTGCCAGGAAATCATAGAAATCCTTGTATTTAGAAATTATCTTCATGGTAGAACTTGTTTAACGCCGTCCTTGTCAACAATAAAAGCACCTCTGCAATCCAGACAAGCCCATGTATCCATCACAATGGGCTCCTTCAACTGCGTGTGGCCGAATATCTGATACCATCCGCCAAAACCATCGTTGGCATCCTTACAGTCAAACCGTTCACGCACGTCAGACCAGATTATACTGCCAGTCTTCTCACCAAAAAACGTCCTGTATTTAGACATTGCCATCAATGCACCAGCCCCTTCAGGACTGTCCATCAACTTGTTCAAATTATCAGTAGTCAACTCGCCTATGACATCCGCATATGCCTCATACCAGCTTTTCATTAGACCAGCATGAGAGAATAGATACTTTTTACCGCCAATCTCACATTCATACGCCAACTTCATCACATCACCGTATTCACTGAAAATCTCATGAAGCAACTTGCTGTTAACGTAATCATACCTGCTGGTGCCATTGTTGTTCCCTATAATGTAATGGAAATCATGATTTCCAATCAACAGAACAACCTTATCCTTATTCGCCTCGTAAAAGGTGAGTATCTCCTCTAAATTCTTTACTGATTTCTTGGCTGATATCCCTTCATCCTCATACGGGTCATGATAATCGCCAGTGAAAATGACTTTGTCAACCTTACTAGCATATTCACCCACAGCATCTTTCCAAAATGACCTGCCATGTACATCTGGTATCACCAATATCTTATTCATATTTATTTAACCTCTTCAAACTGTTTCTTTATAATCGCATCAACTTCATGCCACGAGACTGGCTTGAAGTCATTTCCGTCAACACCAACATCGTACTGAGAAGGCAGAAGGTACTTAAGCCTCTCATAGTCCTTTCCCGTGGTGTTGCGACTGCTAGAATGCACATGCCCGAAAAGCTGGTACACAACCTTGTCCAATGGCCTGTGCATCCCGCCATAGCACAAATACGGGAAATGGTTCAGATAAACAGACCTGCCCTCTATCTCTATGTGCATCTGCTGAGAAACATGCTCAAACAACTTCAACGCATCGTGGTCTGTCTGGGGCCCGTTCTTGAAGTCATGATTCCCACGGATGAGAATTATTCTGCCGTTCAGCCTTGAACGATACTTCTCCCAAGCCTCACAGTTTCCCCAAGCAAAATCCCCAAGATGAAACACAAGTCCATCCTCAGGGACAACACCATTCCAGTTATTTACCAACGCATCATCCATCTCCTCCAATGAGGCAAACGGACGATTGCAAAACTTGATGATGTTTTCATGACCGAAATGAGTGTCTGAGGTGAAAAATATATTTGACCCGTCCTTAAATCTTGTCTGCATGTTTTTAGCCATAATCGTAATTTTTTTTGCAAAGATACAATAAATTATCTATAATTTACAAAAATCTTAGTTAATTAACGTTAAATCAGACTCGACAATGGAAAATTTAAGGTCCTCAATCTCCAAAGGATTGGATGTGGAGATTGTCGTCCCATCATATAACTTTAACGTCATCACATGGGAAACACCACCATTCGACACGAAATCGACAACATCAATGCCAGCACTGAGGATAGGCTCCTTGTATGTTATAATCTGAGTAGGAATCAAAAGACCATTGGCCGCATCTATCGTGTCAATGTCAGCCTCCCTGCCATTCTCCTCAATCGATTTCAGAACGTCATTACGCAGACTGACATTAATCTCGTAGTCGGAAATTAAATGAGACCACTTATCCTTTAACTCATCCAATCCCATCTCATTGACAATGACCTTGCCCCAGCAGTCCTGCCACCTGAGTGCATTCTCAGACGCATGCCTTGAGATATTTGACAGAGAAGGCCTGACGACAAACCAGCAATCACCACCAAGAGACTCAATCATCTCCTTTTCATTTGGAAACCTGACATCATCAATCACATAATCGACACCCTTCACAATCATGCTCCTTGTCCTTTCAATGTGCCAGCATGGATTATACTTGCGTATAAGCTCAGTTCCCACGAACTGGAGCATCTGCCTGGCATCATCCATCACCTTTCCACTGCATACCAAACGAACCTCCTTGATTGGTATGTCAAGCTCAACGGAAAGAATGTCTATCACGTCATTCTGCCCCAAGTCGAAATAAATCTTCGTGCCGTCATTCTTTATCTTGTTCAACTCCTCAAGACCAATATCAAGAAGGTCAGCGCACAAACCTTTCAAATGGTCAGCAAATGCAAGACGCTTGAACCCGTGCTCCTCGCAAACCTCTGCAAGAGTGCTCTTTCCAGCCCTCATCCTTCCACATAACCCTATAATCATACTTTCTTGTCATTTAACAACTTAATTTCAATGGCATTCTCCACATCCTTTCTTGGGACATTTCCTACCATCCTGAAGACAACCTCACCATCATCATTCATGAACAACGTCGTGGGAACGCCAGACACCTTGTTCTCCAACGCAAGCCTCTGGCCCTCCTCATCGTTCTCGACATCATAACTGGCAAACTCAATGCCTTCATACTTCTTGTCAGACTTAATCTGCTCAAGGGTCTTCTCAAAAACCTTGCACGGCATGCACCATGATGCACCTAATTTAATAATCTTTGACATTTTACAATATTTTTTTCCTTCTGTTAGATTTCTTAACCTGCTTCTTCCAAGTCTCTCCAAATGACGAACACCCTTTCGACCCATCCAAAGTGACAGTGTTGCCAGACGAACTTGGCAATACAATAGGTTTTGCCTTCTTGAGAACATCAACAGCCTCATCAAACGTGAAAACCTTCTTCGTCGTCGTGTTCAACGCAATGTTCACAAGCCTCTCCTTCATCCTCAACACGGTCAGGTTGTAATCGTCAGTCATGTCACTGTCATCAATCTCGTCCTCGCTGAGAAACAACAAGTGATTCTTGGCACGAGTGTACGCCACATACATGAGATTCATCTCCTGCCTCACCTCCCAATCCTTCTTTGCAGACTTGCTCGGCATCAGGGACGGGGCTATGATGAACACCCTGTCAGCCTCCAAACCCTTCGCCTTGTGTATGGTGGACAACGCAATCCCATCCTCCATGTCATCAGACTTGAATATTCCCTCAAGCTTTCCTATCAGCTCAGATGACGTGCTTATGTCCTCTGACAAGTACTCCAGAGTCTTAATGGCATCAAGCCTGTTCATCACGTTGCTCGTCCTCAATGCATCAATCTCATCAACCATGTTTTGTGACATGATGGTGTTTCTCAACGTGAACAAGTCGTTGTACAAACGTGCGAAAACACCGTCATTCTTACACTCCACGTTCAACACCTCCTTCTCCGTTGACTTGACCATGGAGATGAGCTGCTTGCCGAAATCCTTGCCACGGACGAAAGCCTTCTTGCCCTCCTTCAAAAGCCTGACGTATATCTGTATCAACGGCGAATTGTTCCTGCAAATCATCATGTCACCGTCACGAACCTCATCAAGTAACACGTCATGCCTCACTTCACCTTCCCTTCCGTCACCGTTAGGCTCCATCTGAGGGACAATAGTGTTGGCAAAAGATACAATGCTCCTTGCACACCTGTACGATATGGACAACGGGAGACATGTGGTGCCAGGCAACTTCTTCAACTCATTGAATGAAGCTGGGTCACTCCCCGCAAAAGAATAAATAGCTTGGTTGGAATCTCCAACGCACACCATCCTCGTCCCTTCCTTGAAACACTTCAGCAACAAATGCCTCTCGGCCTTATTGATGTCCTGACACTCATCAGCCATGATGAAATCATACCTCGTCTTCGCCTCAATGTCAAGCACGTTTGGAAGCCACACCATATCAGTGTAATCAACCTCGTTAAGATTGTTCATGCCCCACGCCAATATCTTCACCGCAACCTCAATCTCATCGCCCACATCCTCAATGCCGTACCTCTCACGTATGAACATGAAATCCTCAACGCACTCGCAAAGATAACACCGACCGTAATCAACATACTTCATGATGTTGTCAGTATACGTCATATATGTCTTCTTCTTCATCCTGCCCAACGGCCTTGACGATAAACTCCTTAAATTGTTTCTCATGTATGACAAGTACTTCAGACCCTGAGGTTCAAGCATCTCGTCAGGAAACGACTCCTTCAGCATCTTCAGACCAAGACTGTGAAGCGTCCTAACATCAATGTTATTCACATTCCTGGTCTTCTTCTTCAACTCGACAACAATGTCCCTGTTAAACGCCAGGAATATGATGGACTTGTCCTCTGGAATTAACTCAATGCTCTTCACAAGAGTCCACGTCTTACCACTCCCAGCGGCAGCCTCAATCAATAAGTTGCCAAAACCATGCTCGATGAAATCGAAAATCCTCTCTTGATATTTGCTAGGCTTGTACTCAACAATATCAGCCTTGTCAGTGCGTCTCGACATATTTAACAAAATTTTATGCAAAGATACTGATTTTTTTCCTTACAGCCAAACTATTTATAAAAAAATGATGCACCAAAATGTTTAACTCGAATAATAACATGGCTGGAACCGACCACCCGTATTTCTATGACGAAAAGACTGGAGAGGAATACGAGGTAAATTGGGATAGTAATTATGGTTTCCCGTTCGGATACTGGCCAATAGACGCAAATAATACATATTCATTCGAAGTAGGAGACCCATATTCAACACACGAGACGCCAGCTCTGAATGCAGCAAGGGAATACACCAAAGACATGCTAACTGGAGATGCCTACCAAGACGCAGAAATCATCGCAGATGAACTTGCAGACCTCGTCAACGACATCAAGAACTACGGCTACCAATATGACGAAGATAGCGAAGAATATGTGTCAAGCGACGGCTCTGACTCATTTTCAATAGAAGATAAGGCTGACGAAATTAGAGAACACCTTTACGGGTGGATGGCACCCAATACAGTTCTGGAACTGACAGAGGACGCAATAGAAACAATGTCACCGCCAGACACGGACACTGTTGAAGAAACCATCAAAAATGACATATACAATGCATACGACTTTGACACCAAAGAAGACATTAACAACATACTTAGAGAATTCGGCTCTGACTGGGACTCGTACTTCTCAAGCGGATACACGGAAGGGAGAATATGGCCATCAGACGAGATAATATCATTCTATACCACGGAACAACCAAACCCTAGAGATTTGCAATACGTGATGCAAGAACTCTCAAATGTTCCAGAAATAGATTGCACATACAATGACATCCTCAACTTCCACATAATATTCGAAAACTGGGCAAACGGAAACGGAGAAGTCACAGCATGCACCGTCTCGGACTACATCAGCGGAAACTACGGCAATCACGAAGAAGAAGATGATGACGATGAAAACGAGACACAATACGCACGCTCTGGAGAAACCAGATTCATACCTCACCTGGCAAACCAGGACCAGAAACGCATATACTACCAGTCATTCAGGGATACACGTGACAAATACAAGTACGCCCCGATGGAAAAGGCAGCTGGCTCAGTTGCAAGGTACAACGCCATGAGACACCCCTACGGCGAATCCAAACAACAACCACGAAACATCATAATAACAGAACAACAACTCAATAGACTCTTCCTCATGAATGAGGAGGAAAGCCCGTGGTATGAGCCAAACAATGCAAAAAAAGGAACCAACCTAAGAACATTGTGGGACAAGATAAAGGAAAAACAACAACAACTCTTCGACGAAACATTCAACGACATAGACGAACTCACAAGGAAAAAGGCAAACCTCTTCGGAAGCCAACACCTCAAAGTACCCAGAGTCATCGCAATAGCTGGAAACAACAAACTGCCAGAAAACGTGCTCATGGTCAACATCACGGCAGCAGTCGCATGCCCATCATACTTCATGGGAATGTGCCAAATCGAACATGGAGCATGCTACGCAATGCGTGACGAAAACCAATACGATGGTGCAAGATATAGGTCATTCAATACCGACCTGCTCAACACTGAACTGCTCAGAAAATACCAGAAGGGAAACAAAAAACCAATGAGGGACTACTTCAGACTCATTGAAATGTATATCAACATAGCAAACGCAGCAGCCAAAAACTACTACAGGGACGCAATCCAAAAAATCATGATGGCAAACGGAGGAGAAGAACCATCACGGGAGGAAATGCTCACCATCATGAAAATGGCAGACGCAATCAAAATAAAACAAATAAGGCTCAACGAACGTGGAGACTTCCCATGCCAACTCTCAGTGGACCTCTGGTCAGACTTCGCAAATAAACTCGGAAAAAAATACGGAATACAAGTCAACGCATACACCGCAAGAGACCTCAACTTCTCAAACGTCTCAGACAATATGACAATCCTGCCATCAAGACAAGACATCAACATAGGAGACGAACCATACAGGAAATTCAAAGCCGTCACAGACGAATTCTACGATAAACTCATAGGAGGAAACAAAGTCAGAAAAGACGGGCAACCAGTACTCGGAAAACGAGAAAACGGAGAACTCTTCTACAAATGCCCATGCACCTCATTGAAATCAACCTGCAGCATCTGCCAGGTCTGCTTCAACAAAAACAAAACTGGAGTGCCATACACCATCTACGTCAGATACCACGGTATCATAAGCGCCAACGGAATGAAAAACCTCTTCACAAACGACGAAATGAAAGAAATCATGGACAACTACCAGGATGAGAACTGGACAAGCGAAAAGGAAAACAATATGAGGCAATCAAGAAAACAAAATCTCGATAACTACTCGCAAAAAGTGCTCAACCAACGAAAAGCAAAACCAGAAGAGGAAAACAACGAACCTGAAACTAAAAAGCAAACCAAGAAAAAATAAATTATGAAAAAAATAATTAGACTAACCGAATCAGACCTCCACAATATCATAAAGGAATCAGTCAGGAAAACGCTCAACGAAATCAGAGGAACGGAACTCAATGACTTCGGATATGACGCAAGAAACATGAGAAACATGCTCGGCATCGACGATGACGACGAACTCAATGCAGCATGCGACACGGAAACATGCGAAGAACTCGAATCTTCCATAGCAAGAGACCTGTGCGATGAATATGGCTACTACAACCTCTATGACAAGACATCAGTATTCGACTTCGACACCATTGAACAACTACTCGGAGAAAAATATAATCTGCACTACGTTGGAGCTGACGAGGAACAAGAAGCCATCATCTTCGAAAATGATAACACAGAATTACTGCTCTACCCAACCATATTCTACCCAAAACCCAATAAGTTCAGATTGTCCAATATGCACATCTTAGCAAAATAACCCAACAAAAATTCTTATAAAAAAAATGTTAAAAAATTTGGCTGGTAATGTAAATGTCCATAACTTTGCAAAATAATGCTATTTATTGTAGCAGATACGGTAGAACACAATGGAAAAGATAGTACTTACTGAACAAGAATTAAAGGAAGTCGTTATGAATGCCACACAACGAGTTCTGAACGAAATGGCCGAACCACTGAAAAAATATGTGAAAAGAATAGAGAACATTAGATTTCAGTTGGCAGAAAATTGGTGTCTTTGCAAATATTGTCAGCTATATAGTAAAGACAACCCCAATTTTGCACATTGGATTACAGAATTAAGACCTTGCATACAATATCTAAAGTTTGTAGATATTAACAACGGAATCGATAAAAAGAGAACTTTACAAAGAATATTGGTGGGTCAATACGACTTTAATAGTGCTGATATGATTAAAAGAATCATAGAAGACAAATTCTCTGATGAAAAGATTAATGACCCTGCTATTATTTCAATTGTCAGTGATGAACTTGCAAATGGCATAAATGATTTAATAGAAGCTATCTCTAACAACAACATCACTATCAATAGTTATGTCCAAACCACATTCAAGCAATGATAAACATGAATGAGCAGCCAAATTAATGACTGCTCATTATTATATAGGCAATTGGCACAACACTATGATAATGCAGTAAGCAATGACTGCATTTTTTGCTGTATTTATGTATATGAAAAATATCTCAATAAACGCATATATAGCTATATGAAAACAAGAATTAGATTAACAGAATCTGACCTTCATAGAATCGTGAAGGAGTCTGTTAATAGGATATTAAGCGAATCATTTGCATCCAAGAAGCTAGAAGCAATAGCCAAACAGCACGGAGGAATAGAGACAAGCGGCGGCCACGCTTGGGCTTGGGTGCACAATAAAAGAGTCCCCATTTCATATATAACTGACGATATGATTGCTAATGAACCTGTTAATAAGGATTTGAACAGCGGCATATATTTTAAGGATGGCACGGTCCTCCCCTTTACAAATATGGATGCAGTGAGAAACCTTACAGACAGTTTTAAAGACAACGCCAAAGCAATGGGACGCTATAGCTCTGATATAGCAGATAGGGAATATGTCCCGACAACAGAAAGAGGAAAACAATTGAAGAATATCAGGAAAAGCCTCGATTGGGCAAATACGGTCGCTAACTATGATGAAAAACCTGGCAATAGGGATATGAAACAAAGCTGGAAAGAATATTCAAATAGAGTAAGACCACATATAAACGATGTGTATGACGGATATAGAAAAGGATTTGATGATTCTGATTTGACAGCACACGGATATATGTGAAAATCTGATATTTATTATTAATATAACGAATTAATACGTATTATAATATGAATAGAATAAGATTAACAGAATCAGACCTTCACAGGATTGTGAAAGAGTCAGTTAACAGAATATTATTAGAGTTAAATCGTTCAACGATGCAAAGTGCGTATGATAAAATGATACAGCAAGGAAGGCGTGGTCAGGCTGCATCAATGAATGATACGTTTAATGATATGTATAATGGATATGACAGTGAAGGTAATTTTGTAAATCAAACGGATTTATCAGGTAAAGGAAGACATGGTTTTTTAAACCGTTCAGACAAGGGAGAATCAACAATTTCAAACTCAGAAGGTACTTATGGCGATGAAAGTTCAAGATATAACCCTAATGTAGCAGACTCTTATCTGGGCAAAAAGAATGATGCGTTGGCTCAAAAGGCACAACAAATACAAGATTGGCAATATGGAAAAGATGGCTCTCAACCGTACAGGACAAATTCAAACATGACTCCCAGTTATATGAGGAATGCAAATCAAGAGTGGAGAAATAAAGAAAGGATGCAGAGATTTGGCAAATAAATAAGGCAATGATATAGGAGTTGACCCAATATTAAACAAGCCTAAATGATATTTGTAAATAAATAGGCAACTATATACAGTTAGACCCTAATAAATGAGAAATGCAGTAGCATTCGGCTGCATTTATTGTGCCTACTGATATTTATAAAAAAATACATTTGAATATGAATAAGAAATTAATAAGAATAACAGAGAGTGACCTTCACAAAATTGTGAAGGAGTCTGTGAATAGGGTTCTGAGAGAAGGGATAAATTATGGTAATGAATATGAAGTTGGTTTCACTTTTTTCATAAGTCTTGGTGAAAATAAGATGGAACACAACCAGTCTATTATTACAAAGGATGAATTATTGGATTTGTTAGATATAATTCATGAGATTGATGACTATGATGTAGAAAATGATGGAGAAGATTGGTGCGTTAACTGCATTGCTCATATAACCGCTGAAACGATAAAAGATGTTGACGAAAAAATGAACCAATTACTTGCCAATGTCGATATTACATGGGACTACCATTATATTAAGGGTATCAACACAAATGAATATTGGCAGCCTTAACACGCTAAATGAATATTAAGCCGCCATCAATCCAACCCTAATCTCAAACCATTGCTTAACTAGTCCAATGGACTTATCAAACATATGGGCGAATCACTCCGATTCGCCCATTTTTCTTGTGTTATTGTATTTCAAAAGTATCATAAACCTTTATACATTGAGGAGGAATATAGTCATAAGTATAAACAGCACCATCGTCACTTGTAAAATCATCGTGATATACATTTATCTGTTTTCCAAGGTAATCTCTGATGTCAACAAGTAAGATGGTCACTTCAACTTTTTCTTTGTGACCTCTGAATAAAGAGTGAGCAAATTCTTTTCCTGGATACGATATCAGGTATGTTCTCTCACCCCTTGCATAACCAAGTTTGCTTCCTTCTCTTACAGTCAGCCCTTGCCTTAATATCTTCGGTACTTTGTAAGATGGCGTTATGTGATAATAAATGCCAACCCCATAAGGGTAATCATTGTCTTTTTCCGCTTCAACGTCATAGAAATCGTTCCATTTATCACCGTATATTCTTTCAGCACAAATAGACCATCCATTATCCTTTATTTCCTTCCATCCATAGTAATTGAGCAATTGCCTTACCTTTGCCTTTGTGCTTTCATCTGGCGTCCGTATTTCCAATATATTTTCCCTGGGATTGATGACATCATAGGAAATATCAAGTTCCATAAGTTTCCCGTAGAGATTATAGTCATCGTCGTAAGTTTTAAGGTTTTCGCTCAAATACTTTCTCAAACACTTTGAGACGCACTCGCTGATAATCTGCTGAATGCTTTTATTAAACCCTTCCGTTTTAATCCCCATAATAGAACTTATCAATATTATAGTATTCTTTTAACATACGACAAATCTCATCGCATTGTTTGAGCGTGACATTATAATAATCCCTTATATAGTCAGATAAATATTCATAAACAGAACCACTTCCTGAACGTAAAGCCCGTGCTTTTATATCATTGCCGTTTCTGAAAGTGCCAATAATGTCATTGAAAATATCTTCTGTAGACTCTGTTTCCGTTCCTACCCAACCCTCCTTCAACACACTATTCACACTCTCCTTTATAATCCTGTGAAGGTCACTTTCGGTTAATCTTACTCTATTCATATTGCTTTATGTGTATTTAATCTATTATTTCATAAATAAATACCAATTTCGTTGCAAAGTTACAGACAATATTCGATAAAAACAAATCCAGATGATATTTATAATAAAAATAATAGGCTATTATGAATAAGAAACAAGTAATTAGACTCACTGAGTCAGACCTTCATCGAATTGTGAAAGAATCTGTAAAGAAAATACTAAAAGAAAGCATTGGAGTTTTCGAGGTTTACACAAATGACTATATGCAAAATGCACCTGTTTTTGTGAGGATTGGTGAAGAATTCTATAAAGTACCACAAGAAATGGAGTCTATGATAGGCGAGTTAGGCACAAGACAAGGAAGAATGACTTTTATTGATGCCATTACTAATGGCGAAATTCCTTCTTGTAATGTAGATGTATTAAAATTGAAAGGACACGGATATAAGAGTAGAGCGTTTAACGCCAATGCATTTTAAGCAACATCAAGTCCAACCCTAATTCCATACCATTTACGAACATGTTCAATGGACTTATCAAACATATGGGCGAATCTTTCTGATTCGCTCATTTTTCTTGTATTCCACCTATATACAGCCTCATCAATATAGGACTGTAAGTGCTCATCACTCACATCGTGATAGCAACCAACAATCATTCTACGGAAGTGACTCCAAAAACCTTCAATGCTGTTGTTGAACTTGCTGAAATCGACCATGTTGCGTTGTTTTTGAATTACAATACAAAGGTACGCATAATTCAGCACATGTGTAGGTTTTTTATACGTATAAAAATTAGGTTTTTGTGCCAACTGCTATGTCATTGCCAAAAATAATTAAACCACCCCAAAACAATGAGGTGGTTTTATATTATATTCATCCTCCAAAATAATATTTCATCCTGTCTCTGTGAACTTTTATGTTCTTATACCACTCCTCAAATTTATTATGCTTTATGTATAAAACAGCCTCTTCATATAAAACCTTACCAGCATCGAAAGTCTTAAAATACCCAAGACTATATTCCTTTCCATTGTAGTATATTTTACTCTTCCATAATTTGTGGGCTTCAGAATAATAGCACCCATTACTACTAACCCGCTTCTTTATCATGCTTATCTTATCATCTTGCCGTTTCCAATGTTTGAATTCATCACACTGATAATGATGAATCCATTCAGAAACATTTGGATTGTCGCCAAATAATGATATTACCTCAATCTTTACACTATTCTTAATGCGCCTGTTCTTTATTCCGCCCAATAAATAAGTCTCACCATCATTTGGGTCCCTTACAGATAGTTCATATCTGTCACCAAGGTCATCAGCAATGAAAATGTTCTTCGGTGTGTGAATCCTGGTTGATACAACAATTTCCAAATTGCATACGTCATTATTCAATGTATTACCATCAATATGTTTAATAGTAACATCCTTAGAACTGTCAAAATCAGATTTGAAATATTTGCAAACCAACCTGTCAAGCCTAAATCCACAGAAATACGAATAACCCTTCAAAACCTCTGTAGGCATGAACATTAAATGACGTGAAGAATATATCTCACCATGAGAATTAATGAAAAAGGTTTTCAACTCTGCCATTTCAACGAATCCAGACAAATCAATATCACTATATTCAACATCAGATAACGTGAATCCAGAAAAATCACCACTAACCAATTTATATAAATTGTATTTACTATCATTCACAAATTTGTTTATGATATCAAACGCATATGTGTAATTCGTCCCCAACTTGAAACATAACACACAATGTTTGTCATAAAACTTTCTCACACGAGCAACTTTCGTCTGATATACCTTGTATAAATTCATGTCATCTGTATTGAATACATATGACTTACCATATTCCGAACAATATAATAAATTCTTGTTCTTCATGAAAAAATCAGTAATATTATACTTTACCAACGGTTCATCGTATAAATCATAAGAAGCCGACTTGCCCCTTGCAGCCTTGCTCGGAAACTCCTTCAAAATACCACGAGACCTGCACATCTCATAATACTTATGCTCTGATTTGCAAAACTCCGTCTTCGTGGAATATGACAACATCCTACTACGTAATTCATCATCACTGACCGAATTATCATCCTTAATCCTTATCTTTAACTCCTTAGGGAAAAATTCATCCAAATAACCTTGTTTTAAACATGCATCATAATAAGAATTGTATTTTAATGAGAATTCTGTCCTGCTACTACACTCAGAAGCAGCCTTCTTCATTTTGTCATATGAATAGTCTACACCTAAACCCCTCCCATGATTAGACTTAATCAGCCAATCAAACTTCCAACCATATTTCCTTGACATAACATACGAATTAATGTAATCAACCCTGAACTCACGCAAACTGGAACATTTCTGAGCATCACATAAACATATGTTGTAATTACCAACCATGTCACCAGACACACATACACCAGACAACGACCCTAAACTGGAATCACAATTGCCAAGCGAAGATATGAACAAACCAGTCGGAGCCTTGTTTATCAATACCCAACCACTATCAACGTAATACTTGCACCAGTTCCCTTCACTAGCCTGAGCCTCAAACTCATCCAAACCAGTCTCCAATACCTTAACATCAGGTATCTCAACACCAAAGACGTTCGAGTGCTGAAAAACACCACCAGACTTGTGATGCTCACCATCACGACGTGAAACATCTACAGTCAAACCAACATAACAATAATTGTTGCTGAATTCATAAACATAAATAGAATAATTTCCCATTTTCACAATTTTTTTCTTCTGTGGTAAAATTAAGTCATTTATAAATACAACAACAAAATTTTATTTTTTTTTCAAAGACGCTTCATAAGAAATTAGACCACCCCCTTCTGGAATTTTTCGTTCTTACTACCCTGAAATTTTATGGACGAATCTGTTTCGCTCATTAAGACCCCTTTCCATCCCCTACCCGACTGAGGTAACGTAGGGTGGGGTGGGTGTGGTAGGTATGTGGGTGGAGTGTGCGTATATATTTGCCGTTAAATTTCCTTTGTGTTGCGTTTTCTCCTTTGGTGTGGTATGTTATCCAGCCTACAACAAAATAACTCAATAGCGAGCAAATTTAAGGCTATTTTTGGGATGGAGAAAAAATAAGGGCAAAGGTGTGGTGTCCTTTGCCCTTTGTGTGTGTTAGTCTTTCAGTGCTTTCCAAATAGGCTCAACAACTTGGTTTCTGCCTATTGCTACAATGTTATCGAATGCCCATTGGCAAAATCTAATTTCGTTCTTCTCTGTCATGCCCGCTTCTGCTTGCTTTGCCGACATTTTGTGTGGCTTCTTGTGAGTGTTGATGAACTCCACTACATCGTCATTCGCCTTCTTTCCGTCAACAACATAAACACTATCGAACTTCGTTTTGTTATCAACTTCGTAATTAAGTGATAACTGCATCTCACCTGTTGCATCCTTAATACGAACACATCTCGGCAGAGAGGGAATTGTATGGAAACCACTCTGCTTGTCCTTATCCATTGTGTTGCCCGTCTCTTTGGCAACTTTCGCATACATATCCTTATAGCGGAAATTGCTCACATAAGAAAGTTTCTTAACTTTTGAAAACTCATAACCAAATTGACCAAAAAACTCCTTCTCAGCGGTCTTCTGCTTTTCAAGGTAAATAGTCTTGTTGATAGTGATAGCACTGCACCCCATTTTGTTGTCCTTAACAAACTGGCGAGCACAAGCAATAATATCTTGCTCATTTGCTCTGACGTTTAAGATGTTTGTCTTCATACCTAATTGAAATTTAGACGTTAAACTTTTGGATTAAATCTCTCTGCCATTAAAAACATAATGTTTTTGTTTGACAATGCAAAGTTACAACAACTAATTGATACCACAATAGGAAAATCCCTACACCTTCAAAAAAAATTACATTTTTCCGTTATACGGCAAATTATGGGTAAATTCGTTTCATTTTTTCTTTAATTTGTAAACTCAACTTTGCAAAATAAGGTTTTTTTGGCTTGTAATTTGGCTATAATTGTGCAGACACCAAAAACGTGACAAATCCGTATTAGTGATATGCTTTCCCATATACTCGCACACGCCTATATATGTGTGCGAATATATATGCGTGTGTTGTCGGCTGTATGCTGTTGGCTGTGCTGTATTGGCTGTATGACGTCATTTCAAATTTATATCGGTATAGTATTACAATATATTGTAATATTATACTGATATAGCGTTATTTTCTTGTGTTTTTGGGGTTAATGACGATGTATGTATGATGGATGATTTTTTCCTATGCGTATGCGTGTGCGAATATATGGGTGGAGGTGGCAGTATTGTGTTGGTAGTGTTGTGCAGATGCAGTCACTTGTGTGGCATGGTTAAAAAAGGCTCATATTTGGCTCGTGCGACGTTTTAACTTGTCTTATGGTAGTTTGTACGTCTATGGGTGTAAACGTGTCATAACGAGAGAATTTGGCTTGTACTTTATAAAGTATCATGATGGTTAAATCCTATCTGGTGGTTTATCTGGTTGGTTATAGGCAAATATACCGATGAATTTTGTTTATTCTTCCCACAAAAAGGTGTTTTGTATATGTATGTGCAGTATTGTGATGTGTATGTATGTGGTTATATAATATTACATAGGCATATATGTAATATATGCTTATATAATATCATATAAAATCATAATTTGGTTATATTCGTGTCTTTGCATATTGTACCCATGTAAGGTTTGGTCTGTACTTTATTAAGTACATAGGCAAATTGTAGGGATTTTCCTTTGGTGGTATCAATTGGAATGTGTAACTTTGCCAAAGATTTAGAAATAAACCCAGTGTTCAACTCAAAAAAGAAAGGAAGAATTATGAAAACAAGAACTATTTGGCGTAACAATGATTACGATGAATGGAAAGAATGTTGCATCAAGTACGATGGCATGAGTGAAGAAGAAGCCACTTATGAGCGTTACTGCGAGGATGTGTCCTTAAACTTGGATGATGAGCGTGCAAACCTCAACATTGATGTTGATGGTGTTATTGTATGTTTTGCAGTTCTCGGTTTGTGGGATGGCAAACACAATGCTAGCAGACGTTTCGGCACAAAGGTATCCAACATTCTTTCTTCGGAATGCGATTATGTACATTGGTACTGCGACAGGTACAATGTACGTTGCACTGCATCGCATCACGATGGAACAAACACCTATCTTTATCGTGTTGCAGAAGATGAGGAATCGGCAATAAGGTTGGTTAATGCAATTGCTCATGAGGGTATGGATGAGGAGACGTTTAGGAGACGTACAAAGAGCCTACGTCCTTATGTGGCAAAGGTGTATGGTTGGTGAATGAATATCCAAAGATAATTTTAGTGGGTGCTGGCAGAGTATTGTCGGCGCCCATTTTTTGTGGCTAAATTTGGCTTGTATTGAATTATTTTCCTTTGGGTGGTAGTTTGTACGTCTATGGGTGCAAACGTGCCGTATGTGGCGAATTTGGTGGGTTATTCATATTCGCACACCCATATATATGCGTATGTATGCGTGTGTGCGAGTATTGATAATCGAGCACGAATGTGCGAGTATGGATGGCATAAAAAGGAAATGTGGCATATTCTCACGAACTTGCCACATTTAGATTAGTAATAATCCGAAAATAATCCGAAAATGAGAATTTGAAATTTCGTGTGCAAAGTTATATGGATTTTTTGATACTTGCAAGCAATTAACTAACTTTAACATAGGTATGATAGAAAAACCCACCATATCCGTCACGGACTTGGTGGGTTAAACAAAAATATATAATGAGCAAAATTAGTTATCTTGGTTTCATTGTCACGGGGAACTCTCTTATGATTAGTTGCAGTTCTCTTTTCGTGAGTATGAATGCAGAGCAGAATGGGTCTTTCTTTGTTGAGTATTTCGGCATGGGTTTCCAATGGACTAATACCATTGCATGACTATTCTCCCTTTCTACCTTGACACATACAAGGTCTCCGATTTTTTTGTTCATGGTGACGTTGGTTTGGAATCTATCAAGCATGGTCGCCATTTTAAGGACTAATGCGATAACCTCGGTGCTTGGTGCATACAATGCTATGCTATCTTTAAGGTAGTCATAATCTATGACAAGTTCTCCATACTTAAGGGCGATGTCAAAGAAATTTATTTCATCTCTGCCAGTGTATGCAGTTATTGCATTTTGCATGGACTTTGAGGCTATCACATCTTCCATTGTCGGGTAAACCATTTTGTAATACTTGAAATTATCAAGTACTGCATATCCGTTACGGAATGTTGCAGTGATTGCAATTTCATGGTCTTCACCGAAATCGAAACCCATATTCTTATACTTTTGGGTTTCTTCGAGCAACATCGTTTCTCCGATGATTGTTTGTAAATTAAATTCTCTCATAATCTTTTCCTCCATTGTTTTTTAAGTTTGACGTTGCAAAGGTAGTGATTATGTTTGACACCACCAAAGGGAAATCCCTATAATTTGAAAAAAAGTTTTTCAGTATGGTTTTGTATATGCTCGCACACCTATGCACCCATATATGCGTGTGTGCGAGTATTGATAATCGAGCACGAATGTGCGAGTATCTGGATGGTGTCAAATTTGCGTTGTACGGCATTCTTTTCCTTTGTGTGGTAGTTTATACATCTATACATGGTATCGTGCCGTAGAGAGGAAATTTGGGGGCATAAAAAACCCACCATATCCATCACGGACTTGGTGGGTTAATAAACAAAATCGAAACCTATGTTTTAGTATCTATAAGTGTCAGTTCTTTCGTATCTCGGCACATATTTGCCGTTGACAAAATCACCTCTTTCGATGTAGGTGACACCATTCCAATCTGCCTTGATGGGGAATAGACCTTGTTTCATTTCCTCATCGAACAATGATGGGTAGTAGCAATATGTTCCCTCCCATCGTGAGTAACTAATTCCCTTTGGGGATGATACATTGTTAAAATGCAGTTTCCCGTTCTCATCCCTATCGTAGGTGTCAAAATCAAACTCCACTGCCAACTCAATCCATGGCGCCCTGCTTGTCTTATTCATCTTCTGGTTGAATGAGCCACCGATGAATAATTGACCACCATTCCATGTTTGATAGCGATACTCATTAGCCACCATTTCATCGAATGTTCCGAACTCCACTTCCACCTTAAACATATAAGGGTGCTTATAAACTTCAATTACTTTTTTCATATCCTTTCTCCTTGTTTTTAGGTTTGACATTGCAAAGGTCGTGATTATATATGACGTGACAAAAGGAAAATCCCTATAATTTCAAAAAAGGTCATTCTATCCTCTCGGACTGAATGACCACCTAAAACCTAAAAATATGAATGACTTTATTGTTTATCCGCAAAATGTTGCAGTGTAGATTTCCGAAAGTTCATCTACCTTATCATTAACCTCGCTGAACTCACCTCTATCTATGGAGATATTAAGATGAAGATACCTTCCTTGGTGCATGGATGATGTATCTTGTTCTATGGTGAGGTTGATATTGGCTTTAACAAGACCATTTCTATCCTCATCATATTTCACCTTTTTTGCTATAATAGTATCATCTTCTTTTCTTACATCGCCTAATAACTTATACAGGTACTTTTCTGCCGTTTCGGCACTATTAAACACCTTGTAATTTGGGGTATCAAGATTTCCTACCTCTACACCTTTCTCGTCCTTGAAACGAGCAGTTACATTAACTGTGAAAATTAAGTTCTTTTCCATATCTTCTTACTTGTTTTTAAGTTTCTTGGTGCAAAGGTCGTGATTATATATGAGACCACCAAAGGGAAAACCCTATATTTCAAAAAAAAGTTTTTCAGTGTGGCTTGCTTATACTCGCACACACACACGCATATATGGGTGTGCGAATATATGGATGGTCAAATTTGCCTTGTATCGCATTCTTTTTCTTCGTCTGGTAGTTTGTACGTCCAGATGTCATAACGTGCTCCAGAGAGCAAATTTGGGTACAAAAAAAGGTCATTCTATTCTCTCGAACCGAATGACCGCCTAAAACCTAAAAATATGAATGACTTTATGTTTTCTTTGTCCAACTTCTTGGGTCTTTAATTTTGAATTTCTTTCCATCCCTCTCAATGATAGCCTTGAAAGTGCCTTCATCGTCCATATACTCACTCTTTGTAACGATGATGTCAATCGGAGAGTAGTATCTATCTTGGTTACGGAAGTGTATATCTTGACCCTCTCTTATGAGTGTGATAACTCGTTGCAGATACTCATATCCAAACATTGTTGAATAGTTAATGTATCTATGCTCGCAAGCACACTGACCATATAATGTGTTGCTCTTTCCGAGAAAGCCATCATGTGAAAGGGAATAGTCGCCAACACCATTCGTCATAATCTCGCTTGTTAGGTTCTTGTATGATGCAGAGATAAGAACGTCATAATATCTGCATCCGTCAACCATGTGGGTTGCCCATCCTATCACCTTGTAGTCATATTTAAGGAATGAAAGGCACTTGTTGGCTATCTCTTGTGGTGTCATGTCATTGGTTCTTGAATGGAAGAATAGTCTTAATGGCATTTTATTCCAAAATCCATCCCTTGTATTGATAGCCATTTGGCTTTCAATGCTCTTTAAGGCATTCATTGAGTATTCTCTCCATTTAAGTTTCTCTGCGGACTTTATGTAGTCGTTGATGTCCGCATCGAAATGTGCAGAGTGATAGATTTTGTTATACACCTCAACGAACTTGCTTTCATCCACACAGAATGTGATGTAAGCCTCACCGCAATCACTTCCATCCCAATAGGATGATTTAATCTCGCATCCGATAGAGCGAAGATAGTTCTTTTCACTATCAATGTCACCTTGATGTTCGCAGTCGGCAACATTATACTTTCCATAAATCTTTTTCATATCTTTTTCTCCTTTTTAGGTTTGACGTTGCAAAGGTACGGCAACTAATTAAGACCGCCAAAGGGAAATCCCTAAAATTGAAAAAAAATTATTTTATCCTCCAGAGCCAGACCTCTGGTGTCTGGTTCAGCCATATATTCGCACACGCATATATGTATGTGTGGGTGTGCGAGTATTGGTGTGTGTGGGCAAAAAAAATGAGTGACCCTATCCGTCTCGGACTAGGTCACTCTTACTAATTGATGTAGAGAGATAAAATCCTATTGCATTAGATATAGTTTCCGAAAACACTGAATAACAGTGGAATCAGTTCAGAATCTTTATCATTCTTGGGTGAACTAAAACACCCTCTACACCATACACGTTGTTAAACGCTTTTGGCTTACATCTCCTCGCCATCAAAAAAACCGCATTTGCTCATGTGGCTTTCATTTAAATAGTATGATGGTTTTTCATCGTTATTCGCTGATGTTTGGGATATTTTAGATATACCACTTTTCTTTCTCCATTGCTTTGACTATTTTGTCGGATGTCTGGCACGCCCATTCGTTTCTTGGGTCGTAGTATCCTTTCTGGTAGTTCTCTGCCAGAACTTTGATGTATTCCAAGCATACCTTGAACTTCTCCTGGAGGAGGTATCTGTGGTCGTTAGCCATAAGTTTTGCGACCTCCTTTGGCGACCTCATGCCACCATTGACGTAGTCAGAGAATGTGTCAGCAAATATCTGGTCTCTAGTTTTTTCTGCCATAATGCGTATGTATGTTTATGTGGTTATTGTATATGTGAAAAACTCTCTCTGTACTTTATTAAGTACGTTTGGTTATTTACGTTTCTTCTTGTGTGGTGCAGTCTTGTAGAATGGTTGACCTCCTTTGAATACATCACCTCGTCTGTCCTCCATGAAATACTCTGGTGGAATGTTGAAAATACGATAGCCATACATAGTTATGTTCCTCCTTTGTTTTTAAGTTAATAACACATTTTTTTCTTTGAATCAGCCATTGCTATTTTTGCATACTCATCGTCTGTCATGTCGGATGGTCGTTCAACCAGACTATCAATGAGTGTTCCCAACTGGTCGAAGTAGATGTCAGTCAGTTCTTTTTTGATGTTTCCGTGAACATCTGTAAGAGTGATTTCATAGGTGTCTGTACCTTGATTGAGGCTAATATAGACCCATCCCTTGTGGATTGCACCGCTAACTCTCAATTTGAGTGTTGCCATGCCCTTGTAGATGGTGGCTAATCTCTTGCTCACTCCCCATGTTAACTGAACAATGATGTTTGCAGTGAAACCAATCTGCTGATTGATTGTTTCGGCTATTGCCAATACTTCTTCTTTTTCCATATCTCTCTTTGTTTTTAAGTTTGACGATGCAAAGTTACGAGTTATTTTTGATATGACAATAGGAAAATCCCTATATGTTTCTTTTTATTGTGAAATTTGTTTTGGGTTGATTTAACTCGTTGTCATAGAAAATTTCCCTCCGTTTGAGGAAGCATTCGCTCACTCGAACCAATCCTCTCTGTGGACGTTCAATGTCAATGATGTATTTCTCGAACATCTTGAACAATGTTTCCCCATTCTCAACCTTGAACTCGTTTTGATGTTCTCTGCACTTGTCAGCGAACACCTTGCCAGAGACTTTTCCCATGCCATCAATGACCTTTGAGAAATAAATGAAATCTGTTATGAAATCACCTCTAAACTGATTTGTCGCAGAACAGATTAAATCTATCTGTGCTCTCATGGGTAGTTTATCTGCATCCCAGATGGGTTCAATGTCACCATCAACATCCTCATCCCGATAGTCGTAGCAGACAAGGTTTCCGTCAATGACCTCCAAGGTGTTGACAACATGGTCTTTGTTGACCTCAATGAGATGGTGGGTGAGGAATAACAAGTTGATTCCGTTATCCTCCATAAACTCCTTAATCTCGCCCAGTGTTGGGTAATTTAATTCATCATTTATGCTCATAGTTCTCTACATTTTTTAATTGTTATAATTCACAAGGTTTCCACAAGCCTTAATGATTGCATCAAAGCATTTCGTATCTTCTCCTTTAAGGAATAAGCCTTTCAGTTCCTCTGCGATGGGTGATATTGCATTCCATACCATTTTCACCTTTTTCGGTGAATATCTTGCATACTGAACCATCTGGATAATAAGACCTCTGTGTTGCCACTTACTATCGAACACACGACCCTCAATGTTGTAACCCTCGAACACTTGATGTTTGAATGGAATTAGGCATACTTCAACACCAGATGGATGCCCCCATCCTTTTTTGGTATGTTTCACCTCAACTCTAAACTTGTTGAGACCTGCTCCCAACTCGTTAACATTGATGTCAAATTCCTTTTCAAATTTTGCGAAATTTTCCATAATCCTCTACATTTAATTGTTAGACAATATGTTTCTTTTAAGTTTGACAATGCAAAGGTACGACTATTTTTTGATACCACCAAAGGGAAATCCCTATATTTTCAAATATCATTCGCAAGCGGTTGAGTGGAAATCTTTAATCTCACATGATTCGACTTCAACGAACTCTTCGTCTCCGTTGGCTGTAATTTCGATGCAATCCAAGATGTTATCCACACTTGCATCCTCATAACTCTCTTCGACAATTGCAACAATGTTGAGTGTCACTTGAATGTTTACCTTTTTCATAATTCTTTTGTTTTTAAGTTGAATATTAGTATCTAATTGCACCACCACTGACACTTTTGCGAAGAATTGCTTTGTCAGCCTTGTTAGAAATGTTATAAGTTACTTTTTCTGTCAACTTGTCCTTGATTTGCGAAATAAGATACTGAAAATCTGTGATGTCAATCCAATCCGTATCGTCTTCGTCACCCTCATACTGCTCTGGCTCAACATTTGCATCATCTGGTAGGGGCATGATGTGACCATCGAAGTATATCTTATCATTATTCACCCAGATGTTGTCAACTGCAACGTCTTTGGGTGCATAATCATCCACCTTGCTCACCACTATACGGCAAAGGCTAGGTCCTTCCATCCATTCCTCTGGAAGTAATTTAAGCGCTGACCTAACTTCATTGAGAATCAAAAGGTTCAACGCATCGTGAATTCTTCCGAAATCTGTTGTTATAAATTTAGCCATAATTCTTTTGTTTTTAAGTTTGACGATGCAAATGTCGTGATTATGTTTTAGGTGACAAAAGGAAAATCCCTACATTTTCAAAAAAGATTCATTTTCTCACAATGTCGGCACATATTCCCAACTTCCCATAACCTTGTCGTTACGCTGGTTGCGTACTATAACCTCAAACTTTTTGACAGGTATGAAGTTATGTCTATTCACCCTCTGTTTAATGAAATTGTCAACCTCATTAACAATGGTTTCTTTGCTTGCCACTATCTTATGTTCAATGATAGTGCGTTTTGACCTCGTAGGTCTTGTCAAAAACATCTTAATTGTCGCTCTCATAATACCTTCTAATCAAACTTGATATTTTCTACCATTTTGTCAAGCATATCAGTATAGTCGGGAGACGAATAGAATCTCTCTTGTTCGTTGAGGTATTTAGCACACACTTCTATGATGTCCTCATCTTTCATGAAACGGAATGACGAGAACCATTTTCCCTCCCAACACTCATCAAGGTCTATCCAAACCTCATACCACAAGCCTTTGCAGTCTGGTCTTCTATTCAGTGCGGGATGAATTGTGTTTTTGTATTTTTCCCAACACTTTTCAATCTCACGTTTCCTATCCACTTCACGATAGATGTCACGCAGTTCTCCGTCACTCATGAGTTTCTGCTTGATACCCTTTGTTTCTTTAAGGTAACTCTTTGCTCTTTCAGTGAACTCTTGCGATGTGATGCAAGCATTCGCTATTTTCTCTAATTCTTGTTTAATCGTCATAATTCTTTTCCTCCTTGTTTTTAAGTTTGATGGTGCAAAGTTACAAAGAATTTTTGATACCGCAATAGGAATTTCCCTAATAGTGAAAAAAATTTATTTTGTCTCCAGAGTCAGACCTCTGGTGTCTGGTTCGCTCCCTTATATTCGCACACCCATATATGCGTATGCGTGTGTGCGAATATATGGATGGTGTCAAATTTGCGTTGTGTAGCATTCTTTTCCTTTGTCTGGTAGTTTATACGTCCAGAGTCATAAACGTGCTCCAGAGAGCAAATTTGGGCATGAAAAAAGGGTCATTCTATCCTCTCGGACGGAATAACCCACAAGTAAGAATTATAAAACGAATGTATATTATAGAACCCATGTGAAATCTCCCTTATATGGCGAGAATATGCCATGAAATCGTTTTGCCTTGCCTTTTGTTGTGTAGTGGTCGAAGAACACATACATGGCTGTATTATGGATTCTCCCACTATTTGCTTTCATTGCACTCTCCTTTTCCTGCGCAGTATAGACTGAATCTTTGCGTAGATTCTCCAACTCCTTATCGGACAAATAGAAAGGTGCGTGCACCAATCCTTGCATAATGATTACCTTTGTCTTCATAACTTTATGTATTTGTGAATTGATGAATAAGAGTCACTTCCGTTTTCCTCCGTTAACCTTTCCCCTACCTTGTAGTAACCCTTTTGTTTCATTGCGTAATCAATCAAGCCGTGGTCATGTTTCCAATCGCCCCAGATAACTTCAATCTCGACATTGTTGCCGACAACTGACCATTCGTAATGACATTCGTATCTGTCGAATATCTCATTAATGTCTTTTTCAAAGTTTGCCATAATCAGTAAAATGCAAAGTGATACCATTTATCATTAGTTTCCCCATTGTCAAGACACTTACTGAACAATTCAACTGCATCGCTGACATTCAAGCCACACGCATTAAGTGCATCAATGATGTCATCTCTCTGCTCTTGTTCAAGTGCACCAAAGTAGGCAAGTTTCTCATAAGCCTTATTAAACTCATCCTTTGGGGTTTCAATAAGGATGGTTTCGCCACCATTCTGCTCAAATACGGAGTTGTAGCATTCCAACTCATTCAGCAGATTGGAGAACTCCTTTGCCTTGTAATTAAGGAATGGTAGTTCTTTGTACTCCACCACATACTTTGTGGCTACATGGATTCTCTTTCCCATAATATTTGTTGTTTTTTAAGTTTGACAATGCAAAGGTAGTGATTATTTTTGAAGTGGAAAAGGGGAAATCCCTACAAAATAGGTTTCCCCATCATTTTTTTTTTTCAATCTCTTTGAATTGTCCAAAGGTGCATTTCGTCTTGCTTTGATATTGGAAAATAATTATAATTTCCTTTTCCATCAGACACTTGATAATTTTTCTTGTCAAAACTATCTATATGCCACAAGTCACCAAATTTATTTACAACCCAATCACCAACCTTAAACTTTGGCTCAAATTTGTTTGAAATTAGGCGATTGTATTTTTTTAATGTTCTGGTGATGAATAGTTTTTTCTCTTGTGGGATGCACTTAACGAACTTAAGCACATCGTCCTTCATAATGTATTCCATATCGGAAAGAAAGGAATGAACCTCGCTACCCTCATATAGTCTTAAAGCCTCTTCAATTGACAGAGAGCCGTATCTATTGCCACCACACTCTATATTGTATGCCATATAACCCTCGTCTGGTTTGCGAAACCATTGCCCACCGAAAGTGAACACAAAGAAAAAACGTAAACGTCTTTTCGCCTCTGTGTCGAATGGGTTTTTAATTAACCCTAAATCAAATTTTACTTCCATATTTCTTTTCGTTTTAAGTTTGACGATGCAAAGTTATAAAGAAAATTTGATATACCAGATGGGAAATTCCCTATTTCTGCAATATGGGGTCATTTTATCACATTACACACATGATTGAACCTTCTCGAAGACAGCCTCGCCATGTTCCTTCTTGATGCGTTCAAGCATGACGTTCAATAGTCTGTTGCGTTCCATGAATTGCCCATAGGTCAGACCATTCTGTGCTTTGTGTACCTTGTTGATAGTCTTGAAGCCATTCTCCAAGTCTTTGTAGCCGAAATGCTTTGCAATGGAAACACGAACTTTTCCGTGGTTGTTTCTGGAAGTTTCCATAGCCCATGTTTCAAGGGTCTTTGGGGTGATATTCTTTGCCATTGTTATAACTGGGTGTAAAGGTTAATTAAGATAAAAATGTCTCTTTGAGCAATACTTTTTCATCATTACTTCTCCAGATGAAGTTAGGCTCTAAAGCATCCGTAAACTCGCCATAGTCGAGCCATTGCTCTGCCTTGATGAATCTTCCATCAAATTGACAATATACTCTAATGACACTTTCGTCAATTTGTATGTCTTCATACACTTCATCATCGTCTGTTGTAAATGCAAACTTGTTGATGCGGATGTCATAAGTGATGTCAGCCGATATTTTACTTTTGAGAATGACGTGGCAACCGCTTTCAACCTCTGGCACATTCACCCACTTATCCATTTGCGTTTCATCACGATAGGTCTTTGTTGATACGATTTTACCATAGAAAGGGTTACTTTCATCAATCACCTCACTTACTTTGACTTCTGTATAACCGATAACCATAATTCTTTTCCTCCTTGTTTTTAAGTTGTTTTCTAAATCTGGGGCAAAGGTACAACAATCAATTTAGACCACCAAAGGGAAATCCCTATATTTCAAAAAAAAAATTACTCACCCAGACCTCTGGTGTCTGGTTCTTCCCTTATATTCGCACACCCACACATATACACATGCGTGTGCGAGTATATCCATCCGTGAATGCCAGAAAATTCCTCTCTGGTGGATTTTATTTCCTCGTCTGGTAGTTTATACGTTCCAGATGGTGAAAGTGCCGTGGTGGGCAAATTTGGTGGCAAAAAAAAGCCTCACCATATCTATCACAGACTTGGTGAGGAAAGAAATAATCATCTAATACTAATATAAAGAACTTAAAATGATAATCTAGAAACAGATGGAGATTGCCACGAGCAGGATTGCCACTATGGCGATGTTCTCAATCATGTATTTTGTTTCTTCGTTGTTGTTTTTGTTTGTTTCCATAATGCGTATGTACGTTTATCTGGTTATTGTATATGCGTGAAAGGTCTCTCTGTACTTTAATAAGTACGATGCTAATTCATACCGAGTGCTGATTTTAACACTCTTGTAAGTGCTTTTTGAATGTTGCAGTCACTGAAGTCTCCGTCAGCGGTCTCGTTGATGTCTTCAATGACCATTGGTGTGAGTTTGTCAGCGATGTCAGTTGCATTGTTTGAATCCATTATGTGCAGAAAGAATCGGTAAATGACCTCGTTGACGTGGTCGTTACGTTTCGCATTAACATTGAAACTTTCAATGCACCATCCGTATTCGTCAGACAGATAGTCTGCAATTTCATCTTCTTCGATGTCGTTTGGTATTTCTACCTCCGTTGGCAGTTCAACATTCTCGCCATCGGTATCCCATACAATGTCCGTTACTAACATAATTCTTTTCCTCCTTATTTTTAGTTTGTTTACGCAAAGGTATTAATTATCTATGACATGACCAAAGGGAAATCCCTAAATCAATCAAAAAAAGTTTCTTTAATGTGTTTTACGATGCTACTTTTCTTGAATGCGAAGTAATCGCCTTGCAGTCCATCGTACCATTTATCTAAAGGAAAATTTTTTGGTGGGTTTTCCTTTGGCACAGAGAATACTCTTTTATTCTTCACGTCCTCCCAATTCTTGCTAAAGAAATCCTCCACATCGAAATGTGCTGAATAACTATCATTGACCGTGCAGAATACATGACCATTGGAATAGATGGTGAAGATGGTTTGTTCGTTCTCAGTCTTGCCATTCATTACATCGTTTATGATGCGGAACACATCACCGAAAGTATAGTTTGTTCCTATGGTATCCATGTGAAAGTCGTTAATGGTTGTATCCATTGTTAAGTTCAGCATTGACGGAGATAGTTTCACCATTTTCGTGAATGGATTTTCAAACATCTTCGGGAAGTGCAGTTTCATTGCCAATTCAGCCAGAACATTCAATGTCAGCGATGCGTATACATATGATGTGACGTACACTGAATGGTTCTCTCTTCTCATGACGTAGTTACCATTTATACGCTCCCATTTTTCTGTATAAACCCCATCTTCTTCCTCCAAGAAGTTTGTCGTGTAACTTGTGTAGTCGAACAGATTGTTCATGTTAATTCTTGGGTTTTTCTTGAATTGGTCTTCAACCCATTCAGCAGACACGTTAAATCTGTTCATAAACTCCTTGAACTCCTCAAACCCATTGAATAACTCCACAAAGGTATAACGTGACTTTGTGATGTTAAACGAAATGTAATTATTCTCCTTGTTGTGGGATTTCCAATTTTTAAGTCCTTTCATTTTCTTTTCCTCCTTATTTTAGTTTGACGATGCAAAGATACAACAAATAATTGATACCGCAAAAGGGAAATCCCTATATTTCAAAAAAAGTTTTCGGAACGTCATGTATGGTATGAGCATTCCGAAACCCCCAATATAGAAAGGAAATATGGTCAATGTTGTTTCTTGTTCATGGTTCTGCGATGATTATGTGTGTGATACGTCCACCCTCCGTGTGCGTATATTTACACACGAATGGCACGTCCTCATTCTTGTCAATGACAGACACGAATGTTTCAGTTGGTGAGTTCTTTACAACCTTGAATGAATAGTCTGGGAACATTTCCTTGACCTTGTCAGACTCTATGTTCTTGACTATACCGCCAACACCAAGACCAATTGTATTAAACAAATTCTTAATAAATTCTTTCATAATATTTTCCCTTTCTTTTGTTAATTTTAATATGTATATAACACTTTTGTTTCTTGTGCAAGACCGATTGGTTTAGTGCCCTTATCAAGCACTTGCATCTTTGTGTGGGTGTAAGTTTTCCCACCCTCAGTAGTACTCCATCCTTCAATTTGAAGAATGTGATTGTCTGGTTTGTCAGCAATCATTTCATAGGCTTTGACGATAGCCTGTTTACTTAACCAAAAACTTGTCATAACTTCCTTTCTTTTCTAAATCTGTGACAAAGTTACAACTTTTAATTGATATAAGAATGGGAAAATCCCTATTTGTTGAGATTTTCCCATTTTTTCATTCTGTCAGTTATGCGACATACTTTCCGCTCAACACATGGTGCAGTGTCAAGTTTACCTTGTTTGACACGTTGCCCTCTGTGATGGAGAGGAACTTCTTTTCCCCATCCTTGAAGTTGGCATAGTTCTGGTAGTACGATGTCACTCCGTTCACAAGCCAGAGACCGCTACCGCTTTCAAGCCTTCTCTGCCCGATGCCATTTTCAAGCATATCCTTGATGCCCATGAAGATGTTACGTCCACGAGTCTTGATGTCCTCATGCCAGATGTTCTGTGTCTCATGGAAGACCTTTGCAGAGTCAGCGCCGAGAACCACGTCAGCGAGAATGTTGTTAATCTGTGCTTCTGTAAGGCGAATGTCTTGGAGGTGACCGAGTGTTTCCATAAACTCTGTCTTGTAGAGTTCATAGATGTTGAGAACCTTATATGCAAACTCTGCATTCTCCTTGTTCGTGAGGTCGAGTCTGTTCATCACGTTGGATGAATGACGGAATGCGATAGAGCCAGAGTGTCTTGTCAGTGCCATCTGGAGTGTGTTGTTGCAGACAACTCTCACGGGAGTCACCACACATCTAACTGCACCACTTCCGTCATGTGATGTGGTGAATACCGCATACATATCAATGAGGTCTTCTCTGTTAGAGTCCAGACAAATCTGTGTTGGGAACTTTGCAGTGATGAACACACGTTCACCATGTCCGAGAACACCGCATGACTCAATGATGGGTGTGTGCTCCTTGTCGGAAAGAGAACCAGAGCAGAGAGTGTCAATGAACTTGAAAGCATCCGCATTCTGGACAATGCCGTAGGAGTCGGACACAACACCAAGCACCTCGTTGTAGTCTGTACGCATGGTTGCACAATGTGTGGAGATGAGAGCATTTCTCAGCATCGAGGCATCAATTGTCTCGCCTTTCTCCATTGCATTACGCAACTCTTCTGTGAGTGCCACGATGGGTGCTTTCTCCACGTTGAAATCAGCGTGACAAGCCTTGATAGCCTCATCAACCATCATTGGTTGGTTAAACACTTCACCAAGACCATGCCATGCACGTTCCTGTGCTCCATTTTCTGCGAATGATGAAACCATTACTCCGTCAATCATTCTTTCTTCAATCATACTTGCCATAACTTTCCTTTCTTTTTTGGGTTAAACAATAATTGGTTTATTTCTAAATCTGATGCAAAGTTACAACTTTTTTTTGATACCAAGCAATAGGGAAATCCCTATATGTGAGATTTCCCCATAAAAAAGTTTTATTTAGTTAGTTCAGCATAGATGTCTTTCAGCACATCATAATCAAAATCATCAAACTCCATTGGTTTATCCAGACCCTCAACCACAAAGCATATAATGCCCTCTTTCTCGTCTTGGAACACCTCCTTGATGGTCGGTAGTTCCAGAGAACTCAACCCTTGTGATTCCTCTGGGTCAATCGTGATGTTGCATTTCAGTGGGTTGTCCTCTGTATGCCTCATCAGCAACACACTGAATGTGCCTCTTAATTGCTCAAAGAGCCAATCAACCACCACCTCACAGACACCAGATGCCTCAATCGCTGGCACGTCCTCAATTAAGATTTCAGCATCCTCCGTATCAAGCACCACATTCCCCTTTTCATCTTTCTTGATAAGGAGCACCTGACTGAATACGTTGGACGCATATTCTGGGTGGTTTCCACCATTATAGGACACGCACACTGGCATTCCTCCATCTTCCTCAAATTCTTGAAGGTCAATGGTTGGGTCATCTGCTAAAGTCTCTTTAAGGAACTCAACACATTCTTCATGCAGTTGGCTTAATAGTGGGCAGATTTTTTCCCATTGTCTTTTGAAATTTCTTCATAATCTTTTCCTCCTTTTTTTGATTAAAATTACTTAAATTCTATATGTTCTCCGTTGATAGGGTCATAAAACTCACCATTGCTATCAACTATGCGTAAGACGTTATCTTCATCATCCTTAAGATGTTTCTTTGCTATAAAGTTGATGGCACGTTTCAGCGATTTGTAGCAAGCCAGAAACCTGCCATTGTATTCCACAAAATAAAATCTTGGTTTCATATTACTTTGACCTTTCATGCAGTTCAACTTTCCTTAACTTGACACAGATTGAGCCTCTGGTATAATTGTTCTTGATGCCACATTCGAAATGTGTTGGAATGTCACAATGAACATCATCGAAACCTTTTTCCTCTGCCTCCTTTTTCTTTTCCTCAACTAAGAGGTTGAAACGATATTGAGACATTTCCTTATCATCAACTGCAATGCAGTTGTCAGTAATCTTCTCATAATCACTTATGATTTCTTCTGTGATTACATAAACGTATTTTCTGTCCATAATCTAATTGTTTTTTAAGTTTGATGGTGCAAAGGTCGTGATTATGTTTTAGACTGCAAAAGGAAAATCCCTATAATATGAAAAAAAGTTTTCTGGTAATGTGGTTGTCTGGTTACGCATATATTCGCACACGCATATATACGGGTGTGCGAGTATATACATATTCTTTCTATATCGCATTATTTTCGCCCGTCTGGTCAACTCATCCAGATAGATGAAAAAAATTTCAACAAAAACTCTTAAAATAGGAAAATTCCTATTGCTACATATCACAAAAAAGTTGTAACTTTGCATCGGATTTAAGAAAAAGATATGTTCAACCCATAAAGAAAGGAAAATTATGGAAATCTTACAAGTAAATTATCCGATTGGTAGCAAGTGCTACACACGATTTGAGAATGCTTTTCGTGAGTGCATCTTTCTTGGCACTAAAGGTGTGAAGAATAAAAAGGGTGTTGTTGATTCTTGCTATGTTCTCGACATCGCTGGCATTGGCATAACCCTCATTAAGTTTGACCGCTTCGGTGAGTTCAATTCGTGGTATCATGGTTCAAAGTGCAACACCACATTGTATCCCACATTGGATGATTGCATGAGAATAGCCAACCCTATAACTGCAAAGTATGGTTCAACATCGAACTGCTACAATGGCGGTTTTATGCAACCATTCTTCAAGGATTGCAGTGTCTGCAATGTTGGTGGCAGTATCCACGGATGGGTTTGGAATGGAACTGATGCGGTGCAAGTGTACTGCTCATTCTCTTCTGCTGAATACTGCATTGATGCAGATGGTTTTCACCATTATGGTGTTGTTGAGTCCGTTGGCTACATTGGTAGGCTTGGAATGTGCAAAGGGAAAAAGGTCTATAAGACCAAGAATGCTTGTATGGCTGACAATGAGGCATTAGTAGTAACATTTTAAAATAAAGGAGGGAAAAAATTATGGAGAAATTACATGACATTACAACTTTGGTTGGTGAAAACGGAAAGGTAGCATTGGACATCGTCAAGAAGAATGGCGGTAGCATGACATTCCTATCCAAATCAATTGACGATTGTGAGACCTATGAGGACATCATAAAATCCGTCAAAGAGGTTAATCTTATGGAAGAAAATCTTCCCATTGTGGTTCTTCCCTTTGACGATGGCATATCGGAATGTACAGTGCTGAAAGTGATGGTGGTGACATCTGCGCCCTCCATAATGCCAGATGATGAACGTCTGCGGTTCATTGGCATTGGAGACCCTTACACTGACGATTCTTTCATTGTATCCTGCTTTGCAAGCGAGTGCATCTACGACACTGAGAACAACATCTTCAAGTTCATCTGTGACAATGCAACTCCTAATATCCGCCTCATCACGCCAGAGGAGAAGAATTCTTGCACTGCATCTTGTGGTGTGGTGCATGATACGACACAAGGCATCACTAGGAAACTCGGCATCAAGCCCAATCACTATAAGCCAGAGGATATTTCTTCCAAGGTTACACGTGTGTGGGATTTGATACTTGACGATTCAATACCATTCGTCATCTACGATTGGAAAGAGTATCGTGAGTATGAGGACGATGAAAGCATCGAATGGCACATAGGCGCTTGTTCAAGGCAAGACTACGAAAAGGTTGAAGAGGCTCTGAATAAGTTGGGCATCAAGTGAAACCAGATTGGGATGGGTGGTTCACCCATCCATCCCAATTACAGACTTTATAAAGTACAATATTAATTATTAATTACAGGAGGTAAAATCATGGCAACAAAAGGAACTTACGGACATGTAAGCAGTGCTTACAAGGAGAATTTCATCTTAAGAGTCGGTGACAAGACAATTAAGGCAGTAGGATACGAACACCACTATTTCCCCAATGGTGTTCCTGCAAACAAGCATGAGTATTATGCAAGGACACCGCAGAGGGGCAAAATGGACATAAAGAAGAACAAGGGTCTAACTGTCAACTTCTGGGGAACCATCGTCACAGATGTTCCTATTGACTTCGGAGATGATACAGAAGTAACCGCAAAGGTGTTGCAGACCAGAAGGGCAGTTTAATAAAAATGATTATCCCCAGATACCAAAAAGGTGTCTGGGGATTAATCGCAAGACATATAGGAAACGTTTGTATATCTGTTGACCGCTGTCAACCAACGCTTAAAATTCAAACCATCGTACTTTATTAAGTACAGAGTCTATCATTCGGTGTACCCCCGAACGCCACGCAGACTGCGTAACGCCCAGGGAATGAAAACACCTATTGACATGTTTAGAAACAATAGTATTACAGTGAACTATCCACAAACTAAAGATTTGTGGGCTTCTGGCTTCACAGCCGACTGCCATTGGCACTGCCACTTGTGTGGTTAGGCTTGGTCTAACGTTCAGCTCCACCAGTGTAATCGACAGTTCCTGCCGATGATGGTTTCATCCCACCATCTAAATAATGGTGGGTTTTCACCAACTTTCAATATAAAAAATGACTTGGTTGGAGTGGCTGGATTCGCACCAGCGAAGCACATCCGAAGATGGCACTCTGGCTATCAACCAGAGCCGATTTGTCTAATCGACACCAGAAGATGTCTCACCGCCACCACAAGGGTGACGTTTCTCCTCTCGAACACTCCAAAAATACTATTTCAAAAACTTTCAATGACCTCTTGTTTTTTTACACTGCAAAGTTACTGACTTTTTTCGAACTGACCAAATTTTTTTGAAGTTTTTTTCAAAAAAAATGCTCTTGGATGATTCCAAGAGCCACGCTCACCAGAATATTCTGCCCAAATCCATGTGTGTGCGTATGTTAGAAGACCTCAAAGACCTTGACCTTGCAATAGTCATAAAGGTGCATCGTCCAACTTGCAGTGCAATAATGCGACTCTGGTTTTTCCTCGTCAACGAACTCGTCCTTGACGAACTCCCTCACAATATCATCCTTGAACTTCTTAACTCTGACAGACATCTCCTTGACAGCCTCATCCATTGATGAATAAGGCACGGAATCAAAATGAATTCCGTTATCATCTGCCCTTTCTTCTGTAAGCAAATAAATTTTCATCATGTTCCTCCAATTTTTTTACGCAAAGATACTGATTTTTTTCCTATTGACAAAGAAAAAAGAGATTAATCTTCATCCCTTTTCTTAATAATCAATACCAGACCAAGTTTGGCTTCCTTTTTGCATAGGAAGAAAAACAAACCATTCTCGTCTATTCCAGATGAAATGAAATCAATCAAATATTGGTCTTCCGTCTTCCTCATGATTGCCTTGACATTATGCACTGCGGAAAGATGGCATCCACACACACGTTTTGCACCCGTATAGACCAGTTCATCCAGAATATCCCATTGTGGGCTTGTTAAGCCATAACTCCTTACCTCATGAGTTTCCTTGAAGACCTTAATCTGTGCAGGCTGATTGACACCGACAACCTTGTTCTGGTTCTCAATCTCAACAATCTTCTTCATGGAGAAGTTTTCCCAACTCCTTACAAGTTCACTTGGAAAGACCATCGACTCTTCGGAGAAATACATTCCATGATAGCGATACCTACCATATCTGTCGAAACGTCTGTCAATGCCAACCTTATCGTAGAAGATAATATCACCATCCACATCTGCATCCTCATTGTCAACGATGATTAATGAAAAGATGAGCCTGCCGAAGATGGGTGAATAAAACACCTCTCCAATCTGGGTGTTGGAATTTAATAGAATCTTACTTATATCTACCATAATAATTAAAATTAGTTCACTGCAAAGTTATGGAGAATATTTTATATCGGTACAATCTATTGACAATTTTTAACAAAAAAACAACCCATGTCTCACGACATAGGTTGCATCATCTACTATGAAACAAATTAAATATTTTAGTATTAACCCTTTTTCCAGAATGTTGTGGGAGTTGGCGGGAACGCATGGTAATCTTCCCAATGCGTTCCCACTCTCCCAACGGAGAAAAAGATATGTTTTTAATGGAGTTTTGTAGTCCGTTCGGGAGTCGAACCCGAATCTATGCTTTAGGAGAGCATTATTCTATCCGATTGAACTAACAGACCTAATATGTCATTTCAGCACACCAAGATTGACTTTCTTGCCTTCCACGAAGACATTCATGGTCAACTTGTATCGCTTTTCATTCTCACGGAAATTCTCCAGAAGAGATGGGAAGAATTTTGAATCCCTTATCTCAAAACTGATGATGCACACTTCTCGGTCTTCATACTTCATTGGTGTTATGCCAGAGACCTTAACCGCACACCCGAAAAACACTTTTTTCTGTATGGTATCCAACGGCTCTTTTGATGGAAAGCCAAGAACACCCTTGATTCCTTTTATTGTCATAATCTTTTCCTCCTTTAATCAATGCAAAGTTACAAACTAATTTTCAAATGACCAAATATTTTAACAAAAATTTTATTCAACTTTCTTAAATATCACTTGTTTTCCGTCTCCCCTTGAATATGGAGTGCATGAGTATCTGTGATTATTCCCACATTCCACACTATGAACACTGAACACACAACCCTTGCAAGCGCAGTCAACCGCCTCCCTCACCTCTATCATACCATCTTCGCCTGCATCTATCACCTGACCAATGGAATAGGTCATCATGTAATCATCTGGTTTGTCACAATATGATATTGGATTGCCATTAACCCATAACTTATCCAGCCTCGCCCAGAATGACCTACCATTGACTGTCTTGTTCCACGTGAAACAATATTTGAATATTTCGTACCATTTCACTGCATCGCACATCTCAATGACGGAAGCGAATTGGCTATGTTCCTCAAACTCCCTCATGAACTCCGACAATGCGCCGTTCTTACGCAGAAACCAGATTAACTGATTTTTCAATCCGTTTGGTGTCATTTTTCAATCTCGTCTAAAATGTCACCTTCAAGCATATCCATGTCAATGCTCCCATCCTCGTTCTCGTAATGTGACAATGACTTGCCGAACAATGAGCAAACAAGCCCACCATCCTCGTAGATGTCAAGACTGTCTCTAGATGAATCGCAATCCCATACTTCCTTTACCACATAACCAGATGTTGTTGTTACTTGCATAATCTTTTCCTCCTTTTGTTTATTGTGAATAACTGATGCAAAGACAAAAAACTTTGCACCATCAACCTTTCTGGTTGACAATGCAAAGTTAATAAAGATTTTCGGATTATTATGTAGGGAAAACCCTATTTGTCAATCTCCTGCCGAAATTATCTGTGCGTTACGCTCGTTGCAGATTGAGAACTGCTTGATGTCAGCCTCAGTCTCCGCATATTCTCTGGCTTGTCCGAGTGCATCGCCCTCATCGTTGGCAAGCACTTCAACCTCTATTGAGGCATCGTAATTCAGCCTAACACAATACTTCTTCATGCTGCGCTCCTTTCTGCCTCGACTTTCACTCCGTCAACATACATGGTGTTGAATGCTGAAAGTGAATGTATGGCACTAATTTCGTCAATGTCGGTAATATCATCGCAATACTTCAATATTGCTTGTTGCAGTTCCTTTGTCTCCTTGACAGCAGACATCATGGGATAGACCATGTCATAACGATGTCCGTCGAAATCAAGACACACCGCATGACCATCATAAATGTCGAATGGTATGGGTTTATCGAACCCATCCACTTTCAGTTCCTCATGGGCAATCATCTTCCCATAGAACTTCTCAAAAATTTTGCTTTCGTTTAACTCCATCTTATCTTGAATTAAAATTTTCTCTGCAAAGGTACAGACAATTTTTGATTTAACCAAGTATTAACCATGTTAAAAAAAGTAAAAATGGGTCTGCATAACCAGAAATTGAATATGCAGACCCTCAAAAGAAAGAAAAAGAATTATAGTTAAACTACGTTCCAATATTCGATTGATGATGGTATCTCGTCATCACGATTGTTCATGTCAGCCTCCGAGTCATAGACCTTTACATCAACCGATTTAATGTCCTTGTCGGAATTAGCCTTGACAATAACCAATGCACACGTGCCATAAGGGCTTTTCACGAATGCCGTGCCATAGTACCCTTCATCATCTGGTATAACTCTGAAGTTGAGCATATCAATGCTGACCTCACATTCAGTAACGTCAGCACGTTGAACCTTGAACTTAAGCAATACCTTGCTACCCTTTGGCATCACATCCTCATACCAGAATGGAATCTTCTCATATCTGGTGTGAGATGTTGATGTCATTTGCTTTGAAATCTCACCAAATACATCAGTGTGACCACTAGGAAGATATTCCCTAAATAAAGTGCTTGCAACCATCTTTCACACCTCCTCTCCAATAATCGTCCAACCATTCTCCTCATCATCACGACCAAGTTTAATCCTCTCCTCACGCAAATAAACTTCACAATGATACATCCTCTTATCCTCATCAGCATAAATGCGGACACGAATGCAATTGGATGGGTCTCCGTGATTGGCTTCATACTTGGTGGCAACATATGTCTTGCCAGAATACTTTGACGGAGCAAGCGAAATCGTATCCATAGGGTACTCAAACTCATATTTGCCACCGCCAAATTTATCTGGGAGTGTAAGGTGCACTTTCAGCATATAACCCTTTGGATACAGGTCGGAAAGATTGTTATTCTTAATCACAACGTTGTCACCATTGTACATGGACACTGAATGTGTGCCACATACGTCAAGCAATTCTTCCTCCTTGACCATAGCCTTTGTGTGATTGAGAGAGAAACTGCCCAAATCATAGGCTTCAAAATTGTCCTCCTCATCACATTCGATTACCCAATCAGTCGCCAACAACTCCTTACGTTCACTTTTAACAAACGCATTGAAACGTACAAGAGCACTTTTCTTTGTGAGATGTGGCTCTGTCTTCTGCGTTAATGTCTCACCATTAACCACTTGGTCAACATAAAAAATGTAAATCTTCATAATCCTTTTCCTCCTTATTTTTATATTAATTTTTAATTTCTATGCAAAGGTACAACTTTTTTATGATATGAAACAATAGGCAAATTCCTATATTTTAATCATCCTCATAAAAAACCGCATGTTTTTCGTCCAGAAGAAGATAATAATGCCCATTTCCGCAACCAACATACTCCTTACTCATCCATCCACGATTATAAGCGCCCTCCTTATCATCATCGAATGCAACCTCCACGGAACAATCATATCCGTTGCTCCACTCGTCGGAATAATTCTTCTTGTTGATGATAGCATCATGCAGTTGGCTTGTTTTTCTTGCCCTCGACCACGAATTAAATGGAATGCTCTCCCAACATCTTTCACGGGTAAGACTGGCGAACACCTCATGATAGGTAATAAAGCCGTAACACTTATTCGCATCCTTATAGACAAGTTCATAGAAATCTTCCTTGCAGTCCTTGATGAATTGAGCAATTTGCGAATCACTCATGCGCAGGAACTGCTCCATCTGCTCTTTCATCGGTTTCCAAAGACCGCTCCTTGTGAGCATATCAACACCCTCCTTTGCTCTTTTCCTTACAAGTTTTACGCTTGGCTTGAATGGCTTTCTTGGAACAATGCTCTTCCAATCACACCCAGTGAACATACCAATGTGAAAACCATAATTGGCTCTGGAGTTTGTCTTCATGCAGTAATAGCCATCTTTAGACTTGAAAAACTGAATTTTCTTCTTTTTGCCATTATTCGTCTCCACGATGAAGTTTGCACGGTTACCACCATTTTCGTTGATGGTCTTGCTGATAATCTCAATAATCTTGTTGTACTCCATAATTCTTTTGTTTTAAGTTTGATAGCGCAAATGTACAACAATTAATTGATACCACCAAAGGGAAATCCCTATAATACGAAAAAAAAAATGTTGTGCCATTCTCACGAACCACACAACACCGCAAACGAATGATTTTAAAAAAGCCTAAAAAATCGATAGAAAAAACCCTATGTTGTCGTAATCTGTGTCCACTATATCATCTTGACAACCGCTGTCCTATAACCATGCTTGCACTTGATGTTATAACCAGACAGGACGATGTCAGAGTAATCCCTCAATATCATATCATCATCAATCCTCTCACCCTCTGGGCAAGTGATGATGAAATCCTCATAATGATTCATCGGGAGGAATATTCCACCCATGTGATATATCCTCCAAACTTGCTCCCTTGAACATAACAAATCATAGAAGCAAATCAAACCATCCTTACCATTAACCGTGTTAAGATGGTCAACCTTACCACTGTCTATGAGTGAGTTGAGATAGTTGCCAACAACCTCTCCAACCTCACCCTCATAAATGTATGCCCTTATGTGATATTTCTCTTTCATGATGCAAAGATACAAACTTTTTCCAGAATAACCAAATATTTTAATTGATTTTTTTTTTCTTTTTCTTTTTATATATTTTTCTTTTTATTTAAATATATTATAATTTTATTATAATAAAATTTATATATAATAATTTAAAATAATATATTATTATATTTTTTTTTAAATAAAATAATATTATACTAGTTTAAAATTAAAATATATTAAAATTAAAATATATAAAAAAAACTATTGTGCGTGCGCAGTATGTTAAAACTTGAACAAACTTAACTGTTCATTATTAACTTCTTGCTTCAACCTACCACTGCTTTTTAGTACCTCATCGCTGAGTCTGTCATCCATAGTTGGGTAGTCCACAAGCGTGAGTTCGGGTGTACTGCACCCTACGTTTATGGTTGTCTCCAATATTCTCAAACCTTCATCAAGTATATTCAGTGCCGCATTGTAGTCCCTTTCAACCACCTCGCCACATTGAGGACAAATCCATTGTCTATCCTTTAATGTGAGGCTTTTATTGATGTAGCCACAATTATGGCACGTCTTACTTGATGGGTAAAACCTATCAACAAATACTATCTTTCTGTTGTACCACTGAGCCTTGTATTCAAGCATTCGTCTGAACTCTCCCCAATTCATTTCACAGATGTTTTCAGCAAGATTGTGATTCTTAACCATTCCTTTCACGTTCAAGTCCTCCATACATATGACTTGGTTTTCGTCAATGAGTGAATTACTTACTGCGTGAAGATAGTATTGTTTTCTATCGTTTATCTTCTTGTATAACTTAGCAAGTTTAATCCTTGCCTTGTTTCTGTTATTACTTCCTTTCTCTTTCTTTGACAACTGACGTTGTAATCTCTTAATCTTCTTACTTTCTGTTTTTTTGAAATGAAGATTGCCGAACACTTCTCCGTCACTTGTTATTACAAAATCCTTTACTCCAAGGTCAATACCTACAGCGGCATTGGTTTCTTTAACCTTGTGTGTCAAATCACCATCAACCAGTATTGACAAGTAATATTCGCCACAAGGTAGTCTTGTCAACGTTGCTTGCCTGATGTTGTCGTGATGTTTCTGTAAGTACTGAGCGTATTTCTCATTACACCTGAATTTGATGTTTCGGATATTAGCTAGTGATAAATGATATGTTGTATAGTCGTTACGCTTGGAAATCGCACCAAGTTCAAACCTACAAGATTGCTTGTTGTCATGCTTTGATTTGAACTTTGGATAGCCAGCATGTTGTTCAAAGAAATTCTTATAGGCTGAGAGAACATCTTTCACCACTTGTTTAAGGACTTTTGTGTTTTGTTCCCTGAGCCAAGTGAAATTGTCATCTTTCAATAGTTCGTGATGAATGAAGTGTCCAAGCGTAGAAAGGTTTTCTGATGTCTTTGTTTCTTCGTATGACTTTATCTTTCGAGCAAGACACTGGTTATATACAAAACGGCAGCACCCAAGCAACTTATTTATCATTATTGCTTGTTCCTTGTTTGGATATAACCTTATCTTAATTGCTCTTAGCATTATTTGTTACTTTCATCATATATAAATATATTGTTTTTTTTTTACTAATCATTAAGTAACACCTCTATACTCGCACATTCGTGCTCGATTATCTATACTCGCACACCCATACATATACACGTGCGTGTGCGAATATAAGAAGGACAGACACCAACAGAGCACAAAAAAGGTCAGGAGTGTTTCCTGACCTTAATGACATCAATATATTTTAATTAAACAATGTGATAAGAATAGGAATTTCCATTTGGTGTTGTCTGGTATCCCATTACGTTGGAAAGATTTGGGATGATGCTATCCATATCATCATCGTACATATGGTCAACCTCCTCCAACTTAATGCTGAAACTGAACTCGCCACCACCATTAACCGCTTGAAACTCGGTATCACGATTGACTTGGATGGTTATATCCTTAAAAAATCTTCTTGTCCCTATGTCTTCATTGAACTTGTCCTTGATGGTCTTAACCGCCAAACGAGCCTTTTCCTTACTCTCAAATGGGAATGTGGTGCTTGAATCGTAACCATCAACCGACTTCGACACGATAACATTAAACAATTTAGCCATAATTTCTTCTGTATTAAGTTTTTTTATATGGGGTGGTCACTTGTACCACCCCAATCATTAAATCGTCACTATGAGCCTCCAATGGGGCAAATCTGGGGTGTTAGTCGTATTGTTTATGCAGTTCTTTCAACTTTTCATCCTCAAACTTTTCAAGTTCCGTGAGGTAGTCAAGTTCACCCTTATCGTCATTCTTCTTCATTTTAGTCCACTTTTCTTCGAACTCCAGAGCAAGGTCTATGACGATTGATGATGCAGTGGTGAAATCGTACACCTCGTTCAAGTCATAGACCTCTTGGTACATATCAGCGGATATTTGAACGATGGTCTCATGCTCTGCGTTGTATCTCTCCTTTGAAATCATAATATTCCCCTCACCCAACTTCTCCTTTGCCTCCTTAATGACTTTCTTCACCTTGCAATCATCGCTTGCAGTCAAATCCAGATAGTACACATGGAGTGAAATTGTGTCAATGATGGCAATGCACTTTGCGTTGCCTTCCTCTTCTGGGTCAGTCCAAGCATCAACGTGCAGGAAATATCCATCGTTGTAGGTGCACTCCACCTTTTTCCACTTGCTATCCTCATAGGGGATGCTCCAATCAACATTCTCATAGATGTAGTAAGCATCCTCACCAAGAAGATTGATGTCACACCAATAGTCTTTGTCATTGTAATCTTCCTCGCAGATGTGCACCTCCACATAATCTTTATCGAAATTGTAGCGAACCTTGTCAATGACAACATTAACTTGTCCGTGACGACCATCCACGTCCATACGAAGACCTTTGTCCTCGACCTCGTTGTCACTCATGACAGGGAACTCCTTACCAGACTCCCTCAAATTCTCTTCGTTAGCATTACGATAGGCAATCTGTGCCTTACCAATGCACATACACAAATCGTCAAGTTCTTCCTTACTTTTCATAATCCTTTCCTCCTTTTTAAGTTAAAACAATTTTTAATATTTTCTTCTGTGTTGAGTTTTTTTATGTGAGGTGGTCACTTGTACCACCCCGACCATTAAAACGTCACCATGAGCCTCTAATGAGCCAAATTCAGCCTCTAAAAGAACGAGAAGTGCAGAATCCCATCTTCTTCTTGGGCATTCTTCTGGCACAATTCCATGCACTTAATTGCATCGTGCAACTCAAACTCGCATTCTTTCAGCATGGCATTGATGCTCTCTTGTTCCTCCTTACCCAGAGAATCAAAATTCTTCAACTTTGCCAAAGCATTGCCGAATTGTTCTTTCTCCACCTCAAAATCGGTTGATGACTCGTCACCGCCAACATTGTAAACGTCACAACCCATATCGGTGAGCAAATCCTTGAACTCTTGTGGCTTGTAGTTGAGATATGGAAGTTCAACCCATTCTACAACATACTTTTTAGCAACATGAACACGCATTCCCATAATTCTTTTCCTCCATTGATTAAATTAAACAATATGGTTTATTTCTAAAACCGATGCAAATTTACAACTTTTTTTTGATATGCACTTATAGGCAAATCCCTATTTCTTCAAAAAATGATAAAATTTATATTATTCCATTCATTCAGCAAGCCATTGTTGACTGCTCAAAGGCACATTCTGCAATGAGTTGATTTTTGTCCTGCTCACTGGTTACATTGTCAAGAATGCCACCATAAGGTTCAATAGCCTCCTTAATTTCATCCTCGCTGAAATTGTTGACATCAATTTCATCCTCATACCAATCTTTGATGGTTGTCTTCCCATCCAACTCATCAAGAAGATTTTTGGAGTGTTCAGCGCCATCGTAGAATGAACTTGTCTCTTTCAACTGAATGTAGCGAAAGGTGTGGGAGTCTATAACATGGCAGAACTGATGATTGTCTGGGTCAGTGCAAGACCAACCATCGCCAAAGAATAGTTTTCCGTCTATCACCTCCAGATACTTCTTCCTCCAGAAATACCTCTCATTGCTTTTCCACCAACTCTTTACCTCCTTATTGTTGAATTGAAAGACGGTGAAAGTGCTTCCGTGACCCCTTCTGGCAGTGATTGTCACCCATTGCCAACCGCAGACGTGACTGCTGACAACATCAATCACTCTCCAATTGCTATGACACCTCTTCCATTCTTTGAGGTCAAATGCGTTCTTCTTTTTGTCAATCTGTTCAAGTAACATAATTCTTTTCCTCCTTGTTTTTAAGTTAAACAATCAATTTCGATGCAAAGGTACAACAACTAATTGATACCTACAAAGGGAAATCCCTATATTTTCAAAAAAAATATTTTCACGTCATAATAAGCATTGATGTACACATATATATGCGTGTGTGCGAATATACTCGCACACCCATGAGCAAAAACCCATCCAGACAGGGTTAAATAAAAAAAATTCAACAAAAAATGATTTTGTAGGGATTTTCCTATCATTACATATCACAAAAAAATCGTACATTTGCACAGATTTTCAAAACAACCAAAAAAAAAAGAAAGGAGAAAAAAGAATTATGGAAAAGTTTTGCTATTACAAAGCATTGGATTTAATCGGTGTTAATTATCTCGGCAATGTGGCTACATCTGCAAAGATTAAGAAGTCATTGAAGAATGGAACAATGACCTATTGTGTTTATCTCGCTCCATACAACATGGCTGGTACAATCAACGGAAAGCAGATTAATGTTTGCCCAAATGGTGAACATTGTCATGCCGTATGCCTCAACAATAGCGGTAGGAATAAGGCTGACATTCTTATCCATGGCGCTGAAAAAAGCATCATCAACAATGCCAGAATAAAGAAGACACGTTTCTTCTATCAAGATAGAGAGACATTCATGCAAGTGCTCATTCATGAAATAAGAAGAGCACAGAGAAAAGCACAGAGATTGAACTACGATTTCTCTGTACGTCTCAACGGAACATCTGACATTTCTCCAGATGCGTTCAAGTACAATGGTCTGTCAATTCTTGACATCTTCCCAGAGGTGAAGTTCTACGACTATTCAAAACGTCCAAGAGCAATGCAGGAGAACTTCGCACACCATAACTACGATGTGACATTCTCATTCGACGGATATAACTTCGACAAATGCGAGGAATATCTTAATATGGGTGGCAATGTGGCTGTGGTGTTCTTTGGCGATACGCTCCCAAAAACATACAAAGGATATAAGGTCATTGACGGGAATGTGGACGATACCAGATATTTGGACGAAAAAGGTGTCATCGTGGGTCTCCACTACCATGTGACTGCAAATGACTACTACCGAAACGAAACGACCAACAAGAGGGAATTTCACGCACCAAAAACCAAATTCGTGGTGCTCCCAGAGGATGATGGGTGGAATCAATAAAACCACCCATCACCATAGTACTTTATAAAGTACAAAAAAATGTTAATAAATTTGTTTATATCAATTAAAACATATAACTTTGCATTGTCAAACAATTTAAAAACTTTATAGCATATGGAAAAGACATTTATCACATTAGAGCAATTCAACGAGGAAATTGAAATTGTCAACGATTTCCACAAAAAGGTGTTCAACACAATCCTCAACCACCTCAAAAAGCATGGTGACATCACCATCCCAGAGGAAGACGAATATGAATATAACTTCTGCTATCTTGACATGGATGGCACATTCCTCACACTCGCAGTACGTCTTGAAAGCGAAACGTCATTCTACCTTTATACAGAGGATGAAAACGGAGACAAGTACAAAATCTATTGGGAAGACATCAATTGTGACATGAATATCGAAGAGAAACTGCTCGAACTCGTCTTCAATGCTGAACCCACCTCCGTATCATCCATCAACGTCAATGGCAAGTCATACTTGACAAGAACTGCAAACCACCATGAGGGAGGTGAAGTCACTTTCGGCTCAACCGAACTTGAAAATGCACTATTCAAGAATGATGAACATGATGAGTATGCTTTCGATGGTGCATCAGCCATTGACGAAATGTTCTATGGCTATGTGTCAAGCGAACTTATCCAGAACATGACTGACAAGGAGTTTGAAGACTACATCAACAGGAATTTTGACTGACTATGAATGAAAGTATAACATGGCTGACAAACATCTTGCGAGTGCTATTAAGACATAATGGCGGTAGCGTGGAATTTAACGAATCCGTCACCATCGTTGGAGAACACGGAGACAGGGCTGGCACAAAGTATATCTACCTAAAGAATGGGAAGATATATGCCCATCTCTATAACGCTTGGATGGAGAATGAGGAAGCCTGCTTGGAATATAGCAGGCTATCCGTACAAACCTTGTGCCGACTAATATACGAATTGGAAAACAAATGGATATTAACACATTAAAATAGGAGGAAAAAGTTATGACAATCGAAGAAGCAAAAAAAACAAGCACAAGCAGTTATTACTGGCTTGACGGGAATCAATCCAGATGATGTCATGGACGATGGACGTGACAACGATAGCACAGCCCAGAATCAACTATTCTCCAAAGCATTCATGAACATCAAGGATGCCAACAAAAAACTGGCTGACATCGAAATTGATGGAATCAGCAGTGAAACACTTGACAACAAATGGAGGGAATGTGCAGGGGAACACTTCCACTCAAACCTGCCAGAGTGCCAACACAATAGAGCAATCCGTTATGCCAATTGGATTCTGTCACTATAACCAACAACTGGTGGAGGTGTCGTGCCACCACCACTACCTGTGAACCATCGTACTTTATAAAGTACAAAAAAATGTTAAGGAATTTGGATATATCAAATAAAACATATAACTTTGCATCATCAAACCACTTAAAAACATTATCATTATGAGTACAACTAACAAACAAGAGGAATTCTTCATGGATTTCCTACATGAGCACAACAACGAGGGCAATCTCCCATCGTTGGACATCAGTGCTAAGGTTAACATCCTGTCAACCGCCTGTGACATCGAATCAGTATGGTACAACGATGATGATGATGAAACATACCTCCATGTGACACATCCAATGTTCGAGGCTGACGTCAAGGTATCATCGCTCCCAGATGAAGAGATAGACAACGTAATCAACCAACTCATGTAAAAAAACACTGCAATCATGAATAAAATGTTAGAACAACTTAAAAAGGAATTGAAGTCATACTATGACCAAATTGCTGAACTGAGAAAGAAAGCAACCGACACCAAAGAAAAAATCAATAAGGAGACACTTAAGGAGCATAGCATCAAACTGGGTGACATCCTGACGAATTACAAAGGAGATAAATTCGTCATCACCAGAATTGAGGCACTCTTCGTCAAGTGCAACAAAATCAAGAAGGACGGCACACTATACAAGAGGGGAGAAGCACACACCGTAGACACCATCGTCGAGACTTGGAAGGTCGTCGGTCATACCGACGTATAACCACCACCAACAATCAAACACCCAACTAAAAAACAGACTCCATAAATGAAAAAAATACTTTCTAACCTATTTCTACTGCTGGTGTGGGCATGCATAACGCTACCCATCACCAGCGCCTGTTATTCCGAGTATAACCCGAACGATAACATAGCAACAACCACCAACAAGTATGCATATGTTCCAGACGGCATAAACACCATCACAATCGATTCCTGCCAGTACATCATCTTCGTCGAGGGACATAGGGCAGGCATCGCACATAAGGGAAACTGCATCTACTGCAAGAAGAGAAAACGAGAATACACCAGGCAGCTCCTCAAGCAGCTGAAGTGACACCATCGTACTTTATAAAGTACAAAATAATCCATTAAAAACTACTTTCAATTTATATGATTCTAGAACACATGCCAAGAAGAAATACCTTACTGGCACTATACATCATAAGCGCCGTGTATCTGACCATCTTCACCATCATAGGGCTCCTTATGGAACCATATGGCGAATGTATAACGCTGCTGACCACGTCGCCAATAATCTTCAGAAGCGTCCCCATGTGCTACGCCTACAAGAAGCTGGAAAAAAACAACGCCAATGGAAGGGACTTCGAGTTCCTCTCAGCGTCAACTGGATGTACAAATGTGGTGCTTATCGTGATATTCGCAATCATAAGCGTGATATTCTTTGACTACTATTATGCATTCATCATCAGCATAATATGTTGTGCAATTGACGCCATCATCGAACCCTACATATGGGAAATATTCAACAAGCTTAAGATACCACACAAGCGTCATATAAAGCCACAGAAGACACCAGATATCCATAACCGTACTTTATTAAGTACAAATGAAAAAACGCCGACAGAGAAGAAAGAAAACATCATCCTGGAGGTGGAAGGAACCAGAACCATCAATGGATATAACTATACATTCAGGCACCAGGTGATAAGAACAACCAAAGCCCCTGACCAGGACGCATCACCTGGGGAGCATAAACCAACTGGCGTATGAACCACCGCCAATCAACCAAACATGGCCATTGAGTAACCCTCATGTCACCTGAATTCACTAGGCCATGCTGCTATAGCAGTGGACCACCTCCAGATGGAGAATTAACCATGCATCTGTATGTCAATATTCACTTTTACCCTAATCCAAAAACTGTCAGGAAGCCATCCCAGACACCTCATACAGGCCCCAAACTTATATAACCACAATGGGTAAAATTCATAGTGCGGCAAGTTTATTCTACACAAATAAATAGTACACCCGTTTAACTATATAGGTACTTTATTAAGTACAAATAATAAAATAGGATAAAATTAATTTGGTTATTTAAAATTTTTTCAGTATCTTTGCATAAAATTTAAATTAGTGATAACCGAAATTAATAAAAAATTCTAACAATGGGAAAGCTGTATTATATAGATGGAAAGGGAGACAACGCCAAACAGGTCTTCATCAAAACTGTAGATGAGGATAGTGGAAATGTCACATTCACTGACAGGTCAGCTGATGCAAAAGACTTCGGCGGTGAATATTACACCGACGCACAGAAAAAATACATGAAAAGACATTACTCAGAACAATACCCACAGATGAATAAACTCAAAATATGGGACTGATATGATAGTAATCGGAGATAATAATAGAAACTACCTCAAATCAATCGATTTCGAGGAAGGAGTGCTTGAATTCACCACGAACCTGAAAGAAGCACTGAAGTATAACGACTCCTGGAAACCAGGAGTAGAACTGGATATGCTTAAATTCAACTTCAAGAACGAATACCCGCAACTCATGGATATGAAAGTCATGGAAAGGTATGAGGACGACAGTGACTACGTCACAGCAATGGAACTGGATGTTGAGGCACCAGTAGTTCAGGGACCATTCTAAATTATGAAACTATCAACCAAATCAACCTCTGGACAGACACTCTACGTCAAGAGACTGACAAGGGATGGCTCCGTTCAACTCACCGACAATAAACAACTGGCCATCGACCTAGGCAGAACAGAACTACCAGAGGCAATAAAAAGACTTGGAGAACAAGAAAACTTTACTTTTTTTGATTAAACTGAATTGACAAGAAGATGCCACCACTGTTCGAGATGAATGGTGGTGGTATCGTACTTTGTGAACTACCCACAACTCTTTAGTTTGTTGGCTTCTGACTTCTCAGCGAATTGCCCTTGAAAGGGTCTTACATTTGCTCCATCAGTGTAATCGACAGTTCCTGCCGATATATTCCTTAATCCTTCTCTAAGGATATTCATTGCTGCATTAATATCTCTGTCAAGAACTTCTCCACAATTAGGACAAGACCATTCCCTATCATTCAGTGTCAAATCTTCTTTAATCCAGCCACAACAGTGACAAGTTTTTGATGATGGAAAATACCGATTTATCTTCACCACTTGTTTGTTGTTCATATCTGCTTTGTACGTGAGTATTGAAAGGAATGCCCCCAACTTGCATCCGATATACCCTGTGCAAGTCTATGGTTTCTTTGCATACCTTTGACGTTCAAATCCTCACAACAGATTACATCATAATTTCTGATTAAGTCAGTACTAATCTTATGTAGTTTGTCAAACCTACAGTTATGAATTTTCTCTTGTATTCTTGCAACCTTAATTCGTTGTCTGTCCCAAGAATTGCTACCTTTCTGTTTCCTTGACAAATGCTTCTGTGCTTTTGCAAGTTCATTTGAGTAATGCTTGATGAACTTATTGCTTGAATACCTTTTACCATCACTTGTAATTACCAAGTCTTTTAGACCCAAGTCGATGCCAACCTTTGCGTTGGTTTTCTGCAATGGTTCATATGCAACTTGAGTTAATATGGAAACATAATATTTTCCGCTTGGTGTGACAGAGATTGTCATGTTTCTAACATCACCACCTTTGAATGGTATGTGTTCTACTATCTTTATACCATCTTTAAACTTTGGTATGTAAATTCTACCATTTTCAACAGAACAGTGCTGTGGTATATGGAAACTACCACCATTCTTCTTTGTCTTGAATCTTGGAAATCTTGCATTACCCCTAAAGAAATTGGTATATGCAGTCTCAAGATTTCTAAGTGCAAATTGAAGTGTTTGTGAGTTAATTTCCTTTAACCACAAGTATTCTTCTTGTTTTTTTAATTTGGTAAGTGTATTTGCTTGTATATAGTAATTGTCACTTTTACCATTCTCAGTGTATTGCTGTTTTCTTTCGGCAAGAAAATGATTATAGACAAAACGAACAGACCCAAAATATTTGGCAAGCATTTGCTCTTGCTCTTTATTTGGGTGCATTCTATACTTATATGTCTTTAAAATCACTTTCATAATTTTAAATATCGTACTTTATAAAGTACATTCAACAAAAAACCCCTCCTTACCTTCACAGGCCAAGAGAGGAAAAATAACAATCTCTAAATAAAAATTCAATAAAAAAACACACAATCAAAATGACTATCATTTGCTAGCCCTGGCCAATGACAATACATGAGATAACTGAACCCAACTGGAACATATCATCAAACCTTTACCGTCTGGCCTGCAGGCTACGTGAGGAGTGTATAACATGCGCTCAATCACATCACGCTCATAACCCAAAAATGGTATTTTGCAGTTCACCAAA
>JAEEGL016058065.1_pt1 | contig 112870 bp, 94 predicted proteins | sample 9134231 | NCBI WGS metagenome assembly JAEEGL01 (sample SAMN16246548, study PRJNA631951) | gut metagenome | biome: gut microbiome; feature: rumen; material: fiber-attached | host: Bos | place: Iran: Karaj | collected 2018-10
ACTGAGGCAAGACCACGATCATGCTGTAGTCGGAATCCTTATAGAACAGTTTGATGGCTCTGAAATAGGAGTTGCTATAGCAATACATTTTTTCATTTTTGTATTGCAGGTATTTGCATTTGCCTTCCTTACCGTCTCTATTTTTGAAAGGCGTTTCATCGGTTGGCGTTTGGGGTTGTATGTCCCAAATGCCATTGAAATAGGTGCTGTTTATACCTATCATAACATCGTCTGGCTTCACGGATGGTGCGTCATTGAGAAAACCATTTGTACGCTCAACAATCCAATTCCGCATCTCTTTTTCGATTTCCTGATTATTATTAAAATCGGCGACGTGAAGGTCGGCTTTGTAGAAACGTGATGCTGTGTTGAGGAAGTCTCGTTTGATTTTGCCTTCTATTTTGTCGGAAATCCATAGTCCATTGGCTATCAACAGTTTATTGGCTGACGATTGGTTGGACGAAGACAAAATTTGATGGTTGTAGTTGTTTACATCTGAAAGGGTCAAACCGTTATAGTTTAGGGCTTGCATAATTTCAGTTCTGGCTTTTTCGTTTGCTCCGTTCAGAAGCAAACCTATACTTTGGTTGAGGCTTACAGGACAGAACAGAAAATTTTCGTTGCTGTTTTTTGTCGTGGCGACAGATTGGAAAAACTTGTTGATAAAGTCTCCTTGCCGGCTGTTTATCTCTGTTTGCGACGGATTACCAGCCATCGAAGTAAAACAACATAAAACCAGAATGAAAATGAAACAGATAAAATTCTTCATTGTAAACTTAAATTAATGTGTTAGAAAACCATTTGAATATCTTTCACATCCATTTTCTGACATTCGTTGATGTCCATCATTGCGTTGATGAAATAGATGTGTGAGTAAAGATGGATATCCTCGCGTCGAATCTTACGCATTTTTATAATTCCATTATCGAGAAGACGTTGACGGCAAGTTCCGTTTAGCAGGGTCTCTTCTGGAGTGAACAATCCTCCATCTGCATCTTCAAACACCACGTTGCAGTAGGATGCGTCCGTCACCATGCCATTGCGGATAATGATGACGTCGTCTGTCCCAGCTTTGGCAACCAGACGTTTTAGATCATCACGGTTGGTAGATTTGTAGGTATAATCGATAGCGTCATCTTCCACGATTGCCACAGATTTTCTCGTCTTCGCTTCGTATGGTGAGAATTCAATGCTTTCTATCTCTTTGCCATAAACGATTCGACATTTGTATTTTCCTTTCTTCGCATTGTCGGGAATCTTTTGGGAAAGATCTGGAACTTCGATATCTGAACCGAAAAAGTGGTTTGTTGTTCGGTTCATACGTTGGATGTGGTAGCCGACATGTTGTGGCTCACCGTCGCGGACGCATATGACTTCAGAAAATTTTGGCTCCATAGTAGGAAGATATATTTTTTGTTTTACCTCTTCGTATTCACTCTTCACATCACTTTTCGCTGTGATTCCACCTCCACTTCGGAAGTAGAGATTCCCGTCGGCATCTTGCTCAATGAAGCGGATAAGCACGCCGCTGTCCAATGATTTGCCGTCGTAGTAGCCGAACACTCCTGTGTAGAAACCACGTCCGGTCGCCTCTGCTTTTTTTATTGTAGCGACGGTGGAGTTTTTGGGTGCGCCTGAAATACTTCCTGCAGGCAACATATCCAGTATTATATCACCTACTTTCGATCTCCAGTCTGCGGATAGTTGACCTTTTATCTCTGAACTCACTTGCAGGATGCTTTTCTCCTGACCTTTGATCAGAGTGATATATCTGTAGCGAGCCACATGTACGTTGGATGCGTTCATGCTGATGTCGTTCCTCAGAAGGTCCACCACAGTGGCATGTTCCGCCGTCTCTTTGGGATTACTCAATATAGTCTCTTCAGCGTTTGGCAGAGAAGCGTCGATGGTTCCCTTCATCGGATCTGTCGAGATCGTACCGTCTTCCTGAATCAAGACAAAACGCTCTGGCGAGAAGCAGACAAAACGCTCCGGCACATAAAGACGGTATGGGGCATCTGTGGAATCAAAGATCTCTTTGATGGAAAGATTTGTGGAGACGGGAGTCCTCGATGTCAGGTTCACAAGAAAACTGTCTCCTCTTTGCAATGCCTGTTTTACGATGTTGAAGCGTCGTTCGTAGTCGTCAAACGGTTCACTGCGGAAACTGATATTGTCGGCTTTCTTAGTTAAAGCAGTTGCTGGTTTACTGTTTCCTCCAAGTGTCGTTTGAAACAATATTTCGGTTTGCTCAGACGGATTCTCTATAAAAAGAGCTTCATTGAGTTCAAAATTGAATGCGAACAAGAACGGAATGTTTTGCTTTGCACATTCATTCATCTTGCTTACTACGATATGAATATCAGAGTAGAACATGTCGAATCACTGATTTTTTGTTCACAATGCAAAGATACTAAAGATTAACAGAAAACACACCTATATAAAAACAACTCCGTTGTTGGTACAGGAAAATATGTCATAAATGACATTGAAAACAGCCTAACGCAGAAAATAAAACGTAAGAAAACATGCAGTTTTCTACTATTTGTTTTTTCCCGTTTAGGGTTTTCAAAAACAAACTAGTTTGTGGTTTTTCCAAGCATTATAATAAATGCTGTTTTCTGTTTGAATTTAAACTAAATGTGGGGAAACTTGAGTGACTGAAAAATAGATTTTACATTTTGATATATCTTCATTTCTTGCTGTTTTTTACGTCTTTATTTGTTTGAATTGTTTTTGCTTATTAACTTTGCATATGTGAATGTATGAATGAAATGGCTTTTTTGTCCATACATTCCAGTAAAAGGAAATGGTCAATGTCGGATAAACTCACGCCTGAACAGCGTCATAAATGTATGTCGCATATACGGGCCAAAGATACGAAGCCCGAAGTCATCGTGCGGAAATGGTTATGGGCTGAGGGATTTAGATACAGACTTTATGTAAAGGGTCTACCTGGTTCTCCAGATATCGTGATGAAAAAGTATAAGACAGTGATTTTCATCAACGGTTGTTTTTGGCATGGTCATAATCTTGTATACAGAGGTGAGAATGAGGATGTTGTCGATAGCAAGTGCTGTCGGATACCCAAAACTCGCACAGATTTCTGGATCCAGAAAATCACACGCAATATGCAGCGAGACTATATTAACGTCATGCGTTATAAGAGGGCTGGCTGGCATGTGTTGACAGTGTGGGAATGCCAGTTGAAGGGCAGGGAGCAACAGCTTCAGACACTGATGGCATTGTCGCACAAAATCAACTCCATTATTCTTGATTCCTACCGTCTTCCCAAGAGGTATGATTTTGAACCTGAAGAGAAGATGGCGATGGTGGCGGAGGAGTCGTTTGATTATGAAAAGAAATGAAACATAACAATATATGAAAAAAACATTATTTGCAATTCTGGTGGCGTTATCTCTCGTAGGATGTGGAAATCAGCAGAAACCTACAGAGGTGAAATGTAGCCAAAGACACCATACAAAATCTCTTGTTTTGTATTATTCGCAGACACATGTGACGGAGAAGGTTGCAAAATTGTTCGCAGAAGCCACTTCAGCGGATCTGGATTCGATTGTGCCTGTCGAGCCGTACAATGGCTCTTTCACAGAGACAATAGAGAGATGTCAGAAGGAGATGGAGAAGAATGAAAAACCTCAGTTGATTAAGCCTATGAATGTAGATGTTGCTGAATATGATACAGTATATCTCGGATATCCTATATGGTTTGGCGTTGCTGCCCGTCCTGTCGAAGCATGGTTTATGAGATTTGATTTGAGGGGAAAGACGGTGATTCCTTTCTGCACATTCGGTAGTGGAGGATTGGAGACGAGTGTTGCTGCACTTAGGAGAATGGCTCCCAGTGTGAATATTTTGGATGGTTTCGGAATTCGTTCTGTTCGTATAGATAAGGCTGAGGAAGAGATAAATGAGTTTCTTATCCGAAGCGGAATTAAACCAGGAACAGTGGAGGAAATTCCACCATTTGGAATGAAGAGAAGTTTGAATGATGAGGAGAAAGCTATTTTCGACGCTGCATGTGGCGACTATATTTTCCCACTTGGTACGCCTGTGTTGGTTTCTAGCCGCACCGTCAAGAATGGCACTGAATATTGTTATGTCACAGACTGTAAAGACCAAGATGGTAAACCTGCACGATCGGAGGTTTATGTGATCGTGAGCAACGAGGAAGGCGTCGGCCCAGAGTTCACAAAAGTGGTGAGATGATATGAAAAGAGTGCTCGAATATCTTAGGAATCTTGCTGCCAACAACAACAAAGTGTGGTTTGATGCCCATAAAGACGAATACCTTTTGGCAAAAAAAGTGTTTGAGGATTTCACGGAGCAGTTGATAGCGAAGGTTGAGGCATTTGATCCGACGGTCAAAGGTTTGACGGTGAAGGATTGCACATACCGTATATATCGCGACGTGAGGTTCAGCAAAGATAAGAGTCCATACAAGACTCACATGGGATGCTATATCTGTCGTGGAGGAAAGAAATCGGGCTACAGCGGTTATTATTTCCACGTCGCAACAGAGCAAGGTGATGTTTACCCTACAGGTCACATGCTTGCAGTAGGAGATTATTGTATTGATCCAAAGGCATTGAAGGTTCTTAGAGAGGATATTGTAGACGGTGGTGGTGATTTCCAGGAGATTCTTGACACTAAGGTTGATCCATCTTTCCATCTCGACAAAACATTCCAATTGAAGCGTCCGCCTAAAGGGTATGACGACTCTACACCATATATAGATTTGGTGAAATATAAGGTTTTCTGCTTGTGTAGCGAACCGTCGACAGAAGATATTTTATCACCTACGCTTGCCGATGATGTGGCAGAGAAGTTTAAGACAACAAAACCATTCCTCGACTATATCAATCGCGCGATTGAATATGTGAAGGAGGGGAACGAGGATTAATTCATAATTCATAATTCGTAATTCATAATTATTTGGGGAAATCCACACATTTGGTTGACCTGCCCTCTCGTAGAGACGCACGGACGTGCGTGTAATAGAAATTCGTAATTCATAATTCGTAATTATTGGGGGGAATCCACACATTTGGTTGACCTGCCCTCTTGTAGAGACGCACGGACGTGCGTGTAATAGAAATGCATAATTCGTAATTCATAATTCATAATGAGACGGAGATTTTTTTGCCTTGTTAGTTTGTATGAGTTTTTTTGCAAATATACATCTTATGGTTTTCAGATATCCTTTATCTGAAAATGTCTTTCGACGCAGAAAGAAATACTGACATTTTTTTTCTTGTAAAAAAGAACAAATATGATTAATTTCGTTTTTTTCTATAAAACGTGATTGGACGGAAATGAACGTGTAGAATTAATTATGATTAAAAACAAAAAAGATGAGAAAGATTTTTATATTAGTTACTATGACATTGTCTTTATTGTCATGTTGTGAATCTCCTTCTGCTGTATTTGAAAAGTTTTCAAAGGCGGTCGCTTATGGAAAAGTAGAAGAAGCAAAAAAATATTGCACAGAGAGTACGGGTCAGTTATTGGATTTGGCATCTAAATTTGGAGGAATTAAAGTAAATCCAGATTACAAAATTGTAATTTTACGAGATTCTGTTGTTGGTAATAAAGCTTATCTTTATTATATAGAAAATGAAAGTAGTAGAGAAGAATCTGTAACTTTATATAAAATAGATGGAGAGTGGAAGGTGAATATAGAATCAGAAAAATAACAATGCAAACGTTTTTTGCATTGTTGATTGTTTCATTTTTTTTCTCTATGACAAAATATACGGGTAGTCTTGAAAACAAAAAATCAGGGTTACCCGATTGTATTTCTATAGACTCAATTAATAGTGGGGATTTGATATGCCGATTAGGAAACGGATATTTTTCTGATGTATTTAGACAGTTTTCTGGAGGGGAAAAAAGATTTTCTCACATTGGAATAGCTCACTTTCAGGATTCGTTGTGTTATGTTATTCATGCGGAAGCTAGTGAATTTACAGGTCAGGGAGGAGTGAGAATGGATATGTTGGATAAGTTTATTGAACATTCGTTAGATTATCAGTTTTTTCACATTACGTCAGATTCTATTCGCCAACGAATTGATTCGTTGGCTTATGAATATTTTAAAATGGGAATACAATTTGATTTATGTTTTGACCTAACTTCGGATACTACACTTTATTGTACTGAATTAGTTGCAAATTGCATAAATAAAGCAATGGGAAATCCAGATTATATTCCTACATATTCATTAAGCCCTGATTTTAAATGCTATCGGATTTCAGACATTTTAGAAAGTAATCTTATCAGGTGATTAAACGACTATGTCGTAAAGATAGAATTGGTCAAGAATCCTCCTAAATTCAGTATGTGTTAAAAGATCGTAATCGCATTATAATAAACAGAGAAACTGTAACTATGTCCTTTCCAATGTCTGATTTTTGATGGGCGAAAAACAATGTTGATGAAAAATCCTTCATAATTAGGACAAAACAGTCAAAAGTACTTGATGAAGTTCGATTTTTACGTCAAATTCTTTTTGATGAGTTAAACTACATTAACTTTACCCTCGAAACTTATTACTCTAATAACATAAAAAACATGAAAAAACTTATTTACTCAATCATTGGTTCGGCACTTATTGTGCCGGTTGCTCAAGCTGGCACAGAGTACATTAACGTAGGTGGACAGAACCGCCAAATCTATGTTCACGCACCAAAAGGACTTACAGACAATCGTCCGTTGCTTATCTCTTGTCATGGTATGGACCAGGACATCAATTATCAGCGTGGTATGGCTCAGTGGGAACAGGTAGCAGACACAGCCAATTTTCTTGTTGTTTATCCTGGTGGTGGAACAGGTTTCTCTACTTGGGATATCAGTGGCGACAAGGACGCCAACTTCATCTCTGCTATCATAGATGAGATGGCTAAAAAGTACAACATCGACAAATCTCGCGTCTATATGTCGGGATTCTCAATGGGTGGTATGCTTACTTACCATTTGATGAACAAACTTCCAGATAAAATCGCGGCTTTTGCTCCTGTATCTGGACATTTGATGAGTACTCCAAGTTACACAGCTAACAGACCTCTTCCTCTAATCCATGTGCATGGTACGAGTGATAGCGTTGTGAATTACGATCAATCTGAAAGCTACGTTAAGAAATGCGCTGAACACAACAAGTGTAACATGACTCCAGTCACAACAAAATATTCAAACGGCAATCCGTCTTGTACAAAGGAGGTCTGGACAGGTGGAGAGTGTGAGACTGAGGTCGTACGTATCTCATTCAATGGCCGTGACCATGAGCATAATAACTCAGGAGCTCTTCACACAAGCCGGGAAATCTGGAATTTCGTAAAGAACTACTCTCTTGAGTGTGGAAAAATCGGTTCAAGCGGTGTTAGCTTCTCGTCTCCTTCAGCAAGCGGAAAATATTCTGATGGAGATATCCTTCCAATCACAGTAAAGGTTGGTGGCAAGGTTGAGGCTACGAAGGTAGTTATCACTCTTGACGGTGAGGAGTTGGCTTCTCTTTCATCTGAACCTTGGTCGACAGAGTGGACAGCTACTCAGGGCAAGCATGTCGTAAAGGCTGTGGCTACAATGTCTGATGGCTCGGAGATGGAAGTGGAGACAAAGATTTCTGTCAATGCTCCTCAGACTCCATACGGAGGAAAGGCTCCAGTTATGCCAGATAAGATAGAGGCTGAAAACTATGATGAGGGTGGTGACGGATTCGCATTCTCTGATTCAGACGATAAGAATGAAGGCAAGGAGTATAGAAATGATGGAGTGGATATCGTCGACAACAAGAAAGGCGACTACGCAATCGGCTATACAAATGCAGGTGAGTGGCTTGAATATACAGTTGAGGTGTTGAAAGACGCTGAGTTTGGAATCGAGGCTTCGGCATCCAACGGAAGCAGCAGCTTTGATTTTGATGTGTTGGCTGATGGAACTAAGTTGGCTACATTGTCAGGTGAGAAAACAGCCGATTGGGACACATACACTATGGTTAAGTCTAAATCAAAAGTTTCGTTGACTAAGGGAAAACATGTCATCAGAGTTGTTTTCAATACTAATTATACAAATCTCGATTTCATAGAGTTTACTGGAGATAAGGTAGATCCAGCTGATGTGAACGACGTAGTGTTTGACGCAAAATCAGTGGAGGTTTATCCTAATCCTGCCCGCAACGAATTCACGGTTGAGACTGCTTCAACAATCAAGAATATCCGTGTGATGACAATGACGGGAGTTGAAGTGATAGTGTCAGATAAGAAGACGGTGGATGTCTCTAATTTGTCGTCAGGTTACTATTTTGTTGAGGTGACTACAGATGATGCTGTCGTAGTGAAGAAAGTAATGGTAATTAGATAATTTGATTTACTAATTTTTAGCTTGCCCTCATAGTCCGGGGCAAGCTTTTTTATTTTAAAATAAATTAGACCACAGTAGCCAACCGTCTGCGACGATTGCCAACCATGGACTGTCTTGATACGCAACTATCCCATTACGTTTGAATGTGGATTCAAACCTTATAGTAGTCGAGTTCTTTTTTGACAATTGCTAGCGTCCTCTCACATCTTTTACCTTTGTACATATATTCAAGAACAGAAGAGAAGATGTCGGAAGGAGAAACGATTTCAAACAATGTCATACAAGAACACACTTTCATTGCATCTATTCCTCCAAAAATTGATTCCGGATTCGAACAGCCTTGGTTATATAAGGCATTGGTTATTTCGTAAAGCCTTTTGCGGAGTGTCTCTTCTTCCAGATAGGCTTTCGCTTCAAGAAGTGATTTTATCCCATAATAATTTGAATTATGGCTGTGGCCTAACCCTGCCATCTGTGGAAAAATATACCATATCCAATGACTTTTCTTTTTGCTGTTCCTTACCTCTTCAAGAGCTCTGTTATAATTTTCAAAATGGTCTTGCACCTCTATGAAGCGATTTAATTTGAATGAATCTTCCATATTCTGTATGTTAAATCTTTATGTTTTATAAGGACTCAGATGGTAATGCAGAAAATTACTTGTAATCATTAGAATTTTCTGCGACTAGCAGTTTGTCCAATAGTTCAGGTTTTCTGATATTTTCAATTTTAAAAATGTCTTTATAAAGATAGCTGCTAGATAGATTCTATCATATTCAAAAAATGATAAAAAAACACTCTAATCCAAAATTATTGCCATATTTTCGGAATAGGCTAAAAACCGTTCCATCCGCAATGCTATTGTCTTCCTCTTTTTTGTTGAAGAAAACGCTTATTTCTCCACAACAATCGGCACTCCACGTGTGTTCTTCGTCTCACTCATGACAAAAACGCTGTGCAGACTTCCCAAACAACTCATCGCTCCAAGTTTGTGCTGCATAAACTGCTGGTATGCGTGCATGTCTTGAGCGTAAACTTTTATCAAGAAGTCGTAATCTCCACTGGTATTGAAACATTCTGTGATCTCTTCAATGTCCTGAACAGTATCTATAAACTGCTGTATCATCTCTTCAGAATGCTGCTTCAGACGGATATTGCACAATACCATAATCCCGTTGCCGACTTTTTTCGCGTCTACTACCGCCATATACCTTGTGATATATCCTTCTCGTTCCAATCGCTTTTGTCGTTCGAAAGTGGGAGAGGGTGATAGATGCACTTTTGCCGCAAGTTCTTTTATTGTCAGCTGCGAATTTTTTTGTAGTTCACGCAGAATACGAATGTCTGTCTCGTCTAATTTATAGCTGTTTTCCATTTTCTTAAAACTGAATTTTGCCGAATAATATTCTTGTAATTGATGATAATTACCGCAAATTAAGCATATTTTGCCGAACTTTCCAAAATATTTTTACGATTAAAACAGACGGCATATCTTTGCATTGCAATTGCGAAAAAAACAGTTTGGTTGATTTTTTAATTGAATTTAATCGTATCGGATATATGGCGTTAAAAACTAATGTGTTAGGGTATCCACGTGTGGGTGCCAACCGCGAATTGAAAAAAGTAGAAGAGGCATATTGGGCTGGTAAGGCCACTAAAGAGGAATTGTTGAAGACAGCTGCGGAACTACGTAAGGGTAATTGGCTTCTGCAAAAGGAGGCTGGCATAGATTTGATTCCAAGCAACGACTTCTCGTTTTATGATCAGACACTGGATTTGTCTCTTTGTGTAGGTGCGATTCCTGAGCGTTACAATGCGTTGAAAAGTGACAGACTTGATCTTTATTTCGCAATGGCTCACGGATTCCAGAAGAATGGAATTGACGTTACTGCCATGGAGATGACTAAGTGGTTTGACACAAACTATCATTATATTGTCCCTGAGTTTACTAAGGATCAGAAGTTCACTCTTGTATACAATAAGGCAGCCGAGGAGTTTAAGGAGGCTCTTGATCTTGGCATCAAGACAAAACCTGTGTTGATCGGACCTATCACGTATCTGCTTCTTGGAAAAGAGAAGGAGAAGGGTTTCAATCGCGTCGACTTGATTGATAGACTTTTGCCTGTATATTTGGAGATTTTGAGACAGCTTGAAAGCCTTGGTGCGGAGTATGTCCAGATCGACGAGCCTATTCTTAGCACAGACATCAGCGAGGAGATAAAGAATCTTTATCGAAGAGTGTATGCGGAGATTACCAAAGCCACAAAGTTGAAGATTATCCTTGCCACATATTTCGATAGCCTTGCCGATAATACAGATCTTGCCACTGATCTTAATGTCGACGTGTTGCATATAGATCTTGTGCGTGCACCTCAACAGTGGAAGGATGTTGTCGCACGTTTGAAGGGCGATACAGTGTTGAGCTTAGGAGTCGTTGACGGAAGAAACATTTGGAAAAACGATTTCGCACAGTCGCTTGAGATCATTGAGAATGTAAGAAAACAGTTGGGAGAAAATCGTGTGATCATCTCTACAAGCTGTTCGTTGCTTCATTCTCCATTCGATTTGGATAATGAGAAGAATGAAAAATCATTGCCTGCTGAGGTGAAAAGATGGATGGCATTCGCTCGCCAGAAAGTGAATGAAGTGGTGACGTTGGCTGATCTTGCTGACATTTTCCCATCTGAAAAAGCGAAGTCGGCTTTGAAAAACAATATCGCCGACATAGAAAACCGTCGTTCTTCAGTTTTGACGAATAATGAGGATGTGAAGAAAAGAATCGCTGGCATAACTCCTGCGTTTTCTCAAAGAAAAAGTCCGTTTGCGACGCGAATCAAAGAGCAGCGCAGGGTGTTGAACCTTCCTCTTTTCCCAACTACAACTATCGGATCATTCCCTCAGACTGTGGAGGTCCGCTCATGGCGTAGCAAATTCAAGAAAGGAGAGATCACAAGAGCTGAGTACGACAGATTGCTTAAGGGAGAGATAGAGAAAACAATTCGCAAGCAGGAGGAGATCGGATTAGACGTCTTGGTTCACGGTGAGGCTGAGCGTAATGATATGGTGGAGTATTTCGGTGAGCAGTTGAGTGGATTCGCCTTCACACAGAACGGATGGGTACAGAGTTATGGAAGCCGTTGTGTGAAACCGCCGGTTATCTACGGAGATGTCTATCGCCCTAATGCAATGACAATTGACTGGATAACATATGCTCAAAGTTTGACAGACAAACCTGTAAAGGGTATGCTTACCGGACCGGTCACTATATTGCAGTGGAGTTTTGTCCGCAACGACCAGCCGAGAGCAGTCACAATGAAGCAGATCGCACTTGCTATCCGCGACGAAGTTGTCGACCTAGAGAAGGCAGGTATAAAGGTGATCCAGATAGATGAGCCTGCAGTACGTGAGGGCTTGCCGCTAAGAAAAAGTGACCGCAAGGCATATCTTGACAATGCGGTGGAGTCGTTCCGTATCTCAGCTTCAGGAGTGAAAGATGAGACACAGATACACACACACATGTGCTACTGTGAGTTCAACGATATAATAGAACACATCGCTTTGATGGACGCAGACGTGATAACGATAGAGTGTGCACGAAGCCAGATGGAATTGCTTGAATCATTTGTAAAGTTTAAATATCCTAATGAAATCGGTCCAGGAGTTTACGACATCCATTCTCCACGAGTTCCGTCTGTAGAAGAGATGGTGGCATTGATGCGTAAAGCAGCACAAGTGATCGCACCGTCGCAACTATGGGTAAATCCAGATTGTGGACTTAAAACGCGTGGATGGGCTGAGACTGAAGCCTCGTTGAGAAACATGGTGGAAGCAGCAAAAGTATTACGCCGATAGTAATTTGATTTATGTAGTTATTGAATAGTCAGCAATACTATTTAGTTATTGTACGTGGAACTGTAGGACCGTCATATCTATGAGGTTCTACAGTTTTTTTGTGGAAAGATTCGTAGAATGAACAGAAAAAACTAATGACAAACTAACAGGTAATATCGCCTGTGTCATAGTGGAGGATTGTTAAGAGCGGAACGCCCTAACCCGCACTTTCCCGCGAGTCCGTAAGGACGAGCGATAAAAAAAGCTTGTCATTTCATGCCAGATTATGGTCCTTATTGCAAAATAAACTAGTAAAAGCACATCAAAATAAACTAATGAAATAATTATGATTTTTCTTTAATATTTCTTCGTATCTTGCCTATTTATAGTTAGATTTGCAAAATAAACTAATAAAAGCACATCAAAATAAACTAATAAAATGGCAGATTCAAAAGAAAGATTAGCGTCTTCGCTTTTAGAATTGAAAAAATATCAAGAACAGAATAATACGGGTGTAGTAAGAGGTTCTTCTACATTAGGAAGAACTCATCTTCAACGACTGGTAGAGAATGGCTGGTTGGAACCAGTCATGAAAGGATGGTATATACCTTCTTCTCCAGAAGATGTCGGAACTACATCAGTATGGTATGCCAATTATTGGAACTTTATAGTTGAATATTGTAATAGTAGATATGGAGATGATTGGAGTTTGACGGCGGAAGAGTCTCTTACAATTCATAGTGGAAATATGGTTGTCCCTACACAGATAGTTATACGTTCCACTAAAGCCACAAATAATGTTGTTGAACTTAAGCATGGACATTCCTTGTTGGAAATCTCTACTTCCCCTGCTTCTGAAGTCGCTTTTGATCCTATCTATGGAATAAGATTATACGGAATTGCGGAGGCATTGATGTTTTCGTCTCCTAACTATTTCAAATCGGATTCTGTCAATGCCAGAGCAAACTTAGCTTCATTGGAAAATTCAGCTCAGATAATTAGGCTTGCTTCAGTTAATGGTAATTCAAGTAGGGTAGGCAGAATTATAGGTGCATTGAAGAATATAGGACGAGATAACATTGCTGACGAAGTATTGAAGTTTATGCAGCGTCTGGGGTATGATATAAGAGTTGAAGATCCTTTTGATAATATAGTCAAGGTTTCGGCTTCCCAGTCTCCCTATGTATCTCGAATCAGGTTGTTGTGGGAGAAGATGCGAGGTCAGATCCTTTCTATGAATCTAAACCTGTCAAGGATAGATCTTAAAGATAAAGATTCTGTATTGAGGTCAATGGAGACTAACTATGTGAAGGATGCCTACCATTCATTGTCTATCGAGGGCTATAGGGTTACGGAATCGTTGATTGAACGGGTAAGAAGTGGGGCATGGAATCCAGATGCAGAGGACACGGATCGTAGAAACGCACTGGCTGCGAGAGGATATTATCAGGCTTTTAAGCGTCTTCAGAAGTCTATGGCGATATGTCTGGAAGGAGATAAGTTTGATCTTGAATCAGAACTTAATGAATGGCATTATGAGTTGTTTGATCCATGTGTTCAAGCAGGTATTATTTCTCCAGCAGATTTGATAGGCTATAGGACAATGCAGGTTTATATCAAAGGCTCAAAACATACTCCTCTTCCTGTAAATGCGGTGAATTCCTCAATCGGAGCTTTGTGTGAAATGATAGAAGAGGAAAAAGATGGATTTATAAAGGCGGTGTTGGGGCATTTTTTCTTTGTTTACATACATCCATATATGGATGGCAATGGCAGAACAGCGAGATTTTTGATGAATATGTTGCTATGTTCTTCAGGCTACTCCTGGATTGTTGTCCCAGTAGAACTAAGAAATGAATATATGCAGTCTTTGGAAAAGGCAAGTGTTGAAGAGGATATCCGAGATTTCGCAAAGTTCATTTTTGGTTTGCTTGGCTAATCGTCTCCCCCCAAAGTCCAGTGATTTAAATTCACATTATTGTAAGTTAGAAACTGTAGGACTATCATTTTTTTTGATGGTTCTACAGTTTTTTTTAGTGTGTGGGGGATTTGGTTTCACAACAATGTGATTTTTTTTTGTATAAATGACAAATTATTTTTTTTTGTATAAAAATAAATAATTTGTTTTTATGGGAAGGTTAAATTTGTTAGGACAAAATGATTTTTGTGTCGCTAAGATTATTACTTTTGAGGATTTTCATAATAAATGTGGATCTATTGTGTATTTTAGAAAATATCCAGTAGAAAACGGCGACTTTGATAATTCAATGATCGAATGGATTAAACATCTAAATTTCAAAAATGTTAATCTAATCTCAAAAGATATTTTTTTTGAAAATGAAAAAGATAGCTTGAAACAATCCTATACAGATGGATGTGATTCTGAAGATTTTATAATTAGGTGTCATGGAAATTATGAATTGAAAGAAATAGAAAAAAAAGGTTACGTGGAATGTTGTGATATCAAACTGAAGATTTATTGGCAAAACGTTCCTAATAATTTTAAAGCAAAAGGATTTTTACATATAGATTGTTTTGATAAATCAAAGGAGAAAGATTATTTTAATATTATAGAAAATATATCTTCATTATAAAGATTAGATGCAAAGGACTTTTATTGTCATCCTTTGCATCTTATAAATATCCCAAAATCCGAAGCGGGCGATGTGATTTCGATCGTTTTTACATTCTTTCAGAGAGTGTAATCCATTTTTTTGCTATATCCAAATTCATTGATGAAAAATTACAAAGATTCTCCCCAGGTCGCATCTCAATGAATCTTTTATCCCAATAGAGATTCAGGTTTGCTACAACACTATTCCCCAAAATCCATTATCTTTGTATCAGAATAATCATTTATTGGCATGGATTACGAAGAAAGAATAGAGAGGGCGGTGGCTCTTTTCAATAGTGGGTTTAATTGTTCACAATCGGTGGTGGCTGCGTTTGCCGACATGTATGGTTTCACGGAAGAGCAGGCATTGAGAATGTCGGCGTCGTTTGGTGCTGGAATGGGTAGAATGCGAGAGACGTGTGGAGCTGTATGTGGAATGTTCCTTCTTGCTGGATTGGAATGTGGACAGACTGATCCGAAAGATGCTGCGGCAAAGTCGTTTAATTATAAGGTGGTGCAGGAGTTGGCTGCAAAGTTTAAGGAGCAGAACGGATCAATCAAGTGTGCTGATCTGTTGGGACAGTTGAAAGAGAAGAAGACGACGCATGTGCCTGAAGCTCGCACTGCCGAATACTACGCCAAACGTCCATGTCCACGTATGGTGGAGTGTGCCGCAAGAATTTGGGTGGAGAAACTGAAGGAGCTGAGGGGAGAATAGACGTCGGCAGAGGAAGAGAGATATAGTTGTTACAAAAATATTAAAATATAGCATATAGTATATAGCGAATAGTTGGCGAGCCACAGGAAACATTATTTTTGCCGAAAATCAATCAACAAAAAGCAAAAATATGAAAAAAAGTTTTAAGGCTATTTTATTGATAATTTCGGTTATCAGTATGTCTATTTTAGCATCCTCATGTGATAAGGATGATGACGATGAAGTAAAGGACTTATATGCATCAATGAGTAAGTCTATGCAAGATTCCATTGGTATCAGTGAGTGTAGGACAGCATCAATGACTCCTATAGAGAGACCACAGGACACAGTGATTGACAATAGATATGGTTTTGAAATGTGGTATGCATCAACAAACGTTCAGGAAGACATCAATCAGATAACCAATGATTATGCGGCACAGGCAAGAAAGGTAAGTACGAATACCAGAATGCGTCTGTATTGGTTGAATATTGGAGGAATGAGTTCATCTAAGACAGTTTTAGATGGTCCAAGGACAGTAGGAAAAGATAAGGCGTTCTTTTTTGCTAAAGATAATCAGAGTTGGCTTGTCAAGGCATATAACATAAACGACAAGTACATACGTGTTATCGTATGCTTATATGCAAAGAAAGGAAAATATTTTGATGAACGTTATGATGATGGACATTTGCTAGATCCAAAGTAAATAAGGAAAGCAGTAGAGGCAGTGCTTCTGCTGCTTTTTTATTTGATTCTTGTTTGCTAATGAAAAAAATTCATACTTTTTGTCTTGTTAGTTACCTTTTGCAGTTGATGCGAGGAACGTTTTTTAAACGGACAGTAAAATTTTATTATGGCAAGACCAATACGTAACACACCTATTATTACAGGTAAAGATGCAACAGTTTTTATCCAAGCAGCGTCTACAATTCCATCAGAGACAATCCGTAGAATAGAGCGTATACGTTTAGAAAAAGGAAAGGGCATGTCTTAATGACATGCCCTCCTTGGTTAACATTATGGCATTATGACTTTTTATGTCAGCTTAGTAGTTTCTCGAATTTGATGTTAACTCTTGTGTAGTGAGGTGTAAAATCTTTCACTTCGCTGAAACCATACTTGTTGTAGAGACCCATTGCCGCTTTCAACTTGGTGTTGGTTTCTAGGATTAATTTACTGATGTTGTTGTTTTTTGCGTAGTTGAATATCGCGTCAAACAATTGTTTGGCTACACCTTTGCCTTGTGCCGACGGATCCACTGCCAGTTTGGAGATTTCATATTCCGTCTCACCATGCTTCAGAAGAGCGACGCATCCAAGAACATTTCCGCTTTCAGTCGCAAAAAACAGATGCCCTCCTTTATCGAGAATCTCTTTTTTAGGATTGGTTAGAAGTTCCACTTCAAATGGCTCGATTGTGTTTTCGTCAAAGAAGCGAACAATCCAACCACGGTTGAGAGCTTCAAAATATTTCGTGTACTGGGGTTTCCAAGTTTCAATCTGTGCCATATCAATTAATTTTTAAGTCATGAAACAGAAAATGACGCCCGATTTTAATTCAATTCCTTTGTGCAAAGAGACGCTTGGAAAACCCACAAATATTTTGTGTCATGTCATGACACATTCCATAGTGCCCACAACCGATTCCTTAAAAAAGATAGACGCATTTTCTGTTATAATTTACAATTTATTAGATCTGATCCAAAGCCTGCTTCAAGTCATCAAGAATATCGTCGATGTGCTCTGTTCCGATACTCAATCTGACTGTAGACGGTGTGATGTGCTGCTGAGCCAACTCTTCTGGTGACAACTGTGAGTGAGTTGTTGTGTATGGATGGATCACAAGGCTCTTAACGTCTGCAACGTTTGCAAGAAGAGAGAAGATTTTCAATGAGTCGATAAACTTCCATGCCTCGTTTTGTCCGCCCTTGATCTCGAATGTGAAGATAGACGCTCCTCCGTTAGGGAAATACTTCTTGTAAAGAGCATTGTCTCTGTGGCTTGAAAGAGCTGGATGGTTGACTTTAGAAACCTTTGGATGGTTGTTAAGGAAGTCTACAACCTTCAATGTGTTCTCAACGTGACGCTCTACTCTCAATGATAGAGTCTCAAGACCTTGAAGAAGGATGAACGCGTTGAATGGAGAAAGTGTAGCTCCTGTGTCACGAAGGATCACCGCACGGATACGTGTCACGAATGCTGCTGCTCCAGCAACGTCTGCGAATACAGCTCCGTGGTATGATGGATCTGGTTTTGCTAGAGTAGGGAACTTGTCTGCGTTTGCCTTCCAGTTGAATGTTCCACCGTCTACAATAACTCCTCCAAGAGATGTTCCGTGTCCACCGATAAACTTAGTCGCTGAGTGAACAACGATATCTGCACCGTGCTCGATTGGACGGATTAGGAATGGAGTTCCGAATGTGTTGTCGACGATCAATGGAATGTTATGCTTGTGTGCGATAGCCGCTACCTTGTCGATGTCAAGCACATCACTGTTAGGATTACCAAGTGTCTCAGCGTATAGGGCTTTTGTGTTTGGCTTGATTGCCTTCTCAATTGCATCGAAATCTGAGAAGTCTACGATTGTATTGCTGATTCCCTGAGTTGAAAGTGTATGTGTGATAAGGTTGTAAGATCCACCGTAAAGGTTGTCTGCTGCAACTAGATGATCACCGTTCTGAAGAATATTCTGTAATGCGTATGTGATCGACGCTGCTCCTGATGCTACTGCAAGTCCTGCAACTCCACCTTCAAGTGCTGCTACTCTTTCTTCGAAAACACTCTGAGTAGTGTTTGTCAAACGACCGTATATATTACCTGCGTCACGAAGACCGAAACGATCGGCAGCGTGCTGTGCATTGTTGAATACGTAAGAAGCAGTCTGGTAAATAGGTACTGCGCGTGAACCTGTTGCTGGATCTGGATTCTCCTGTCCTACATGAAGTTGTAGTGTCTCGAAATGAAGTTTTTTCTGTGCCATAATCTTTATCTTTTTTAGTTAAACCATTTTGTTATTTCTTCTTGTCTTTTGACATTGCAAAGGTATGGCGACTTGATAGATTGACTATGAAGATTTGAAAAATTAGAATATGATTTTAGAAATAAGTTAAATCTATGGAAGTATATTCTATAAAATGAACTTTTTTGTACGGTTTGAAGAATGGGGTTGAGACGCCATAATGTGACGTCTCAACAGATATTATGACAGTCCGATCTTATTTTTGCAGAAAGAACTTGATTTCTTATCTAGCGCGTCAATTCTTGTTCTTTCTTCTGATATATTGGTTGATGGCGTACAAAGGAATGTTTGTCATCCAATCTTGTTCTTGGAATCCTTTCATGGAAAATCTAAGACCTTTAAATTCTGGATGTTCTTTAATAAATTGATGTAGTGATTTTGCTCTGACATTTTCTTCGGCTTTCACTTCAATTGGGACTATTCCCCCATCCATTTGTATTATAAAATCCAATTCTCCATCAGATTGTTCTTTACTCCAATAGTATGGTGTGTAACCTTCAGACACTAATTGTTGCATCACAAAGATTTCGGTAAAAGCACCTTTGTATTCTACAAATGCGTTATTGCTTAATAATACGTCTTCAGGAGCCGTTTCGTTCATACATCCGAATAATCCGCAATCCAAAAGAAATAACTTGAATGCTGAAAGATCTTCATAGAATTTCAAGGGCTGACGGAATTCTCTGATTCTGTTGACTTTGTATACAATTCCACAATCTATCAACCATTGTATGGCTAATTCATACTCTGCTGCCCTAGCACCTTTCTTTATGACGTTAAAGATAAACTTTTTGTTTTCTTTAGCCAATTGTGATGGAATTGAGTCAAATGTTTGCCTTATCTTGATAGCTACGTTGTTGCCGCTATGTTTGGAAAAATCGTTTCTGTATGTGGCAAGAATATTTTTCTGTTTTTGTCGAACTTTACTCAAATCTTTATTGTTTATATATGATTGCACTACTTCTGGCATTCCTCCTAAAAAATAATAGAGTCGTAGAATCTCGACTAATTTATCATGAAAAGTAGCAATACTGTCCCATCTCTGGCTTTTTAATAAATCACCAAGAGTTGGATTGATTTCATTGATGAATTCGGAAAAATTCATCGGATACATATATAGTAAATCTACTTTCCCAACAGGGAAAGACGTCCCGTCTTGTAGTGCATTTCCTAAAAAAGAACCTGCCACCATTATGTGGTATTCACGAGCCTTTTCACAAAAATATTTTAAGGCATGTATTCCTCTTGGTACTTCTTGTATTTCGTCTAAAATAATAAGCGTTTTTTCAGGTTCGGGCTTGATTCCACTTATGACTTGTATTTCAAAAAGGATGCGTTCCATATCATAATCCTTTTCAAATACATTATGCATTAAAGGTTCGTCGTCACAGTTGATATAAATAGTATGTTTGTATTCCTGTGCTCCAAATTCTTTCATCATCCATGTTTTGCCAACCTGTCGAGCTCCTTGAATTATCAAAGGCTTTCTATCTTCATTGTTTTTCCAATGTAATAAATCGTTATATGTCTCTCGTTTCATAAATTATTGAATTTTAGGCAAAATTACACTTTTTTGGAGATAAAAACGCAATAACACTACACTTTTTTGGAGATAAATTCATGCAGATATTACACTTTTTTGGAGATAGAAATGCAGTTACTCGACACTTTTTTGGAGATTGGCCTTTAATCTTTCCCCTTCACAACGCTTACACCAAGCGTGATGACTGCTAATATATATGGGTAGACGAGATGGCTTATGATCTCTGTCGGCGCGATAGCCGCAAGCCCGGAGGCGATGAGGAGTTGCGCTCCATACGGAATAATCGATTGTGCGATGCAGCTCCATGTGTCGAGCAGACTTGCCACTCGACGAGGTGGAATGTTGAATCGCTCGGCAATCTCTTTCGCCAGACTGCTTACAGTAAGGATTGCGATCGTGTTGTTGGCAGTACAGAAATCGGCTGCTGTCACGAGTGCTCCGATGCTCAATTCCGCACCACGACGTTTGGTGACTTTGCTCTTTATGGCATTCATCAGAATGTCTATACCTCCGTTGATGCGGATCAGTTCCATCAGTCCGCCTGCAAGCAATGTCACAATGATCAGTTCACTCATTCCTTTCACACCACCGTCGATAGATTGCAGGATAGAGGTGAATGCTGCACCGTCTAGGCAAAGGGCAAGGATAGTGCAAAGGATGATTCCTATTGTCAGCACGATAATGACATTGATTCCGCAAATGGCGGTCACCAGCACCACTATATATGGCAGCACACGTATGAAATCCGGAGCTTCAACTGTGTGGTTGGCATTCGAACCGAATCCTATCACCACGTATACCATCATCGCAATCAATGCGGCGGGAAGGACAATCCTTATATTGGCCTTGAATTTCTCATGCATGGCAATCCCTTGTGTGCGAGTGGCGACGATGGTGGTGTCGCTGATGAAGGAAAGATTGTCGCCGAAGAATGCCCCGCCGACGATGCAGGCCGTGTAGAGTGCCACACTGTTTCCTGTCTGTGCGGCAAGTCCAGCTGCCAGAGGCACCAATGCTGCGATCGAACCTACTGATGTTCCGATACTCATCGACACCAGACATGTTGCGAGGAACAGACCAGGAAGCAAAAGTGCAGTGGGGAGAAAATGAAGACACATGTTGACAGTAGCGTCGACTGCCCCGATACTTTTGGCAAGAGAGGCGAAACCACCGGCAAGAATGAATATAAGCACCATATACATTATATTCTCGTTGCCAGCACCACGTCCGAACGCCATCACACGATTGTTGAAGGTGTCGTCGCGGAAAATAAAGAGGGCGTAAAGACAGGTCACCACAAAAGCCACGATGATGGGAATCGCATAGAAATCGTGCAACGCTATGCTGCCGCCGACATAACATATAAAAAAGAGGAGTAGGGGAGAAAGAGCCAAAGCAGCCCCCCTGCCCCCTAAAGGGGGAGTTGTAGCCCCCCTGCCCCCTAAAGGGGGAGTTTGAGATCTATTATTATTTGTTGTTTCTTCCATTTTGTAGGATATTATTTGTGCAAATTTATAAAAAATTATTTGAGGAGATTTGTCTTTATTGATTGGAGGACAAAATCTGTGTTTGCAACAACATCCTCATTTCTAAATCTTATGACTTTATATCCATGTCCTTCAAGGAAAGCGGTACGGACTGAATCATCATATTGTTGGTCTGGTGAATCATGATACCCACCGTCGACCTCAACAATAAGAGATTTACTTAAGCAAATGAAATCGACAATATATTTGCCGATAATATGCTGACGACGGAATTTGTATCCGTCCATTTTTTTATCACGAAGCATCTCCCATAAATAAGATTCTGCTTCTGTTGGATTATTGCGATTATGTCTTGCTCGCAATTTCAATTCTTCGTAATATACAGGATCTGCACTATTCATATCGCAAATTTATAAAATATATTTTAGGTTACAATTTCCCCCTTTAGGGGGTTAGGGGGCTTTGGCTTATTATCGCAAACGCACATGGCATCCTTCCGTCGACGATGCGGTATTCCTTCACGTCGACGTGATGATTGACGAAAAACTCCTTATATGAATCCAAACTGAATTGGCGTTTGAAATCCACACCAAAAAAGGAAAGCAGTTTTGCGGCAAACATAGAATTTTTATTCTCCTTATTGATGTAAGTAGGAATAATCAGTTTGCCACCAGGTTTGCATACCCGTTTCATTTCAGCGAGAGCCTTTTCTGGTTCATCCAGCAGGTGAATCACGTTAGCGGCCACAACCACGTCGAATTTGTTGTCCTCGAACGGGATATCCAGAATGCTGGCTTTTTGAACCGTGACATTGGGATGACCGGCGATTTTTTTATGAGTCTGTTTCAGCATCCCGTCTGAATAATCAGTAGCGACAATTACTTTACAAATTTGAGCCATAGGCAGAGTCAGCAGGCCTGTGCCGCAGGCGCATTCAAGCACCACGTCATCTTTGCCGACGTGATTTTTAATTTCTTCCGCAATGCCCTTGAAGCATTTGCCGTTGTAGACTGTTTCAAAAAAGTCGTAAAGAGGAGAAAGAACATCCCAAATCATATTACACACATTTGATTATGGCGTAAAAGTATAGGAAGAGATATGCAACTAAGTTGCGATTTGCAAAAAAAATTGCTCTTTTTGAAAATAACATACTGAAAAAGTCGTTACTTTTGTGCTAAGTAAAGAAATCATAAAATTAGTTATTATGGCTGATACACTTGATTGGTCAAATTTGGGATTTGGCTATAGAAAGACGGATTACAACGTTCGTTGCTATTGGAGAGATGGCAAATGGGGCGAAATCGAAGTTAGTTCAGAGGAGACATTGAACATCCACATGGCTGCTACATGTCTTCACTATGGACAGGAAGCATTTGAAGGTTTGAAGGCTTACAGATGCAAAGATGGAAAGATCCGAGTCTTTCGCCCACAGGCAAACGCAGAGCGTCTTCAGCATACTTGTAGAGGAATCTTGATGCCTGAACTTCCTACAGAAACATTCCTTGAGATGGTTAAGAAGGTTGTCAAGCTTAACGAGCGTTTCATTCCACCATATGAGAGCGGTGCATCTTTGTATATTCGTCCGTTGTTCATCGGTATCGGCGCACAGGTAGGTGTACGTCCTGCAACAGAGTACCTATGTATGATGTTCGTTACACCAGTAGGCCCATACTTCAAGGGTGGATTTGCAACTACTCCATACGTTGTTACTCGTAAGTACGACCGTTCTGCTCCTCTTGGAACAGGTATATATAAAGTAGGTGGTAACTATGCTGCTAGCCTTTTGGCTAACAAGAATGCTCACGATCTTGGTTACTCATGTGAGTTCTATCTTGACGCTAAGGAAAAGAAGTATATTGATGAGGCTGGTGCCGCAAACTTCTTCGGTATCAAGAACAATACTTACATCACTCCAAAATCAACATCAATCCTTCCATCAATCACTAACAACAGTTTGATGCAGATCGCACGTGATCTTGGTTTGAACGTTGAGCAGAGACCAGTTCCTATCGAGGAGCTTGAGACAATGGAGGAGGCTGGTGCATGTGGTACGGCTGCCGTTATCAGCCCTATCTCACGTATCGATGATCCAGATGCTGGTAAGAGCTACGTCATCGCTAAGAATGGAACTCCTGGTCCTATCAGCGAGAAATTGTACAAGACAATTCGTGGAATCCAGTATGGTGAGATTGAGGACAAGCACGGTTGGGTGATGATCCTTGATTAATTACGATACCCGCATAGAGACGCATGGACGTGCGTCTAATATTAAGGTTATACGTAAATTCAAAAGATATATTATGTAGGGGCAGGTTTTAGCGACTTGCCCCTATATTTTTTTTGAAGAATAATGTTTGTGTAAAAAATAATGTTGTATCTTTATGAAAAATCTCAAAAATAATTTGGATTTGTTTAAAATCATTGTAAATTTGTAATCATATCAAATCGTATTCGCGTGAGAGCTGAAGATTACATATCGAAATTTGGAATTAAACCGTCAGTTCAGAGAGTGGCGGTGATGAAATATCTGTTGACGCATAAGACGCATCCAACAGTGGAAGAAATCTACGATGCCCTTCATGATGAGATAACCACGCTCTCCAAAACCACAATCTACAACACTTTGAAACTATTTGTGGAGAAGGGTGCGGCAGCTCAGCTTAACATTGAGGACAAGTGTGTGCATTTCGACGGAGATATTTCTACTCATGCTCATTTCATGTGTCAGCGTTGCGGAACTATTTACGATATATACCCTTCAAAAATGCCGATTATTGAGGATTTCGCTTCATTACAATTCGGTGCGCATAACGTGCAGAACGTACAGCTTAATCTTACTGGCATTTGTGAAAAGTGTATGAAAAACAAAAATAAAGAATCAAAACAGAAATAAATCTAATTATATAGACTATGATGAATGTTTCAGATAACATCAAGTATGTTGGTGTCGACGATTTGGATATCGATTTGTTCGAGAGCCAATATGTAGTGCCTGAAGGCATGTCGTATAATTCATATGTCATCCTTGATGAAAAGACTGTTGTGATGGATACAGTCGACGCAAGAAAGACAGACGAGTGGATCAACAATGTGAAAGCAGCATTAGGTGGCAGAAACCTTGATTATATTGTGTGTTTACACATGGAGCCAGATCATGCTGGTTCGATGATGAAGGCTTTGGAGACATTCCCAACTGCAAAAGTGGTGGGCAATGCGAAGACATTCACTTATATGGCTCAGTTCTTTGATGTCAATCTTGAAGGTAAAAAAGTAGAGGTGAAAGACGGTGAGTCGTTAAGCCTCGGAAATCATAACCTGACATTTGTGTGCGCTCCTATGGTGCATTGGCCAGAGGTGATGGTGGCATACGAGAGCAGTGAGAAAGTGTTGTTTGCTGCCGACGCATTTGGAAAGTTTGGAGCGATCTCAAAAGATGATGGAGATTGGGCATGTGAGGCGAGACGCTACTATTTCAACATCTGCGGTAAATATGGAGTGCAGGTGCAGTCGTTGTTGAAGAAGGCTGCTGCTCTTGATATCAAGACTATAGCTCCACTTCACGGTCCAGTGTTGAAGGAGAATCTTGGATACTATATCGATCTTTACAACACCTGGAGTTCATACGGTGTTGAAAGTGAGGGAGTGTTGGTAGCATTCGCGTCGATCCATGGAAATACAAGAAAGGCGGCTGAAAAAATCGCGTCGATCCTTGAAAAACAGGGTGCGAAGAAGGTCGTAGTGAGCGATCTTAGCCGTGACGATGAAGCGGAAGTGATCGAAGATGCGTTCCGTTATGGCAGAATGATTATAGCCGCTCCTACTTACGACGGAGGTCTATTCCCTCCAATGGAGAGCTTCCTGTCTCATTTGAAGAGCAAGAACTATCAGAAACGTACTGTAGGAATCATAGAAAACGGTACTTGGGCTCCAATGTCGGGTAAATTTATGAAGGCTGCACTCGAGGCGATGAAAGATATCAAGATTTGTGAGACGGTGGTGACAATCAAGTCGGCATTGAAGGAGAATCAGGAGGATAGCCTTGTTGCGTTGGCAAAAGAGGTGTTGGCTTGATAAAATTTGAAATTATAAATGCAGAATGCTAAATTGCTAAAATTGGCATGATGATTTTGTAAAAATGTGCGGAATGCAGGATTGATGAACCAACCTCCGCAAAAAAATAAACAATTCAAAAACTAAAACTAAATTATTATGGCAAAGTTCATTTGTACAGTATGTGGATATGTCCACGAAGGCGACAGCGCACCAGAGAGATGTCCACAGTGTAAAGTCCCTGCAAGCAAGTTTAAGGAGCTAGATGAGAATGCAGAAGTCAACTATGCGACAGAGCATGAGTTAGGAGTGGCAAAGGGTTGTGGTCCAGAGATGATCAAGGATCTTAACGCACATTTCACAGGAGAGTGTTCAGAGGTTGGTATGTATTTGGCAATGAGCCGTCAGGCTGATCGTGAGGGTTATCCAGAAATTGCTGAGGCATTCAAGCGTTACGCATTTGAGGAGGCTGAGCACGCCGCTAAGTTTGCAGAGCTTCTAGGTGATGTTGTTTGGGATACAAAGACAAACCTTGAGAAGAGAATGAACGCTGAGGCTGGCGCTTGTGAAGACAAGTTCCGCATCGCAAAGAACGCAAAGGCTCAGAATCTAGACGCTATCCACGACACAGTACATGAGATGGCTAAGGATGAGGCACGTCACGGACAGGGCTTCCGTGGCCTATACAACAGATACTTTGGAAAGTAATTTTGTTGATTAAATACAGAAGAAAGGAGACGGCAATCGTGTCGTCTCCTTTTTTTGTTTGATGAGAAGCCGACAATTAATCAACGTCTCCGCTCATTTTTGTTTGAAATGTGCAACGGAGAAAATTTGAACAAAAAAGGCGAAAAAATGAAAATAGCACAAACGGCAATTAAGTGTGCATTGATTTCTTGCACAAAGAAAAATGATGTGTGCAACGCGACAAAAAAAATTAAAAAATGATCACTTTGCGACTAAAAAAAATCTTCCAAATGCTTTTTTTCTAATTTCGAAAAGGTAAGTTTGTAATGTCATCATAAGATGAAAAAATGATGAACTGAAAAGAAAAACAGAACAATGTCAAAAAAGCGAAAATTTGAACAATCAATTCGTTTTTGAGACAAGATACATTATATTATGGGTTTAATAAACGATAAAATCAAACAGTTCAGAGAACAGAAAAATCTGAGCATAGAAGAAGTGGCTGAACGAAGTGGTGTCTCTGTGGACGTACTTTCTGCGATAGAGAAAGGCAACGAAACTCCATCATCTGCAGTCATTATAAAAGTGTCGAGAGCATTAGGTTTGCGTGTTGACACATTATTGGAGGTTGATAGCGTATTAGGCCCTGTGTTTACAAAAGCTGGAGAGGTTCACAATTCTACTAACTTCAGCAATGGAAAGACTTCAAAGCATGATTATGTCAACTACAGTTCTCTTACACAAGGCAGAAGCGACTGTAGAATAAATCCATTCATTGTTGATATCAACGACAATAACCAAACAATGTCGAGCCACGAAGGTGAAGAATTCATATATGTGTTGGAGGGAAGTGCGGAAGTTGTATACGGCAACCAAACCTACTCTTTGGAAAAAGGAGACAGTCTATATTTTGATTCTGTTGTGTCACACTGCGTTAAGGCTAAGAATGGTGGCTCAGTGAAATTATTAGCGGTGTTATACTCTCCAATCGATTAATATTATGGCATCATCTATACTTTCTGACAACACGATCGCTGACTGGTTGGAGAAATGGGCGAGTGAAACTCCTGACAGGGAATGCATCGTCTACTCCGACAGAGATTTCCGTCTGACATGGAAAGAGACGGACACTCGTGTCAATAATATGGCAAAAGGTATGTTGGCGGTCGGAATCAAACCTGGATACCACGTCGGTATATGGGCGACAAATGTTCCAGACTGGCTGATTGTGCTTTATGCATGTGCGAAAATCGGTGCTATTGCGGTTACTGTCAATACTAATTACAAGCAGAACGAACTAGAATATCTTTGTAAGAATGCGGATCTAAACGCATTGTTTATCATCGACGGTACGTGGGAATCCGATTTCGTGGATATGACCTATACGATGCTGCCGGAACTAAAAACGTCGCAGAGAGGACATCTGAGCAGCGAGAAATTGCCTTTGTTGAAGACGGTGGTGTATATAGGCTCTGAGAAACATCGTGGAATGTACAACACACATGAGTTGCTGCTTTTGGGTGAGATGACAGCAGACGATGAACTTAAAGCTGCACGTGCGAATGTGAATTGTCATGATGTTGTCAATATGCAGTATACTTCTGGCACGACAGGTTTTCCTAAGGGTGTTATGCTTACTCATCATAATATCACCAATAATGGTTATGCGACGGGAGAGCAGATGGAGTTTACTCAGAACGATAAACTTTGCACTTGCGTGCCTCTGTTCCACTGCTTTGGTGTGGTGCTTGCCACAATGGCATGTCTTACTCACGGAGCCACAATGGTGATGGTGGAGAAATTTGATCCGTTGATTGTACTCGCGTCTGTGCATAAAGAGCGTTGTACGGTGCTTTATGGCGTGCCTACAATGTTCATCGCAGAGCTCAACCATCCAATGTTCAGTATGTTCGACCTTACTTGTCTGCGTACTGGTATCATGGCAGGTGCTTTATGTCCAGTGGAGTTGATGAAGCGTGTTGAGAAGGAGATGTTCATGAAGATGACATCTGTATACGGACTTACAGAGACGTCTCCGGGAATGACTCATACAAACATTCACGATACATTTGAGAAACGTTGCACAACTGTAGGTGTCGACTATCCTGAAGTGGAAGTCAAGGTGATCAATCCTGAAACTGGAAAAGAGTGTGGAGTAGGAGAGCAGGGTGAGATGTGCTGCAAGGGCTACAACTTGATGAAGGGATATTATAAAAACGAAGAGGCGACGAGAGAGACTATCGACGCTAACGGATTCCTTCATTCGGGTGACTTGGGAATCAAGGATGAAGACGGTTACTATCGTATAACAGGCCGTATAAAAGATATGATCATTCGTGGTGGAGAGAACATCTATCCACGTGAGATAGAGGAATACTTGTTGAGTATGCCGGGCATCAGAGATGTGCAGGTGGCTGGTATTCCAAGCAAGAAGTATGGTGAGCAGGTGGGTGCTTTCATCATCAAGCACGACGGTGCTGACATCAAAGAAGAGGATGTGGTGGATTATTGCAAAGGTAAGATTGCTAGATTCAAGATACCTAAATATGTATTCTTCATCGATCAGTTCCCATTGACAGGTTCAGGCAAGATCCAGAAGTTTAAGCTTGGTGGCATAGGTCTAGAACTTTGCAAACAACAAGGCATTGAGGTGATCTAACTACTGATGATATTAAATGCTGGATTTTGCATCGTAAACCAGACATATTGATATAATAAAAGGCATGCCGGAAAAAGCATGCCTTTATTGTATTCTAAGCACATAAAATCAAGTTGCTGTTGAACTTCTTGAAAACTTGTGATTTCGAATTGAATTGCTTTATTAATATCTTTGATAAAACAACAGTACACATTCATTTATTCGAAGCTTGCTTCGATAGAATCTTTCTTTAAGATGGCCATTTCTATGGACTCTTCCATCAACTCCTCATAACCTGGAATAGATACAGGGGACGAGTCCAAGCTTTCTTCCTTTTCAACCAATTGAATCACTGTATCGTCTGGTTTTGCCCAGAAATAAAACATTCCAGGAGACATTAGACCGGCATCGTTGAGGTAACGGAAACGATATACGTATTTGATTGCGCAAACACGCACCTTACTTGCTATACCAAGTTTCCTATCCAAAAATGAGATTAAAGCACTGTCTGTCCTGACATCTATAAAATACTGGTCAATCTTTTTCAGCTGTTCCGACATGTCTGCTTTGCCTACTGCATTCTTGATTTCCTCGTCAATCAATGACAATGTTATTTCTTGCATGTGTACATGTTGGCGGATAGCATTGTTAATATTGTCGTATTCGGTAAGTGAATCTACTGGTTCAATAGAGATTAACTCATAACTTGAAGGATCTTTAATGGCAGGTCGTAAAGCTTTGAAAGCATTTGCTTCCAAAGTTGATTCCCAACAACTACTGAATGACAGAAATGTAAGGAACAAAGATAATATGCCGAACAACCTCCTCATTGACATAAATTAATCGTTTCGCTTACAAAGATATATAAAATAACAATGTAATGTTTTATGATGTTGTTAAAAAATGCTAAATTTTCTTAAAAAACAGTCGAAATAAGAAAAATAAGCAACTTTCACCATCGGAAAGTTTGAGCTTTAAAAGATAGTTGATGTAAGAATGGGATGCATTAGCATAAAAAAGGAGACGCAATTACTCGCGTCTCCAAATTGTATCTATAATGTAGTGATTTTATTGAGCAACTACATCAGTATTGTTACTGTTTGCTTTCATCTCAGCAAGTTTCTCAGAATTTGCTTTTACCTTATCTTCGTCAATTGTATAGAAGCACAATGCAATGATACCAACCACACCACCAACTACTGGTGCAAGAGTGTATATTGTCTTGATAGAGTCGATTGTGTCAGCAGAAAGCTGTGTATTTGCGACAAAACCGACAGCAGCCAAACAATAGATTGGAAGTGAGTTAGCAACTGCCTGACCAAGTTTCTGAGCCATTGTGGCAGAAGAGTAGATCAATCCAGTGGCACGGCGTCCAGTCTCTACTTCAGCGTTGTCAGCAACGTCAGCATACATACTCCATACCATGTAACCTGAAGGTCCGATAGTCAAAGAGAACAATAGGTTGAACAACAAAACCAAACCGATGTTTGTGCGGTCGATGAACAACAACATGATTGAACATACTGATGCCAAAACGAAACATCCAATCCATGTTGGCTTCTTACCAAACTTAGATGCGATTGGACGGATAAGCATTGTACCGATGATAGTAAGGATAGAACCCATACTCAATAGGATAGTTGAGATTGTCTCCCAGTTAAGCTGGAATCCGAACAATGTTGCGTTGAACACAGCAACGTCGTTTACTGTATCGTAGCTATCTGCAAGGTAATATTTTGCATAGTATGCGATCAAACCGTTGTGTACGAATACAAAGAACAACATTGCGATATTTGCAATTGTCAACATGATCCAAGGCTTGTTTGCACCCAAATCCTTTAGGTCCTGTGACAAATTAGACTGCTCCTGAGCTGCTGGCTCTACACGCTCTCTTGTGAACAAGAAAGTGATCATCAAAAGGATGAACGCTGCTGTAGCGTAGATAAACGCTGTTGTAGAGAACGCTTTCTGTCCGTTAACATTCATGGTATCCATGATGAAACGTACGATAGTGAAAACGAAACCATAGCTGACCATACAACCGATCTGAGCTCCGATGTTACGGAATGCTGACACCTTGTCACGCTCGTCTGAATCTGCACTCATCACACCCATCAACGCACCGTATGGCACATTTACAACTGAATACATCAAACGCATGATTAGGAATGTTATGTATGCGTACACTGTCTTTGCTGTTGTGTCGAACTCTGGTGTTGTGAATGTTACAATTCCGATGATACAGAATGGAACAACACCAAAAAGGATCCAAGGACGGAAACGTCCCCATTTTGTTTTGTGTCTGTCGGCAACCGCACCGATAACAACGTCGAACGCGATATCAATACATGCTACTACCAACATCATTGTTGCAACTACTCCAGCCTCCAAACCGAAGTACTCAGTGTAAAATGCAGAAGCGATACAAATCAATCCCCAGAATAGATTGCACGCCATATCTCCTGCTCCATACGCGCATTTTTCTAGTATGGATAGCTTGTGATTGTTTTGGTCAATTAAAGCCATGATAAAATTGTGTTTTAGGTATTTTATTACTTCTTAATGTAAATATTTGATTTCTTTAATACAGTAGTATCTTGAGCTCCACAGTTGATGACACTCAGAACTCTTTTCAAGTATTCTCCCGCAGGAGTTCGTCTGTCCCATTCGTTCGCTTTGCACGAACCTGGTTGAAGAATAGATGCTGTTTCCTCTTTGTCGCAGAAACTCCAGTTGCAGAAACTGACTGTTTGTTTTCCGGCGTTATTTCCAGACAACATATGCAACCATTTGTCTGTGCGGTCGAAATCCTCGTCTCCGCCGCCCCATGCTTCCACACATCCGAATTCTGTGCAGAACACTGGAAGACGGCCAAGCACGTCGTACAGATATGTGTACATGTCATAATAGTGTGGCTTTCCGTCTTTCTCAAATCCTTCGTTGTGAGACGCAGCGTAAAAATGGAAAGCGTACATTATATTGTCGTACTTCAAACGGGCATCACGATCTGGCAAGTATGCGTCCAAATCTTTACCGTTGCCTTGATATCTGCCTTCTTTGATTGGTGCATCCACTAGCTGGCACCACTGAGGTGTACCTACGACAATAATAGGATGAGGTGCTCCGACGCTATCGTATGCGGCGTGGATGACTGGAATAATCTTGTTGGCATAAATAGCGATTGTGTCCCATGTTACAGACGAACCGTTTGGCTCATTACATATCTCATACAACACGTTCTGCTTATTCGCATTACGCTTTGCCATATATCTGAAGAAATCCTCTGCTTTCGAATATCTTGGATCTAGAGGGTTGCCTGGAGTCAGGATATGCCAGTCCATAATACAATAAATACCAAGTTCCTCACAGATGTCTATAAGATTACACATCTCTTCTCTGATCTCGGGTTTGTAATTGTATCCTCCCTCTTCTACGTACATCGCTAAGCGAAGTACACTAATATGCCAGTCTTTCACCATTTTAGTGATAGACTCTTTTGTATAACACTGGCCATACCATTGATAGCCCATAGTACTTAATCCTGCCAACTGTACAGGATTTCCTTCTTTGTCACATAGTTGCAATCCTTTTACCTGCAACGCACCATATCTTTTCAATGGAGGTGTGGTATCGACCGCTACTGCGGATGCTTTTTTCTCTGCCGTCTCCACGCTACATGACATCAATGTGGCAGTTAATATCGCTAAAGCGAATATCAGTCTTCTCATATTATTCCCTTTTATGAATGACTAGAATAGGAAAAAAGGGGAGAGTCTTTAAAAAGACTCCCCTCTTGTCTTATGAAGATGAATTACATCTCAACCTCAACAACAGTCTTAGAACCAGCTGGCTGCATAGGAACGATGTTGCCGGCAATCTCCTTACCGTTAACGATCAACTTCTTAACACCCTTCTGAGCTCCAGAGTTAGTTACCTTGATGACATAGTCTGCATCACGGAACTTACGGTTAACTGTGTAACCCTTCATGTCTGATGGAAGACATGGATTGATCTCCAAACCTTTGTAAGAAGGCTTAACACCTAGCAAGTACTGGCTAACTGTCAACCACATCCATGCAGCTGTACCTGTCAACCATGAGTTCTTACCCTCACCTGGCTTAGCGGCATCCTTACCTGCAACCATCTGGCAGTTTACGTATGGCTCTACCTTGTGAAGTGCCTGATCCTTCAAATACATTGGGCTGATCTTGCGGAACAACTCCCAAGCGTCGTTACCACGTCCGGCTACTGTCTCACCGATGATAACCCATGGGTTGTTGTGACAGAAGATACCTGCGTTCTCCTTGTATCCTGCAGGATAAGAAGAAATCTCACCCATCTCAACGTGATATGATGTGAATGCTGGGTTGTTAAGTACCATACCGTGCTCACAGTCAAGATATTTCTTACATGAGTCGATAGCCTTGTCAACCATACCTTCCTCAAGTCCGATTCCTGCCATTGTACAGAATCCCTGTGACTCGATGAAGATCTTTCCTTCCTCACACTCCTTAGATCCGATCTTGTTTCCGTAGAAGTCGTATGCACGTAGGTACCATTCTCCGTCCCAACCGTGCTTCTTGACAGCCTCGATCATTGAGTCGATGCACTTCTGTGCACGCTCTGCCTCTGCTGTCTCACCGATCTCTCTACATAGCTCTACATAATCCTTACCTGTTACAACGAACAAACCTGCGATCATTAGAGACTCTGCCTTTGAACCTACTGAATTGTTCTCTGTTGTCTGGAATGACTCATTTGGATCCCAAGAGAAACAGTTCAAGTTCAAGCAGTCGTTCCAGTCAGCACGGCCGATAAGTGGCAACATGTGAGGTCCTAGGTTGTTTACAACGTGGTTGAAAGAGATCTTCAAGTGCTCGAACAATGAAACCTCTGTACCTGGCTTGTTGTCAAATGGAACTGGCTCCTTAAGGATAGAGAAGTCTCCAGACTCCTTAACGTAAGCTACAGTACCGAAGATCAACCAGCATGGGTCATCGTTGAATCCACCACCGATATCGTTGTTACCATGCTTTGTAAGTGGCTGGTACTGGTGGTAGCATCCTCCGTCTGGGAACTGTGTAGATGCGATATCAATTATACGCTCGCGAGCACGAGATGGAATCTGGTGAACGAATCCAACCAAGTCCTGGTTAGAGTCACGGAATCCCATACCACGACCAACTCCACTCTCGAAGAATGATGCAGAACGAGAGAAGTTGAATGTGATCATACACTGGTACTGGCTCCAGATGTTAACCATACGGTTAAGCTTCTCGTCATCCGACTTAACTGCATACTTGTCAAGCAAGATATCCCACAAGTTAGCCAACTCTGCAAATGCAGCGTCAACAGCAGCTACTGTAGAGAAACGCTTGATAAGCTCTTTTGCCTTAGTCTTGTTAACAAGAGTAACGTCTGAATCCTGTGAAGAGATCAACTCTCCGCTCTTCTTGCGTGCGATGTCTTCCTTGCTGAACTTCTCCTCTAGCTTGTTCTCAACATAACCTAGAACGAAGATGTAGTCTTTGCTCTCACCTGGCTTAAGCTCAACCTCGATATAGTGAGATGCGATTGGTGACCAACCGTGTGCCAATGAGTTGCCTGGCTTACCTGCCATTACACACTGAGGATCAGCGAACTCATTGTATAGACCGATGAATGACTCACGGTCTGTATCGTAACCGTCGATCTTTGCATTTGTCACTGCGTAGTATGCGTAGTGATCACGACGCTCCTTATACTCTGTCTTGTGGTAGATTACGCTACCGTCGATCTCAACCTCTCCTGTAGACCAGTTACGCTGGAAGTTCTCCATATCTGTAGCTGCATTCCACAAACACCACTCAGCGAAAGAGAACAACTTGATCTTCTTTGTGTAAGTAGTTGTGTTCTTTAGAGTGACTTTCTGAACCTCTGCCCATGTCTTCAATGGAACGAAGAACAAAACAGATGCCTCGATACCGTTCTTTGAACCAGTGATACGAGTGTAGTTCATACCGTGGCGGCACTCGTAAGAATCTAGCGGAGTTTTGCAAGGCTTCCATCCTGGGTTCCAAACTGTACCATTGTCGTTGATATAGAAGTAACGACCACCGTTGTCCATAGGAACTCCATTGTAACGGTAACGAGTGATACGACGGAACTTAGCGTCCTTGTAGAAATCATAACCTCCACCTGTGTTTGAGATCAAACCAAAAAAATCCTCATTTCCAAGGTAGTTGATCCAAGGAAATGGGGTTGCGGGATTGGTGATGACGAACTCACGGTTCGCATCGTCAAAATGTCCAAAATCCATGTTTAATTATATTAATTTTTAAATTTCCAATATTAAACCCAATTTCAAGATAACATATCCAATTTCGGGCATACAAATATAAAAACTTTATGTCCATTAGCATTAGAAATAGACATAAAAACTACGTGAAAGTGTCAAATAACACTATTTACCGTTGTTTTACACTACAAAAAGATTGGCCTTGCGTAGTTCTTCACGTCATCCTCTGTAATCGCGTCGTTACATAGGATCGCAAGTCGCTCGACAACATTCTTCAATTCACGTATGTTTCCGTTCCATTCGAATGACTGCAAATGTGCCATCGCTCCTTTCTCGAATTTATGCTTCTGACCTGTAGCCGAATCATATTTGTTTATGAAGTGCTCCACAAGCAATGGTATGTCGTCTTTTCTTTCTCTCAATGGCGGCACACACAAAGGAATGACGCTCAGACGGTGATAAAGGTCTTCTCGGAAGTTGCCTTTCTCAATCTCCTGCTTCAGGTTTTTGTTGGTGGCTGCGATCACTCTCACGTCTACTTTGATCGCTTTGTCTCCGCCGACTCTTGTCAACACGCCTTCCTGAAGCACTCGCAACACTTTAGTCTGTGCGGCAAGGCTCATATCTCCTATCTCGTCAAGGAATAGTGTGCCTCCGTCTGCCTGTTCGAATTTTCCTATTCTTTGTTTCAATGCCGACGTGAAGGCTCCCTTCTCGTGTCCGAAAAGTTCGCTTTCAATCAGTTCCGACGGAATGGCAGCGCAGTTCACCTCAATGAATGGTTTGTTTGCTCTGGCACTCCTTGCGTATATCTGGTGAGCCACTACCTCTTTTCCTGTTCCATTCTCACCTGTGATGAGAATTCTGGCATCTGTAGGTGCGACTCTTTCTATCAAAGCACGAAGATGATTGATCTGTTCGCTCTGACCAACCATTTCACGGTCGTCCGCCACACCTCCTGTTGCTTTTTTCACACCGTTTGAGATGGCGGCACGAAGATTGCTACTTTCAGGGCTGTTGCTTGACATCGCCTCTTTTACCGCTTGAAGCAGACGGTTGAGGTTCATCGGCTTCTCAATGAAGTCGAAGGCTCCGTTTCGCATACATTGTACGGCAGTCTCAATTGTGCCGTGACCTGATATCAATATCATTTTTGTAGACGGTTGCAACTGGCGCATCTTGGCAAGAAGTTCAATACCATCCATCTTCGGCATCTTGATGTCCGAAAACACAAGGTCGAACTGCTCTTTTTCTGCCTCCTTCAATCCGTTTTCTCCGTCTTCTGCGAGAGTCACTACGTGTCCTTCAAATTCAAGAACCTCTTTCATTGAATTTCGGATACTTCTCTCGTCGTCAACTACTAATATTTTTGCCATCCTAAATTAAATCCTTGTGTGTTGTTAGTCTAGTGTTGTTTTCCATGATTGGCTTATTTTTTCTTTTTGCTCGACAATTCGTATTTTGTTCCTGAGATACTTTCAAGAGACGCTACTGCTTTACCCATCTTCAAGCTTGCTTCGACATACACTGGGTAGTGGTTGTCGTCGTCAGCCACGTAGATTTTCAAGTCCTCGTCGTTCTTGAACAAGTCACCCTTGATAAGGGTAGGGACAAATACTGATGTTTTATATTTGCTTCCGTCCTTTAGTTTGACGGTCTCTTTTCCTGTAAACTTCAATCCCAATTCGTAGACGATGTCTTCAAACAGAAGTGAGAATGCGGCAACATCTCCTCTCGACATTGATGTCACGTCTAAGTTGCGGACTTTGTAGCATGTGGCTATCAAATCACATGCCTTCTTACTGATGTTGAATTCAGTTCTGGAAGTTCCTTTTCTCTTGATGTATTCGAAATTCACATGTAGGCTGTCGGCATTCCCATTGTCTGTGTATAGATATGTGGAATAGCTCCAATAGCTGTCCTCATGTTTGCCATCGTGATAGTACACTGGTTGAAGTGTCTTCTTGCTGATGTATGATGTGAATGTGTCTCTCACCACATAGAATCTTTCAAACATTCCTTGTGTATATCCGTTGACAGAAAGTTTATAGCAGTCCTCACCTCTGACAACAGCCTCACCCACCTCAAAATGAATCTTTCCTGCCTTCATCGAAATGAATCCAAGATTGAAATAGATACCGTAAGTCGCTTTTTCTCCAACCTTGAACACAGGAGTGTCTACATACGAAATCTGCGAAAAGACGCTGCCTGCCGACAACACCATCGCAATAATCAGTGTAATAATGTGTTTTATGTTCATGGTCTTAGTGTGTTTTATCAATTATACAATTAAAATTCTCGTAGAGACGCACGGACGTGCGTGTCATTTGGACGTGCGTGTCATTTGGACGTGCATCATAATTATCGTGTAATAATTATAATCGACGTGCGTGTCATTCACATTTTTCGGCCGATCTTTTTCATGTCGACCTACATTTGGAACAGTAGTGTCTCTACGCATCAATCGTTATGGATACGTTTGAAGATTCGTTCAGTGCGAAGTCTGTTGAAGAAACCTTGTTTGTCATCATCAAGAGAAAGCCAGATGAAGATAGGTTTTCCTACAATATGATCCTCTGGTACAAATCCCCAGTATCTGGAGTCAGCGGAGTTGTGTCTGTTGTCTCCCATCATCCAATAGTAGTCCATTTTAAATGTGTATTTGTTGGCGACTTCCCCATTTATTTTTATGTTGTCGCCTGAATACTCTAGTTTATTGCCCTCATAGTTGCGAATAATCTGGGCATACAAATCAATATTATCAGCATTAAGGTCGATAGTCTCTCCCTTAGCTGGAATATGGATCGGACCATAGTTGTCGCGAGTCCACTTGTTGTCTGATTTTGTCTGTGGGAATGTGCGTCCACCGAATCTTTCGTCTTCTAGTTTGATGCTCACCACTTCGTTGCGTTTTTCAAGTTGAGCTTTCATAGCTGCTGTCAACGGCAATTTGTAGACGAAGTTGTAAGAACCATCCTCGTTTGGCTGGTACTGCAACATTCGTTTCCAGTCTGTCGACACCATTGAATATTCGTAGTCAGACTTGCTTACTCCGAGCGACTGGAATGTCTTTTCTGTAAACGCTTTTGTTGTCTCGATGAAGTAGTTGAACTGTATATGTTCAGGAGCCTCGATCAATTGTCCGTTGATATACAGGTTTCTGTCTGAGATCAACAGGTCGTCGCCTGGCAGACCGACACATCTTTTCACATAATTCTCACGTCTGTCGACTGGCCTCCAAACAATCTCTCCGAAAGTTTCCTTATCATTCCACACCTTATCACGTCCGTAAGTTGATGTAAGTGTGTAATAATCAGGATTCTGTACTTTCATCGCTACTGTGTCGCCAGCAGGGAAGTTGAAAACCACGATGTCGTATAGTTTTACATCTTCGAATCCGGCCAAACGTTTGTATTCCCATTGTGGATTCTCAATATATGATTTGCAGTTGAGAATCGGCAACGTATGTTGGGCCAACGGGAATGAAAGAGGAGTCATAGGAGATCGTGGACCATAATTGCATTTGCTGACGAATAGGTAGTCGCCAACCAACAGCGATTTTTCCAATGATGAAGATGGAATCACATAGTTTTGGAACAAGTAGAGGTTGATGTAGTAGACGACAATCAAAGCGAAAACAATTGCGTCTACCCAGCTTCCTACCGTCTTCACAATCGGATTTGTCGATTTCTTCCACCAGTCCCATGCCACATAACGTGTGATATAGACATCAAGGAAGAACAGCAAGAAAAGTAGCGACAATGGATTTCCTGTCCATATTGTGAACAATATCACAATCACAGCAAGAATACCAAATTTGATATAGTCTATTTTATCGGTATCCTTGAAACGTTCTGCCAATGTGCCAGATTTCTTTCCGATATAATCGTCTTTCTTTTTTGAAGACGCCAAAACTTTATTTGATGATCCAGATCCTATTCCAAACATTTCAATCAGAATTTAAACATGTCTGCAGTAGTGTAAAAGCCTTTCTTTCCGGCAGTAAACTCAGCGGCAAGCACAGCTCCTAACGCGAATCCCTCACGGCTTTTTGCGTCGTGAGTGATCTCTATTGAATCAACTCCAGACTCGTAGCGGATAGTGTGGATTCCTGGAACCTCACCTTCACGAATAGACTTGATTGCAATATCTGATGAAGATCCTTCTACCTCTTTTGACCAGTTACTCTTTCTGTCAAGGTTTTCAAGAATACCTTCAGCAAGTGTGATTGCAGTTCCACTTGGAGCGTCAAGTTTGTGTATGTGGTGAACTTCTGTCATCTCAACATTATATTGAGTGAATCCGTTCATAATCTTTGCCAAATATTTGTTGACTGCCATGAAAATATTCACGCCTACAGAATAGTTTGAACTCCAGAAAAGAGTACCGTTTTTCTTTGTCATTGTTGCCTTGACATCCTCAATCTGCTTTGTCCAACCAGTAGTGCCGCAAACGACAGGAACTCCAGCGTCGAAACAAGCGTTGATGTTGTCGATCGCAGTTGTTGGAACAGTAAACTCGATTGCAACGTCGGCACTCTTGAATGCGTCACTCTTCAAATCTTCACGGTTGTCTATATCAATGATAGATACGATTTCATGACCTCTTTCTCTCGCAATTTTTTCAATCATGTGGCCCATTTTACCGTAGCCGATAAGCGCTATTTTCATATTCGTCTTCTTTATCACTTTACAATATTTCGGCAAATATATTCATTTTTTGGGAGAATCATTCATAAAAAATGCTAAATAAAAATGTGGATGGTTAATTGTCAAATCAAAATCCTTTTTATAAAGCAAGAGCATACAGATTAGGATTGCCAATACGACACTCCCAAACCGCATGCTCATATTGCGAACTTTTAGTAAAAATTTTACAGAGATTTTACCTCTTCAATATCTATTTTTAAGAGAGATGAGATTTCTTCATCGCTCATTCCACCCTTCCTTAACAGTGTAATGGTTTTTGAACGTTCTTCTGCTATGCCTTCTGCTTTCCCCTCTGCTCTTCCTTCAGCTCTTCCTTCAGCTCTTCCTTCAGCTATGCCCTCTTTCTTTGCATAGTTTATTTGATTGACATAGTCACGGTACGCTTTTAGACTACGTTCATATTTATTGCGTTCTTCAAAAGAAAGCATAGAACAATTAGAGAGGTCCCATAACCTCTTGAATACCTCTTTGTCTTTGAATTCTATATTTCCCATACGCTCCATATTTTTCAGATTGTAGATCCATTCCTCAAAGTGGTCTGCACATCCATTGTTTGACTTTTTGAACTTTGGCAATTGTATGAAATAGCCACGTATTTTATCGCTGATTGTTTTGTTTGTTTTGGGGTCCATCAATCTCATTTCACAAAGCACATCCTTGTTGTCTTTGTTGTCGAACAAATTGAAATGTGTGATGAACACGCCAATGACTGCGTTGATTCCGTACTCCCACTCCTCACCTTTTTCTCCTTGCATGGTGATCGCCCTTGAAAGATAAAACAAAGCTCTCTCCACAAAGTAATCTTGTCTTTTATTCTGCATCTCAATGATGACATGTTTGCCATTGTCTAACTTGCAGAACAAGTCGAAGATTATTGATCTTCTGTCATTTTCCTCCGACACGAGTTCCTTGTTCTCATACGTCAGATCAACAATAGGTGCCTCTGTGTCTACAAAAGAGTTAAGAAAATCCATCAATAGGATTTTGTCACCAAAAATTCTCTTGAATCCTTCGTCACAAAACGGATTCAGCATTACTGCTTTTTCTTCTTTCTCCATTTTTTGAACCGTTACTATATTGTTGTTTTTAATTAATATTTTGCCTGATTAAGGCAGTTTTTATTTGCGGCAAAGGTAATTCTTATTTTTATTTGTGACAATAGAATGATGTTTTTTGTTTGACTTATAGGACTATGAATCAAAATCCCGCAGATACAATGTAATGCATCCACGGGATTGTATTTTATTCAGCATTCAGCATTTATAATTTTTCATTTCACTATTACCGTCTGTGCTTCTTTTCCACATTTGACGATATAGATTCCTCTGCCGAGATGAATTTTTGTGATTGCTGAGTTGACGGTGCCGTTGGCGAGTATCTGTCCATTGATGTTGTAGACGGAATAGTCTTCTCTGACATTCTCGTCTAACGATATTATTATCACCTGCTCGTTTTGTGTGTAGACAAGTGTCGTTCTGGAGGTCGTGTTTTCGACAGTTGTCTCACTTGACATTGGAACGGCAGTGAATGGAACCGACAGAATTCGCCACTCACGATGGACATTGGCTCCGGTCGCTCCTGTCTGCCATAATCCTACTTTTGTGCCGATCTCAAGATGCTCTCCTTCCAGATCTAGCAGTTTGTCGTTGGATACGGATGTCACTTTGTAACTGTTGTCGCCAATATGCTCCACCTTAAACTGCTGGCCTTTGTTTGATTCATCAAGTTGTGAAGTGGTCAAATAGTATGATCCATCGTCTGTCAACGCATATTTCTTGCCTTCCAACATTGTGTAAATATTGTAGTTGCCGTTATCTAATTTGTTGAAATACCAGCGTTGCATAGAGTCTGCCACACATAATGAACTTAGTTGCAATGCTCCTCCGTTCAGTGTCAACGGTGCTGTGCTGGCTCTTGGCACAATCAAATATGGGAATCCTTCAGTAAAGTTTTCCATTCCATTGCCTGCTTCCGTTGCAAACACTAATGTGGAAATTTCCTCTCCTCCCATAGTGTAGTCGACTCTTCCGTCGACAACCTCAACATCTGCCATACGCTTGCAATCCAAACGGGAATTTGTGACATACAGTTCAGCTAGACCATCAACTTTTTTCAGCAATGAAAGATCTATGCTGATGTTTTTTTCCTCAGTAGCAGTGTTGAGCATCACTACAACAACCTTGTCGCCTGATGGACTGACCGCAGCCAGGATATCATTACGTCCTGTTCCTAACATTGTATAGCCTTGACGGATAAAGCGAGTGACCTGCATACGGACGTAGAAATTCTTTACGATATTGTATGTCTGGTTGCTGAAATTACCTTTCACCATACACCATTGGTCGTTGTTCTCCTCCACAAACTGCCAATCGATCCATGCTTGTGGCTGAAGATAGTTGAGGTCGTCGAACATACGTTGTGCCAAAGAGAGATTGCCTGCCAGTCCATTTCCTCCGGCTCCTGTCTCAGACATCCAGAATGGCAGACGAGTCTCTGTCACCAAATCTTTCAGATTTGCTTTGTCTCTTATATCACCTCCGTATGTATGCACGTTGAACTGACCTAACATCGGAACAATATCTCCCTCTTTCACAAATAGTTGCAATTCTCCGATGGCTGTAGAAACACTCGTCTCGTCGGAAGCGGATAGCACCGTCTTCAACCCTGAATTTTTCAATTTCGGATAGATCACGCGGATAAGGTCCACTTGTGATGAAGGGTCGAAATGACATCCCTCCTGTCCTCCGTTCTCTCCCCAGTAGTTTGTGTTAGGTTCGTTGAACGGATCCAAAGTTTTGAACTCTATTCCATATTCATCTTTATAATGTTTGCAGACGTCGATCAGATAATCTGAGAATTTTCCGTAGTATTCTGGTTTCAAATTGTCTTTGCCTGCATCTTTGTTTCCGGAAGCACAGCCACTGTATGTCATCCAATATGGAGCAGAGTTGGAGAACGCTTCAAAAATGGCATCTTTACGCGCCTCATTCAGTTTCAGCATCACTTTGCGTTGTGCAGCGTCGGCATTCCAATCATAATCGGAATACTCGCTTGCCTTGAATCCCTCCATTTCCGCACGTTTGCCTTTGCCGTTGCACATGTGTCCGTTGTAGTGCGACGGATGGTCTCCTCCACCGATGTTGTAACGGAAGATATTGTAATTCAGTTTGTCTTCCGACGTGAGCATGTCCACCAGATCGTCGATTTTATTCTCACTCCACTTGCCGCACATGTTTGCCCACCAGCAAAGAGAGACTCCCCATCCTTCAATTGTCTGCTGTCGTGCGGCCGGGTTGATGCGGATGATGCTTGTTGACGACGGTTCATATTTGCTCATGAGGTTGTTATACTCCGTCTCTGTGATATTGACCACCGATCCATGTCTCATCACCGATGGCAAAGAGTATTGTGAAGATTCGAGTTGTGTGAATACGCCTGAAGATAAATCAGTAGTGATAAGAGGATAATAGCCTTTGCCTCCAAAATCATCGATGAACAGGCACCATTTGTTTTCTCCGTTAAATTTGAAGCAAGTAGGGCCTTCCACGTAAGCGATCTGACTCATTTGGGTGTTGATCTCCGTCCATTGGCCAAGAAGCGACGTCGCCTTCTCCATGATTATATATTTGCCCGACGACGGCATTCCCGACTTATGGGCTTCAGTAGCTTCATTCTTCTTGAAACGGTAGTAAGTGTTTCCTACTTTGATGACAGTAGCGTCGATCACACTGATTGTACGGTTTTGAGAGTTTTTCAACTCGATCCATACTTTAGCGTCGGAAAATGTCTTGAAATCTTTCGTCGTGCAGTAGTAGACGCGATGAGTATTATCATTATTCTGGACATATTGTGACGCTGGTATCTTTGAAGACCAGAACACTAAATATTCTCCAGACTCCTCATTATATACAGCTTCGGGAGCCCAAGTGCAACCGGCACCGTCTGGAGCCACCCTGCACATACGTTGTTCGGACCAATTTATCAAGTCGGAAGATTCCCACACCATTATAGCCTTGCTACCTGTTGTCTGAGCCGCAGTCCAGTCGCCATTGCCATTGATTTTCAGGTCTGTGGCAATCACGAAGAATTTGGAACCGTCGGCAGAACGCATGATAAAAGGATCACGCAGACCTTTCTCGCCCAAAGTAGAAGTGAGCACTGGATTGCCACCATTAATATCTTTCCAATTCAATCCATCACGGCTGACAGCAAAATATATCTGTTCACCCTGGGCCAACCCCTCGCCTTTGAAGTAGGCGAACAAGTAAGCAGTAAAGTCTTTTTCAGCTGCAAACGAAATTGCATATGTCATCACCAAGAGAAGTGATGCTAAAAATCGTCGTGTCATAGAAAGTAATTTTTCAGTAAAGACGGAAACCATTCCCGTCTTGTGTTATTAGTATGCCACAAATATATTTACTTTAAACAAAATCAACGTGTTCAAAAGTACCATTTTAAGGAAAAAAGTAAATGAGAAATGAAAAAACTATAAAATCAGTTTAGAAATTTTACAAAACTTTTCTTTCGCATCAAAGATATTTAAAGTGGCATTTTATATATTTGTCGAATATTTAAAGTGGCATTTTAAATTTTATGGCAAATAAAGAGGTAATAAAACGAATAATACAAGATAGCAGACATGAAATAGAATCTCTTGAAATATTACATAGGGAGATCAATATTGATGAATTTAATTGCTATATCTTTGTTGGTGTTCGAAGAGCGGGAAAGTCATTTGTGTTGTATGAAAAGATGCAACAACTTTTGAAAGAAGGTTATTCTTGGAATGACATGTTGTATATAAATTTTGAAGACGATCATTTGATAGGATTGGAACTTCAAGATATAGATACTATCCTAGAATGTCATATGGAATTAGGAGGGAATGACAAACCTATGCTTTTTTTTGACGAGATACAGAATATAGATGGATGGGAAAGGTTTGCCAGAAGAGTTGCGGACAAGAAATATAAGGTGTGGATAACTGGATCTAATGCTAAAATGTTATCTAAAGAGATGTTATCTACTCTTGGTGGCCGTTTCTTGCCAATCGAGGTTTATCCATTTTCGTTTCCCGAATATCTAAATTCGAAGAACATTCCTTTTGATGAAAAAGCATTATGTAGCACAAAAGGAAAAACTGACATTATGAAACTTTATAATGAATACATTTGTTGGGGTGGCCTTCCAGAATGTATCGGACTGAAGGTAAAAAGAAATTATATCAGTGCTGTTTATCAGAAAATATATCTAGGAGATATATGTACACGTAATAAAATAAGCAATCAGAATTTGTTGAGGTTGATGATTAAAAAATTATCAGAAAGTGTAAAACAGCCAATATCTTACTCAAGAATAGCAAAAATTTTGTCAAGCATGGGAGGTAAAATATCGATTCCTACAACCTCAAGCTATATCGGATATTGTGAAGATGCGTGGCTTCTTTTAAGAGTACACAACATTTCTGCATCATTTGCTGAGAAAGAGACAAACAGCAAATACTATTTTATAGATAATGGAATATTGAGTCTACTACTAATTGATGCTAACACTACATTGTTAGAAAATGCTGTTGCATTAGCTTTGTTTCGAAAATATGGACATGACTCAGACAATGAAAGAGTCTTTTTTTATAACAATAACGTTGAAGTTGACTTTTATGTTCCAGAAGACGAACTTGCTATACAAGTGTCATACTCCATTGGCGGTAGTGAACAGACATTTGCAAGAGAAGTAGAAGCATTGCAGAAACTACCCGCAGTCTTAGCTTGTAAACAAAGGTTCATAATAACTTTTGACGAAGGAGACACAATAGAAGACATATATGGCAAAATAGAAATTATTCCTTTTTGGAAATGGGTATTAAAATAAATGTCTGATATTTTGTCGATAAAACAAAGTTTTTTACCGACTAATAGGTATTGCTTCTCGAAAATAATTAAATTTGCCCATATAACTAAAAATTTAAGATGAAAAGCAAATTTTTGAAATATGCACGTGTGGTTTGTGCAGTGCTGATGATGCTTTCTATTATCACTCTTTTCTGCGACACCACTGGTATAGCCAGACATTATTTGGGTTGGACTGTCGACATTCAATTCTTTCCTTCTATTTCCGCAGGTTTGATTGCGGCGTTTGTGTCGACGTTGGTTGTGACTAAACTGTTCGGAAGGATATACTGCTCGGTGATTTGTCCGCTTGGTATTTTTCAGGATATCGTCGCACGACTTGGCAGACTGACAAAAAAACAGAAAATCAAGTATTCTTATAGTGAGGAGAAACTTTGGATGCGATTGATAATAGCTGTGCTGTTTATCGCATCTTATTTGATCTGTGCATATCCGATAGTAGGTTTGCTTGAACCATACAGTATCTTCGGACGTATGGCGACCACACTTCTCGCTCCAGTGGGCAGACTCATTGCTGAGTATCTTGCCGCATCGTCTGAGGCTGCCGGCGATTATACATTTGCGATGCCTGCCGCGTTAAACTATTCATATGTGATGCTAGGAGTCGCTCTATTCTCACTTGTGCTTATCGCTATTTTAGCATTCCGTGGTGGTCGTACATATTGTAATACTATCTGTCCTGTCGGCACAATTCTTTCCATCTTTGCTGAAAACTCAGTTGTTAAACCAGTCATTGATCATGACAAATGTGTGAAATGTGGTCTTTGTGCAAGAAAATGTAAGGCTTCATGTATCGACTCTAAAAATGGAAAAGTCGATTCTTCAAGATGTGTCGACTGTATGAATTGCATCTCCGCATGTAGCAAGGGGGCTATTTCTTTCTCAACATCATCAGACAAAGACAAGACTCCTAATATTATAAAGAGAATCAAGGATAGATTTGCGAAGAAGGCTAAGGAAGACGTGAATGCTACCGTCGCAACGGATGAATCAAAACGAGCATTCCTGACAGTCGGAGCACTTGTTGTTGGAAGTGCCATGACTAAGAGTATGGCAAAGACATTCGACGGTGGTTTGGCTGAAATCACAGAAAAGAAGGAGCCGGTACGTACGGACAGAATCACACCTCCGGGAAGTAAATCGTATAGACATATTAAAGATGTATGTACTTCTTGCGGACTTTGTATCACGGCATGTCCTAATGAAGTGCTTCGTCCAAGTGAGGAACTTGATTCCTTGCTGACCCCAGTGATGAGTTTTGAAAAAGGCTATTGCCGACCTGAATGTAAGCGATGCAGCGACGTTTGTCCGACAGGAGCTATCTCACTTGCAGATCTTGCAGAGAAGAGCGCTACACATGTCGGCCATGCAGTGCTTATCGCCGACAATTGTATCTCTATGAAGAAAGGAGTGTCGTGCGGCAACTGTGCCCGCCACTGTCCGGCTGGAGCAATCACGATGGCACCATCTGTCATCGGCGACGAGACGTCTCCAAAAATGCCGGTGATAGATTCACAAAGATGCATCGGATGTGGCGCATGTGAAAATCTGTGTCCTTCATCGCCATACAGCGCTATCTACGTGGAGGGTCACCGTGTACACAGAATAGATTAAGTATTGGGATCTTTCCCTATTTGTAATTTGAAAAAGACAACACAATATATGGATCGCAGAGATTTTCTTAAACGTTTGTCGGCTGCCACTGCCACTATGGGATTGGCTGCATGTACTCCTTCTGAAAAGACGAAGGAGATAATCGGAACGAAAAGCAAGAAACCTACAGGTGAGATGACATACCGCACTGTGCCGACATCTGGCGACAAAGTGTCGTTGCTTGGTTATGGCTGTATGCGTCTGCCTACTGTGCAACACGGAAGCGCAAGAGAGCAGAAAGATATCGAGATAGATCAGGAAGAGTTGAACGCTCATGTGGATTATGCGATAGAGCATGGTATCAATTACTTCGACACATCTCCAGTTTATTGCCAGGGAAGAAGTGAGCACCACATGGGTATAGCTTTGAAACGTATTCCGAGAGAGAAATTCCTTATCGCCACTAAACTTTCGAATTTCGCACAGGAGTTTTGGAGCAGGGAAAAATCGATAGAGATGTATCGCAACTCCTTCAAGGAACTTCAGGTGGATACTATCGATTATATGCTTCTTCATGCTATCGGAGGCACGTCTGGAGAGTATAATTCGACTCATACTTTTGAGAAGAGATATATTGAGAATGGCATTCTTGATTTTCTTCTAGAAGACAGAGCGAAAGGCAAAATCCGTCATCTTGGATTCTCTTACCATGGTGACATCGCTATCTTCGACCGTGCTCTTGCCATGCACGACAAATGCAAGTGGGATTTCGTGCAGATTCAGATGAATTATGTCGACTGGCTGCATGCCAAGGAGGTCAATCCAAACAATACAAACGCTGAATACCTCTACGCTGAGCTGGAAAAACGCAATATCCCTGCCATCATCATGGAGCCGTTGCTTGGCGGACGTTTGGCAAGCACATTGAGTTTCATTGCAGCCAAACTGAAAGCACACCGTCCAGAAGACTCAATCGCTAAATGGGCGTTACGTTATCTAGGATCATTCCCTAATGTGCTTACTGTGTTGAGCGGAATGACTTATATGGAGAATGTCAAGGAAAATATTGACACATATTCTCCTGTGGAGCCATGCACCGAGGAGGAACTTGCTTTGCTTGAAGAGGTGGCTCAGGCGATGCTGAGATACCCAAGTGTGCCATGTACGGGATGCCAGTACTGTATGCCATGCCCTTATGGTGTGAATATTCCTGGTATCTTCCAGCACTATAACAAATGTATCAATGAGGGCAACGTCTCTGTCAGCAATCAGGATGAGAACTATGTGAAAGCTCGTCGTGCATTCCTTATGGGTTACGACCGTGCTGTGTCTAAGCTACGTCAGGCAGACCACTGTATAGGATGTGGAGCCTGTGTGAGTCATTGTCCGCAGGGAATCAAGATTCCAGCTGAGATGCAGAGAATAGACAAATATGTGGAGAGTTTGAAACAATCTATGGATTAAAAGTCGACGCATGGATAAACTGACAATCGTAACAGCTTCAGGAGAAACTATCACTGCCAACGAGATGGGTATCAAGGCTCTTCGTCGCATATATAAAGAGCGACGTGAGGTGTTGCGTGGTGCGACGGTGACAGACATCATCATCGGCAAAGGTGCTGCTTGTTTCCTGATTTGTGGTGGAATTAAGCGTTTGAATGTGGATGTGATCAGTAGAGCCGGGCTTGACATGTTGCAGAAGGCAGGCATTCCCGTCTGCCCAAAACAGATTGTGCCAATGATAATCAACCGCAAAAACGACGGGCAATGTCCGATTGAAAATCTTCTTAGAGAGACATTTGATGCTGAGGAAGGTATCAAGAAAATAAGCTCTTTCTTCAACGATGAATACTCAGTATAGACGTCGCTTGCGGCGTCTATACTGATAGACTGATTCCATATTCTGAATATCCAATTTATGCATATAGACATTTTATTGAAAAAATCGTAATCTGAACTTGTTTAGGTTTTCGTTCTAAGGAAGATGATCTTTCCATAAAAGTATATTGTTACACTTTTTAGTCGCACTTTTTGTGGTATTGTTACACTTTTTAGTCGCACTTTTTGTAATTTTGCTACATTTTTTAGTCGCACTTTTTTATTTTTGTAAAAAACTTGGTAACATATGGAGAGAAGATATATAAAAAAACTAGTTGATTGGAAGACAACCTCCAATCGTAAGCCGTTAATAATCAAAGGAGCAAGACAAGTAGGTAAAACTTGGTTGATGAAAGAGTTTGCTCAAAAGGAATTCTCCAAGTGGGTTTATATTAATTTTGAGGATAATGAATTGGTCAAAGGGGTGTTTGAAAAGGATTTTGATGTACAGAGAATCATTATGCAATTGTCTATTGCGACTAAGACTGTAATAGATAAGGAGACTCTTATTTTGTTTGATGAACTCCAAGAAGCACCGAGAGGTGTAACTGCATTAAAATATTTTCAGGAAAAAGCTCCTGAATATCCGATTATTGCGGCAGGTTCTCTTTTAGGAATAACTCTTCATAGTGGCACATCATTCCCTGTTGGCAAAGTTGATTTTTTAGAGTTGTATCCTCTTTCTTTTGTTGAGTTTCTATTGGCTGTTGGAGAACCACTTTTAGCTGATCTTTTAGAAAAACAGCAGTGGAATTTGTTAGCCCCTTTTCACGATGTGTTATGTGAGCACTTGAAAACCTACTATTATGTTGGAGGAATGCCAGAGGTCGTAAAATCATTTGTGGAGGAACGGAATATCTCCAAAATTAGAGAAATTCAAAAATCCATTTTGAATGCATATGATAATGATTTTTCTAAGCATGCACCGCTTAATGAAGTTCCAAGAATTCGAATGGTTTGGAAATCTATTATGGCACAGATGGCAAAGGAAAATAAAAAATATATATTTGGAATGTTGAAAGAGGGTGCAAGAGCCAAAGAGTTTGAACTGGCAATTGAATGGTTGATTGATGCAGGGCTGCTATATAAGGTTAATCGGACAAAAAAAGGAGCACTTCCTCTTTCTGCTTATGAGGATTTTTCATCATTTAAATTGTTTTTATTGGATGTAGGGCTTCTTTGTGCTATGAATAATATTCCAATGGACGTTCTGTTGAATGGGAATGCTATATTTACGGATTTTAAGGGGGCGATGACAGAGCAGTATGTATTACAGCAAATAAAACCAATACTTTCATCTATCTATTATTGGTCGGCAGAAACATCTAGTGGAGAAATTGATTTTTTGATACAAAACGGAACAGAGATTGTTCCGATAGAAGTGAAGGCAGAGGAGAATCTTCAGGCAAAGAGTTTGAAATGCTTTATTTTGAAGAATCCTCAATTGCATGCCATTCGAACATCCATGTCTCCATATAGAGAACAAGATTGGCTTACTAATGTGCCACTATATGGGATTGGGTGTCGTTGGTAGAATATTAAACAATGAGGGCAGGTTTGATCCTGCCCCAACAATTAATCTTTGATATTTATCCCAATTGTTATGCTCCCGGTTTCTTGCTCTTCAAAACCTTGACATATAAATATATCGTGATTGCAGCGATTGGCACCTGTACCAAAAGCAACATCGCTAATGCGTCTCCACTCATATTTTAATCCTCCTCTATCCTTATTTGTTGTTGTTTGTTTTTCTTGTCCACGAAGTATATCATAACGCAAAGTACCACAAGACACAGCAATAATGATATTCGTGTTATGTCGACATACATCACGTCGTTGTAGACGGTGCCTTCGCTGAGTGCGGAACCCGGTTCCACATTATCTCCGACTTTTACCACAGGTATTGTTCCTTCCGGCAATGACACTGTTTTGACTGCCTCTCCACAATTGATCTCCACAGCATTGTCAGTCACTCCTGTCACCTGACCTGTATAGTCGGAATAATAGAAGTTTGACACCCATGATGAGTTTGCTCCTATTCCTTTGTGTGTCAACTCTCCGATAATCGACGAATTGTCGACCTCCCAACCAGACAATGATATCTGACTCCAGTCGTCATTCTTAGGCTTGATAAGCGCAGTGACAAAGATGAGGATCATCATTACCGGTGTGACATATCTTAGGATATATTTGAAGATTATTGGCAACTGCATTTCTGCTCCGTAGTGGATTATACGCCAACCTTTATCCAATCCCATCACCCAAGAGAACATGATTGTCTCGATCATACCGAAGAAGAAGAGTGCGAAAGTGCCGGCCCAGAAGTCGTACTGATCGAAGACACCTTTGTCGAAAAACAATACCGTCGGCAAAGCAAGGAAGAACAAGATCACTCCATATATCCAAGAAGCTTTCTTCTGACTCCATTTGTAACTGTCTGTAAAGAAAGTTACCAAAGGGGTGGAAATAGCGAGTGACGATGTCACGGCTGAGAAGAAAAGTAATCCGAAGAACGCAAGTCCAGCCAATGCGGAAAGCACTGGTCCCCACTGAGAAAACAGGTATGGAAGCGTTTTGAATCCGAGACTGAATCCTCCAGACTGAGTCATCTCAAGCACAGCAGGCACACCAAAATATCCTACTGCAATCGGGAAAATGATCGCACTACCGAGGACTACCTCTGTGAATTCGTTTGTGAATCCGGCAGTGAGTGAGTTCAACACTATATCATCATGCTTTTTGATATATGAAGCATAACACTGTATACAACCCATTCCGAGCGACATAGTGAAGAATACCTGTCCACCGGCAGCAAGCCAAACCTTAGGGTTGGTCAAAGAGTCAAATTGTGGATTCCACAGATAGTTAAATCCATCCATGCTTCCGAAAGTCGCACCCGCGTCGCCCTTATCAAGAGTGTATGCTCTTACGACAAGGAATATTCCGAAAAGCAACAGCATAGGCATCGCTATCTTCGCTACCTTCTCAATTCCATCCTTGATGCCTTTGGCAAGAATCCATACATTGAATATGATGCACACCAGGAAGCATATCATGGTGTCGTGGGGAAGGAATGAAGTGGAAACTCCAAGATCGAGGTATTTGCCGAAGAAACTAGCCACCTCTGTTTCCGACATTCCCATGAATGTGCCGCATACAGAATGGATGGCATACGACAATGTCCAACTCTCAATGTAAACGTAATAAGCGCAGATGAGTGTGCTACAGAAAATGCCCATCGATCCGAAATATTTCCATATAGGATGACGGTGCGCTGATTGAAGAATCATAGGAGGGGAGTGATGCCCCGACATTCCTCCAAGTTTTCCTGTACTCCACTCAATAAAGAGGAGTGGCAGACCAAGAAGGAAGAATGATATAAGATATGGGATGATGAAAGCACCACCTCCGTTCTGAACAGCCTGAATAGGGAAACGTAAAAAATTGCCTAAACCGACAGCATTGCCAGCCATGGCAAGAATCAGTCCGATTCGTGAGCCCCACGCTTGAGTCTGTTGATCCATTTCTATCTTTTTCTTAGATTTTTCAGTAAAAATGTAGTTTGCTACAAAAATAATGCTTTTGTTTCTATAAAAAAATAATGTTTCGTTTTTATATAATACGGATATTTTTTATTTTTGTAAACAAGTTAAAAGGATTGAAGGGGACATATATCATTTCAGATTTAGAGATATGGGGTGTTCTCGGAATCTTTGTAGATTTAAGTCCCATAAAACAATGAGACCTATGAAAATTACTGCTAAAGTATTAAAATTATTTACCTTTGTTTTCTTGACGTTGATTTATGTTTCGTGTCAGAAAGAGCGAACACTGACAGTAAGTGGTGTGATCCCTGAAGCTGCGGGTAAGATGGTATATGTTGACAGTATAACATCTTCCAGTCCTGTTTGTACAGATTCCACTATGGCAGATGAGAACGGACATTTTGAATTGGAGAGAAATGCGGTAAAGAGAATGTCGTTTTTCCAATTGAGGACAGATTCTCTATATGCTGTTTTTTGTGCTGATTCAACAGAAAAAATCGATTTCAGAGTTGGACTACGTGGTGAGTTGTTTTTGACGGGAGATGAATATGCCTCACACGTTTGCACTTTAAGTCAATATGTGAGAGCCACAAACAGATATATCCGCACATTGATGCAGATGGGAGACAAGTGTCCTCCTGAGCAGATCAAACAACTTATATATGCACGAGTGATGAAGTACAGGGAATTGGCAGACTCTTTGGTAAAAAATAATCCTGTTTCTCCTGTTTCGTATTATGCGTTGAATGCCAAGTTGATCTACAACATCGAACCGTATGATTTTAATGATGAAGAAGACTATCGTCTGCTAGCGATAGTGGCGAACAGATGGGACATGGTGCGTCCGAACAATGTCTACTCCAATCATTTGCTTGCAAAATTGGCAAGTCGTGAGGCGAACAAGAGAGTTGGTGACGGACTTTTGTTTTCTGAGAAAGCGACATTTGTGGAGTTGAATCTTCCTAATGCCAAACATAACAAGATCAGTCTTAACAGTATCAAAGACAAGAATGTGATCCTGCTTTTCTGGAATCTAAGGAAGATGGATCAAGATGTTCTGGAAAGGATTAAGTCATACTATATTTCGAATCCGGATGTGGAGATCTATCATGTCAGTTTTGATAAGGATGTCAACGCTTTCGATAAAGTTGCCGCACGTTATCCATGGATATGTGTGAACGATGTGGAAGGCAAGAGTGCGTTGACATATAATCTTGAAGTCACACCTTCCGTCTTCCTCTTCAATAAGAAGGGAAATTTTGTCGGGAAAAACATTCCGTTTATTGGATATAAATTTTAATAATTATATGTAGAGACGCGCGGATGTGCGTCTCTTTTTCTTAAATCAGCGTGGTATAATCGTGGCATAAATCATAAAAAAAGCATCGGAACCCTCCGATGCTCGTTTTGTTTTTATACTTTTGTTGTGCCCAAGACAGGACTCGAACCTGCACAGCCTTGCGACCACTGCCACCTGAAAGCAGCGCGTCTACCATTTCGCCACTTGGGCATATTTTGGGGTAGGTGTGAAACTTGCCCAACCAAAAACGATGCGAATTTCGCAAGTTTTAATAAAAAAAGCAACTCTTTTAGGATGAAAATTGCGTTCGATGGCAAAAGAGCCGTAAAAAATGGAACAGGACTCGGCAATTACAGCCGATATGTGTTGGAATCATTGTGTAAACATGGTGACGCCAACGATAAATTCATCGTTTATTCTCCCAAAGGTAGGATGAATACGTGGATGCAGAGAATCATAGACACATTCACCCCTAAGATTTCACTTGTGATCAACAGTTCTGTTTTCGCAAGTGTGTGGCGTACGTTTGGCGTGACTCAGGATGCGGAGAAAGACGGTGCGGCTATCTTCCATGGACTCAGCAATGAGTTGCCACTCAATATCGCCAAGAGCAAGATGAAAAGTGTGGTGACGATCCACGACCTTATCTTCCGCAGAATGCCGGAATGCTATAAATTCTTCGACCGCAAAATCTACGACTATAAATTCCGTAAAGCGGCAGAGAATTCTGATGTGGTGATTGCTGTGAGTGAATGCACAAAAAAAGATATCGTTGAGCTGTATCATATTGATGCAGAAAAAATCAGGGTGGTTTATCAGGGGTGTGATGCCCAGTTTGCAAAGGAGATAAGTGAAGACGAGAAAATTCGCGTCGCACAGAAATATGATCTTCCCGAAAGATATATACTGAATGTGGGTAGTATTGAGACGCGAAAGAACGCATTGCAGATAGTCAGAGCATTGAAGGATGTGGACGCTTCTGTGTCGCTTGTGATTGTGGGCAGACGCACTAAGTATGCCGCAAAAATCGATGAATATGTAAAGAGTAATGGATTAGACGCGAGGATAAAAATCATCTCAGGCATTGATTTCAAGGATTTGCCAGCAGTGTATGCCCAGGCGGAAGTGTTTGTCTATCCATCTTTCTACGAAGGTTTTGGCATTCCGATTGTTGAGGCTTTGAATGTTGGTGTGCCAGTCATCGCGGCTACCGGCTCTTGTCTGGAAGAGGCTGGGGGAGCATCGTCTATCTACGTCGACCCGACCAACGACAAAGAGATGTCTGATGCCATCGACCGCGTCTTGGCTGATACTGATTTGAAAGCGAAAATGATTGCTGACGGAAAGGAATATGCCAAACGATTCTCCGAAGAGCAATGTGCGAGGGAGATTTTTGATATATATAGATCGTTGACATCTTGATATGCCATAATTATATGACAAAAAAGAAAATATTATCTTACATAATCGTATTGCTTCAATTTTTTGTTGTGGTTTGGATAGTAACAGCAATTTTTCGTGTTGGAGACTATAAAGATAAGCTTTGGGCTCACAGAGTTAACTCATTAGAGAAAAGAATGGAATTTCAGAATTCCTTCCCTAATTTCGAGGTCGACATTACAATTCGAATAGATTCATCGGACGGTGATGCTATTTTAGACGTCACTCATGATGAGGACACAACATTCGGACTGACATTTGATGAATATATTCCCATTATAGGAGATGGGGATAAAGTATGGCTAGACATAAAGAATCTGACTGCCGCCAATAACAAAAAAGTGCTAGAAAAACTTGATTCTTTTGTTTCCGACTATGGAATGGAGAAGAGTCAGTTTATTATAGAGACCAGAGATCATAAAGCGTTGGAATTGTTGACGCGAAATGATTACTATACATCGTATTATGTTGATTTCGATGAAATTGATGAGGATACGATAAGGCATTTGGAAGACGTTGCCCAGACAGAATATGTAAAAGCACTTTCATTTCCATCTACACAATATTGGGATATAAGAGATAATATATCAGATGAAGATATTGATTTCCTTACATGGGCACATCGTGATACGCAGATAGAGTTTTTATTAAATCCATTCAACAGCAGACTGTTGGAAGGAGACGATCGACTTAAGGTGATTCTGATTAAGACACGTGGCAAATATCATAGGTAGATAAAGGAGGGCATGTCATTTTGATATACCCTCCTATTTTTAATTTTTAACTGTTAATTATTAATTGAATATGACACTACCGTCGTGTACATTGTAGTAAGCACCTACAACCTGAGTCTTGCCAGCCTCTACGAACTTCTTAACCAACTCACGGTCGTTGATTCTCTTCACCTGAGTTGAAGCGTTCAATTTGATAGCTGCGTCAAGAGAGTCAGCCTTGCCAACATATGGCTTTACATCAGCCTGGATCATAGAAAGCAACTCGTCGATTTTGCTCTCGTCGTCAGCCTTGACATCGCCGATAGCACCAGTCACACCTCCACAAGACTCGTGGCCAAGCACAACAACTGTCTTGACACCAAGGTGCTCGATAGCGTAGTCCACACTACCCATTACAGCATCGTTGTTCACGTTGTTGCCTGCAGTACGGATAACGAAGATGTCACCGATACCCTGGTCGAAAATCAACTCAACTGGCACACGTGAGTCTGAGCAAGCGACAACAGCGGCGAATGGAGCCTGGTGAGGAGCTGTCTCAGCAAGACGTTTGTGATCGTGGTGAGGGAAAACAGGAGTCTCCGCTACGTAACGAGCGTTACCATCCTTCAAACGAGCGATAGCCTCTTCAGGAGTCTCGACTGTTTTGTCCAATGTGGCCATTACTGAATCAATGGCAGCTTTGCAAGAATCGTTAGCCTCACTCTTTGCAGTCTCCTTCTGAGAGCAGCTAGCGAAAATGCCCATAGCAACGACGGCGATAGGCAAGAATAATTTTTTCATTTTGTTATTTAAGTATTTAATATCGAAAAACGGTGCAAAATTATATCATATTTTTTTTCGTTGTTATCTGGGATGTGTGGATTTTGATGCAAAAACTTGCTTATTAGCTTTTAACGAGAGCTGTAAAATGGATTAAGATATTGTCGGAGTCGAAAACAGACAGTGCCAGACAAAAAACGAGAGTACGCTTCCGCATACCCTCGTTCAGATAAAATCTAATGATTTTTTACTTTTTCTGAAGGAATCCAATAATCCAAAGAAGAATACATGAACCAAGCACAGCAGTGATCAAACCGCCAAGACTAAATGATCCGATACTTGGAAGACCGCTGAACAAATCACCGAACAACCATCCTCCTAACATGCCACCGATGATACCAACAAGGATGTTGACCAATATGCTGTTGGCCTTACCCATCAACTGGCCACCAAGGTAACCTGCAAGTGCTCCCAAAAGCAAGTATACAATTAAATCCATTTATTTAAAATTTATTTTGTTAATAGTTTTTAAAAGCAAAAGAGCAAAAAAAATACAAAAATCACAATATATAGTACTGTAAAAACACTTAAAAAAGACAGAAAAAGACTATTTTTGTAGCCGAAATATGTTTAAGATGCAGATAAAACGCCTACATACATTTCTTTTAAAGGACTATTTGCTAAGTTTCTTGGCCACATTTTTCGTATGTCTTTTCATTCTGCTGATGCAGTCGCTATGGAGATACATCGATGAAATGGTGGGAAAGGGATTGGATCTGATAGTCATGGCACAATTCTTCTACTATGCGGCATTGACACTTGTGCCTATGGCATTGCCGTTAGCGATACTGTTGTCGTCGCTTATGAGTTTTGGAGGTTTGGGTGAACGTCTAGAGCTGATTGCCATGAAGGCTGCCGGCATATCATTGTTTAGAATCATGAAACCATATCTTGTGGTGATCGGTTTCTTGTCAATCGGTTCATTCTATTTCTCCAATGTTGTGATGCCGGATGTCCAGTTGAAGTGGACGGTGCTGCTGCGCTCTATCAAACATAAGTCGCCGGACATTTCAATTCCAGTAGGATCATTTTATACGGGTATCGACAACTATAGCATTTATGTGCGTAGTAAGAATCACGACACGAGAATGCTTTACGATATGATGATATACGACTTTACCGGTACTGCTGGAGGAGGAGGCTCGGATAATATCAGAATCGTGACTGCAGATTCGGGTATGCTTATTTCAACGGCAGATAAAAAAGGATTCATCCTCAAACTCCACAACGGAGAGATGTTTGAGAATATGAAAGGATCCGCGGTTCAGGTGTCAAAGAAAAATATTCCGTTCCGACGCGAGACATTTGTCTACCGTGAATTGATTATGGACTACGACAACAATCTGAATATGGTAAGCGAGGAGTCAGTGGCTGGCAAACAGACGACTAAGAATCTCGAACAGTTGACACAGACCATAGACTCCCTTAAGCATGAGTCTGATAGTTTGGCTGCGGCATTCGCTCATAAATACGTCAACTCTCTATTCTTTGGCCGTCAACTTGACAGCGGATATGTCAAGATAAACCTCGACACAATCCCGCTGGAAAAAGCCAAGAACTATGAGGCTATAATCAACCGTCGCTCACTGATGCAGCAGAAGGAATCGTATGACAGAGCGATAAACAATATGCAGGTTGTGAGAAATGAACTTGATTATCATGGAGAACGCAAATACTCATCAGTCGACAAACAGATGTGGAAACATGATATCGAACGACACCGTAAGTTCACTCTCTCGTTTGCATGTATAATCTTTTTCTTTATTGGTGCCCCATTGGGAGCCATCATCAGAAAGGGAGGATTTGGTTTGCCGGTTGTGATTTCCATTTTGCTTTTCATCGTCTATTATATAGTAGACAACACAGGATTCAAAATGGCAAGAAATGGTAGCTGGCCTGTCTGGTTAGGCACGTGGTTTAGCTCTGCTATGCTATTCCCATTAGGCTTGTTCCTGACTTACAAGGCGGCGATCGACGCTACATTCAATATGCCTACAGCAAAAGTTTTAGGCAAAAAGATATCCAAGTTCTTTAAGAATTTGTTCTCAAGAAAGAAAAAACAAGAAATCAGTCAAGTAATTAACATAGACGATAATGAACTATAGTATAAACACAATAGAAGAGGCATTAGAGGATTTCAAACAGGGTAAGTTTGTGATTGTTGTGGATGATGAGGATCGTGAGAACGAAGGTGATTTCATCACAGCGGCAGAACTTATCACTCCGGAAAAGATTAATTTCATGCTACGTGAAGGACGTGGAGTGCTTTGTGCACCGATCACTATTTCAAGAGCAAAGGAACTTGACCTCGACCATCAGGTTGCGGACAACACATCTATCCTTGGAACGCCTTTCACTGTTACTGTAGACAAACTTGAAGGATGTACAACAGGAGTTTCCGCACACGACCGTGCAATGACAATACAGGCTCTTGCTGATCCGATAAGCACTTCGACAACATTCGGACGTCCGGGACATATCAATCCGCTTTATGCTCAGGACAACGGTGTGCTTGCCCGTGCCGGACACACTGAGGCGGCTGTCGATTTGGCTCGTCTTTCCGGACTTCATCCTGCTGCCGCTCTTATCGAAATTCTTAACGAAGACGGTACTATGGCCCGTATGCCTCAGCTTGTGGAGGTGGCCAAGAAACATGGCATGAAGATGATTGCGATAAAGGATTTGATCGCATACAGAAGAAAGAAAGAGTGTGTTGTGGAGACGGGAGAGAAAGTGGAGATGCCTACTCTATATGGCAACTTCAAGCTGATCCCTTTCCGTCAGAAATCAAATGGTTTGGAGCACATTGCCCTAATCAAAGGTGAGTGGAAGCCAGACGAACCTGTATTGGTGCGTGTACATTCATCTTGTGCCACTGGAGACATCTTCGGATCTCGCCGTTGCGACTGTGGCGAACAACTGCAGAAAGCAATGCAGATGGTGGAGAAAGAGGGCAAAGGTGTCATATTATATATGAATCAGGAGGGCCGTGGTATCGGACTGATGAACAAGATCAAAGCCTACAAACTTCAAGAGGAAGGTTTGGACACTGTAGACGCCAATATTCATCTTGGTTTCAAACCGGATGAGAGAGAATACGGTGTGGGAGCTGAGATTCTTCAGATTCTAGGAGTCAAGAAGATGCGTCTGATGACAAACAACCCTGTCAAAAGAATCGGATTGGAGAGCTATGGACTCGAAATCGTGGAGAATGTTCCTATTGAGGTAGAGCCAAACAAATACAACCGTTTCTATATTGAGACAAAGAAAAACCGTATGGGGCACACCATCAAAAAAGCGTAAACAAAGAACCTTTTATATAATATTGTGAATTATGAATTTAAACATGCTTTTACAAATTCCTGAGACAGTTCCTGTAAACAACGTTGAGGAGACTGCAAATCAGAGCATCAACCTGCTTGACACAGCCATGAAGGGTGGTTGGATTATGATTCCGTTGCTACTTCTTAGCATCGTCGCAATCTATATCTTCTTTGAGCGTTTGACTGTGATCAGAGCAGCGTCGAAATATGACAAAAGTTTCATGGATAAAATCAAGGATTATATCCAGGAGGGAAAGATTGACGCGGCGTTGAATCTTTGCCGCAACAATAACACTCCATGCGCAAGAATGATTGAGAAGGGAATCCAGCGTCTAGGCCGTCCTATGTCGGATGTATCTGTAGCTGTTGAGAACGTCGGCAACCTTGAGGTGTCGAAACTTGAGAACGGCCTTTCTTATCTTGCCACAATCTCAGGAGGTGCTCCAATGATCGGATTCTTGGGTACTGTAGCCGGAATGATCGAGGCATTCTTCCAGATGTCTAACGCAGGTAATAATATTGATGTGTCATCATTGGCTGGAGGTATCTACACTGCCATGGTGACAACTCTTGGTGGTCTGTTCGTGGGTATCATCGCATACTTCGCATACAACTATTTGACAACTCTTGTCGACAAAGTTGTGCGTGATATGGAAGCACGTTCACTTGAGTTTATGGATATTTTGAATGAGCCTGCCAACTAAATAACTGAATGCTATGGCTTTAAAACGTAGAAATAAAGCAGAGGCAAGCTTCAGTATGTCATCAATGACGGATATCATCTTCTTGTTGCTGATATTCTTCATGTTGACATCATCGGTGGTGCATCCCAATGCCATCAAACTGATGTTGCCGCAGAGCAATTCGCAAACGGCTGCAAAACCGTTGACGCGAGTTACGATAGACAAGGAACTCAACCACTATGTGGCATTCGGAAATGAGACAGAGCGTCCGATACAGCTTGAGGAGATTGAAGACTATCTGAAAAAGATCGAGTTGGCCGAGCCTGACATGTATGTCGCTCTATACGCAGACGAGAGTGTGCCTCATGGTGAAGTGGTGAAGATATTGGACATCGCTAACAAGAACAAGTTCAAACTTGTGATTGCTACACGTCCGATGAAGAAATAGTCATAAAAAAACGAGAGTGTATGGATAGACAAAAACTTAAATCCTGGGCCAAAGCAAACGGTGCAACGGGTACTGTGATTTTCCATGCTGTCATTTTCCTGGTGTTGATATGTTGCTGCATGACATCGCAGATGTCAACCACAGAGGAAGGTTTGGCAGTGTCTCTCGGTGCTGACGATTTTGGTGGAAGCGATCTTTTTGAACCTACTCCAGCCAGCGAGATAGAAGGAGAGTTGGCTGAAGCGTCTCCAGCTGCGGATCCATCCACTGCCCCAGAAGCTTATCAGACTCAGGACATAGAGGAGTCGGTGGCAATGCCAAAAGCGGACGAGGAGAAGAAGAAAGAGGAGGCTAAGAAAAAAGAGGCCGACGCTCAACGTAAGAAAAAACAGGCGGAGGAAGCTGAACGCAAACGTAGAGAGGCGGAGAAACGTGCTCAAATTGAAAAAGAGAATAAGCAGAAAGCTGAAATTGGAAACCGTTTGAAGAATGTCTTCGGCCAAGGTGGAAACGGTGGTGTCGGCAACGACAATTCGTCTACAGGTAAAGGTGACGGCACTTCGACTGGAAGCCAAGGTAAGGCGACGGGAGATCCGAACAACGCACCGTCGAAAGGACATGCAAAGACAGGATCCAACAACTCATGGTCTCTTGACGGTCGTTCTATCCATGGAGAATTGGCGAAGCCAACGTATGGAGAACAGGAAGAGGGAACGATTGTGGTCAGAATCATGGTCAATGAGAACGGCGACGTAATAAACGCTGATATAGCACCAGGTACAGACATCACGTCTAAACGTCTTCATAATGCGGCAATCGCTGCGGCAAAGAAGACAAAATTCAATGCGATACCGACTAAGAAGAACCAGAGCGGTACCATTACTTATAAATTTGAATTAAGATAAAATGAAGAAAGTATATGTTTTTTTGGCAGACGGTTTCGAAGAGACTGAAGCCATTTCACCAATTGATCTGTTAATCAGAGCTGGAGCGACGGTGGAGAAAGTAAGTGTTACAGGAAAGAAGGAGGTCACAGGCTCACACAACATCACTGTGATTGCGGACAGCCTGTTTGACGACAACAACTACAGCGATGCTGACATGTTGTTTTTGCCCGGAGGTCCAGGCCACAAGACATTGTTGGAGCATTCAGCGTTGATCGAGTTGGTGAAGAAAGCCAATGATGAGAAGAAATGGTTGGCGGCCATCTGTGCTGCACCTATGATCTATGGATCACTTGGTCTGCTTGACGGCAAAGCTGCGACATGTTTCCCTGGCTACGAGCAGTATCTTAAGGGAGCTGTGACAACTGGAGCACCATACGAAATCTCTGGTAATTTTGTCACTGGAAGAAGTGCAGGTACAGCGATGGCATTCGCATTGGCAATGGTCGAGGCGTTGTTTGGCAAAGATGCTTCGAAAGAGGTGGCAAAGGCAATTGTGTCATGATGTTTGTAGGCAAGTCTGACATGAATATCAAAGAATTATTAACTTTTATGAAGTTTTTTGACAATACAAGACTGGTTAGTCTTAAAATATTCATATATTTAGCTGAGATTTATTAAAATATATTTAATTATGAAGATCTGTGCATATATTTTTGCTTTCGCACTTTCAACATTGATGTGCTGTTGTGCTGGTTCAAGTAAAGAGGGGACTGCTCCTGTAGAGGCTGTTGATTCGACAAATACAACATCCGCTGAATTTGTGCCAGTGGAGAATCTTAATGCAGAGTGCTATGTAGACAAATTGTCGTACGCAGTCTGTATTGATTGTGACGTGCTTGACCAGTTTCGTACAATGTCGATCTATGGACCAGAGAAGAAAGAACGGGAGAAGATGCCAGTGGTCTTGTTCATTGAAGGTGATGTAAAAGATATGCCTTCATTCGAGTGGCCTCGTGTCTTCATTGATTTGGGATATAAGGTTTGTATACCTAAATGTTCGAACATCAAGGCTGATCGCAACAACGATAAGACAATCAAAACTTTCCGTACAGCATTGAACGATGTGAATGATGCCCTTACTACTTTGAAAATGAAAGCAGACAAGTATGGTATTGACACAACAAGAATTTTCTTGGCTGGAAATGCATCCGGAGCAGTTGTCGTTGCGTCATACATTTATACTTATGTGTCTGGAACAGAGCCTCTTTCTAAAGAAGGAATCAGAGGTGTGATCTCGATTTCCACAAATTCGGCTTTGAACTTGAACGAGTTTGAGAAGAACTTTGACAATGAGATTAAAAGTTTGATCTTCCACGGCACATCAAATGAGCAGAGTACAGAACTTCTAAATTCAAAACAGTTGGCGTCTCAGCTTGGAGAGTTGGCTGAATTTATCGAAGTGGAAGGAGCAAACGAATTCCCTACTCCGGAGTATACAAAAGTTGTAAAAGACAGCTGTAGAGAATTCTTGAGAAAGCACTTGGCGAACTAATCGCAAATATGTTAGAAGTAGGTAAAAAAAACATACTAGAAATATCAGAGGTCAGAACCGACGGCTATATCCTTAAGGATACAGTCGACGGTGATACTCTTTTTATGCGCAAGCTGGAATTGCCAGACGGTGCGGAGGTAGGTCAGCAGGTTGAAGTGTTCATATTCATGAATGCCAAACGAGAGATGGTGCCGACCACAATGATGCCGTATGTGATGCCAGGCGAATTCGGTTATCTTTATGTAGATGAGGTTTCTAAAGCAGGAGCATTGCTCGACTGGGGACTATCACGCCCTCTATTCCTGCCATCACGAGAGATGACCATGCGTATGCAGATAGACAGACGTTATCTGGTATATGTATATTACGATTTGGTGACTCGCCAGATCATAGCGACAAGCAGAATAGACCAGTATCTCAACGTCTCTCCTGCAAAATACGAGTTCAACGATGAGGTGGATATCATGATCGCATCCCGTCACGAACGAGGATATAAAGTGATTGTCAACAACGCTCACTGGGGAATGATTTACCAAAGTGAAATATTCCAGGAGATAGAGATAGGCGCACTTTATACAGGTTATGTAAAGAATGTCCGTGAAGACGGAAAAATAGACGTCTCCCTACAGCCACTTGGATTCAAAGTGACTGATGATTTATCGGAGATAATTATGAATGAATTACATAAGAACAATGGAATCTTGAGAGTGTCAGACAGATCGGATGCAGGATTAATCGCCGATATGTTCGGATGCAGCAAGAAGAGTTTCAAGAAATCCATCGGAGTATTGTTCAAACAGCGTTTGATTGAGATACACGAGGATTACATTTGTCTTGTGTAAATAAAATTAGGAGGGAAAGAGTATGAGTAGTATACTGATAAAAGGTGTGTCGCTTAATGGCAAAACCACCGATGTTTTGATAAAAGGCAATCGTTTCAGCAGAATTGCCCCAAATATCACGGAGAATGCCGATCAGGAGATTGACGGCAAAGGTTTTGCGATAATTCCTCCGTTCTACAATGGACATTGCCACGCCGCAATGACATTGTTGCGCAGTTACGCAGATGATTTACCTCTGTTCACATGGCTCAACGACCATATCTGGCCAGTGGAAGAACAGATGGTGGAGGAAGACATCTACGTCGGCACAAAACTTGCATTGCTGGAGATGATCAAGTCCGGCACCGTCTTCTTCAACGACATGTACGGCATGGTGGAAGAGAGCATCAAAGCTTGTGAAGAGATGGGAGTGCGTGCACAGATCGGAATCTCTTTGATGGATAGAATGGGAGAAGAGTCGATTAATGGACGATTCGGATTCATACATTCGTTTAAAAGTACAGAATTGGTGAAACTTGCAGTCGCCCCACACGCTCCATACACTGTATCGAAAGAGTTGTTTGAGAGATGTGTGAAAGAGACAGACAAAGCAGGCGTGATGATTCATACACATTTGTCGGAGACAGCGAAAGAGGTGGAAGATTGCAAAGCTGAGCATGGAATGTCGCCAGTGGAATGGCTCGACAGCCTTGGCGTACTGACAGAAAAGACAGCTTTGGCTCACGTGGTCCACACTTCAGACAGCGATGCTGATATACTTGCAAAACGCCAGTGTGTGATCGTGTCGAATCCGACATCAAACATGAAACTGGCAAGTGGAGCATTCCACACTACTCAGCACCGTTCTCGCGGTTCAAGAGTGGTGCTTGGCACAGACGGTGTATCGTCGAACAACAATCTTGACATGATGCAGGAGATGAAATTCTTCGCATTGCTTGCTAAACTTACGGAAAATGCTGAATCTGCACCAGCAGACTATGTTTTCGACATGGCGACAAGAGCAGGAGCGGAAGCATTCGGTATCGACGCGGGAGTCATAGCTGAAGGTAAATTGGCAGATGCAGTGCTTGTAGACATGAGCAACGAAAGACTTGTGCCAGACTACAATTTGATTTCCAACCTTGTCTATTCGGCAGACAGCAGATGTATAGACACAGTGATCTGCAACGGACGTGTCGTGATGCGTTCGGGCGTTGTGCCAGGAGAAGACAAGATCATTGAAGATGCACACAGAGTTTGTGCAAGATTCAAAGCGATGAAGAAATAAGACAAAAATATTTCAACACAATATGATATTATTTTTCAAAAAAGAGGATGCCGGCATAATTGCAGTCGGTGTTTCGTCGAAATTGGGTGAGGAAGACATTAAGAAACTCACTTGGGCATTCAGCGGTGCTAAGTACATGGAGTGTGATAGCATCAACGGTTGGTTCGTTGGCCCACGTCGCGAGATGATTACTCCTTGGAGTACGAATGCAGTGGAAATAACTCAGAACATGGGTATTTCTGGCATTGAGAGAATCGAGGAATATTTTGTGGCTTCAGGCGAGAACGCAGAGCATGACCCAATGCTACAGCGTATCTACAATGGCTTGAACCAAGATATCTTCACAATCTCAAAGACTCCTGATCCAATTGTCTACATTGACGATATTGAAGAATACAACAAGCAAGAGGGTCTTGCACTTAACCCACAGGAAATCGAGTACTTGAAGAGCGTAAGTGCAAAAATCGGAAGAAAACTTACAGACAGTGAGGTGTTCGGATTCTCACAGGTGAACTCTGAGCACTGCCGTCATAAGATATTCGGCGGAAAGTTCATCATCGATGGCAAAGAGATGGAGAGCTCACTTTTCGCTATGATCAAGAAAACATCTGAGACTAACCCTAACAAGTTGGTTTCAGCTTATAAAGATAACGTTGCATTCAACGCTGGTCCTGAGATCGAGCAGTTCGCTCCAAAATCAGGAGACAAACCAGACTATTTTGAGGTGAAGAAGATACAGTCTGTCATCTCATTGAAAGCTGAGACTCACAACTTCCCAACTACTGTTGAGCCATTCAACGGTGCAGCGACTGGTTCAGGTGGTGAGATCCGTGACCGTCTGGGTGGAGGTAAGGCAAGTTTGCCTATCGCCGGAACAGCAGTCTACATGACTTCATATCCACGTACAGAGAACGGAAGATCATGGGAGCAGGCGATGAAGGAGAGAAACTGGCTTTACCAGACTCCAGAGCAGATTTTGATCAAGGCATCCAACGGAGCCAGTGATTTCGGTAACAAGTTCGGACAGCCTCTAATCTGTGGTTCATTGTTGACATTCGAGCATCAGGAGAACGACAAGAAGTTCGCTTTCGACAAGGTTATCATGCTTGCCGGAGGTGTCGGTTTCGCCAAGATGAAAGATGCACAGAAGGGTCATGCAGAGCCAGGTGAGAAGGTTGTAGTGATGGGTGGTGACAACTACCGCATCGGTATGGGTGGTGGAGCCGTTTCATCAGTTGAGACAGGCCAGTACTCAAACGCAATCGAGCTAAACGCAGTGCAGCGTGCAAACGCAGAGATGCAGAAGCGTGTTTCTAACGTGATCAGAACACTTGCGGAAAGCGATTCTAACCCTATCGTCTCTATCCACGACCACGGTGCAGGTGGACACTTGAATTGTTTGTCGGAGCTTGTTGAGGAGACAGGAGGTAAGATAGATATGGATGCTCTTCCAATCGGCGACGTTACTCTTTCAGCGAAAGAGATTATCGGAAACGAGAGCCAGGAGCGTATGGGTCTTCTTGTTCACGAGAAAGATATTGATCTAATCAAGAAGATCGCTGATCGTGAGCGTGCTCCAATGTATGTTGTCGGAGAGACTACAGGAGACAACAAGTTCGTATTCGAAAAGAAGAATGGCGAGAAGCCAATCGACTTGGAGATGAAGGATATGATCGGTAACCCTCCACGCACTGTCATCACAGACAATTCTGTAGAGGAGCACTATACTGACGCCACTATCAATGTAAGCAAGGTAGACGAATACATCAACAACGTCCTTCAGCTTGAGAGTGTTGCATGTAAGGATTGGTTGACTAACAAGGTAGACCGTTCAGTCACAGGAAAGGTAGCACGCCAGCAGACAGTTGGAGAGGTGCAGTTGCCATTGGCAGACCTTGGTGCTGTTGCGTTGGATTACCGTGGAAAGGCAGGTATCGCAACGTCTATCGGACACGCTCCTATCGCAGCTCTTGCTGATCCAGAGGCTGGTTCAGTACTTGCAATCGCAGAGGCATTGACAAATATCGTGTTCGCTCCTCTAGCAGAGGGATTGGACAGCGTATCGTTGAGTGCAAACTGGATGTGGCCATGTAAGAATCCTGGTGAGGATGCAAGATTGTATAAGGCAGTCAACGCAGCCAGTGATTTCGCATGTTCACTTGGCATCAATATTCCAACAGGAAAAGACTCATTGTCTATGACACAGAAGTATGGCAATGAGAAAGTATATTCTCCAGGCACAGTGATCATTTCAGCCGGAGCTGAGGTTTCTGACGTAAGAGGCATCGTGACTCCAGTTATCGCTAACGTACCTGGTTCAGCAGTTTACTATATTGATTTCTCATTCGACAGCTTGAAGCTTGGAGGTTCTGCATTGTTCGCATCATTGAACAAGGTAGGAAGCGAAGTTCCTTGTGTGACTGACACAGAATACTTCATGGATGCATTCAACACTGTTCAGGAGATGATCAAAGAAGGCATCGTACTTGCAGGACACGATATTTCAGAAGGTGGTATGTTGACTGCTCTTCTTGAGATGTGTTTCGCAAATTCAGAAGGCGGTTTGAACGTAGATTTGAATGGCGTAGGTGATGATGTATTGAAGGTATTGTTCGCTGAGAATCCAGGTGTTTTGGTACAGGTTTCAGACTGTGCATTGGCAGAGAAGATGATGAGAGAAGCAGGTGTTGGTTTCGCCAAGATCGCAACTCCAATGGAAGACAGAGTCGTAAGAGTAGCTAAAGATAAGTTCAAGCACGACTTCCAGATCGATCAGCTACGTGACGTATGGTTCAAGTCATCTTACTTGCTTGACAGAAAGCAGAGCGGTGAGATTTGTGCAAAGAAGCGTTACGAAAACTATAAGAACCAGCCATTGAGATTCAAGTTCAACTCTGAATTCTCTGGCAAGCTATCAAAACTTGGAATCACAGCCGACCGTACAGCTCCATCAGGAATCAAAGCGGCAATCATCCGTGAGAAGGGAACAAACGGAGACCGTGAGATGGCATACTCAATGTATTTGGCTGGCTTCGACGTGAAGGATGTCCACATGACAGATTTGGCATCAGGTCGTGAGACATTGGATGATGTCAACTTGATTGTATTCTGTGGTGGATTCTCCAACTCAGACGTCCTTGGTTCAGCTAAAGGCTGGGCAGGAGGATTCCTATACAATGAGAAGGCAAAGGCTGCACTTGATCGCTACTACGCACGTCCTGACACACTTTCTCTTGGAGTCTGCAACGGATGTCAGCTAATGGTTGAGCTTGGACTTGTATATCCTAACCATGAGCAGAAGCCACGTATGCTACACAACGATTCTCACAAGTTTGAGTCATCATTTGTGGCATTGACAATTCCACAGAACGATTCAGTGATGTTCAAGTCGCTATCAGGCTCTAACCTTGGTATTTGGGTGGCTCACGGAGAAGGAAAGTTTGATCTTCCTTACGCAGAGAGCGAATATAAGATCGTAGGTAAGTATGTATACGACGGTTACCCAGCCAACCCTAACGGTTCTAAGTATGCTACAGCAGCCATCTGTTCGGCAGACGGTCGTCACTTGGCTATGATGCCACATTTGGAGCGTGCTATCTTCCCATGGCAGTGGGCATACTACCCATTGAACAGAAAAGCCACAGATGAGGTGACTCCATGGATCGAAGCATTTGTAAATGCAAGAAAGTGGGTTGAGCAGAATAAGAAGTAAGAATGACCCTTGTGGTTTAACTATAAGAAAAGGAAGGTGAACAACCTTCCTTTTTTGTTGTTTATATTCCTCCCTTCCGACGATTGCACTCCATGCACAACATCTGACAATTCTCTGCGACGGTGCGTCCGCCATCGTGCCAAGGAGTGATGTGGTCGGCTTCCATTTGAGAGAACTCAAAATGGTTGCCACAATCTGCACAATTTCCTTTCTGCCGTTCGTATGCTGCAAGTTTTTGAGCTTCTGTAAATGCTCGAATCGATAAATATTTTTCTTTACGGGTAAGTATATATGGATAAATACCGCTCTTCTTGCTCACATCATCGTCTAAAACAAGTTTGGCCACCTCTTTGTCTATCGCCTCGGTATCATAAACTTCGTTTTTGTATTTTTTGTATAGTTCTCCCCAGTTGACACCCTTCATAATCTTTTTTCTTTCTTTTGTCGGCTTAAATGTGGTTTCAATCCAAGTGATGACCGATTGGAAGAATTGCCACAATGCCGCCGCATTCGCATCATGCTGATGGTTTGCCATATACGTCTCGATATTGCCATCTGAAATCCAAGAAATAACAGTTTCAAGATAGTCTTGACGATTGACTTGCCCAGTCATATACTCACTGCCGATTTTGGCTGCTGGACAACCTATCTTGCTGAAATAACGTTTGGCATCGTTCACCCAACTGCCAGCATAGACAGCATTGCGTAGTTCTTGCTGGGTCAATTCCTCTCCGGCTATATTTATGGTTTTGAACCATTTCAGCTTTTCACTTTCGGCGCCGCTACAGATGTAAACCTGCAATTCATAATTGAGAATCTGCTCTTTCTCGTCGTCCTGCATATTGTGGAAATATCTGAACATATAAGAGAAATCTCCGTTTACAAATTGACAGATTGAGATAGTGCGTTGCTGACCGTCAATGATTTCATAAGTTCCGTCGTCGCGTGTCGCCCAGTACATGACATTTAGGGGAAAACCTTGGGTGAGGGTGTCGATGACTGCGGCACGTTGTTTGTCATTGTAGACGAACTCACGTTGGTAGGGTGGACGCACATCCAGTTTCCCTCCGTATGCTTTTACGCCTTGCTCTGCATTGTCTGCATATCCATCTGTCAGTTCACGGACGCTTATTTTATGTAATTCTATTTTCATGGTTGTATGTAGTAAAATTTTTATTCTTTCTTTCCGTATTCCGATTCTGGCTCTGCCACCATGCTTGGCTGTGGCTCAAGGAATGGATACTCTATGGCTTGTGTTTGTTTGCGTCGGATGAGAATACGTGCGTATATCTTTTTCCCATTTACAAAAGGATATCCGAAATTTAAGTGATCTATGGTTGTAGAGGCCATTATTCCTAATATTTCAAATTGTTCTGGATTATACTTGTCCAAAAATGTGATAGGCACACCCATCATACCATCAAAGTCCATTGGAATGTCAGCCACTTTGTTTACATTAATGGCGTCGTAATTGTCGTATTGCGGATATTCCTCTGGATTATAGGTCTTGTATAGGATTATTTCCTCATGTCGTTTGGCGATATCGAGATTGGTAAACCAACATATATTACCCATACTTCGCCATTTTTGTCCTGTCTCGTCAATCCAAAAGCGAGTCGGTTTTGGTTCGTAATAGTCGGGCACTTTGAATTTTGCAAAAGACAGTGTGCTTCCAAGCCAAAGTTGGTTTGCTTTTATATATGTGAATATCTCTTTATATGTGATGGCATTCTGATTCCCAATGATTACAAATTTCTTGTCGTATTTTATCAGTTGAGCTACATATTCCCTGAAAAGAGAAAATGGTGGATTGGTAACAACGATATCTGCTTGTTTCAATAATTCAATGCATTCTTGGGAGCGAAAATCTCCATTTCCTTTAAGATAATTGATGCCAATTTCCTCTGGATCTGGAATACGGTTGCCATTGTGATCGCCAGTGTATTCGAGCCAGATGGCACGTTCTGAGTCATTTTGGCTGAATAGGTCTCTCTGTTGACTCTTGTAACAGGTAGTGATTAGTTTCTTCAATCCCAAACGCTCGAAATTATAGCTGAAGTAGTGGAAGAAATTGCTGATGCGAGGATCATCGCAATTGCATAGCACAACTTTATCTTTGAAATGCTGTTTGTAGTGTTTCAATTCGTTTTCTATGTCAGATAGTTCGGTGTAAAACTCATCCTCTTTTGCCTTGTTGGCGGCATTCAAACTCTTATTTCCTGCCATATAGATTGATAGTTTGTGCATCACTATCAATCACTCGAAAGGGGTCTAAAAGAAAGGTGTGAGCCTTCCTATCGCATTCACGAGGAGCCTCGGAGAACCCCGTTTCCCAATTAGAATCAGCCCACACCTTAGCGGTATGAGCATCAACCATACATTGGGAAACGGAGAGCAGGATGCCCTTCGTGAATTAGCTTGTTACTCTTTCGTTTTCAAAATCAAGAGTTTCCGAGGCTTTTGTTTTGAATGCGAATAATAGCTAATGCTGTATGTTATTTAATATTTTGTTTTATTCTTCTTTCTCTTTTCCTATTTTGTATTTGATTTGTCGCAAAGATAATCATTTATTCTTATCCTGCATAATATAATGGATTTCAAGTGCTCGTCTACTGCTCGTGGCATTTTTTATGATTGGATTCCCCAATTACGCCGTCAGGCGTTCAATATTTGTAGAAAACGATGGAGTATAACCGATAAAATTGCCGAATTTCGGAAGTTTGATGGAGTATAACCGATAAAATTGTTGATTTCTTAAAGTTTGAAGGAATATAACGGAATAAATATGATAGCAAAATGGTATCCAGTGTGTGTGGATTGGTGATTTCCTCCGAGATGACGTTTGATAGTCTCGAAATTATTTGTGTCTTAATGCCTCATGGTATAATCCACGTTGAAGCCTTTTCATCATTGGATAAAACAGCACATACGACACCACTGCGCATACGATCGCACAGGTGATGGCGACGGCGATGTCCAATCCCACGTCGAACGCATTTTTGGAAATGGATAGTCCGAATATCCTTGAAACCTGCTTGAATATATTTAGGAGGAAGACTCTCACAATCAGTTTTTGGGCCATTCTTTTTATGAATGTAGACACTGCCATGCCCAACAGAGATGTCATCGTTCGAGAGATAATCTTGTCGTGTTTGACCTCGTTGTTCAGAGAGATCAGAATCTCTCCGTCTACATTTTTGTCTGTATGTGTTTCGCTTTTTGGATTGCCGTATAAATACACTAGTTTCTGTGTCAGGATGAACACCACTATCTGAAACTGTATGAAGTCGACGACACATGCTGTGTACATTGGCCATCCTGTCTGAGGAATGGCAAGCAGGAAGGATAAGGCGGATACAATCACGCAATGATATAGAATCGCTTTATTTGATGCCTCTTTCACCTCTTGCTTTGGCAAAACATCAATAGGTGAGCAATCGTTGAAGGTCCGGTTGAATATGCGTTTCAGATAAGAGTCTCTGTCGACGACGGCAAATGGCAGACGAAGGCCAGTCAGCAAGACACTGTCCCATATCGTGGTCAATTTCTGAATGATTCCCTTTATCTGGCTTTGAATGCCCATCCTATTTGATAGCAGAGACGTCTATATAATAGTAGAGACGTCGCAATGCGGCGTCTCTACATGAATTTATCGCCAATAAATAATTATCTGCCTGAGTACATGCTGTCGTAGTACTTCTCGTATTCACCAGAAGTGATCTTGTCCATCCACTCCTGATTCTCAAGATACCACTTGACAGTCTTTTCGATACCTTCCTCAAACTGTAGGCTTGGCTCCCAACCCAATTCAGCCTGAAGCTTGCGTGAGTCGATAGCATAGCGTGCGTCGTGTCCAAGACGGTCTGTGACATATGTGATAAGATCCATATCCTCACCCTCTTTTCTTCCAAGAAGACGGTCGACAGTGTTGATCACGACCTTGATGATGTCGATGTTCTTCCACTCGTTGAATCCACCGATATTGTAAGTCTCAGCAATCTTACCTTTGTGGAAGATAACGTCGATTGCACGTGCATGGTCTTCAACGAAAAGCCAGTCGCGTACGTTCTCACCTTTGCCGTATACTGGCAATGGTTTGCGGTGGCGGATATTGTTGATGAATAGAGGAATCAGTTTCTCAGGGAACTGGTATGGACCGTAGTTGTTGGAGCAGTTAGTCACGATAGTAGGCATGCCGTAAGTGTCGTGGAATGCTCTCACAAAATGGTCAGACGAAGCCTTAGAAGCTGAGTATGGAGAGTGTGGGTTGTATTTTGTTGTCTCCAAGAAGAAATCCTTACCATAAGCCTCATGGTGTTTGCCAGAAGAAGCTTTAGTAGTGAATGGAGGCTCAACACCCTCTGGATTAGTCATCTCCAATGCTCCATACACCTCATCTGTAGAGATGTGGTAGAAACGTTTTCCTTCGTATTTTTCAGGAAGAGACTCCCAATAAAGTTTTGCGGCCTGAAGCAAAGAAAGAGTACCCATCACGTTTGTCTTTGCAAAAGTGAAAGGATCCTTGATTGATCTGTCGACGTGGCTCTCTGCAGCCAAGTGGATGATTCCGTCGACTTTCTCATCCTGCATAAGCTTGTAGAATGCGTCGAAGTCGCAGATATCCATCTTCACGAATTTATAGTTTGGCTTGTCCTCGATGTCTTTCAGATTTTCAAGGTTTCCGGCGTATGTCAACTTATCAAGATTGATAATGTTGTATTCAGGATATTTGTTTACGAACAAACGGACAACGTGCGAACCGATAAATCCCGCACCTCCTGTAATGACGATGTTTCTTTTGAAATTCATACTATTCAAGTGTATAATTTCTGCAAAGATATGTATAAAAATGTGAATGCGAAATGTTTAATGCATAAAAAAGAGACGATGCAAGCACCGTCTCTACAAAATATTTGATTTTTACGCTTATTTCGCAACTATCAAGAAGTAGTTTTTCTTTCCACGCTGAGCAAGGATATACTTGCCGTTAAGAAGAGAGTCAGCCTTGATCACATCATCGTAAGAAGCCAACTTCTCTTTGTTGATTGCTACTCCGCCGCCTTGAACCATCTTTCTCATCTCACCTTTTGAAGCGAACACTTTTGCTTTGTCTGTAAGCAAATCTGCTGCTGCTATGCCTGCCTCGATTTCGCTCTTTGCTACCTCAAACTGAGGAACGCCCTCGAATACAGAAAGCAAAGTCTCCTCGTCAAGTTTCTTCAATGAGTCTGCTGTTGCGTTTCCGAACAAGATGTTTGAAGCCTCAACTGCTGCCTCATAATCCTCACGTGAGTGAACCATGACTGTAAGTTCTTCAGCAAGTTTCTTCTGAAGTGGACGCAAGTGTGGAGCCTCAGCCTGCTCTTTCACCAAACCTTCAATCTCCTCTTTAGAAAGAGATGTGAAGATCTTGATATACTTTTCTGCATCGTCGTCTGAAACGTTTAGCCAGAACTGGTAGAACTTGTATGGAGAAGTACGCTTTCTGTCAAGCCATACGTTGCCCGACTCAGTTTTTCCGAACTTCTTTCCGTCAGCCTTAGTGATAAGTGGGCAAGTAAGAGCGTATGCCTCAGCACCGCTGATCTTACGGATCATCTCAGTTCCAGTAGTGATGTTGCCCCATTGGTCAGCTCCACCAAGCTGAAGCTTACAGTTCTTAGTTTCGTTCAAGTAGACGAAGTCGTAACCCTGAAGAAGCTGGTAAGAGAATTCTGTGAACGACATACCGTCAGCACCGTTCTCACCAGTGAAACGACGCTTTACAGAATCCTTACTCATCATATAGTTTACAGTGATAAGCTTACCGATGTTGCGGATGAAATCAAGGAAAGTGAAGTTTTTCATCCAATCATAGTTGTTGACAAGTTCAGCTTTGTTTGGAGCATCGCTGTCGAAATCCAAAAATTTAGAAAGCTGAGCCTTGATGCACTCCTGATTGTGGCGAAGCATAGCCTCGTCGATAAGCACACGTTCCTGCGACTTTCCAGAAGGGTCGCCGATCATACCTGTGGCACCACCGATAAGAGCAAGCGGTTTGTGTCCAGAACGCTGGAAATGACGAAGCATCATCACACCAACAAGGTGACCGATATGTAGTGAGTCAGCAGTTGGGTCGATACCCAAATATGCTGTTGTGACCTCTTTTTTCAATTGTTCTTCTGTGCCCGGCGTCATGTCCTGAATCATGCCGCGCCATCTTAGTTCTTCAACGAAATTCATATATCTATATTTCTGTTTTCTTTTAAAAGCGTCGGCAAAAATAATATTTTTTTAGGGAAAAATAGTTGAATATCGTATAATTAAACTAAATTTGCGGACAAAATATAAAACGTAACTTATAATTCTTATGATTAATTCACAAGATATCAAGATCGGAAGCTGCGTTCGTTTGGATGGCAAGCTTTATTTCTGTATTGATTTCCAGCATGTAAAGCCAGGTAAAGGTAATACAATCATGCGTGTTAAGCTAAAGTGTGTAACTGATGGTCGCGTATTGGAGCGTCGCTTTGATATTGGAGAGAAGCTTGAGGATGTACGCGTAGAGCGTCGTGAGCACCAGTACCTTTACAAGGAGGGTGAGGATCTAATCTTCATGAACAATGAGACTTTCGAGCAGATTCCTTTGAACCCAGAGTTGGTGACAGGTGTTGAGTATATGAAGGAGGGTGACACAGTAGAGCTTGTTGTTGACGCTTCTAACGAGAACGTTCTTTTCGGTGAGATGCCAATTAAGACTAAGCTTAAGGTTACTTACACAGAGCCAGGTATCAAGGGTGATACAGCAACTAACACTCTTAAGCCTGCTACAGTTGAGACAGGTGCTGAGGTACGTGTTCCTTTGTTCATCGAAGAGGGTGCTATCATTGAGATCGACACTCGCGATGGTTCTTACCTAGGAAGAGAGAGATAAGAGACATTTTAATGTTTGTTCTATTTGGGCGACGAGGCATTTATTGCTTAGTTGCCCATTTTTATTATATAAAATATGTATAGTCTGATATGAAGAAGATAAAAATCACAGTTGTCCGTAAGGCTTGTTATACTGATCTGATGGAGAAATACGAGAATCCTATTGAGCATGCTTGTGATTTGAGTGAGGGCCAGGTGTTCATAGCAAATGGATGGGAGAGACCTGATGGCTTCTGCATAAGTGCATGGGAGAGCATTTCTCCATTCGTGATGACTCTTGCCCATGGTGGTGAGAACTTCTACGGTGGATGGATGAAGAACCCCAAGTCGGCAATGATATCTTGTAATGATGGTTTTCGTCCCGTCTCTTTCTTGATTGAGACTATGGAGGAAGACGAATGCGAAAAATGATGGAGTTAACAAAAACAATACAGTTATGAATATAGGAGATAAAATACCTGCTGTTCTAGGCAAAGACCAGGATGGCAATGAAATTAAAGCGGAGGATTTCCGTGGAAAAAAACTGGTGCTTTATGCATATCCTAAAGACAATACAGGAGGATGCACGGCTGAGGCTTGCTCTTTACGTGACCATAAGTCGGAATTGTTGGCGAAAGGTTACGAAATCATTGGCGTGAGTAAAGATTCTGCAGCGTCGCACAAGAAATTCATTGAAAAACAGAGTTTGAATTTTAATCTTATCGCAGACACTGATACAACACTTCTTCAAGAACTTGGAGCATGGGGAGAAAAGAAGTTTATGGGCAAAACATGTATCGGCACTCTACGTACAACATTCCTTGTGAATGAAGAAGGTGTCATCACTCATATTTTCACACCTAAGGAGATTAAAACGAAACAGCACGCAGAGCAGATTTTGGAGGTGATTTGAAATGACTGAAAAAAATGTCATTTAGTTCAAATATCATGTAAAATTTGCTCAAAATGACTAAATGAGCACAAAAAAGTGTTGTTAAACAACACTTTTTTGTTAGTTTTGCATCAAATAAAACATTTTAAAAGCAATAGCATGAAAAAATTTATTTTTGCTTCAGCAGCTCTTTGCGTAGCTGCTACTATTTCAGCACAAGAAGTACAGGAGGTTGTTGAGGTACAGCCTCAGTCACAAGAGCAGTCTGCTGCTACAACAAAGGCTTACAGAACAGAAGCTGGTAGATTTGGTGTTGAGGCAGCTATCGATCTTAAGGATGGTTTCTCATTCAAAGAGAAAGATTATGTTGATGGTGAAGGATTTGACGGTTTCAAGGGTGGTCGTATCACTGCAATTTATACTCTTTCAGATCAGTTGGCTTTAAGATGTGGTTTCGGACTTCATGTTTCTAAAACATACAAGCATGATAAAGAGACTGTTAAAGATGAAGTATATGAAGAAATAAAGAATACTACAGACGTAAAGAGCCACACTACAAGATCTCAGTTTGAGATTCTTCCAGGTGTTGTATATTCGTTCAAGGGTACAGAAAGACTTGAACCATATATAGGAATTGAGGGTGTGTTTGGTTTTGATAAGAATAGAACAAATGCCAAGGAAGATATAAGTTCAAATGATGCTGATTTCCAGAATTACAACACTAAGTCAAAAAACACTAGTACAGGTGTTTTCTTCGGAGCTAACGGCTTTACTGGTTTCAACTTCTTCCTTTGCAAGGATTTGTTTATAGGAGCTGAGTTTGGTTTCGGTTTCAAGGTTACTCCTACAGACAGAGTTGAAAAGGCTGAGTTGGAAGATTCTCGTGTAGAAACTCCAAAAGAGGAGGAGAATGACGACAAGCACTTTGGTCACACAACTGACATCAATTTGTTGTTTAACCCTTCTATCCGTTTGGGTTGGAGATTCTAATCAATTAGAAATCATAAATGAGGAATGCTTAAATAAATTCCTCGTATATAGAATAAAAAAACACGGGTTCCATTTGGAATCCGTGTTTTCTATTTTTAATTAAGCATTTTTTATTTAGCATTGACTTTGTATGTCTTTGCTGAATCTATTGATTTCAACAAATAGACGCCTTTGCCAAACACTCCATCAAATTCGGATGGAATATATCCGTTTGTGATATTGAGACTCTTCAATTGACGTCCTGCAATATCATACAGCTGGTATTCTCCACACGGAATCAAATCGTCGTTTGTGATTGAAACAACGTCTGCATGAGTAGTTGATATGAATTTGATCCAGTCGATGTTGACGTATGATCCTTCAATCAATAGTCTCAGGATATGTTTGCCTTTGGATATCTCACTTGTCGACGCAGTTATTGTCTGGTAAGTCTCCCAATCTTTGCCCTGTGGCACTTCTATCTTCTCTGTGACAGCTTTGCCGTCAATCAACAATGAGAATCCTGAGCCTTCCAAACCAGATGCCACTCTCAACTCCAATTCATAAGGTTCTGTGTATGCCACGTCTACCGTGTATTCAAGCCATTCTCCTTTTGATGTCCAACCAAGTGCGTATCCTCCACCGTCTATCTCGGTGATATCCACGTCGTCATTACGATAAACTGATCCTTGGTTTGCAGCGTCGTCATCCTGGAATGCGAGTCCTGCTCCTCCTTCATCATAGTTTTCTGCTTCCAATACACCTGGAATAGCGATTGCTCCGTCGTAAGGTTTTTGTTCGGGCTCTTCGAATTTTATTTCTGGATAATCAACCACTTTGTCGCTTGTAGACAGATTCTTGAATCCAAGTTTGGCTATCTCCGTCAAATTCTCTACCTTGCCTTTCAACGGACAGATTCTGAATTTATGACTGTAATCGTGCTTAGGCATCATCATCTGCTCGCCCTGAGGTTTTGCTCCCCATGAATTGACACCTCCAAGTCCCTGTTGCTGCAAGTCGACGCGAAGGGTTATGTCCTTGTTGTTGTTCAGATCCCATGGATAGACGGTACGTTCCAGATCTTCTGGAGTGTGGTGTTGGGCGTTGAACTCCATGTAAGGAGAGCCGACAACCATCAGTCCGACACCGACAGAATTTGTGAGTGCGGCCCAACGAACATTTGTACGCTGACCAGTCTCGCCAATCTTCATATATTTAATAGTCATAGAATCGACGAGAGTGTTGTATAGACCTTCGAATGCACTTGCGTTTCTTCCGATGTAGTTCTCGTGAGGTCCACGTCCTAAATAAGTCAATCTTTCGAATCCGCCTGGCACTGTGATGAGTGTACCGATGTTTGGAATCTCATCCAAACTTCCGTCTGGACTTAATGTATATTCCACGATTATGTCGCCGCTTCCGTATATTGTGTAACTCATATTCATAGCTGACGTTCCAGCCTCTGGCAATGAGATTTTGAAGTCGACGCGAGTCTCTTGGTCAGACTCTTTTGTCACTTTTGATGAGTTCACAACTCGTTTGCTTCCTGCGTATCTCCACTCATTGCAGCGGTTACCCATGCCGTTTCCACGGTCGTTGTCTGTTGTGGCACGCCAGAAATTAGGCTCGGGTCCATCTTTGATCAACTGGACTCCATTGCTTGTATAGTTTGTGATCATTCCTGTCTTAGTGTTGATCTCAACAGAAAAATCAGAACCAGTCACTTTAAGCACTCCGTTTCCTTCCTCAGTTGTCTGTTTAGGTAGGGAAGCGATATTTATTTTTGGAGAATAGCCTTCTCCAAGGTTTAGTCGGATTTGGTCGTGAGCGATGCTGTGACCTGCTTTTGCCCATGATTGATTCTCCTTCAGACGGAAATCAAAATCAAGTTGGTAAGAAGATCCAGCCTTGACGTTTTTAGGCTTTTTGTAATCCAATGTGATTTCCTTGGTCGACAATGGATTGATGTTTGTTGAAGATGCGTCGATCGCTCCACTTGCGATTTCAATTCCGTCTTCCTTCAAACTCCAGAATCCTTCCGCTATATCGTTGATGTTAGTGAAATCAAAACGGTTTTCGATTGTGAACTTGCCGGCTGCGGCTTCAGTCTCTTTCACCAATATGTTCTGATACGCATGTTTCACCTCCCATATTTCAGGCTGCAAAGAACGGTCGGGGAATACGATTCCGTTGGCACAGAAATTGTCGTCGTTAGGTTTGTCTCCCCAAAGACCTCCATAGTTGAAGTATTGTGTACCGTCGCGACGCAATCCCTGGTCGATAAAGTCCCATATGAAACCTCCGAAGACGCGAGGGTTGGAGTAAAATGCATCCACAAATTTCTGTATCTCACCCACACTGTTTCCCATTGCGTGCTCATATTCACAAAGCATGAATGGCTTATTGTTGTTGTCGTAGACAGACACTCCCCATGGGTCGCAATACATGCAGCTTTGTACGTCGGCATTGTTGTTGTCGCCTTCGTAATGTACAGGACGGGTGTTGTCGGCCTGATGCGCATACTCACGCATAGAAGCAAACACGTCTCCCCAACCTGCCTCATTACCTAACGACCAGATGATAACGCATGGATGGTTCTTGTCTCGTTGGATCATGGAAGACATACGTTCCAAGCATGCTGGACGCCAGTTGTCGTCGCTCTTTGGCAGTTTGTCGTTGGCTCCGTGCGACTCCACATTGCACTCATCCAACACATATATACCTAAACTGTCGCAGATGTCGTAGATGCGAGGATCATTAGGGTAGTGGGAAGTACGCAATGCGTTTATGTTGAACTTTTTCATCAACACAACGTCGTTAAAGATTAATTCGGTCGACAATACACGTCCGTTGTCTGGGTCGATCTCATGTCGGTTGACTCCACGTAGTATGATAGGGGAGTTGTTGACGTAGAAACGAGTTATGCCTTTGGAATCTTTTTTCAGTTCCACTTTGCGGAATCCGATCTTTGCACTCTCTACCTGCACCGTCTTCCCGTTTGCATCTTTCAACGAAATGACCGCAGAATATAGGTTTGGCGACTCTGCTGACCATAGGCGAGGAGCGTTAACTTCGATTTGGAATCTCACGGATTCCTCTTTGCCTGGTTCGATTGAAGAGATGGTTTTACTTTGTGGGGCAAACACCTCTTTGCCAGACTTATCGTAAAGTCCGAGTTCAACAGTAAGTGATGATTCGCTTGACGTATCAAAGTTGTCAACCCAAACTGTAGTGTTTAGGATTCCATCTTTATAGTTTGACGCAAGAGTAGCGTCGATCTGGAAATCTTGGATATGGGTTTTAGGAGTGGCATAGATGTAGACGTCGCGCATGATTCCTGCAAGACGGATGAAATCCTGATCTTCAAGCCAAGAACCGTCGCACCAACGGAACACCTGTACGGCGATTTCATTTTCGCCAGACATATTTAATTTGTCTGTCACATCGAATTCGTGGTCGGTGAACGAGTTTTCGCTATATCCCACATATTTACCGTTCACCCAAACGTAATACGCAGATTCCACACCTTCAAAATGCAGACGGATTCGTTTGCCATCCCAGTTGGCAGGCACTTTGAACGAACGCTTGTAATGACCTACAGGATTGAAATTCTTAGGCGCTGCAGGAGCTGAGATGTAATCGCTGGCACTCCATGGATAGATGACATTGGAGTAGATAGGATGGTCGTAGCCAAGAAGTTGCCATGAACTTGGCACTTTGATGTCATCCCAACCAGACACATCATATCCCACTTTGAAGAAATTGTCGTCACGTTGAGAAGGCTTGTCGACGTGGAAAAACTTCCATGTGCCAGCCAATGTCTGATACCATTGCGAAGATTTCCTGTTTGCCTTGATACCCTCTTCCAGAGTGGAATAAGGCATAGACGTCGCGTGAGGCTTCAAAGTGTTGACTGTAAAAGTCTTTGGGTTGCCATCCCATTCGGTCCAGGATTGAGCTGTCAATCCGCAAGGCGTGAGCAAAGCAGAAACGACCGCCGCTTTTGCTACGGAATGAAGAGAAAAATGTCTCATACAAAATCTGTAAATGTTTTTCATGAGTGTGTTTTTTGTAATATACGATATTACAAACGTATCAAATTGGAATCAGCAAATCAAACAGTTGCGGATGAAAAATTATGTTTGAAATCAAATGTGAAGTAGTTTCCTTATAATGTTAAGGTGATGTTACAAATGTATATATCCCTTGGGAAAAATGTATGCCTGCAAAATTCGGTGAAAAAGAGGAAAATGTAAATGATAATGAGGAAAAGTCTTTTTATTCAGGTCAAAAAATATAAGATATATCCTTTAATAGAATACCTACAAGTGGCACTAAGTAGAATATCCATCTTCTTTTCCAACGAACAGACAACCTAAACATCAGTTTCATCAGTAAAAAAGTGGTTATCGGATACAATATTGTAATCCAGTCTTTGCAATAGTAATCAAAACCATATTCAGAATGTATTAAAACAATCATGCAAGTCGCAATAAACCACGGGATTAATGATAAAACCATAAGACAAATAAAAATCTTTTGGAGCGTGTCGGGAGTTCCTCCTATCATTTTGGAAAAGATAGAATTGTTTTCATTTCTTGTAAGTTTCTCATTTTCCGCTTTTATTAACGTTTCTCCCATGTCGTGTTTGATGCTGCATTGCAATAGACTGCTTGACAATATACATAATAATGAGATCATCCAAACCCAATAGTCCATCCAGTTTATTCTCAAATATATGATTTCCACTATCTTTTTATTATAGAGACGAATGATACGGGTTTTATATGTCGGTTCTTCACATAGCCAAATGATGATACCTATCCCTATCAAAATGGATAGGATTGGCAAAATTGGAAGACTCTTATGATTTATATAACTAAGATTGTTGCAACGATAAACAGCAAAAAGAGCAAGGAGAGATGCTGCCGCAAATATATATTGGACGGCAAAAAAATCTGAGTTGATAATGAAGCGGAAACCACCTTCAAAAGTCATATATAAATAATCCCATATAAAAGGCTCACTATCAACATGACCAGTGCTTTCTATCCGTACCAAAGGAATCATAAATAAAATAGAAATAAGAAAAAAGGCCAGGCCGATCTTCCATAATACTGAAGCGTATTTATATTTTTTATATTCTTCCATTCTTTGTTTGTTTTTGATGGACGAATGCAAAAATAATTTTATTTCAGTACTATACGTCTTCTTTTTTATTATTTATTATTTTCGCCAGAAAATAGAATTTTGATATGTAATGTTAGACAAAATTCTTCTTGTGTTAATTACAATATGATTATGATAAAACATCTAGTTTTAGCATTCTGTATATTTGTTGGTGCCGGAGTAAGTGCACAAACACGAGTGTTTCTTATTGGAGACAGCATAACTGAAACATGGGGTACAGCATTTTATCCTTGTAATGGATGGGGATCTGTACTTCAGTATTTTTTTGATAGTAAGAAAGTTGTTGTGGAGAACAGAGCGGTAGGAGGAACAACGACAAAAAGTTATTATCACGAACACTGGTCCAAGGTGATTTCAGACATTAAAAAAGGAGATTACTTATTCATATCTTTTGGAGCAAATGATTCCAATCCATTTTGGACATATTGTACAACGACAGCTGAGTTTATAGATTATGTAGGAATATTCTGTAAGAAGGCAAGAGAAAAAGGTGCGACGCCGGTGCTTTTGTCTACTGCCAATCAAAATTTGTGGGTATCAGAATGTATATTGGAGTCATCATATGGTCAACACCCTCAAGCGATGAAAGAAGCTGCGGAAAAGTACGACACACCATTCTTCGACCTTTATACTTTTGGATACAACCTTTCAGAAGAGGTCGGACAGGAATACAATACATTCTACCGTCATAACAATTATAAATCTGGTGAATATGAAAATTATCGTGATGGGCATGAGGATAATGTACATCTTCAAGAGACTGGAGCTATAGATTATTCCAGATATATTGTTGAGGAAATAGAGAAATCTAAGGACGAAAGATTGAGATTGCTTGCGGAGGCAACGACTCCAAGATATAATGTGACATTTGATGTGGATCAAGACAGTATGATGACGTCTATATCTCGGTCTGCAACGTTTCCAGAAGGCATTAATGTAACGTTAAAAAGTTATGGAGTTGACGAAACTAAAAAGTGCATCTGGAAGAATGAAAATGGAAATGTGATTTCCAAGAGCAATTTATGTGTATATGTCATGCAGAATCACGACGAGCATTTTACCGCAATATATGATGTTCCTCCTATGTTTAAAAGTCTTGTTGACGACTATAAGATATTTAAGGAAGAAATCGTATTCTATGATAGTCATATTCACACAGTCTCAATCTATACATTTAATGGTAGCTGCGTGACATCAGCGTCGACGAGGTATAATTATCCGTTCGATTTGCGGACCGGAGCTTATGTCCTGACTATCGATGGAAACAAAAGCATGAAGATTATGATAGAATAATTACACGCATAATATGAAATGTATATAAGGGCAGGTCTTGTGCCTGCCCTTATTTGTTGTTTTTTTCTTGATAGTCATGGAATCAAAAAATGGTATGAGCATCATAAATGGTCCGTAAAACGTGGAATATAATGCTATTATGAGTGCAGTACAGAAAAAAATATTAGAAATGTGTCTGTAAAATGTTACTTTTTTGCATGGAATAATGGTAATTTCTGTTATATTGATACTTTCTAAAAAGTGAAAAAGGTATCTATGTAATGAAAAATAATACGTTTGTTATACAAATTGTGTGCAAAAAGTGTCAAAAATAGCCTAAAATGAAAAAAATAATACATATAGTTGTGAGATAACAATTTTAACCGTAATTTTGCATCGTAAACAAAAAAACAGAGAGACGATGCAACAACGATATTTCGCATATTATTACTTCTTTTTCTTTTACTTTAGAAGGTAAGAGCGGGATTTTGTTGTGTAAAGATAAGTAATCAAATTTATAATCCCGCATTCGTTTGAATGTGGGATTTTTTTTATGGAATAGAGATGAAAAGAGTAGCCATTCAAGGAGTGAAAGGATGTTTTCACGAGATCGCAGCACGAGAGTTCTTCCAGGGAGAAGATATTGATGTAGTTGAATGTGAGACATTTGAGAAACTTTTCGAGACTGTTAAGCGGGAGGGAATAATCGCCACTCTTGCTATTGAGAACACAATAGCCGGAAACCTTCTTCAGAATCATATTTTGCTTAAGGAAAGTGGATTGAAGATCGCGGGAGAACAGAAAATCCGAATCCGTCACAACCTTGTAGCATTGCCTGGTCAGGAGTTGGAGTCGATTAAGGAGGTTTATTCACATCCGATCGCTTTGATGCAGATCCGCAATTTCCTTGAGGATCACAAGTTCTTGAAGGCTGTCGAGTGGGACGACACCGCATCGTCTGCAAAAATGATCGCTCATGAGCAGTGTATGGGCAAGGCAGGTGTATGTAGTGAGTGGGCTGCTGAAATATATGGTTTGGAGATACTTGCCAAGGGTATTGAGACAAACAAGCGCAACTTCACACGTTTCTTGGTGATTGCGGATCCTTGGACAGTTGATGACATCAAGAAAGACCAGACACCTAACAAAGCATCTCTTGTATTCCGTCTTCCTCATGATGAAGGAAGCCTTGCCAAGGTACTCTCGATCATGTCATATTATTGCATGAATCTTACAAAAATCCAGTCGATGCCGATTATCGGAAGAGAATGGGAGTATGAGTTTTATGTAGACCTTCGTTTTGACGACTACTTGAAATATAAGCAGAGCATCGAGGCATTCCAACCATTGACAAAGGATCTTGTTATTCTTGGTGAATACCGTGAGGGCAGACAGACAATTTAATATATAAGGTGAAGGCAGTAGGCTGAAACCGAAACAAAAAAGAAAACGTAAACGTAAAAAATAATATGAATATCACACCAGCTGATAGAATTTTAGAGATTCAGGAATACTACTTCTCAAAGAAGCTTAGAGAGGTGGCTGAATTGAACGCACAAGGAAAAGATATTATTAATTTGGGTATCGGTAGCCCAGACAAGATGCCGTCTAATGAGGCTCTTGACACTCTTAATGAAGTGGCTCACCAGCCAAATGCTCACGGATACCAGTCGTATCAGGGTATTCCAGAACTACGAAAGGCATTTTCTAATTTTTACAAGCGTTGGTATGGAGTTGACCTTGATCCCAACAAAGAGATTTTGCCTTTGATCGGTTCTAAGGAAGGTGTCTTTTTCTTGTCACTAACATTCATCAATCCAGGCGACGGTGTTTTGGTGCCAAATCCAGGTTATCCTACTTACACGTCTGCTTCCAAGATTCTTGGAGCTAGAATTATCAACTACGATTTGAATGAGGAGAACGGTTGGCAGCCAGATTTTGAGAAGTTGGAGAAGATGGATCTCTCTGGTGTGAAGATGATGTGGACTAATTATCCTAATATGCCTACAGGAGGAAACGCACGTCGCGAGACTTTCGAAAAACTTGTGGATTTCGGACTTCGTCACAACATCATCATCGTGAATGATAATCCATACAGCTTCATCTTGAATGACAACCCTATGAGTCTGCTTTCTGTGCCACGTGCGAAAGAGTGCTGCTTTGAGTTGAATTCAACAAGTAAATCACTAAACATGCCAGGATGGAGAATCGGTATGCTTGCAGGAAATCCGGAGTTGATCTCATACGTGTTGAAGGCGAAGAGCAACGTCGACTCAGGAATGTTCAAACCTATGCAGATGGCTGCTGCCAAAGCATTGGAGGCAGGACAAGATTGGTATGACAGTATCAATTCCGTCTACAGAGCAAGAAGAAAATATGCAGAGGCAATCTTGGATTATATAGGATGTACTTATGATAAGAGCCAGGTCGGCTTGTTCATGTGGGGAAAGATTCCAGCAACTTACAAAAGCTGTGAAGAGGTGGCAGACAAAATCCTTTACGATTGCCGAGTGTTCGTGACTCCTGGATTCATTTTCGGAAGCAATGGAGACAGATATATTCGTATCTCTCTATGCTCAACTGAGGAAAAATTGTCGGAGGCACTTCAGAGAATTAAAGAAAACTTAAAGTAAAATAGAAAAAAAAGAATAAACATATGGAACTAAAAAAGATAAATTTAGCAGGCGCATGTGAAAGCCGTCCAATGGTGATCGCTGGTCCATGTAGCGCAGAGACAGAAGAGCAGACAATCAATACCGCTCGTCAGCTACACGCACAGGGAATTAAAATTTTCCGTGCAGGAGTTTGGAAACCACGTACAAAACCAGGTGGTTTCGAGGGAAATGGAGAGCCAGCATTGGAGTGGTTGAAGGAGGTTAAGAAGGAGACGGGAATGTACGTTTCTACAGAGGTTGCTACTGCCAAGCATGTAGAGTTGGCATTGAAGTATGGAATTGACCTTCTTTGGGTAGGTGCCCGCACAACAGTCGATCCGTTCGCAGTACAGGAGATCGCCGATACATTGAAGGGTGTTGATATCCCAGTGTTGGTAAAGAATCCTGTAAATCCAGATTTGGAGTTGTGGATCGGAGCTTTGGAGCGTTTGAACAACGCTGGTATCACTCAGCTTGGAGCAATCCACCGAGGATTCAGCTCTTACGATAAGAAGCTATACCGTAACCTTCCACAGTGGCACATTCCAATCGAGTTGCACCGTCGTCTTCCTGATTTGCCTATCGTTTGTGACCCTAGCCATATTTCAGGTCGTCGTGATCTTATCGCTCCACTTTGTCAGCAGGCTATGGACCTTCAGTTCAGCGGTTTGATCATCGAAAGCCACTGTGATCCAGACAAGGCTTGGTCAGACGCATCACAGCAGATTACACCTGAGGTTCTAGCGTTGATTCTAAACAACCTTGTAGTACGTACAACAAACGCATCTACAGAGAACATCACAGCACTTCGTAAGCAGATCGACGAAATTGATATGTCAGTTCTTGAGATCTTGGCTAAGAGAATGAGAATCTCACGTGAGATCGGTCAGTACAAGAAGGAGCATGACATGCCAATCCTTCAGAGCAAACGTTACGATGAGATCATCTCTAAGAGAGTTGCAGATGGTAAGTCAATGTCAATGGGTGAGGAATTCTTGAATACAATTTTTGAGGCCATCCATGCAGAGTCTGTTCGTCAGCAGATGGAGATCATGAACAAGTAAGAGATAATGATTAAGAGTTAGTGGTTGCTTGACAATTGCTAACTCTTAATTGTGTTAAATAGGTAGATTTTATTCTTAACATTTAATTCTTAATTCTACATAAGAAATGCGTATTTTAATTCTTGGTGCGGGAAAGATGGGTACATTCCTAACGGATGTACTTTGCATGAAGCACGACGTAGCGCTTTATGATAAGGATTCGAAGAAATTGCGTTTTGTGTTCAACACTCAGCGTATGACATCGCTTGAGGAGGTTAAGGCGTTCAAGCCAGAACTTCTTATCAATGCAGTAACAGTGAAGTATACAATCCAGGCGTTTGAAGAGGTTATGCCATATTTGCCAAAAGATTGTATCATTTCAGATATATCATCAGTGAAGACGACGTTGCCAGACTTCTATGCGAAATGTGGATTCCGCTTCGTCTCTACTCACCCGATGTTTGGACCAACATTCGCAAGCTTGTCTGATCTTCGTACACAGAATGCTATAATCATTGCGGAGAGTGACTGTTTGGGAAAGGCATTTTTCAAGGATTTGTACAACTCTTTGCATCTTAACCTATTCGAGTATACGTTTAAGGAGCATGATGAGACAATGGCATATTGCTTGTCAATTCCATTCGCGTCGACGTTGGCGTTCGCGTCTGTGATGAAGCATCAGGATGCACCAGGTACAACATTCAAACGTCACATGGCAATCGCAGAGGGAGTGTTGTCGGAAGACAATTTCTTGATCTCTGAGATCTTGTTTAATCCAAATTCAACAAAGCAGCTTGCACTTATTCAGGAGCAACTTTCGGAGCTTCAGGAGATAGTTAAGAGCAAGGACTACGACAGAATGTTGGCGTATTTGAATCAAGCTCGTGAGAACATCAAATAATAGAACAAAACTTTAATAAGAAGGAAATGTGTCCGACAGATGTCGGGCACATTTTTTTTAATAAAAACAAAAAGGCTCGTCTACTTAAAACTTTATTCTTTGCGAAAATATTCGTTTTTACGCTTTTGTTAAGTTGTCATATCTTATCATAATCTTGTAAAATCTCTTCAAACGAGAAAAAATGCCCATTTCATCGACTTTTTATTGATGCCTTTAAATTAATTTTGCTCTCGGGTTTCAGAAAAATATGAATGAATCTACTACAAAATGTTTACTGAAACTGATAACCAAAATCTATCTTTGTATCATCAAAAACAAAGAAATTGGCAGACGTTTATTCGGGGTCTTACTTTTTATTATTGATAGTATGATTTCTAATAATTGTCAATAACTGATGATTGAGATAGTGTTAATAGGTTGAAAGAGTGCTGGTTTTTATTGTAAGAATAGATCAGCATGATTGACAGAAATATAGAATTTGAATAATGTGTTAGATTGAGTATATTTAGGCATCATTGGCCGTGAGGTTAATGGTGTGGAGAATGAGGCCAGACTAATTAGTTTGGTCTCTACTTTTTTTATAGTAAACTGATTTTGCCTGAATTTTGCCAGCATATATAGAATATAGCGGAGAAAATATAAAGTTCAAAATGTTTTATTTTGCTGTTTTTTTATATATTTGCCTTGACTATGGAAAACACAAAGGGTAAGTATTGGACCAAAATCGCAATCATGGCAGCGATTCCAGCTGTTTTAGTTGGAATTATTTACCTGTCTACATTGTTGACACCAACCATAGATTTGTTGGATGATACAAAGGATTTCAAAATCGACCGTCAGATAGATGCGGGAGACGGTGGAAATTCAGAATGTAGATTGGAAAAAACTGCTGAAGGTGTGGATATGATATTCACGCTCAGGTCGTCGTTTGCCTATCCGTATGTCGGTATGGAGATCCATAAAGATGACTATTCAACTTTTCCAATAGAAGATTATGTAGTCGAAGCAGTCATTGAGAGCGATGAGGATATGCGTTTTTCTGTGAGATTGCAGGAAGAGTTTAACTTTGGCGACAAGGGAATAGCTCATCCTACTGCCGTCTACTCATTTTTGTTGAAAAAAGGCAATAATGAGTTTGAAATCCCAGTTGAAGAGATTAAAGATATTCCGGAGTGGTGGTATGCGTCATATCCGCATTGGACCACTGATATCCAGAAGATGAAGTATGAGAACATAAAGATCATATGGCTGACTGCGGATAATTCGAATGAGAAGGATGTAGAGCATAGGGTAAAGGTGAAGAGCCTTCGTTTGGTGCCGGTCGCATGTAAGGATTTCTTATCGGATGTGATTACGGTGATGCTTGCGTTTTGGGCTATCTTGGCTATAGTTGCTCTTTATCTCCGTCGAAACAACATTTCTGAGGAAGAAAAAGAAAAGGGAAAGGAGCAGCAAGTAGTGTATGTGCCATACGAAAAACTTGATACAGAAAAAGATACGATTAATTTGAAGGATGAGATCCTGACGTTTATTGGAAAGAATTATCCAAATCCGGAGTTGAAACTTGCTGACGTTGCAAAAGCTTTGTCGATGGCAGAAGACAGGACTTCAGAAGAAATACGTATTGCTACAGGAAAGTCTTTCAAGGCTTATCTTAACACAATACGAATTGAGGAATCCAAACGTCTGTTAAAGAATACAGCGATGCACATTTCTGAAATAGCATTCTCTGTGGGATATAATAATGTCCAGCATTTCAACCGAGTGTTTAAAGAGAGTGTAGGTGTCGCTCCTGGTACATTTAGAGACGGATCGACTAATAATGAAGGTGCAGAGGTTTAGTTTTTATATAATAAGCATTGCAGAATAAGATTTTTATAGATAGTGAAAATCTTATTCTGTTTTTATTTTGTTTTGAATAATTATTTGTGTCGGAGCGCATCTAATTGCAAAAAAGCGTAATTTTGCATAAAACAAAGAACAGAGAAAATGGCAGAAATGAAAAATCTAGCCCGTCAGACAGCAGTCTACGGCATCAGCAACATCCTTGGAAAATTTCTTAATTGGTTGCTTGTCCCACTTTACACTTATGTGCTAACTTCAAGTGCTGAATATGGAGTAGTTACGAATCTATATGCGTGGACCGCACTTTTACTAGTGATCCTGACATACGGAATGGAGACGGGATTTTTCCGTTTTGCTAACAAAGAGAACGCTGACGCCCAGAAAGTGTTTGGAACGGTGCTCGCTTCTATCACTGTGACATCGGCAATCTTCGCTATGCTGGTGATGATGTTTTCTGAAGATGTGGCTGTATGGCTTGGCTATTCGTCGCATCCTGAATATGTTACGATGATGGGAATCATTGTGGCGATCGATGCCGTCGGCACTATTCCATTCGCGTATCTAAGATATGAGAATAAAGCAGGAAAGTTTGCGATTTTCAAACTGTTGATGATTATTGTAAATATTGCCGCAAATCTGTTCTTCTTGGTTCTTTGTCCGATATTGAAGAACAAATATGGATTTGAACTGCCATTCTACGATGAGAATTATGGAGTGGGGTATATCTTTGTTTCGAATTTGATATCAACTCTTTTTGTTACATTGCTTCTGTTGCCGGAGATTCGTAAGGCAGGCAGACCTGATGCCGCATTACTTAAGAAGATTTTGAATTATTCGTTGCCTTTGTTGTTCCTTGGAATAGCTGGAATCATGAATCAAACGATAGACAAGATAATATTCCCATATTTGATGCCGGATAGGGCGGTGGCAGAGTCGGAACTGGGAATATATGGAGCCTGCTTTAAGGTCGCGATGGTGATGATGGTGTTCACACAGGCATTCCGTTATGCATATGAACCGTTTGTGTTCGCACAAAGCAAAGGCGAGGACAAAAAAGTGCAATATAGTTTGGCGATGAAATACTATGTGATTTTTGCATTGTTGATAGCGTTGGGCATGTCACTCTTTATGGATGTGTTTGCGTTGTTGGTTTCGCCATCTTATAGAGTAGGTATGGCGATAGTTCCGTTAGTACTGCTTACATACTTGTTTCAGGGAGTCTATTTCAACTTGTCAATTTGGTATAAACTGACGGATCGCACATATTGGGGAGCTATAATGTCGACTATTGGACTTGTGATCACATTGATTGTTAACATAGCATTAGTTCCAGAATTCAGTTATTATGGATCAGCAATCGCGTCTTTCCTATGCTATTTATGTGTTACGATTGTGTCATATATAATGTCACAAAAGTACTTCCCTATTGATTACGACAATAAGAGTATGGCAATTTATCTTATGTTGGCGTTAGGATTGTATGCGATATTCTATTTCTTTGCTCCGGATGATATGATAATCAGATTATTGCTATCGACGGTGTTGTTGATAGTCTATATTATTGTATTGTTTAGAAGAGATTTCCCAGCGTCGTCGCTGCCTGTTGTTGGCAAATATTTTAGATAATTCTTATTATATATGTATTATGGATGTATTATGGAAAAGACGGGAGAAATCTCGTCTTTTTTGTTTTGTGAAGAATATGCATGATGTGAATATTTATACTGAAGTCCTATATTAACGTCTATTTACAAAGTTTTACAAAAAAGTTAAAATACTATGTTGTTGAGCAACTAAATGTTACATTTATGTTTAAATAAACCCGAAATAATCGTTAATAAACTTTAAATGTTATGATTTTTTGTTATTTTAGCGACCGCTTTGGAGTGTGTCTTATTCTGAAGTATGTATGAAAATAGAAAATAAAAAACAAAACAAAGATATCTCTAATATCTAAGATATGAAAAACTTAATATCTTATAAAAAGTCCGGTCTGAATGCTTTGCGAAAGGCATTTTCATTAATTGTAGTATTGTGTGCGTACCTTCAAAGTGTTAATTCGCAGGAATTTATAGTGGAAGGATGGTATCAAGTATCAGAAAGTGAATCACGTGTTGTACCTGTTGATGCGTGTGGAGCTGTATACCATGCCTATATTACGCCGAGCTCTTCTTCGGACGCAAAATTTGCAATCAAGTATGCAAATGTGAAAGGAGGAATCAAGGCGGTAAATTCTTCGATAAGTACTTCAGATTTGATAGCGGAGAATGATTATCAAGGTAAAGGTTTGTGTCAGTTTACAATCCCTTCTGGCAGTAGTTTGAGAGAGTTCTATTTGGATATGACAAAATCTCCAATAGCAGTGTCAGCGTCAGCTCCTGTAGGTGTTGATGCCATTACTATTTCAACAGAATCGAGATCATCTGTGAATTTAGGTTCGACAATCAAGTTTACTTCATTATTCTGTTCTTCAAAGTCTAATACAGATCTAAGTTACTCATGGCAGATTAGTAAGGATGGAGAGACTTGGATTAAGCCAAGTTCAACATATACAGAGAAAGAATTTGAATATACAGTTTTGTCTGACATTAAGTATGTCAGATGTGAGGCGACATATACTGATCCTTCCGGCGACAGTCAGTCAATCACATCTAATGTGATAGAATTAACATTAAATGATCCGACATTCAATGTCCAGATTATAGGAGAAGGGGTTAGGGATATAAATAAGTCTGAGAAAGAAGTTCCTTCTTGGCATGATGTGGTAATCAAGATGATTGATCTTCCGTCTCAGAATGTGTCTAATCCAAAGATTTCGTTTAAGCCATTGGGAAGTGATGAAAGTTACAAACCATTGGATGCTGCTGTGCTCAATGATGATAAGATGAGTTGGAGCTTGTATGCCAACAAGAGTGGAAAGATGCGTATTGAAGTTGATGTAGAGGTTCCTGCTTCAGACGGAACATCAACAACAGTCACTTTGAAGAAAGAGTTTTTATTCCGTTTGGTATATTCTCCAGATAAAGATGATGCAGTACAGGAGTTGTTCTACGATGACTTCGGATATTTTGTAGGAAATGAATACCATTATGTGAAGTATGAAAACGGAACGCCAGTAGATCAGGATGCAGTAGAAACACTAAGTACGAAATTGCCTGAAAATGTAGAATGGATGGATGATAAAAATGGATTTATCAAAGAGCATTCGTTTGCATTGGAAGATCCAAGAACGGATTATAGTTCGATATTGGAGGATGGTAAAATTAATATAGACAGATGCTGGTCAATGTCAGAGGATAATCGACCATATAGATGTTGGTGTGAGAATGGTTTCCGTGTGGAAGATGGTTATTATGCATTCGTCTCAAATCCAGCCATGGCAGATGGTGGAGCAAAATCTAGTGGAGAAAATGACTATTGGAATGGTACTGACCATACAGGAAATACAGATGGAACTAAGCATGGAGCCATGTTGATGGTGAACTGTGCAAAAAATGCGTTGGATGCTGTTATATATGAGAGAGATTTCGAGATCACAGGTGAGTGTGCCAATGTGATGGTGCTTTTCTCTGCTTTTGTAAGTAATGCACAGGGCATTATTCCTGAAGGAGGAGCTACTACTCCAGTGAACGTTCGTATGGATATTTATGAGAAGGGAGGAACACAAGTTCTTACTTCAATCGAGTCTGGAGATGTGATAACAAGAAATTATGGAGCAAATTCATGGTCAAATTTGACGGCATTGTTCCCATTGTCGAATAAAGACAATACAAATGGATCTAAGTTCTATACTTTGAAGATTACAAACAATGCTCCTTCAGGAAGTGGTAATGATATTTTGCTTGATGATATCTCACTAAAGGTTTGTTTCCCTGAAATCGAGGTTAAGGCAAATGTCACAGCGGATGAGACTCTTGACGAGCACAATATTGTGATTTGTGGTAAGAGCAAGAATTTGACTTTGACTGCGTTCAACCGTGCAGGTATCGAAAACTATATTCCTACTCCATATTATTTGTTCCAGTATTTTGACGATACTGACAGCACTTGGAAAAATCTTCCAAAGGGAGTAGAGTCGACAGAGTCTGCAATCTCAGAGGATCCAACAATGGATATCAAACTTAGCAAGAAGGATTTCAGTGGAGACACTAAGTTCCGTGTTGTTGTTGGTAACTCAAAAGAGACAATTCAGAAGTTAGTTACAGAGGGTATTGCTAAGCCAAACTGTATGTACACTTACGCCATTTCGGAAGATTTCCATGTGAAGTTCAATCCAGTAGGTGAAGATTTGGATTTGTTCGGATGTATCGGTGAGACAATTGATGTTAATGCTGACGCTAATGGACGTCCTACAATCGAATGGATAGACTATTCAGGAAAGGCGTTGACAACAAATGATTCTATCACAAGTATAAATAAAGACAAGTTGACATTTGTGATTCCAGAGTCAATCTTGAAATCTAACAACAAGTCGGATACATTATATATGATCGCTACAACTGAAGGTGGACTTTGTTCGGATACTCAGATTGTATCAATCACTAAGTATGACGATTTGGATTTCAATATAGAGAATGATACATTCTATTGCGAGTTCGACAAATCATTAAAGGCTGTCGATCTTTATCCTACAAGTGGAATCAACTATGTATGGAAACTGAAGGGGTCTAATTTGGAGGATCAGACAGGATCTGAATACAAGGTCTTGAAATCTAATCCTGAGATTTTCGACAATACTGTGACTGTGACAGGTACAGCTGATAAGTTCTGTCCAACAACTAAGACTGCAGATTTCAGCATCTACCGTCGTTACAAATTGGATTTGACAGTTGATGTTGAAGGTGCTAGCGAAAAGGTAGCTAATATATGTTTGCCTACCGACGGTGAAAGCACTTCCCGCGTCGACTTGAAAGTTAAAAAGGTTTACGCAGACGGATCTAATCCATCTTATGCGGAAGAGAAAGTCACTACATATTTCTGGTACAGAAAAGATGGAGATAAGGATTCTGTTCTTATCGGACAGGGTACTGAGACTTCATTTGTTGACCGTTTGACAGACAACAACATATACAAATATTCTGTAGCTGCTGTTGATGAGGTCTGCTATAAGAATGATGCGGTCGCAACTTCTGATTCTTCTATAATCAATGCAAGAAAACCTTTGATTGTTAAGTTGACAGAAGATAAAGAGGAAATATGTGAGAAAGAAGAGATCACTTTGAATGTCAAGATCACGAATGCATTGGAGGTGGATACAATCACATCTCGTTTCTTTGAGAATGGCAAGTCTCTTACTTCTCTTTTAGGATCAGATAAGAATTATTCTTATGTGCCAACAAATGGAACTAAAGAGAAAGTGACTAAAAACATCAAGGTGGAGGTGATGGATATGATATGTAGTCCGTCTAAGCCAGTGACAGATTCTGTCAAGTTTGATGTGTTTGTTCCGCTTGTAGTTTCACTATCTACTGATGCAGATGGTGATCAGAAGTGTATCAGAAAAGATAACGGAGATGATTTTGTCAATGTGACATTGACAGTGGAGCAGGGTAATCCTCGTTCTGTTGTATGGTTCGATGGTTTGTATCCAGGCCTTGTGTTCAACAGACCTGTAACGGTCAACCAGGGAGAAAATAAGATTTCTGTCAAAGTATACGATGAGGTTTGTCGTGCTACAGATGCGACAGGTCTTGTTGAGGGAGCGGACACGTCTAAGACTATCATTGCAAGTGAACCAATAATCATCAGTCTTGCTGCAGATAAGGATTCTATATGTAATGGTGAGACGGTAGAGATGGATATGAATGTCAAAAATTCATTGACTAGTGGTCCAGAGGTAAGATGGTATGAGCGTTACAATGGAGTTGAGGATTTGAAATACACAGACAGATCAACAAAAACAAGCAAAACACACACACCTGTAAACCCTACAGACTTTGTGGTCAAGAAGACAATGATTGTAAAAACTGTTGATAATATCTGTAATGCAGGAAAAGATGTTATGGACAGCGTATCTTACAATATCTTTATTCCAATCAAGTTGAATTTGACTCATGATGCAGTTCTTAACGGAAATGTCATTCAGAAATGTATCACACAGGCAAATGTTGACAATGTTGTAAATTTGGAGGTAAAGGTGACTGCGGGTAATCCAAGTAAGTTGATTTGGTCTGATGGAAATTACAACGATGCGGCAGCTCCAGTATATATGCGTCAGTTTGTTGTGTCTCCAGGAACTAACTCAATTTCAGTAGTCGGTTCAGATGGAGTATGTTCATCGTCTGCAAGTGATAATGACGCTTTGGATATCGTTGCGGCAAGCCCTATCACATTGGAACTTTCTACTAAGAATCCAGATGTATGTGATGGTGCGGATATCGACTTCGAGTTGAAAGTCAACAATACTCTTGATGATAAAGTTGAGGTTAGATGGTATGAGGAAGACACCAAGCTTTACACAACAAATGGTGCATCGTTGACTAAGGCTCATACATCTTCTAACAATACAAATTCTAAGTTGGGCAAGACAATGGTTGTCAAAGTCGACGATGAAATTTGTAGCAAGGGTACCGAGGTATCTACTTCAGCTGATTATACAGTTTACAAGCCAGTCAAATATTATTTGACATCTGATGCTGCAGAATTTGATGTGCCGAACACTAAGTGTTTGGGTCAGACATCCCAGGGATCTCAGACAAGTGCAGATATCAAGGTTAATTTGACTCAGGGTAACCCTGTTAAGTTTGTATGGTCTGATGAGGTTGAATGGAACTGGAAATGGGGTGATCCAGAGGAAGAGAAACGTAATGTTACTGTACGTAATTTCGATTTGAAGCTTGGTAAAAACACTTTGTCAGTTACTGCATACGACAATGTATGTAACAAAGAGGGTGATGAAGCTCAGTTTGTAGGTGAAGGTCAGAATATTAGTATTGAGGCTAGAACACCTATCAAAATTGGTTTGGATTTGGCTTCTGGTAGAAATGTGATGTGTAAGGGAGAAGATATTTCACTTGTAGCGACAGTCCATAATGATATGGATGGAGAGAAAACAAAGTTGGAGTGGAATGAATATCATGGCGTGGCTGATGGCCTAGTAGATAATGGATCTTATACAACAGATAAGTTCATGCCAGAGCAGGGTGAATGGACATATTCTGTTAAGGCAAGTGAAAATGTGGCAAATCCAATTTGTCCTTCTCAAACTGCATCATATTCAGTGTCTGTTCAGGTTAATACAACATTGAAGGTATACGCTTCAGAGGATGCAATTTGTCAGGATACTTCTGGTAGGGATACAGTCAAGTTGATCAGATTGACTGCTCGTGTTATTACAGGTAAGCCTCAAGGAATAATCTGGAGTACAGGAGATACAACAAGAATTGATACTGGTTATTCATTCTTGAATGTTGCTCCAATGAACAATCGTATATATTCAGCTTACGGATTTGATTCTGTATGTGTAAAGACAACACCGGCATATTCAGATACAATTGATGTTGACCATAGAATTTATGTTACGTTGTCTGCAGACGACTACAAGGTTCAGATGGGTGATGAGGTTAGTCTAAAGACTGATTATACGCTACCTGCGGATGGAGTTCGTTATTACGAAATGGTTTCTCCAAACGAGGTTGAGCTTGAAAGAAACCTTGATTCTGAGTTCAGCTGGCAGTTGAATGATCCAGGACGTTATCAGTTCATTGTTAAGTTGGAAAACGGTAATTGTGGTGTCCGCAGTTCGAATATTATAACTGTTGATGTTGCAGACTACGTATTGGTGCCAAACGTCATCACTCCATACAATGGCAATCCTAAGAACGACAAGTTCATGGAAGGTTATGACGTGAAGATTTTCAATCGTTATCAGGAAACTGTTTATGAGGGTACTGACGGTTGGGATGCAACTTACAGAGGTGAACTTGCTACTCCAGGAACATATTTCTACATCTTGACAAAGAAAGATGGAAGAGTGTTGAAGGGCACAGTTGAGGTTTATAGAAAATAATGGGAAAGAAAAATATAGTCACGATGAAAAAGACGATTTTCAGTTTTGTGATTTCCGCATTGCTTGCCACAAGCGTTTGGGGAATAGAGCGAAGATTCGGAACAGGTTTTTACGAATTCGATTCGTCTAAAGAAAATAAGAAGGTCGATGAGCAGCCAATGTCTGTATATAAGGATGGCTTCTTCGTATTCTTCAGAGATAATATAGCATATAAGTTTAAGCCTGGCAAGAACTTGGATTTGTCAAATGTTGAGGAGTGTCCGGAGTTGACCAACTTGGGTATTCAGGGAACGTTCGCATACGATAGAAACAAGGGTAAGTTATATTTCTCAAAAAAGGATTCACAAGGAAATTCTGAGTTGTATGAGGCTACCGAAGATGATGGAAAGTGGAAGGATGTCAAGAAACTTAAAATCAAAGGTACGATGGCTCAGGCTAAAGAGGTGCACGGATCATCGTTGGCTATCGGACGTTGGAACCATTATGTGCCAGGAGTAAAGGGCTTCTATAATCCTTGTATCGGACGTGCCGGACGACGAATCTATTTCTCAGGTGAGTTTATGGCAGGTAAGGGTGGCCGTGATATCTGGTATATTGACCAAGATAAGGATGAAGAAGGAATGTGGACTAAGCCAGAACCTGCTGGTGACGAAATCAATTCACAGAATAAGGAAGATTATCCTTTCGTTGTGGCTGATACAGCATTGTATTTTGCATGTAATAAGGTGACTGGTAAGGGAGGTATGGATATATATGTCAGCCACAAGGGTGCTAAGGAAAAAGATTGGGGCAAACCTGAGAATTTAGGTGAACTTTTCAATACTGGAGCTGATGAGTACAACATTGTGGGTAATGCATACGCGATGTATTTCTTGTCTAACCGTAAAGGTGGAAAGGGAGGTTTTGATATCTACTATCCTAATAAATATAATGTCAAGAGAACAGGAGAGTTGACTCCAGACTTTACATGTGACGAGCCTAAGGGATTCCACTGGGTGTTGTTCTTCTTTGATTTCGGAAAGGCGGATATGAAGCCTGAGTATGAGGCACAGTTGGATGAGTTGCTTCGTGCAATGAATGAGTTCCCTGGAGGTAAGTTTGAAATCTCAGGACACACAGATGCTCGTGGTTCCGCTGAGTTCAATAAGAAGTTGTCGCAGAAACGTGCGGAGTATGTACGTAGTCTGTTGATTGCCAAAGGTTATCCAGCAAACTTGATTGTAGCTGTTGGACGTGGTATGGAAGAACCTGTTATTCCTAACGCTCAACTTGAGGAAGAGCACGAGCAGAACCGTCGTGTTGATATTAAATTGTTGAATGAATAAGGAGAAAGCATAGAATATGAAGAAGATATTTATAGTATTAGCAACATTGCTATTTACGGTTTCTGCCTTTGCACAGCAGGATTTGCTAATGACTCAGCAATTTTTCTCACGTATCAACAAGAACCCTGCCGGTATTGGTAACTTTGAGCAAATTGATGCGTTTTTGTTAGGCCGTTTCCAGTGGCTTGATGTAAAGGATGGTCCAAAGTCTGGTATTTTTAATGTTCAGACGTTTAAGACTGATCTTAATTCTGGATTCGGTTTTACAATGAGTTATGATGACATCGGTGCGGCAAAGGGAAGTTTCAATCCTAAGGCTGTCTACGCATATGTGTTGCGTCTGCGTGAGGATATGGTTCTTTCTATGGGTCTAAGTGCTGGTGTCCAGTATGCTTATTTCGACGCAAGTAAATATACAATTGAAGATATTACAGAGATTACTGAGGACCATGATTTTATCAATGACAGAGAGAGTGGTATACACCCAGATGTAGATTTTGGAGTTGAGTTCTCTAATCCAAAATATATGTTTGGAGTTTCTGCGACTCACCTTTTGAAATATCAATCCACAACAACTCAGTCTGCTCTTCATATCAATGGATACGGACGTTATTTCTGGGATTTGTCTGAGACTTTTGTATTGGCTCCTGCATTGGCATATACTTGGCATGATAAAGTGGCAGTTGCTGAAATCAATGCTATTCTATTCTATAAAAATTTCCTTTGGGGAGGTTTGACTTATCATCCTGATATGTTCAATAAGTTTGGTACAAACCCTATAGCTTTCATGTTTGGTGCTGAGTATAAGAATTTCCGTATTGGTTACACATTTGACTATAACTTTGGTAAAGTGTCTAAACTATCAAAAACTGCTCATGAAATCATGTTGTCTTATAGTGTTCAGACTAAGAAGACAAAGGTTCCTTATGAGAGATTTGAATAGGAGATTTCTTATAAATACAAGTTGTATATCAATAGCGTAAGTTTCGCATTTGATATCATACAAGTTTAATAGTATAAACCGTTTTAGTATTTATCAGATGTGATTGTCTGAGACACTAGAACGGTTTTTTATTTTAAATAATGAATGTCTAATAAAATATAAAGCTATGGAAATAAATGTCTATCAACGTTTTTTTGAGGCGGAACTTGATTATAATGGTGTGAAACGTCATGCCGCTTCTGTTCTGCTTATTTCAGATTCTGAAGCAGGAAACATCAAATATAATGCGTCTGTGGCTTTTATGCCACACGAGGATGATGAAGACTTCCGTGTGCCGTATGACGCCTATTTTACTAAGACTATATATGAAGATCGTGGACGTCGCTCGAAAAAAAAGGAAAAACAATTTATTGAAGATCTTCCGAAATATGTTGATGAATTGGCGACGGAGGTCGAAGGCAAGATTTTTTGGGACAAACCTCTTTCCGATGAAAGGTTAGGATAGACTGTTGTTTTCCAGTTTGATCTGATATAGATTCATGTATAAAAAATGAACTCAGTGATTCACTGAGTTCATTTGATAAATTGTAAAAGTGAATAATGTGTTATGATGAGTTTTTGTGTGTGATGAATAAGTTTTATTTGTTATTGTCTGACGTTTCACATTTATCTAGATTCGCTTTTTTTGCCTCAGCCTTCCACGCGTCTGTGATCGTTTTGCCCCAATCGCCTGAAGCTTTCCATGTCTTTGTGTTTTTCCAGTTGTTGATGCTGATATTAGAGTATGATGACAACACTGGATCGGAGGATGGATCCTTTACCACGTCAAGATACTCAACAGGACTTCCGTTGCCATACCACGACCATGCCAGCCATCCTACATTCTTCTCTTTGCAGTAGGAAAGAATCTGTTGCTCGTCAACATCACCGTCGCTATGATACCAACCGAATTCCCCGATACACAGTGCTAAGTCTTGGTTTATTACTCCGTCGATATTGGATGCAATCCTTTTTGTATTGCCAGCCGTGCCATACATGTGGATAGAGAATAAGATGTTGTTCTCTACGTCGGCAGCCAGCACCTCTTTACCGTAAGTATGGATTGTTGATGCATTCTGACCGTATCCCCCGGCGTCGACCATGATACAGTGGCGAAGACCTGCTTTTCGAATTACAGGGATCGCTTGTTTGTAACCCTCTTTCCAGTTGGCGGCTGATGATGACTTATGCCACTCGTTGGCGATATTGATGATTACATAATGTTCTGTGCCTTTCAATACGGATGCCATGTCGGCAAAATAGTTGGCAGCCTTCACTAAATCGTTGATGTCGTCACTGCCTGTTGCGTCGTGGACTTCCACAATAGCTACCATGCCATATTCCTTGCACTTGTCTATCATCATTCTGACGGAATCAGCATCGTCGGCAGCAAATTTTGCACCGTCTCCCAACACTATACGGACAGCATTGGCCTCATATTTATTTATGGCTTCCAATTGGGTATATGCTGAACTTTTGAACCAAGTGTAAGCCAGATTTACGCCTCGCATCACAAACTCGTTGCCACAACGGTCGAGCAGTTTCGTACCGTCTACCTTGAATCCGTCAACGTCTGAAACTTTGAAATTGTATGACTTGGTGGTTTTATTATTACGCATATTGTCGGCTGTAGCCTTTTTTGCGTAAAGGTTAGTCTGACAGAATAATCCGAGAACTAAAGTTGATAATATGATAAGTTTCTCCATATTGTATGCGTGTTAAATTGATTTGTGACAAAGGTAGATCACAACACTTAACACACTAAGGAGAATATTTTCATAAATATGGATTAATGTTTCAACGTGCTGATTTAGGCGAATATCCGAAAAATTGTTTGAAACGTCTGCTGAAATATAATGGGTCGTTGAAGCCGACTGCATAAGCTACGTCGCTGACTGACATTTCGCCGTCTGCCAACAGATTCTTTGCCATGTTGAGACGGTATTCTGTCAGAATCTCCATTGCTGTCTTATCAGTTATCGCTTTCAAACGTCGGCAAAGAGTTGACTTGCTCATTCCTAGGTCTTGAGTGAATTCCGTCAGGCTGTAGAGCGGATTGGTGTAGTTTTCCTTTACCAGAAGTATGATCTTTTCCAGCAATGGATTTATCTTCTCTGTCGACTCTTCTTCTCCTTCTAATGTTTTGGTTAATGCTGTGACCTGTATTTTCTGATGCCACATTAAGAAGTTGCAGATTTTCACCAGCAACTCGTCGTCATCAAATGGCTTGGTTATATAATCGATTGCTCCGATTGAGAGACCTTTCAATCGTATGTTATCATCAGTCTTGGCAGACAGGAATAGCAACGGAATGTTAGACGTCAGCAAATCTCCCGTCAATTTCTCATACATCTCAAGACCATTCATGTTAGGCATCTCAACATCACTTATAATCAGGTCTGGGACATACGCTTGTGCTTGTGATATTCCATGTTCTCCATCGTGAGCTTGGTGCACTTCCACGTATGGAGACAATAGTTCTGTGATATGTTCAAGAATCAATTCGTCGTCATCTACAACTAGAATAGACTTTCCTGAAAGAAGATTTTTGTTTATTGTCAGCTCTACATCCTGCTTGTCGTCTTCCTGGATTTCCAGTTTTTCATCCGGACATTTAGGTAGTGAGATGATCACTGTGGTGCCATCTTGCGGTTTGCTTTCAATCTGTAGATTTCCTTTATTTTTGCGGACATAATCAAGCACGATTCTGAATCCGAATCCATAGCCGACCTCGTCTTCTGTGCCTGAAGTGGACGTTATATTCTCACCGGACAGAAGTTCATTTACTTTATCTTGTGACATTCCGACTCCTTTGTCAGTCACTTTAATAATCGAGTTGCCGTCAGTTTCGGAAAGTTCCACCGATACTTCTCCTCCTTTGACGGAGAATTTGATTGCGTTGGTAATCAGGTTGCGTATGATGGTTGAAAACATACGTTGGTCGCACCATGTGGCATATTGTGTCATTCCGTCTTGACACAAATTGATTTCTTTTTCTCCAGCCAGACCTTCCAATAGTGAGATCGCCTCTTTCACCAGTTCATTCGCGTCGACTGTCGACGGATGGTAAGTGGATAGTGCGACGTCTCCGTTTGCCCATTGCAACAGACTGACCATTTGTCTCTGCAACCCTTCAGACTCGTCAGCCAATTTGGTGAGTAGACGCTGCTGTTCGGCTTGTGTGTAGATATGCGACAACATTCGTTTCAAAGTGGAGACGATGGCAAACATCGGATTCTTTAAGTCGTGTGCTACCACAGCCACCAACTGATCTTTCTGTTTCAACGTCGCCAATAAGGTTTCGTTTCTTGCTTCGATAGCCGACTTTTGTTCCGACAATAGGGTGTTGGCATTGTTCAGATCACGAGTTCTCTCATCTACCATCTGTTGTAGTTCCCGACGGTGCTCTTCCAATCTTTTAGTCCTTGCTCGGTAGAAAGCATAAAGCAGAACACAAGACAATAGGAAGATCAAACAATAGAACCAGATGCTGTTCCACCACGGAGATGAAATTGTGACGGGTAGTGAGATAGCCTGAATTGGCTTTCCACCTGAGAATGCTGCCAACTCAATTGTGAAATCACCTGCAGGCAGGTATGTGATGTCTATACTGCGTTTGTGACCTAACGACTCCCAATCCATACCGATTTCAGGAATACGATATTTTGGCACAATATTGTTTGTCAGAGAGAAGTCGACCCAGTCGAATCCTAATGAAAATCTGTTTTGATCATACGACAAATTCAATTTTTCCATTGTCTTCAATGGAAGAGGAAGAATATCACTTCCCACTGGCACTGTCTTTCCACGGATGCTCAGCTGTGAAAATGCCATGTGATCGATTTTTTCAGACGTTTTCATATTTGGTTGCACTCGTACGAATCCGTCTTTGCATCCAAAGAAGATGGATCCTGATTTAGTCTGCAGGCAAGCTCTGCCGGTGAAATAGTCGTAGGATGGGATTGTGTTTGTCGGCAACATACGGTTGTATGTCATCCATTTTGTATCGATTGCCAGAATTCCGTTAGACCCGCTTGCCCATAAAATATTGTTTTCGTCTATCAGCAATGACGCGTATTCGCCCATAGGAATATAATCAATGATGCCAAGATAGACATCATCTTTATCAAAACAGTAGATTCCTTTATTTGTCGCTGCAAAAAGCATATTGTCGTTGTTTGCGACGCAATGGTTCACATGCAGAGGATTGTTTGAGAGTGATTTGTCGACGTCGGGAAGCAGAGGTTTGAAATGACCAGATCTGTTGCTCCAGATGGTTCTTGCTGTGTATATGATAATGCTTCCGTCTGGTTTCTGGTATGATCCTTCCACCCAGACGTCTGGATAGTTGCTCATAGAAGAGTCCGACAACGTCAATTTCTCCCACTTATCATTTTTCCCGCGGTAAACACCATCGCCTGCTGCGGAGACGAAGATGGAACCGTCTGCCATGCGATAGATATTTTTTGTGGTATAGCGGGGATTTTCAATTCCTTTGTAAAGTATTTTTGATATATTTCCGGTCTTTAGGTTGTAACGGTTGCTTTCTCCTCCCCAGAAACCCAACAAATAGTCTCCGTCCTCTTTGGCAATTGTCAGTACACTGTTCGACGATAGTCCTTTGACCTCCTGTTTAATCTGTAATTGGCTGTCAAACAAGTAGAGTCCACAACCGTCGGTTCCCATCAACACGTCGCCATCCTCAGTCTCGCAGAATGATGCTCCAACTGCTTTGGGAATACCCACGTCTTTTGATTTGATATAGGTGTAATCGCTTATTGAAGTGGTTCGCCAAACACCAGAACTCTGGGTCGGTACCCAAACATTTCCTTCATTGTCAACAAACAGCGATGATATTTTTGCCAAAGCATCTTCACGCTCATTCAATGGGATGATCTTGTCATATTCAAAGTTTGCACCGTCAAACTTGCATTTCCAAAGTCCGTCATTTAATGTTCCAATCCAAATGTTCCTCTGCTTATCAGAAGCAACAGCACTGATATTATCAAACGGAGCGTCCAATTTCTTCAGTACAGGCATATCTTTTTCACCGTTGATTTCAGCGATCCATGAGCCTCCCACCGCAGAGCATATAAGAATGTGATTGTTGTCAAGAGGATGGATGTCTGTGATGAAATGATTTTTTAATAGAGAAAAAGGAAGTTCGTTGCCTTCTTTGTCAAGGATTGCCAATCCATTGTAGTGGCACACCCAATATCGATCAAATTTATCAGCACAAACATCAAGCACATGATTTTGATATTTTGGAGCGACGCGTTGAAACTGGTTGGTGACGTCGTCAAAACCGAATAATCCGCATGCTGTGGATAGAAGGTTTTCTCCATTAGGTTGTGAAGAAAGCCCCTTCAAATCGTGTTTGTAGGTGTCTTTGGGAAGGAAATATGAGATGTCTTCAAAAGAATCTGACAACTCATTATAAGAGAACAATACAGAATTGGAACTGGAGAATGTTGGCTTGCCATTTGGAAGGAGAAAAGCGTAATAAATATCGTTTCTCAACATTACGGAATCTGTGAATGAATTGTAGTTTTTGAAGTTCACTCCGTCGAAACGGCTGATTCCGAAACGTGTGGCAATCCATACATAGCCGTTTGTGTCTTGGCAGACTGCATTGACTGAATTGCTTGTCAGACCGTCTTCAATAGTATAGTGAGCAAACAAAAGACGTTCAGCTTTTACTCCTGTCAGAGCTAAAAGCATCACAACGCATATCAATATTTTCTTGAAAACAGCCATCTTATACATCTCCTTGTATTACAAAAATAAAAAAAGATGGCGAAAGAGAAAAATATATTACACGCACGTTTTTACGTGATATTTATCATTTATCATTTCGCATTTTTTAATTTATATAATATTGTTGCCAGGATTCCCATTGCGATGCTCAATGTCCAGACGTATATGAACGAGACTCTCAATCCGAATGCATCTGCGATATTGGCGATCATGAACGGTCCGAACAAAAATCCGGTGCCGCTTATAGTGTTCACCATGGCGATTCCTGCACCTGGTGTGACGTCGGGTTGACTGCCCGCCTGACTATATATGATTGGCACCACGCAGCTCATGCCTAAGCCTGTGATGAATAGGGCGACGACGGAGATTCCGAACGCAGCGTCGCCAAAGGAGGCCGCGCTTGCGAACATTCCCAATCCGATGATTGTGATGACGCTGCAAACCACTAATATATACGTTTCTGAGTATCTGCTTCTCACAATGTCTCCCATAAAACGTCCGATTGCCATGAAGGATGCGTATACTGCCAATCCCACTGGTGCCAGATTCTGCGGCAGTGTGATCACTTCATTCATATAGGTTGTGCTCCACGTCGACACGACACCTTCAATCACTCGGCTGAACAGTGCGAAGAATGCGATCAGAAGTAATATGCCCTTAGGGAAAAGCAGACGGAATTTTTTATCTGTCGGATTCTTTTTCGGCCTTTCCCTGATCATAAACCGACGTAGCAGCGTCAATTCGGTGAATATGCATACTGATGCGGTCGAAAAGTGAGCCCATGTCGGAATATTGAATGTGAGGAATAGTATGGCGACGAGAGCTCCTGTCAGTGTTCCGACGTAGTATATGGCGTGGAATTTGCTCAGGATACTGCGTTTGTACGCCTTCTCAACGAGGATAGAGTTGCCGTTGATCGCTATGTCAAACAGAGATACAAACATTCCGTATGCCATGCAGACAGGGAATAGAAGATATTTCGACGGCATGATTGGAATCAGCGCAAACAGCGTCGCCACGATGAATCCCATAGCTGTCAGATTCTTGCTGCCATAACGGTTGGCAAGGTTGGAGCAGACTGGCATGATGAGTAGTCCGCCAATCGACATGGACAGTTCCATCAGACCGAGTCCGGTGAAATTGAAATCATAGATGATCTTAAGCGCAGGCATTCGTGAGAATAGGGTAGCGAATGTGAAACCTGCGAAGAAATACATTGTCATCAGTGCATAGCGGGCATGATTCTTCGCCAGACGCAATTCCACTGCTGAATAATTTTTATCCATCTTTCATTTAAAATTTTATATAAGCCTCATGAGAGGTGACAGTGTTTGTTTAAAATCGGGTGCAAAATTATAAATAAATTTATCATTCCGCATTTTTGATTTATAATTTTATTTAATGCCTCTTGCCGTCTTCACCACTTCCCAAGCCATATTGATCTGTTTCATGGATTCAGTAGCCTGGCGGATTGCCTCGTCGCCCAATGAAGCGGCATTGTCGGGATGATATTTGATGGCAAGTGCACGGTATGCTTTCTTGACTTCCTCAACGGAAGCGGTATCGTCTACTCCAAGAATGTCATAAGCCTCTTTTTCTTTTGTCGACGTATTGCTAGAATCCTGAGTTCGTGATTCATTGGAGTGCTTATAATTATTGTATTTGTTGTGATTATTAGATTCTTGATGATTGTTGTAGTTATGGAATTTATTGTCTGAGTTTTCATTACATTTTGACTGATAGCTTTTCTGCTTATCCTCTGATTTATAATGTCCTTCTTTGTATTTTTTTATGAAGATTGCTTTTATACTGTTGTATTCTTGTGTTGTGATTCCTAGACGACTTATAATATATCCTATTTTGAATTTTTCATTGGCATGAAAATTATCATCAGCGTATGCTACTGCCAATAGTTCCATGATGATTTCTGATTTGGCTGCAAACGTTAATTTCTTGATATTATAGAAGTATTCATATCCTTCGTTTTCGATTTTGTAAGAGTATTCTTTTAGAAAGAACTGAAATTCATTTAGGGCAGCATCTTGTTCTTCTTTTGTTTTGTAGTATCTACGTATAGTCGACTTGACACGTTCTAATTCGCATACCATATTCTTTTTGTCGGCTTTCATCACTTCTGCAAGCATCCGAAGAATGCACGGCCTATAGTCTTTTTTTTGTTCTTTTTCAGCATGATTTAATGAAAATATGCAGCCGAAAATAAGTAAAAACAACCCCCAAAATACGACAATAAAATCAATATCGCCTGTAATTTTGACAAATATAAAACAACATATAATTATGAATGTCAGAAAGAATATTATAATTGGTGTTGCGTTTTTTTTCATGATAAATACAATATCTAATTATTTAATGCCTCTTGCCGTCTTCACCACTTCCCACGCCATATTGATCTGTTTCATGGATTCTGTGGCCTGACGGATTGCCTCGTCGCCCAATGAAGCGGCATTGTCGGGATGATATTTTATTGCCAGTGCGCGGTATGCTTTCTTGACTTCGACGTCGGAAAAATCTCCACTCACGCCAAGAATATCGTATGCTTCACTTTCTGAAATTCTATTCTTATTCTTTGATTGAGAGTTTGAGCTATTCTTTGATTCGTTTGATCTGCTCTGATTCTCCGAATGGTTGCTTTTGTTGTGGTTCTTCTCAGATTGTTTGTCCTTGTTGTTTGCTTTATATTTTTGAGCTTCGTATTTCTTCAAGAAAATTGTGTAGATACTTTTGTACTTTTCATTAGAGAAGTTCAGTTTTCTAGCTATTTCTTTGATGACGTTTTCTTCGACGGTACTGAAATCCTCGTCGGAATAGGCCAGTGCCAACAACTCCATGACAAGTTCGGATTTTGCCACATAGTTGAGACATCTGTTGACTGTATCGTACACGTTCTCCCAATCGGGTGTGCTGTCGAGGATAGATTTAAATTCTTTGAGGGCTTCTATTTGCTGTTCTTCTGTCTTGTAGTATCTGCGAATGGTCTCTTTGATTTTATCCAGTTCACAGACCATCTGTTTGCCGTCTGCCTTCATCACACGTGCATAAAGCGAGAATAGGCAATATTTGTAGTCGGCTTCCTTTATATTGCCATCTGTGGAATTATTGTTTGTCGTTTTTCTATTATTTCTGTTTTTTCTTGCCCTCTTTATTACATTCCAAGCCCAAAGAATCTCATTCAATATAATAAAATTGTCGCTGTTGTCATTTCTGTCTGGACCGTATTGTTTTTTGTTGTTTGTGTGTTTCTTATTATTATCGACAGAGTAAATCTTTTTCAGTTTTTGGTACGCTTTTTTAATATCCTCATCACTATCATAACAACTTACCCCAAGAATCTTATACGCTTTTAGTTCGTCTTCTGAAAATTTTGTCTTGTTTTCAGTCCACTCTTTTTTATTCTGAGAACTATCATTCATATGTCCCATATTCTGAGAGCCATAATTCTTATAGCCTGTATTTTGAGATCTATAATTCGTATGGTACGTATTCTGAGAACCATTATTCATATGGTCCATTAAATGGAAAATTTTGATTATTATGAAGATGACGATGCCTAATATTAATGGCAGGCATATAAAAATTTCAGTATCCATATCTGAACTAAATTAACAAATTATTATTTTATTCCTCTTGCCATCTTTACGGTTTTCCACGCCTCGTTGATCTGTTTCATGGATTCTGTTGCCTGGCGGATCGCCTCGTCGCCTAAATTGGCAGCATTGTCGGGATGGTATTTTATTGCCAATGCGCGGTATGCTTTTTTGATTTCGGAATCAGAATCTGTATGCTCAACTCCTAGAATAGAGTAAGCATCATTCTCCGACATTCCATTATATTGTTGATAATTGTTATGGTGCTCATTATCTTCGTCGCTCTGCTTTTTTCTTTCTTTGTCGTTCTGTTTTTCGTTTTCGTATTTTGTATCGGATGGATTGATTCCTGATGGTGAGTAAACTGTCGGACATGCATCATTGTAGTATCCATGTTTATATTTCATAATGAAGATGGCAAGGATACTTTTGTATTCTTGAGGAGTAATTTTCAATCTGTTTACTATAGTTTCAATCATTAGCTTCTCATCATAATTGAAACTGTTGTCGACGTATGCAATTGCCAAAAGCTCCATGATAAGTTCTGATTTTGCTACATAGTTGAGGGTGTCGTTAATTTTTTCGCAGATTTGATTTAGAATTATCAGATCATTGTCGAGAATATCATGGAATTTTTTCAGAGCCTGCTTGTTCTCTTCCTCTGTTTTGTAATATCTGTGAATTGTCGATTTCGCTTTGTCAAGTTCATATTCATTTATGTCTCGGTCTGCCTTAATTATCTTAGACATAAGTGCTATGACGCAATGTCTGTAGTCGGAGAAATCAATTACATTATGTTTTTTCTTATATTCTAGATGCAACCAGGATAATGTATATAGCGCTACTAAAGGCACTCCTATAGATAATAATATCAAAAATAAATATGTGATCCATTTGTTCCAGATACATAAATATATAATTGTTACACACACACCACCCACCAAGATGGGGAATCCGAAAATGAAAAATAAAAAAGATACTATTTCTTTAGCTGTTGAATCATTCATGACAATTTGATCTGTAGGTTAGATTTCGATCATGACGAAATGCAGTATTTCATTATGAATGGTCATATATGACACGTGCGTCCTAATCATGTATTAATGTTACATGCACGTCCGAATGACACGCACGTCCGTGCGTCACTACGAGAAAAAAACCGCAACCCATAAAATGAATTGCGGCTTTGTATTGTGTCGACGTCGGTTTTAACGTCAGCGTTTTTACTTGTTGACCTGGAACTTAGTCACACCGTTCTTGATGAAGTCAACGATCTGGTTTGCAGCTGCAAGACCAGCGTTAGTGTTAGCCTCAGCAGTCTGAGCACCCATCTTCTTTGGTGTAGAGAAGTAACGGCCTGTGAAGCACTTGAACTCCTTATCTGCTTTTGGCATGATATCAGTGATATACTTAAGGTCAGCACGCTCAGCCATTAGTTTCCACAAACCAGCCTCATCGATAACCTCCTTACGAGCAGTGTTGATAAGGATAGCACCCTTCTTCATCTTGCTGCAAAGGTCGTAGTTGATGCTCTTTGTAGTCTCTGGAGTAGCAGGGATGTGTAGAGAAACGATATCACAAGTCTCGAACAACTCATCCTGGCTCTTTACTGCGTGAACACCAGCTGCCTCGATTGCGTCTGCTGGGCAGAATGCAGCGTAAGCGTAAATTGCCATA